>Ga0256404_1000746_pt1 | contig 83584 bp, 63 predicted proteins | sample RumenRJG_01DNA_FD_185990 | JGI IMG/M metagenome (GOLD analysis project Ga0256404, IMG submission 185990) | Bovine rumen microbial communities from Lethbridge, Alberta, Canada - RJG_01 | ecosystem: Host-associated > Mammals > Digestive system > Stomach > Rumen | place: Canada: Alberta | collected...
GGCTACACCGACTCGCGGCTAGATAATGATGATTACCTCTGCTAGCGTGCTGACGCCCATGTTCGAATCTCCTATACCGGGTGCGCCGTCTGCGCACCTCCCTTGCGGTACGGCGCCCATGATGGCCCTCTGGAAGCAGGTAGGTGGCCAGATATTTCAAGCGGTAACATGCGGTTAACGAAATGTATGCAATGCCGAAACGGGCGAACGGTTGGTTTTTGCCGCCAAACGATAAATTGCACACCTAGTTTAAAGCGATACCTGCGTAAACCCGTAAAGGCTTGCCGCGTTTTGCCACGCCGCACCCTCTATAAGCTCTGCGTGCGGACCACAGAACAGCGCCTCTGCCTTGCGCAGCGCAAGTGGCGCCGGCGTGTACGGCCAGTCGCTCCCGTACAGCAGGTGGGTGGGGTCCGCCACCTTGAGCAGCGCTTCGAGCATGACGGGCTCCGCATCGCCCGCAAGGTCGAAGTACAGGCTGCGCACGGCGAGAAGAACGTCCACGTTGGACATCAAGCCCGCCGGCACGAGCACGTGCGAGATGCCGTCCATGCGGTGCGCCACTTCTGGCACGAACGCACCACAGTGCGGAACGACCCACCGCACGTTGGGATAGCGGTCGAGCACGCCCTCGGTCACGAGGTTGAGCACGGCACGCGTGGTGTCTGCCAGAAACTCGAACAGCGGGGCATGCCGCGCCGCAAATTGCCCCGCCGGCACGGCCGAGGGCTTGGTGGGGTGGATCGTCACGACGGCACGCCGCGTGTCCAGGTACGCCATGAGCGGGTCAAGTGAGGGGTCCCCCAGATAGGTGCCGCACGCGTTCGTGGGGACCTTCACGCCAAGCGCGCCCGGCAGCGCAAGGGCCCGGCGCGCCTCCGCGATGGAGGGCGCGACGTCGGGCAGCGGCAGCACCGCCGCAAATCCGCGCCGCGCGGTGCGGCCCGCGCACAGCGCTGACATGTAGTCGTTCAGGGTGCGGCACAGCCCAGCGGAAGCGGCATCGTCACCCCAGTTGACATGGGGAGATGATATCGAGAAGAGCGAGAAGCCAATGTTTGCGCCCTCTGCGAAGGCGCGCGCGTCCAACTCGTCCCACGAAGGCGTGGGGAAGCCGTCCTCTCGCGCGGGGTCGATGCCCGCGCCGGCAAGCGCGTCTAGGTACGCCGGGGGCAGCACGTGCTGGTGGACGTCGAACAGCCGCGGCCGCTCGTGCGCGGCCGTGTGCGCGTGGGCGCTATCGCAGGTTGGCATCGGGGTATTCCTCCGCGATGTAGCGGAGCACCTCGTCCCACTGCTCGCGGGCGACCTTGTCGCGCACCTTTGCGCGGCTGGCCTTTGCCCACAGATACACGCTCCGGGGGCTCTCCCCCGCGTCGAGCCGGTCGCTTGCCAGGAAGAACGGGTCCTGGTCGTCGAAGAAGTCGTCTGCCATGTAACCACCCTGCCGTCGCGGTTGTGCCATTGCGGTTGTGCCAGTGCGGTTGCGCCCGCATACGACCACTATAGCAAGGCGTCGCGCCGCGCATGCCGCATGCCCGCATCCATACATGCGTTGTATGGCTCGCAAGAAAACCTGTATTGTTACTTATGGCTCCAGGCGCCTACAGTGGAGGTCGCACAACAGTTACCCAAACATGGGAGGCACATCATGATCCTTGGCATGGGCGCACCCGAGCTTCTTGTCATCCTGCTCGTCACGCTGGTCATCTTTGGGCCCAAGAACCTGCCAAAGCTCGGCTCCGCACTTGGCCAGACGGTCAAGAGCGTGCGCGAGGGCATGGAGGAAAGCGACGTGGCGGCTGCCGAGAAGGTCAAGAGCGAGGTCTCGGAGGCCTCCACTGAGGCCCAGACCGCGCCCTCGCAGAAGAAGTCCTGCCCAAAGTGCGGCGCCGAGGTCGACGCCGACGCGGCGTTCTGCTCGCACTGCGGCGCCAAGATCGACTAGCGCCCCAACATCAGGCACCACCCGTCCGATCCCCTACGACTCCGGGTCAGGCGGCCCCCTCTTACCGGACCCGGCATTCGCCCTGCGATGCCGGGTCCCGCGCGTTAGCGTGCCGCGGCGTCGCCATCGGACGCGCCGTCATCCGCTGCATCACCGTCCGCATCACCGTCCGCGGCCTCCGGCGCGTACGCCGCCTCAAACATGCTCACGAAGCGCTCAGCCAAAGGCGACAGGTCCCTCCCCTTTGGCCACACCACGGCCATCCGCGTCACCAAAGAGTCCTCGTCCACGCGCTTCACCGTGGCGCCCTCCAGGCTCATCAGCTCCAGAAACGACTCCGGCACCAGGCCCACGCCCAGCCCCTTGCACGCCCACGCGCACGTGGTGCGCGCGTCGTCGTTCACGCACGCCACAAACTCCGGCAGCCCCGCCTGCGCAAACAGCCGCTCCAGGATCTTCTCGAACCTGCGATAGATCACCAGCGGCGCGGCAGAGAGCTCCTCCAGGCCAACCACGTCCGCGCGCTCGCCGCACGACATCCCGCGCGGGATCACGGCCACCATGGGCTCGGGGTCGGCGTAGCGGCACTCCAGCCCCTCCTCCGAAAACGGCGTGCGCACCACGCCCAGCTCCACCACGCGCCGGCGCAGCATCTCCAGCACCTCGTACGTGTTGCCCTCGTTCAGCACCAGGCTCACGCGCGGGTAGTCCTCCGCCAGCGCCCGCATCCGGTCGTTCGGCACCTGCCCGCCGGAAGAGCTGATGATCCCGATGGCAAGCGTTCCCTCGCGCCCCAGGCCCACGTCAGCCACCTCGCGCGCCGCGGACTCCGTCAGCCCCAGGATCGTCGTCGCGCGAGCGTACAGCACGCGCCCCGCGTCCGTCAGGTCCACGCCGCGCGGCCTGCGCACAAACAGCTTGACGCCCAGCTCCTTCTCCAGCGCGGACACCTCGTAGCTCAGCGGCGGCTGCGTGATGTTCAGACGCTTTGCCGCCGTGGTGATCTTGCGCTCCTCCGCCACGGCCACAAAGTACTCCAGCTGCCTCAGGTTCACCGCGCGCCTCCCGTCCGCGATATCCAATCTCTGTATATCATACGCGCGGGCGAGAAGAACGCGCCCCCTTGGCGGCAATCCCCCACGTCAACGGCACAGCCGCGGGCTAGAACATGAGCGTCATGCCCGCGGGGGCCTCCTTGTCCACGGCGTCCGCCACGCCGTTCACGTCCGCGCGCAGCCACGCCGCCTCGCGCTCGGACGTGGCGGCGTCCGTGGCCCGCGCCTGTGCCAGGCGCACGGCCTCCCTGCGCACCGCATCCGGAAACGCCAGGTAGCGTCTGTAGCAGCTCAGCGCACGCACCGCGTCGCAGCTGCAGTACGCGGGGTCAGAGCTCGCACGCTCCTCCAGGCCGCGCAGCCCGCACACCTCCACGCGCCCAAAGAACAGCGTGTCCAGGTACGTCCAGCCGTCGCGCATGCCAATGTCCGCAAAGCGCAGCAGCGCGCACGCGTAGCCCAAAGTCTGCCGCATGCCCGGGTCGCGGTTCACGGCCAGGTAGCCGCTCACCGCCTCCAGCAGCAGCTCCGCCGCGTCCACGGACCGTGCGTCGCGCACGCGCCAGCGCTGGTAGTGTGCCAGGCGCCTGGCCAAGAGCTCGCGCCCCTCCGCCGTAGCGGCCGCGTCCGCCCAGCGTGCACCGGCCATCGCGCCGTCCACGGCCGCAATCAGCCGCTCGTTTGGCTCGAACCTGCTTGCGCCCGCGCCCACGGTCACGCCCGCAACGGCGGGGCCGTCCTTCTCGCCCGCGCCCGTCTTGCAAGGCGCGTCACCCGCACCCGGCACGACGCCCGCGCCTTCCGCCACGCCCTCGTCAAAGCCAAACGCAAGGCACAGGCCGCCATCCGCGTCCACGTCCAGCGTCGCCACGTTCACGGAGTCGTCCGCGTGCAGGCGCACGGTCGCCTCCGCCTCAAAGTGGTTCGCCACCTGGTCGATCCTGCGCGCGCCCAGGCCGCTCTCGTGCGCCTCGCGGGCAATCGCGTCCGCCGCCGCGTCGGAAATCCTGAACGCGCGTCCGGCCCCCAGCAGGTTGCTCACGCGACGCTCCAGGCTCCGCTCGGAGCCCTTCACGATCTGCCGCAGGCTTGCGAACGTCAGCGCCGGCACGCACACCACCGCGCCAAAGCGCCCCACAAACTCGGGCATGAACCCCCAGCTCACAAGGTCCTGCAGGTTCATGCGCGCCCTCAGCTCGTCTGTGGTCAGGAGCCCCGGCGCCGCGGAGCCCGCGCCCGCAAGCTCGAGCCCGCCGCTCAGCAGGCGCTTCCGCACTATGCCCTCGATCCCCATGAACGCGCCGGCAAACACGTTCAGCACGCGCCCCGCGTCCAGGGTCACCTCGCGCTGGCCCTGGGCCTCCGGCGCCAGCTCCAGCGTCCCGCCATCCAGAAGCTTCAGGAAGTTGCCCTGGCTGTCAAAGCTTTGGCCGCCCTCGCGCGTCTTGCGCACCAGCTTGTCAGCCTCGTCCCAAAACGCGAGCACCGGCCGTCCGTCGCTTTTCTCCATCACGCCGGCCACGCGCCTCAGCTCGCTGCTCACGGAGTCGCCAACCCATCCGGCGCCCGTGATGCCAGAGCAGTCTATGCTCACCAGCTCCAGCCCCATGACCTTCGCGACCACCTTCATCACGAAGCTCTTGCCGCTCGCCGTGCTGCCAGAGAGCATGAACGCGCACGCGCGAGGCAGGTCCAGGTCGTCCACGCCGCGGGCGCGCATCTCCATGCGCTGCAGGCACGAGTACGTCAGCCCCACCACCTCGCGGAGCACGTCCTCCTGCCCCACCACGTAGCGCCGGCACTCCGCAAGCACCTCGTCGCGCGGCCTCGCCAGAATGGACTCGATCGCCTCCACCGCCCCGGCGGAGTCTCCCGCCCCGGCGCATACGCCCGTCCCGGCAAAGCCACCAGCCGCAGTCCCAAATCGCACGTCCGACATAACGCAAGCCTCCCAGCCCGGCGCACCCGCACCGCCCAGGAAAGATTATGCCCCTGCCGCGCCATCCCAAGCGCCTCGCCCGGACGAGAAGAGCTCGCCCCCTTGGCCGCGGCGAATCGGCCAGACGCAGGCTCCTGCCGACCCCTACCCCTTGAAGATGACGTCGTTGTGATACTCGATGAAGTCGCGGCGCGGTCTCATCCTCGTGGGCAGCCGCATCTCCCGCTTGTCGAAGCTCCACAGCCAGTCGTTGTACGACACGTCGCGCGGCACCGTCGACGAGACCCGTATGCACATGTGCTCGTCGATCGTCATGAGTCCCTGGTCAAATGCCCGGTCGTGCAGGGCGTTCAGCAGCAGGCCGTTGTCCGGCGAGACCTTCTCCCTCGAGTCGGAGGCAGCCCACGGCTTGATGTGGCTTGCCATCAGCAGCGTGTCGATCGCCATGCCGGTAAAGCAGCACTGGTGGTTGTAGTTCTCCAAAAGCGAGTTCCTAAAGTAGCTCTGGTTCACGCGCGTGGTGGCCTCCACGATCCTGTCATGTCCCTCCGGCACGTTCACAAGCAGGTAGCCAACCTCGTCGCCCTCCGCGTTCGTTCCGCCCAGTCTGGCATCCAGCAGCGAGACCGCCTGCCGCATGAGCTCGTTTCCCTTGGCGTCGTACTCCTCCCACACATGGGCATCAAGCTTGCTGCCATGCGCCAGCCCCTTGCCGCTCCTCATCGGGTCCCACGCCTTGATGTTTCCCAGCTTCAGCGCCACGGAGGATGGCGTCCTCCCCACGGCGTCCGCCAGCGCAATGACGTCCTTGTTCTGCTTGGTCTGCTGCCCAGACGGCAGGTAGAAGTACAGCGCAAACGCAGCCAGCGTATCTTCCCAGCTCCAGTTTCGCCTCTCAGACATAAGGCACCTCCCGCGTCGTCACCAAGCCAGGCTAGACGCAGGAGGTGCGCTCACGTTCGAAGATCCGGTAAGAAGGCCAGGCTCCGTGGCAGCCGGCCCTACTCCAGCTCCTTGGCAATCTCCCTGCCGATGCGGTACGGAATACCGGTCACGAGGGCGTTTCCCATGCAGAAGGCCCTGTGTCCATCGGTCATGCCCGTGTCGGTCCACCCCTTCGGAAAGCACTGCAGCTGGTCGAGCTCGTCCGGAACCAGGCGCCTCATGCGGCCGTCCTCGCAGCGGATAATGTGCTTGAAGCGGGACGGACTCGTTCCGCCCTCCCCCGTCAGAATCGTTCTCGACGGGTTTTCGGTCAGGTCGGGGTACGCCATGGACCCCTCGGAGTACATGTACTCGAAGCCCGTCTTCTTGTTCACGCGCTTCTCGCGCTTCGCGCCCTTCAGGTACTCCCACCGCGAAAGCTGCTCCTCGGGAACGAAGAACTCCTCCGGAACCTCGCTGTCGGGCACGAGCACGTCAGCCAGACAGCCAAGCCGTCCGGCATATGCCTCCTCAACGTCGCAGGTCAGGGCCGTGTTGCCAACCATCACGCCACGGTCCCTGAACGGAGAGCGCTTCAGTCGCTGCTCGTTGAAGTGCATCGTCGCCTCGTAGGGGTCGGCGGGGATGGCAACCTCGAACACGTCCTCCTGGCGCGCAATCGGGAAGGCGCGGGCAATTACGCCGTCGAACAGTCTTCCCTCAAGGTTCCAGCCCGCGTTTCTCTCGGCATATATATAGATGCGCTTGCGACGCTGCGGAAAGCCGTAGGCCCCCGAGTTGATGACCTGCCACTCGACGGAATAGCCCAAGGTTGCCAGGCAGCTCAGGATGATGGCAAAGTCGCGGCCGCGCTGCGAGGCCGGGGACTTCAGGAGCCTGTCGACGTTCTCAAACAGGCAAAGCTTCGCGTTCTCTGGCGACTTCGATATCTGAATCTGCAGAAAGCGATAGATGTCCCACCACAGGACACCCTTCTTGCCCTCGATGCCGCCGGCCTGGCTCAACGGTCGTGCCACGCTGTAGTCCTGGCACGGGAAGCCACCCACGACCATGCGGACGGAGGGGATGTCTCTCTTCCCCTCGTCCACCTCGTCCAGGACCTTGTTGATGTCCTCCACCACGACGGACCCCTCGCCAAAGCGGGCCTCATAGCACCTCGCGGCAAACTGGCGGGTCTTCGTCCCTGGCGGCTCCCATTGGTTGGCCCATATCGTCTTGAAGGGGCCGGAAGCGGGCATGTCAAACTCGGGGTGCTCCTCGCTGTGATAGCCATCGAGCCCCAGCCTGAATCCCCCGACCCCCGCAAAGAGCTCGGCTACGGTAATCTCCTCGGACACGTTTCTCCAATCGCTGCTGTGTCCTCAAACTTGTGGGATCAATCATAGCCGATCGAACGTCCTCGATCAAGGCTTTCACATGCCTGTCTACTGTTTGCCTCGCGCCCTCGCGATTTCCCCTGCAAGATAATGGGCATTCAGCCAGAAGCACTTCTTGACCACGGGCGGTCCATACGGCTGGGGACGCGTGTCACTCGAGTCCCGACCATGAGGCCTCACGTGGCAGCAGCGGTTCTCCGTCGCCTTGACGGAGACGTCCGCTCTCCCCTGCCTCACGTTCTGACGCATCTGCTCGTAGCAGCGCCTCGCCTCTGGAATGTCCGCGTCCGGCATCTGCCAGAGCGTCACGTCACGCAGGCGATACGTGCCCTCTCCGTCGATTTCGTGCAGCACGAAGAGGTACTTCACCTGCAGGTAAGAATAGAAGTCCGAATCCTCGAAGTCCGTCTCCGCAAGCTTGTAGTAGTCGAAGGCGGGGAAGGAGACCGACTCCTTGGGCGTTCCGTTCGCCCTGAGCCTGATGGTCTTCGGCTTGATGCCCGCCTTCACGAACTCGTCGATCTCGGCATCGTCGTCCACGCCCAAAATGCGCTTCGTGATTCTTGCGCACATGTCCTTCGACTTCGAGATGCCCAGGCGTTGCGCCAGCTCCTCCTCGCTCAGCCCAAAGTACGGCTCGAAGCGAGAACGCACCAGCTCCAGGATGCCCATGTCCTTCTCGCCCGCGCCCCTCTTGATGCCCTGACGGCGCCGGTCGATCATCTCGTTTTCCACCGCCGTCATGTACGAGGCCTTCAGGGCCCACGCGCGCGGCTTCGCCAATACGGGCGAGAAGGGCTGCGTACGCCGCTTGGAGGAGTCTGCCGCCTTCGTGCACGCCTCGAGGTAGACGGTGTCGGAGCCGGAGATGTCCTCCGCATGACCCGCCCTCACCTTGTCGACGACGGTCTCCCAGTCCAGCTTCATCTGGACGAGGTCGACCTCCGGAATCTCCCAGAGGTCTACCAGCACGATCTTGTAGTCGAGCGGGTCGACGTCCTTCTCCCAGAGGTATGAGATCAGCAGCACCTTGGATGCCTTCTGCATGAAGTGGCTGCGCTCGAAGTCCTCGTTCACGACGGTGTCGTAGTCGATCATGTTGACGACGAGCCGCTCCTTCGCGACGTACCTGCCGCTCTTGTCGCGCTTGAGCGGGGTCGTCTTCAGCTCGATTCCCACCTCGGGAAAGTCAGGTTCCTGGCTACTGTTGGGCTTGTACTTGAAGTAGTACTGCTCGACCGCGTTGCCAAATGCGCCGCGACGGCGATTCGGGCTCTGGAGTTCCGCAGCATCGGTCATCTCTCGAAGGGTGTGGCCCTCGAGCCTCTCTGCGTACACCATGATCGAGTCCACGCTGAACTTGTCGTACGGCAGCTTGTCCTGGTCCATTGCACTCCGTCCTCGGGTTGCGAGAAATGCCAATACCTTGGATTATGCCCCATGCGAGGGCCAAGGCACGCACGCCCTTCTCGCCCGGCGCACGGTGGCGAGGGCGGCGATGCGCGTGGCGACGTGCCTGGTACGCGGGTTGCAGCGGCCTTGCGAGCGGGTGCGTGGTGACTATCGCAGCCAGTCCAGGATCGCGGCGGAAACCTCGCCGGGGTAGTCGCGCGGGCCGTTGTGGCCGCCTGGCATGACGGCGGACGCTGCGCCAAGGCCCTGGCACAAAAAGTCCAGGTTGCGCGCGTGGTAGGTGGCGTCGCTCTGGCGGCCGATGCACAAAAGGACGGGGACGCCGGAGCCGCGGATGGCGTCGTAGTCCGGCGCGTAGTCGAACGCCCAGGTCTCGTGGGAGAAGCTCGTCTGCATGTTGCGCTCGCGGCATTGCAGCTCGCGCTCGGAGTACGGCACGACGGGCTCGCCGATGGACTCGCGCTGGGTGGTGAGGTAGAGCGCCGTGCTGGAGCGATGCCTTGCAAGTGCCTTGCGGGCGCGCTCGATGTTGGCGAAGACCTCGTCGTCGGGGTCCAGGCCGCAAAAGATGGGAGGCTCGTAGGCGACCAGCCTGCGAAAGAGCCGCGGCGCGCGCTCCAGCAGCCGGAGCGCCACCACGGCGCCAAGGCTGTGCGCGACGACGTCTGCCCGGCCGCCCGCCGCGCGAATTACGGATGCCAGGTCGCGCGCCTGCGCGTCGAGCGACCAGTCGTCGTCCAGCGCGTCCGAGCTTTGGCCGCAGCCACGACGGTCGTAGGCGACGATGCGCCGCGCCGGCGCGCACGTAGCGAAGCTGTCATAAAAGCTGGAATCAACGCCCGCGCCGTGCACCAACACCAGGGGAAGGCCGTCCGGCCGCGGTGGCACAACGTTGCGCACGAACAACCGGGCGGAGGGGCCGTACTCCCCCGTCACCTGCAGCGGCGTGTCCGTGTGCTGCGGATCTTTGGCCATGGCAAAACCTTCCTCTTGCGCGGAGCGCGTGCGCAGGACATGGTAGCACCGCGGCGCCGGTACGGCGCAACAAGAAGGTGGCGCGGCGGTTACACATGCCTTACAAGGCGGTCGCGCACGCGCGGGCGCGCGGCGAGGCCGTCATACTGACAGGGAACACACAACCGCAGCCGGCCGGCGCACAAGGCACGGCCAGACGCCGCAGACAAGGAGGGGCGCATGCTCACGGGAGAGGCAATAGCCAAGATGGTGGACTTCTCGGCGGGAAACCTGCACGACGTTGACCACCTGCTGCACGTGTTTGGCCTGGCAAAGGCCATTGCGGAGGGCGAGGGGCTCGACGCGGAGACCCTGCACGTGATAGAGCTCGCGGCCGTGGTGCACGACATCGCGTGCCCGCTGTGCCGCAAGAAGTACGGCTCTGCGCCCGGCAAGCTGCAAGAGAGGGAGTCCGCGCCGCTCATGAGGGAGTTCTTTGCGGGAACGGACGAGCCGCAAGAGACCGTGGAGCGCATTGCGTGGGTCGTGTCGCACCACCACACCTACGAGCCGGTGGACGGCGCGGTGCACCAGGTGATCCTGGAGGCGGACTGGCTGGTCAACACGTCCGAGGGAGTGCGCGACGGCAGGCCTGCGCCCACGAGGCCGGCGCCGTTTTTTGCCACGAAGACCGGACTTGCGCTGTTTGCGGCGATGTTTCCGCCTATGGCGCAGTAGCGGCGCACGACACACGCGACGAGGCGGAGACGGCGACGCCGCCCGTGGCGCCCACGCGCGAAGCTCGCATTTATTTGATATATCAACCTTGACACGTCAACCGATGAGAGTAGGCTAGCTGCCGACTAAAGGTTGACATGTCAAGGAGACACACTATGCAACAGCGCAGCGACGCGCCGGCAGAGGGACGCTCCCTCAGCGACGCGCACATGATGCTCTATCGCGCGTTCCACGCGCAGACAAACTTCCTGCGGCCGCGGATGGCCAAGATCGGCCTGGGGCCCGGCCAGCCCAAGATCCTGGGCTACCTTGGGGTGAACGGCCCGTGCAGCCAGCGGACGCTTGCGGAGTACTTCGAACTTGACCCCGCGGCCGTCAGCCGCATGCTCGCCTCGCTCAGCCGGAGCGGCTTCGTGCGCATGACGCAGGGAGAAGATCGTCGCACCCGGCTTGCGGAGGTCACCGGGGACGGCAGGGCCGCCCTGGCCGAGTGGGACCGGTGCTGCGACGAGGAGGGCGCGACCATGCTCGAGGGCTTCTCGCCCGACGAGGTGGCCCAGCTGCAGGACTACCTCACGCGCATCCACGCGAACCTGCGGCGCGCGAACCGCGGCACCGCCCCGGACAGGGAGGCGCTGTGATGGAAGACCTTCGCTATGTGGCGCGCTACCTGCACGGATATCGGCTGGACATACTGGTGGCGACGCTGCTCATCATGGGCGAGACCGTCGCGGAGCTCGTGATCCCCTTCCTGATGGCACGCATCGTGGACGTGGGCATCGCATCGGGCAGCCTGGCGCTCGTGCTTGCCACGGGGCGCCGGATGGTGGTGGTGGCGCTTCTGGCAGGCGTCTGCGGCCTTGGGTACTCGCACTTCTCGGCCAAGGCCGCCATGGGCTTTGGCGCGAACCTGCGCGAGGCGGAGTACGCCCACCTGCAGGAGTACGCGTTCGCAAACCTGGACGAGTTTGAGTCGTCCTCGCTGGTCACGCGCCTGACCACCGACATCACCGTCATCCAGAACGCGTTCGTGATGGGCGTGAGGCCGCTTTTGCGCAGCCCCGTCATGCTGGTGGCCGGCCTGGTGCTGGCGTGCGCCATGAGCGCGCGGCTCGCGGTGGTGTTCTTCGTGATCCTGCCGTTTCTTGCGGTTGCCTTGGGGCTCATCGTGCACCACGTGGCGCCGCAGTATGCGGTGCTGCAGGGCGTGATGGACCGCCTGAACGAGACGCTGCAGGAGGACCTGGTGGCCATACGCGCCATCAAGGCGTATGTGCGCGAGGGGCACGTGGCGAAGCGCTTCGAGGACGTAAACGCCGCGCTTGCGGACACTGCGACGCACACGTTTGGCGGCGCCGTCCTGAACATGCCCGCGTTCCAGGCGGCCATGGCCGTGACGAACGTGGGTCTGCTGTGGTTTGGCGGCCAGATGGTCTCCTCCGGCGAGATAGGCGTGGGCACGCTGACCGGCTTCATGAGCTACGTGCTGCTGATCATGAACTCCCTCAACATGATATCGAGCGTGTTTTTGCTGCTCGCGCGCGCCGTCACGAGCGTGGGGCGCGTGTGCGAGGTGCTGCGCGAGGAGCCGGCCATGGACCCCAACCCCGCCGGCGCGAAGGAGGTGTCGGACGGCTCCGTGGAGCTGCGCGACGTCTCGTTCAAGTACAGCGCCGGCGCGCGCAGGAACGTGCTGGAGCACGTGACGCTGCGCTTCGAACCGGGCTCCACCGTTGGCATCCTCGGCGGCACGGGGTCGGGAAAGTCCTCCCTGGTGCAGCTGCTGCCGCGCCTGTACGACGCGACGGAGGGCACCGTCTGCGTAGGTGGGCGCGACGTGCGCGACTACGACGTGCACGCCCTGCGCGCGGGCGTGGGGATGGTGCTCCAGAAGAACGTGCTCTTCTCGGGCACCGTACGCGACAACCTGCGCTGGGGCAACCCCGGGGCGACGGACCAGGAGATCTTGCAGGCGTGCCGCGTCGCGTGCGTGGACGAGTTCCTGGACCGCATAGGCGGGCTCGACGCGGACCTGGGACACGGCGGGGGCAACGTCTCTGGCGGGCAGAAGCAGCGCCTGTGCATAGCGCGCACGCTGCTGGCGCACCCCAAGGTGATGGTGTTCGACGACTCCACCAGCGCCGTGGACACCGCGACGGACGCCCGCATACGCGCGGGGCTCGCACGCCTGCGCGACGTGACGAAGGTGATCATCGCGCAGCGCGTGAGCTCCGTCATGGACGCGGACCAGATCGTGATCTTGGACGACGGGCGCGTGCACGCAACGGGGACGCATGCGCAGCTGCTTGCGAGCGACCCCATCTACCAGGAACTCTATCGCTCGCAAAACACCGCGGGGGATGATGGCAATGGCTCAGAGTAAGGCATCGGGCGGCGCGCGGCCCAAGGACATGCGCCGCACGCTGAGGACGTTCGTGGGCTACATGGGCCACGCAAGGTTCCACATGCTTGCCGTTGCGCTGCTGGTGTCGGTCGCAGGCGCTGGCAACCTCGCGGGCACGTACATGATCAAGCCGGTCGTAAACCGCATCGCCGCCGGCGACGTCGCCGGCTTCACGGCAGACGTCGTGGCGACGGCGACCATCTACGCGGTGGCCGTGGCGGCAGCGCTCGCGTACACGCAGGTCATGGTGCACGCGGCGCAGCACATCGTGTTCGACATCCGCCGTGACCTGTTTGGCCACATCATGCGCCTGTCGGTGTCGTTCTTCGACCGCACGCGCAACGGCGACGTGATGAGCTACTTCACCAACGACGTCGACACCATAAGCGAGGCGCTCAACAACAGCTTCGCCAACATGATGCAGGCGGCGGTGCAGACGGCGGGCACCCTGGCGCTGCTGCTGGTGCTCAACTGGCGGCTCACCCTCGTGACGCTCGCGTGCGATGCGGTCGTGGTGCTGTACACGCGCTTCTCGGGCAGGCGCTCCAAGCGCTACTTCGCCGCGCAGCAGACCACGCTCGGCGCGCTGGACGGCTATGTGGAAGAGATGATGTCCGGCCAGAAGGTCGTGAAGGTCTTCAACCACGAGGGCGCGAACCTCTCTGGCTTCCGCCGCCTCAACCAGGACCTGCGCCGCACGGGGACCAGCGCGCAGGCCTACGCCCTCACCATGGTGCCCAGCACCGTCGTAATCGGCTACGTCAACTACGCCGTCGTCGCCGTGCTCGGCGCGACTATGGCGATCGCCGGCCAGACCGACGTGGGCAGCCTTGCCTCGTACCTGGTGTTCGTGCGCCAGGCCACCATGCCCCTCAACCAGCTCACGCAGCTCGGCAACTTCGTGCTCACGGCGCTTGCCGGCGCGGAGCGCGTGTTCGGCGTGATGGAGCTTGCCCCAGAGGCGGACGAGGGCAAGGTCGTGGTGCAGCGCGCGGACGGGACCGACCGCACGAACGGGCGGCACCAGGACGCGCCGGGCGAGAAGGACCTCCCCCGCCGCATGGCGGCCGGTGCGGCCGGATGGCGCTGGGTGCTCCCGGGCGGCGGTGCCGTGCCGCTTGCGGGCGACGTGCGCCTGGACGACGTCACCTTTGGCTACGAGGACGGGCAGACGGTGCTCTCTCACCTGTCGCTCTACGCGAAGCCTGGCCAGAAGATCGCGTTCGTGGGCTCCACGGGCGCGGGCAAGACCACGATCACCAACCTCATAAACCGCTTCTACGACGTGCGCTCCGGCTCCATCACCTACGACGGCATCGACGTGCAAGACATCCGCAAGGACGACCTCAGATCCACCCTGGGCATCGTGCTGCAGGACACGCACCTGTTCAGCGGCACCGTCGCGGACAACATCCGCTTCGGCAAGCTCGACGCCACGGACGAGGAGGTGCGCCACGCCGCGCGCATCGCAAACGCGGACTCGTTCATACAGAGGCTTCCCAACGGCTACGACACCAAGATCACGTCCGACGGCGCCAACCTCTCGCAGGGGCAGCGCCAGCTCATCGCCATCGCGCGCGCCGCGGTGGCAGACCCGCCCGTCCTCATACTGGACGAGGCGACGTCTTCCATCGACACGCGCACGGAAGCTCTCATCGAGCGCGGCATGGACGCCCTCATGCGCGGACGCACCGTGTTCGTGATCGCGCACCGGCTCTCTACCGTGCGCAACGCCAACGCCATCATGGTGCTGGAGCACGGCCGCATCGTGGAGCGCGGCACACACGACGAGCTGCTGGCCCAGCACGGCGAGTACTGGCAGCTCTGCACCGGCAAGCGCGAGCTGGACTAGCCGCCCTGCCCGCGCGGCGCGCAGGCCAGGCGTCGTCCGGCGGCTACGCCCCCGCCTCGGCGAGAAGGACCACCAGCCTGTCACGGACCTCCTTCGCAACCGCGAGCTTGTACATGAGCCGCGACGGCTGCGGAGCGAGGTGCACGTGGAAGCTGTGGCTCTTCTCGCCCTGGGCGTCCTCACCCGAGCCCAGGCAGATGGCGAAGTAGACCTCGCCGGGGGTCGAGGCCGCGGGGTTTGCGGGGTCGACGTTTCCCATGGTGCCCGTCACGCCGATGCCGATGTTCGCGGCGTACGACCTGCGACACGCCTGCGCCATGGCCTCGGCCGTCTGGGTGGAGTAGACGGTGTGCGAGCGGATGACCTCGGCCGGCACGCCGCACTTGACCTTCGCGTCGTTGCAGTACGTGACGTACGCGCCCCTCAGCACGGCCGAGGCGCCCTCCGTATCCGTTATGAGCGACGCTATCTGGCCGCTCGTGGCGCTCTCCATCGTGCTCACCTGCAGCCCGCGCGCGATGAGCTCGCGCGTGAGGTCCGCGTACTCCGCGCGGATCTGCGCCTCGTCGTAGGTACCCTCCGCCTGTGCCATTGCGGTCACGTCCTCTCGCATGCGATGCCCGGGCGCCGCGCCCGGGCCAACACAGCCAGCCTAGCACGTGGCAACCGTGGACGTCGCACGCATGTGTTGATATGACCGTCATACAACATCTATTACCTTGTTGAAATATATCCGCAATATATAGTGGTATTGCGATAGCAATTGCCCCAAATGGGCTCCGCCGACGGCCGGAAATCCTTGTCAAGTGGAGATTGTCCGCGTTCCGCAAAATGAATCAAACAAATATCTTTTAAGCGCTTTCGCAATGCGTGTTGAATCGCGCAAACTTTTTACCTGCGGGGACTCGGGTTTTCATCATGAGTTTCGGCATGATTGACACAATAGGAAACCATATCTGGTGTTTTCAACACAAACACACCACCACCAATTGTGGCATAGTAGTTCCGCACACCAAACGCAGCAGCAACCGCCAGCAAACGGCGCGTCGCATGGCGCGCATTTTCTGGCTCCAAGCTGCCCGTTTACAACAATTACGTGCGCGTGGGCGCACAACGAAGATCGAGAGGCGACGGCATGAAGATCATCAAGAGGAACGGTTCCGAGGTCGAGTTCGACGTTCAGAAGATCGTGAACGCCATCAAGGCCGCGAACGCCGAGGCCCCCGCCGACGAGCAGCTCTCGGACCGCGAGGTCAAGTTCGCATCCTACAACGTGCAGGACGAGTGCGCGGACGCCGGCCACACCGTGACCGTCGAGGAGGTCCAGGACCTCGTCGAGGACCAGCTCATGGCCCTCGACCGCTTCACCGTCGCCCGCAAGTACATCATCTACCGCTACGTGCAGAACCAGAAGCGCCAGAAGAACACGACGGACGACAAGATCCTCAGCCTCATCGAGGCGAACAACGAGGAGGTCAAGCAGGAGAACTCCAACAAGAACCCCACCGTCGTGTCCGTCCAGCGCGACTACATGGCAGGCGAGGTCTCCAAGGACCTCGCGATGCGCGAGCTGCTTCCCGAGGATGTGGTGAAGGCCCACGAGGAGGGCATCATCCACTTCCACGACGCGGACTACTTCGCGCAGCACATGCACAACTGCGACCTCGTGAACCTCGACGACATGCTGCAGAACGGCACCGTCATCTCCGGCACCATGATTGAGAAGCCGCACAGCTTCAGCACCGCGTGCAACATCGCGACGCAGATCATCGCCCAGGTGGCGTCCTGCCAGTACGGCGGGCAGTCCATCTCGCTCTACCACCTCGCCAAGTTCGTCGACGTGTCGCGCAAGAAGATCCGTCGCCAGGTCTACGCCGAGATGGAGGCCATCGACGCGCACCCCGGCACCGAGAAGATCGACCAGATCGTCGAGAAGCGCCTCCACGACGAGATCGCGCGCGGCGTCCAGACCATCCAGTACCAGGTCGTCACCCTCATGACCACCAACGGCCAGGCGCCGTTCATCACCGTGTTCATGTACCTCAACGAGGCCCAGAACGCGCAGGAGAAGCACGACCTCGCCCTGTGCATCGAGGAGATGCTGAAGCAGCGCTACCAGGGCGTGAAGAACGAGGCCGGCGTCTGGATTACCCCCGCGTTCCCGAAGCTCATCTACGTGCTGGAGGAGGACAACGTCCACGAGGGCGACGAGTACTTCTACCTCACGAAGCTCGCGGCGAAGTGCACGGCCAAGCGCATGGTGCCCGACTACATCTCCGAGAAGAAGATGCGCGAGTACAAGCTGTCCAAGGGCGAGACCGAGGGCAACGGCGACGTGTACACCTGCATGGGCTGCCGCTCCTTCCTCACCCCGGACCGCTCCGGCAACGGCTACGACAACGTGGCCCGCGCCAAGAACTACGAGCCGGGCAAGCCGAAGTACTACGGCCGCTTCAACCAGGGCGTCGTCACCATCAACCTGCCGGACGTCGCGCTGTCCGCCGACCGTGACGTCGACAAGTTCTGGAAGATCTTCGACGAGCGCCTCGACCTGTGCCACAAGGCCCTGCGCTGCCGTCACGACCGCCTGTGCGGCACGCTGTCCGACGCCGCGCCGATCCTGTGGCAGTACGGCGCGCTTGCGCGCCTCGACAAGGGCGAGAAGATCGACTCCCTGCTCTACGGCGGCTACTCCACCATCAGCCTCGGCTATGCCGGACTGTATGAGTGCGTGAAGGCGCTCACGGGCCACAGCCACACCGATCCCGAGGGCGAGGAGCTCGGCCTTGCCATCATGCAGCACATGAACGACAGGTGCGCGGAGTGGAAGGCAGCCGAGGACATCGACTACTCCCTGTACGGCACGCCCCTCGAGTCCACCACCTACAAGTTCGCGAAGTGCCTCCAGCGCCGCTTCGGTGTCATTCCCGGCATCACGGACAAGGGCTACATCACGAACTCCTACCACGTACACGTGACCGAGCAGATCGACGCCTTCAGCAAGCTCGCCTTCGAGTCCAAGTTCCAGCGCCTCTCCCCCGGCGGCGCCATCAGCTACGTCGAGGTCCCGAACATGCAGGACAACCTCGAGGCAGTCGTGAAGGTCATGCAGTTCATCTACGACAACATCATGTACGCCGAGCTCAATACCAAGAGCGACTACTGCCAGGTCTGCGGCTACGACGGCGAGATCAGGATCGTGGAGGACGACGGCAAGCTCGTCTGGGAGTGCCCCAACTGCGGCAACCGCGACCAGTCCAAGATGAACGTGGCACGTCGCACCTGCGGCTACATTGGCACCCAGTACTGGAACCAGGGCCGCACGCAAGAGATTAAGGACCGCGTGCTTCACCTGTAGCGATGATGGGGGCCACCCCCTCGTGGACATGCTCGGCACTCGCGCGTTGCGCTCGTTCGCTTCGCGACTCGCCGTCCACGAGGGGGTGGCCCTTTCTTTATGACCTACCCCTATGACCGCAAAGCCGATACGGTGTTCATTCACGGCCTCATTCCACAGCGATCAGTTCGCTAGAACCACCTCACCCAAAGGAACCATCCGATGAACTACGCCAACATCAAGTACTGCGACATCGCCAACGGCATCGGGGTGCGCACCACGGTCTTCGTGTCCGGATGCCGCCTGCATTGCAAGGGCTGCTTCAACGCGGAAGCCTGGTCCTTCTCGGCGGGAAAGCCCTTTGACCGCTCGGTGGAGGACAAGGTGCTGGAGAGCCTGCACCCCTCGTACGTGAACGGGCTTTCCGTGCTGGGTGGCGAGCCCACGGAGCCGGAGAACATTGCCGCACTCGCGCCCTTCCTCGAGCGCGTGCGGGCAGAGCTGCCCGAGAAAGACATCTGGATGTACTCCGGACGAACCTGGGAGCAGCTGACGGGCGACGGGGACCACGCCTCGCCGGACATGGACCGCGTGCTCGCGTGCCTGGACGTGCTGGTAGACGGGCCTTTCGTACAGGATCTCTACGACATATCCCTGCGCTTCTGCGGCTCATCCAACCAGCGCCTGATCGACGTGCCCGCCACGCTCAAGGCGCATGCGGACGGGACGCTCCCCGGCGCGAACGACGTGGTGGAGTGGGTGGACGATCCCGTGTTCTCGACGCACTCCATGTAGCATTCTGGCTGTTGCTTGCACCTGTCTTGCGCTACATTTGAAACCAGGCCAAGACGAGGAGACAAGATGTTCTGCACTAACTGTGGCGCCAAGATCAAGCCGGGAACGCGCTTCTGCCCGCAGTGCGGCGCGGACCTCTCTGCCATGGCGGACGCGAACGAGATTGCCGCGGACGAGATGGCCGCTGGCGAGACCCCGGGTGACGCGCAGGACCTGACGCAGCCCATGCCTCCCGCACATGCCTCCTGGAAGCCAAGGCAGGCCTCGGACGAGGACGCCGGCCAAGACGAGCAGCAGGCGACGTCACCGCAGGCAATGGCCGGCGGAGCCGTCGCGCCCAGGGAGGTGCCCCAGGCACCGGCGCGCCCGAAGGCGGGCTCGCTTCGCCCCGACCCGGAGCGCGGCGGGCGCAAGGTCGCCCTCATAGCGCTCGGCGTTCTCGCGCTCTGCGCGGCGGCCGTCGCGGGCGTGATCCTGGGCGTGATGCCGATGCTCAACGCCAACCACAAGGAGCCCTCCATCGTGAGGAGCGATGACTCGTCCAGCTCCAGCGGCACGAAGAAGATTACGCTCGGCGGCTCCGACGAGGACGACGCAGGCTCCAGCTCCAGCGAGGAGCACGTAGGCTTCAAGGGCGTCACCCGCGCCAGCGCATCCTCGACGCTGCCGACTGACCAGTACGCAGACTACGGCGCCCAGAACCTGATTGACGGCAACGTCACGACCTGCTGGGCGGAGGGTGCAAGCGGGCTTGGCATTGGGGAGTCCGTGACTCTTTCCGGCGACGAGCGCCAGACCTTCTCGGCGTTCTCCATCGCGAACGGCTACCAGAAGTCCGAGAGCCTGTACCACAAGAATCCGCGTGCAACCAGGCTGGGCGTCTCCGTGGACGGCAAGAAGGTCATGGACGTCGACCTGCCCGACAACGAGTTTGGCTCGATCACCCGCTTCGAGCTGCCCAAGCCCGTCGACGGCAACTCCATCACGTTCACGATAGAGGCGGCGTCGCCAGGCTCGAGGTACGAGGACACCTCCATCTCGGAGATCACGGTTTCGTAGCGGCGCGTCTGCACGGAAAGAGGGATTGGGAGCACATGGACCAGGCACGGGACGACATCTGGGCGATCGAGCACCGCCACTCCGTCAGGCGCTTCACGGGCGAGGCGGTGCCTGCAGACGTTCGCGCCGAGCTCGAGCGGGCCGTTGCCGCAGCGAACGCCACCTCTGGCCTGCACATGCAGCTGACCTGGGACGAGCCCGAGGCCTTCAAGACCATGCTCGCCCACTACGGAAAGTTCCAGAACGCTTGCAACTACCTTGCGCTGGTGGGTCCAAAGGGCCCGGACCTCGACGAGCTGTGCGGCTACTTTGGCGAGAAGATCGTGCTCCTTGCACAGCGGCTTGGCCTTAACAGCTGCTGGGTGGGCGGCACGTTCAGCCGCAAGAGGACCCGCTGCGACGTGGGCGCGGGCGAGAAGGGCGGTCGTTAGTGACCGATGAGGCCCAGCCTCACGCACGCGTTGTAGATGCCGTCGCGGTCCACGTTGTCGGTCACGAAATCCGCCTGCTCCTTCACCTCTGGATTGCCGTTGCCCATGGCGACGGAGGTGCCGCACACGCCAAACATGCCAAGGTCGTTTCCGCCGTCGCCAAAGGCGATGGCCTCGTCTGGCGTGATGCCGTAGAGGTCGAGCACCTTGCGCACGGCGCGGTCCTTTCCACCTCCGCGGGGGAACACGTCCACGAACTCGCGGGTCCACCGGGTCATCTTGATGGAGTTGCACGCCTGCTTGACCACGTCGGTCTGGCCGGGCTCCAGAAAGACGTTCAGCTGGTAGATGTCTGCGTCAAGCGCAAGGGCGGGGTCGTCCTCCTCGTAGGTGAGGCCCACCTTCGCCTCGATGCTGCGCACCAGGTCGTCATGTCCGCTCACGAACATGCGCTCCGCCGTCATGAACAGGCACTGGTACATGCCGGCCTGCACCTGCCCCACGATCGTGGCGATGTCCGCCTTGTCCATCGTCTCCTGGTACAGGATGCCGTCGCGATTGAGGATGAACTGCCCGTTGAACAGGATGAACGCCTCGAGGCTGTCCAGAGGCACCTCCTCTACGGTATACGGGGCGCGGCCGGTGCACAGGAAGCACTTCACCCCGTTCTGGCGCAGCTCCCGCAGAGCCACGAGGGTGGACTCCGGCACGCGATGCGTCGCGAAAGAGATCATGGTTCCGTCCGCGTCGAAGAACGCAGCCTTGATGTTCTGGTTGATCTTCCACTCTGACATGTGGCTCTTCTCCCCTAGCGTCGTGTCTTGGTGGCCCTGGGGGCCGTCTTCTGCTGGCGCGCGTTCATAAGGTTGAGCAGGTGCAGGCCGCGCAGCGTGAGCGTGGGGTCCACGGTCACGGGATGCTTGAGCAGCCCCGCGATCACCTGCGCGCCGTCGCCGCACATCACGACGGGCGCCTCACAGCCAAGCTCGCGCTCGATGCCGCGGACGAGCCCGTCTATGCGGATGGCCTCGCCCAGCACCACGCCGGACAGCATGGCCTCGCGCGTGGACTTGCCGATCACGCGGCAGGGGACCTTCAGCTCTATCTGGGGCAGGCGTGCCGCCGCGCCCGCAAGCGCGCGCACGCCGAGCGCGAGGCCCGGCGCGATGACGCCACCGACGAAGGCGCCGTGGGCGTCCACCACCTCCATGTTGACGGTGGTCCCCAGGTCGACCGCTATGGCGGGGCACCCCAGCGACTCGCGCGCGGCAACGGCGTCCGCCATGCGGTCCGGCCCCACCTCGGACGGGTCGTGGTAGTCCATGCGGATGCCCGTCTTCAGGCCCGGCCCCACCACAAGCGGCCGTGCGCCGCACGCGGCGGCAAGGCCTCGCGTCCACGGCTCCGTGAGCGAGGGCACCACGCACGAGAGTATAGCACCCACGTGCCCCGTGGCCGCAGCGGCTGCGACGGGCGCGTGTGCGTCGCGTCCCAACACCTCGAGCGCACGCTCCACCAGCAGACGCGCCTCGTCCGCAGTCAGCCGCTCCGGGGTCGTCACCTCGAACGTGCCCACGGGCTCCGCGTCGCGCGCGGCATCAGGCGCAAACAGTCCCAGGCTCGTGGTGGTGTTGCCCACGTCCACCGCAAGCGACCCGCATGGCGCGTTCTTCTCGCCCACCTGCATGGCTCCGTCCTTCGCATACTCACGCCTGCCTTGCGCGGACGCATGGTGCAGGCCGCGCGCGGGGGCGGCATGGACCCCAAGGGTTTCGCGCCACGCCCGCTACCTGTATACTCTAACCGTTTGCCCTGCATGTCCGGCACGGCAGACGGTCCGGTAACCCGACTTCCCGACGCAATCCACGTCAAGGGGAAGCGGATATACGCAAAGGAGCATACATATGGACAACGGCAACGGCCACGCCTCGTGGCGCGGGCAGCTCACGCTGCGCGGAGCGATCATCGGCGCCATAGGCTGCGTCATCATCACGGCGTCGTCCGCCTACACGGCGCTCAAGCTGGGGGCATTGCCCTGGCCCATCGTGTTCGCGGCGGTCATCTCGCTCTTCTTCCTCAGGCTTCTGGGCAACGCCAGCCTGAACGAGGCCAACGTCACCCACACCATCATGTCCGCCGGCGCCATGGTCGCGGGCGGCCTTGCGTTTACGCTGCCCGGCGCGTGGATGCTGGGACTTGCCAACCAGATGGGCTGGGTGCAGATGTTTTTGGTGGCGCTGTGCGGCACCGTGCTGGGCCTGGTGTGCACCGCGCTCATACACCGCCACTTCATCGTGGAGGACGAGCTCGAGTTCCCCACCGGCACCGCCGCTGCCGAGACGCTGCGCGCGACGGAGGCCGGCGGCAGCACCGGCGCAAGGCTGTTCTGGTCCATGGGGCTTGCCGGCGCGTACAGCGTGCTGCGGGACGCCCTGGGCGTGGTTCCCACCATGCTGGCCCAGCTGCCCGTCCCCGGCGTCAACTTTGGCATCTACAACTCGCCCATGATGCTCTCCGTCGGCTTCCTTGTGGGCTTCGTGCCGCTGGCGTTCTGGTTCGGCGGCGCCGTGTTCGCAAGCTTCGGCCTGATAGGCGCGGGCAGCGCCCTTGGCCTGTGGAACGTGACGAGCGCCCAGGGCATCGTATCCAGCCTCGGCATGGGCCTCATGATGGGCTCGGGCATCGCCACCGTCGTCAAGGACATCCTGCCCCAGGTGGGCACGTTCGTGCGTCAGGCCCGCCAGGACGCGCCGGGCGAGAAGAACGACCCCCAGTCGCTGGTGTCGGGCAGCCTCCGCACGGACGCCGGGATCTTCGGCGTTGCCACCGCGGCCGTGGCCGTCCTCGCGTGCCTGGGGCTTGGCCTTTCTCCCGTGGCCTCCGTCGTCGTGGTTGCGCTCACCTTCGTCACCACCATCATGAGCGCGCAGTCGTGCGGCCAGACCGGCATCGACCCCATGGAAATCTTCGGCCTCATCGTGCTTCTGGCCGTTGCGGCGCTTGGCGAGCACAGCCAGGTCAGGCTGTTCTTCGTCGCAGGCATGGTCGCCGTGGCATGTGGACTCGCCGGCGACGTGATGAACGACTTCCGCGCCGGCCACCTGCTGGGAACGGACCCGCGCGCGCAGTGGCTTGGCCAGGCCCTGGGCGGCATCATCGGCGCCGTCGTCGCGGCGGCCGTCATGTGCGCGCTCGTGGCGGCGTACGGACCGGGCGCGTTCGGCCCGGGCAAGGCGTTCGTCGCGGCGCAGGCGTCCGTCGTCGCAACCATGATCTCTGGCATCCCCAGCGTGCCAGCCTTTGCGATAGGACTTGCGGCAGGCATCGCGCTCTATTGGGCAAAGCTCCCCGCCATGATGGTGGGACTCGGCGTCTACCTGCCGTTCTACATGTCGCTCACCGCGTTTCTGGGCGCGCTCGCAAAGCTCGCCTACGATGCCGCCTGGCGCCGCAAGAACACCGCGGCCACCGCGGAGGCAGACGGTGCGGAGCGCGAGCGCCTCTCTGCGGAGCATGAGCAGAACGGCCTCGTCGTCGCGTCCGGCGTGCTTGGCGGCGAGTCCATCGTGGGCGTGATCATCGCGCTCGCGTCCGTCATCATGGGGCTCGCGGCCTAGGAGCTGCACCAGATACGCCCGGCACCCCACCCAGGCATCGCGCCATGCAAACGCACCCGCACCCACGCCGACCGGCGGGATGCGGGTGCGTCTTCTACGAGCGACTGATCGCTACGCCTTGCTACGCCCTGGCCTGGGCCCGTGCCTGGAACGCCGCGATGATCTTGTCGCCCATCTGCGAGGTGCTCAGGCGCATGTCCTGCGGGGTGTCGTCGTCCGCAAGGTCGGCCGTGCGCCAACCTGCGTTCAGAACGTCCTCCACCGCGCCGGCGACGTCGTCTGCCGCGTCGTCCATCTGGAAGCTGTAGCGAAGCATGAGCTCGACGGAGAGGATCTGCGCGATGGGGTTCGCGATGCCCTTGCCCGCAATGTCGGGCGCGGAGCCGTGGCTCGGCTCGTACAGGGCGGTACCCTTGCCGAGCGATGCGGAGGCGAGCATGCCGAGCGAGCCCGTCAGCATGGACGCCTCGTCCGAGAGGATGTCGCCAAACGTGTTCTCCGTCACGAGGACGTCAAACTGGGACGGGTTCGCGACCAGCTGCATGGCGCAGTTGTCCACGAGCATGTCCTCGCCCTCGACGTCCGGGTACTCCTCGTTCAGGCGGTGGTTCACCTCACGCCACAGCCGGGAGGTCTCGAGCACGTTCGCCTTGTCCACGGAGGTGACGATGCCGTCGCGGCGGCCGGCCGCCTCGTATGCCCAGCGGATGACGCGCTCGATCTCGTACTCCGAGTACTCCATGGTGTCGACCGCCTTGTCGCCGGCCTCACCGGCGACGCCCGCGCCCTCGACGCCGTGCTCGCGGCGATGCTCGCCAAAGTACAGGCCGCCCGTCAGCTCGCGCACGATGAGCAGGTCGACGCCGTCGAGCCTGTCCTCGCGCAGCGGAGATGCGTCGCGCAGCGCCTCGTACACGCGGACGGGGCGCAGGTTGAGGTACAGGCCCAGATTCTTGCGGATGGCAAGCAGGCCCTGCTCCGGACGGACGGCGCCGGGGCGGGTGTCGTTCCACTTCGGGCCGCCGACGGCCGCAAGCAGCACCGCGTCCGCCGCCTCCGCCGCGGCGAGCGTCGCGGGCGGAAGCGCGCTCACGTCCTCGCCGGCCTCGCGGGTCGCGTCGATCGCGGCACCACCAATGAGCTGGTCCTCGCACGCAAACTCCACGTCGTACGCGATGCCGACCGCCTCGAGCAGCCGCTTCGCCTCCGCGATGATCTCCGGGCCGATCCCGTCGCCCGGAAGCGTGCATATCCTGTACGTCTTCGACGCCATGACAACCTCCTTCGGCGCGCCCGTACGGCGCGCCGTAGATTACTTCCCGAGGGGCCAATCCGCCCCGGCTACGCGTTCTTCTCGGCCATCAGGCGCTTCGTGCGCGCCACCAGACCGCCCTCGTTGATGATCTCCTGGATGAACGGCGGGAACGGCTGCGCCTGGAACGTGGCTCCAGTGGTCTCGTCCCTCACGACGCCGGTGTCCGCGTCCACGTACACCACGTCGCCGCCGGCGATCGCGTCCGCCGCCTCCGGGCACTCCATGATGGGCAGGCCGATGTTGATGGCGTTGCGATAGAAGATGCGCGCGAAGCTCTTTGCGATGACCACGCTCACGCCGGCCGCCTTGATGGCCACGGGCGCATGCTCGCGAGAAGAGCCACAGCCAAAGTTCTCGTCCGCGACTATGATGTCACCCTTCTCGACCCTGTTCACGAACGTGGGGTCGAGGTCCTCCAGACAGTGCTTCGCGAGCTCCGCCGGGTCGGAGGTGTTGAGGTAGCGGGCGGGGATGATCACGTCCGTGTCGATGTCGCGCCCGTAGCGAAATGCGGTTCCCTTGAACTTCATGATGCTATCTCCCTTAGGCTTGGTCGAGGTCGGACGGCAGCGCAATGTGGCCGGCAACGGCGGACGCCGCGCACACGGCGGGGCTTGCCAGGTACACCTCGGACGTCGGGTCTCCCATGCGGCCGACGAAGTTGCGGTTCGTCGAGCTCACGCACCGCTCGCCCGCGGCGAGGATGCCCATGTAGCCGCCGAGGCACGGGCCGCACGTGGGGGTGGACACGACGCAGTGCGCGTCGATGAACACGTCCATGAGGCCCTCGTGCACGCACTGCAGCCAGACGCCCTGCGTCGCCGGAATCACGATGCAGCGCACGTTTGGGTCGACGGTGCGCCCGCGCAGGACGTCGGCGGCCGCACGCATGTCCTCGATGCGACCGTTGGTGCAGCTGCCGATGACGACCTGGTCGATGGTGATGTCGCGGCTCTCCGCGACGGGGTGCGTGTTGCTGGGCAGGTGCGGCCAGGAGACCTGAGGGACGACGTCCGCGGCGTCTATCTTCACGACCTGCTTGTACGTGCAGTCGGCATCCGCGTGGTACTCCTTGTACGGGCGCTCGCAGCGGCCGTCCAGCCAGGCGCGCGCAACGTCGTCCACCTCGAAGAGACCCGCCTTGCCGCCGGCCTCGATCGCCATGTTCGCGATGGTGAGGCGACCCTCGACGGAGAGGTTGCTGATGGTGGATCCGGCAAACTCCATGGCGCAGTACAGCGCACCGTCCACGCCAATCTTGCCAATCACGTACAGGATGATGTCCTTCGCGGAGGCACCTGCCGGCAGCTCGCCGTCCACCTGGATACGAATGGTCTCGGGCACCTTGAACCACGCGCGGCCGGTCGCCATGCCGACGCCGGCGTCCGTGGAGCCCACGCCCGTGCTGAACGCGCCGATGCCGCCGTACGTGCAGGTGTGGGAGTCCGCGCCGATGATGAGGTCACCGGGGCCGACGATGCCCTTCTCGGGGAGAAGTGCGTGCTCGATGCCCATGCACCCCTGCTCGAAGTAGTGGGTGATGCCCATCTCGTGGGCGAAGTCGCGCGTGACCTTCGTCTGCTCCGCGCTCTTGATGTCCTTGTTCGGGCTGTAGTGGTCCGGAACGAGGAAGATCTTCGTCGGGTCGAAGACGCCGGCACCAATCTCGCGCACCGTCTTGATGGCAATCGGTGCCGTGATGTCGTTCGCGAGCACGCCATCGAGGTCGCACTCGATAAGCTGGCCGGGGACGACCTCGTCGAGGCCTGCGTGGTCGGCGAGGATCTTCTCCGCCATCGTCATGGGACGTGCCATGGTTGCTCCTTCCTAGTTGAGCGTGTCGGGCGTCGCCAGAAGCGAGTCCACGAACTGCCGCGCCCCGCGGGCGGAGCGTCCGCCGCGCCTGGTGGCGAAGCGCTCCGCGGCGAGGTCGAGCTTGCCCTCGTCCATGGAGATGCCCCTGTCCGCGGCAAGCTTGTGGACAATGTCAAGGTAGACGCCCTTGTCGGGCTTGTAGAACGTAAGGTGGATGCCAAAGCGGTCGGATAGCGAGACGATCTCCTGAATCGTATCGCGCTGGTGCACGTCGTCGCCGTCGCGGTCGCTGAAGCGCTCGCGCACCAGGTGGCGGCGATTGCTCGTCGCATAGATCACGACGTTGTCGGACTTCGCGGACACCGACCCCTCCAGAATCGCCTTCAGGGCCGCGAAGTTGTCGTCGTCCGCCGAGAACGACAGGTCGTCGATGAAGATGACGAACTTCAGTGGGTTCTGCGTGAGCTGGTCCAGGATCGCCGGAATGTCGCGCAGCTGCTCCTTGCGAACCTCCAGGATGCGCAGCCCCTCCGGCGCGAGCGCGTTCGCCACGGCTTTTACCGTAGAGCTCTTGCCCGTGCCGGCATCCCCCGTGAGCAGGATGTTTGCGGCGGGAAGCCCACGCAGCAGCGCGCGGGTGTTCTCCAGGATGGCGTTGCGCTGGCGCTCGTAATCGACGAGGTCCTCCAGGCGCTGCGGGTCCGGATAGCGCACGGGCACGATCTGCCCTCCGTCCACGCGAAACACGTGGTAGCGGGCGTACATGCCCCAGCCCGTCCGACCGATGCTCGCCGCCCTCTCCGCGTAAGCCGCGGGAAGGTCGATCCGGGAGTTGGCAAAGCGCGGCAGCAGCGCGCGAAGGTCCTTCTCGCCCACCGGGGCGAGAAGGTCGTCCGCCGTGAGGTTCGCCATCATGCCAAGCGTCTCGAGCTCGGTTGCCGCGGCATCCTCGAGCTCCTGCACGACACGGCCTCCCGCGCCAAGACGCCTGAGGTAGGCGTTCTCGTCGTCGAGGACCACGGTGCGCACGTGGGTGGCGAGGTCGGCGTCGCCCGTAGCGAGCAGCGCCGCCACCAGCTGCGCAAACGCGTCTGCGTACTCGTGCTCCAGACCGGGGCGTGCAGGGTCTGCCTCGAGCCGGTTTCCCAGCTCGACGCAGCGCGCCACCGCGGCGATCACGTCGTCTTCGAGCACGCCCCTGAAGACCGCGAGCGAAAGCAGGCCAAGGCGGAGCCTCTTGAACGTCGCCCCCGCGTCCCACGCGGCCATGCTACTCCCCTGCCGAGAGGACGGCGCCGTTCGCGCCGGAGCCCACGATTGCGGCGTAGCGCTTGAGGTAGCCGTGGAGCTCCTTCTGCTTGGGCACGAACGCCGCCATGCGGCGCTCGTACTCAGCGTCGTCGATCTTGAGCTCGATGCGGTTGTTGGGGATGTCGATCAGGATGGTGTCGCCCTCCTCGACGATGCCGATCGGGCCGCCGCTTGCGGCCTCGGGGGAAACGTGGCCCACGCAGGCACCGCGCGTCGCGCCGGAGAAGCGCCCGTCCGTGATGAGCGCGACGGACTCGCCAAGGCCGCGGCCCATGATCGCAGAGGTGGGGTTCAGCATCTCGCGCATGCCGGGGCCGCCCTTCGGACCCTCGTAGCGGATGACCACGACGTCGCCCGCGACGATCTTTCCCTCGTCGATGGCCTGCTGCGCCGCCTCCTCGCTCTCGAACACGCGGGCGGGACCCTCGTGGACGAGCATGTTGGGTGCGACGGCGGCGCGCTTGACGACGGATCCTTCCGGCGCGAGGTTGCCGCGCAGGACGGCGATGCCGCCGGTGGCGGAGTACGGGTCGTCCACCGGACGGATGACGCCGTAGTCGAGGACGGGGTGGCTCGCGATGTTCTCGCCCACGGTCTTGCCGGTGACGGTCATGCAGTCGAGGTTGAGCAGTCCCTTCTTGGAGAGCTCGTTCATGACGGCGTAGATGCCGCCCGCCTCGTTGAGGTCCTCCATGTACGTGCGGCCAGCCGGCGCCAGGTGGCAGATGTTCGGCGTGCGGGCCGACATCTCGTTCGCGTTGTCGAGGTTGAGATCGATACCGCACTCGTGCGCGATGACGGGCAGGTGGAGCATGGTGTTGGTGGAGCAGCCGAGGGCCATGTCGACGGTGAGCGCGTTCGCGAACGCCTCTCTCGTCATGATGTCGCGCGGGCGTATGTCGCGGCGGAGCATCTCCATGACGGCCATGCCGGCGTGCTTCGCGAGCTCCAGGCGCGCGGAATACACGGCGGGGATGGTGCCGTTGCCAGAGAGGCCCATGCCGATGACCTCGGTCAGACAGTTCATGGAGTTCGCGGTGTACATGCCAGAGCACGAGCCGCACGTCGGGCACACCTTGCGTGCGTAGTCCTCCAGGTCCTCCTCGCTCATCTTGCCGGCGGAGTAGCTGCCCTGCGCCTCGAACATGGACGAGAGGCTGGTCTTGCAGCCGTGGACGTGACCGGCGAGCATGGGGCCGCCAGACACGAGCACCGTGGGCACGTTCACGCGTGCCGCTGCCATGAGCAGGCCGGGAACGTTCTTGTCGCAGTTCGGGACCATCACGAGCGCGTCGAAGCCATGCGCGAGCGCCATGCACTCCGTGGAGTCCGCGATAAGGTCGCGCGTGACGAGGCTGTACTTCATGCCGGTGTGGCCCATGGCGATGCCGTCGCACACGGCAATCGCGGGGAACACCACGGGCATGCCACCGGCCATGGCAACGCCCATCTTGACGGCCTCGACGATCTTGTCGATGTTCATGTGGCCGGGGACGATCTCGTTCTGGGAGCTCACGATGCCCACGATGGGGCGGCGCATCTCCTCCTCAGTCCAGCCGAGCGCATGGAACAGCGAGCGATGCGCCGCGTTGCGCGCGCCAAACTTAATCTCATCGCTCGCGAAATGCTTGCGATCCGGAGCCTCTTCCATTGGTTCCTCCTTGTTCTTCTCGCCCACCGGGGGCGCGTTATTACCTCTTTAACTAGTTCGCAAGCGAGAAGCCCGCGTCCTGCAGGTGCTGGCGGATCTCCTCTATCTGCTTGTTGTCACGGGTCTCCATGCCCACGCGCAGGATGCAGCTCGAGATGGGAAGGTCGGGATCGGTCAGGTCGTAGTCGACGGACACGACGTTCGCGCCGAGCTCCGCGATGATGTGGCTGACCTGCTCCAGCTGACCCGGCTTGTCCGTGAGCTTAAGCGAGAGCGTGACCTTGCGGCCACTCATGGCAAGGCCGCGGTTGATGACGCGCGACAGGATGTTCACATCGATGTTGCCACCGCTTATGACGCAGACGACGCGCTTGCCCTCGACGGGCAGGTGACCGAACATGCAGGCCGCGACCGGCGTCGCACCCGCGCCCTCCGCGACGAGCTTCTGGCGTTCCATGAGCGCGAGGATCGCGGCGGCGATCTCGTCGTCCGAGACGGTCACGATGTCGTCGACGTACTTCTCGACCATCTCGAAGTTCAGGGTGCCGGGGACCTTGACCTGGATGCCGTCCGCGAACGTGACGGCGGAGTCGGAGGCGGCCCACTTGTCCTGGCGGAACGCGTCCGCGAACGCGGAGGCACCCTCCGCCTGGACGCCGTAGACCTTGCACTGCGGGCGTAGGCTCTTGATGGCGAGCGCGACGCCCGAGATGAGCCCGCCACCGCCGACGGGAACGACGACCGCGTCCACGCCGTCGAGCTGATCGAGGATCTCGAGGCCGATGGTGCCCTGGCCTGCGATCACGTCCTCGTCGTCGTACGGGTGAATGAACGTGGCGCCCGTCTCCTCCTGCAGGCGGACGGCCTCGTCGTGGGCATCATCGTACGTGCCCTTGACCAGGCGCACCTCCGCACCGAGCCTGCGCGTGTTCTCCACCTTCATGATGGGGGCGCCGTCCGGCATGCACACGACGCTCTTGACGCCCAGGCGCGTCGCCGCAAGGGCGACGCCCTGCGCGTGGTTGCCCGCACTGCACGCGATGATGCCGCGGGACAGCTCGTCCTTGCTGAGACGATTGATCTTGTAGTATGCGCCGCGAATCTTGAACGAGCCGGTGACCTGCAGGTTCTCCGTCTTCAGGTGCAGGTCCATCCCTTCGACCAGGTTGGGTGCCGCAATGAGGTCGGTCTTTCGAGCGACCCCGCGCAGAGCGTATGCGGCGTTGTACACCTTGTCCAGTGAGAGCATCCTGAGGTTCCTTTCTTGGGTTTGAACTGGGGTTTCCCGCTTTTGCTACTGGCGGTTTGCTAGACCGCGAGGAAGTTCGTGATGTGCTGGCCGCCGGGGACCATGGGACGCACCATCTCGTCACGGTCGAGCACCACGTCAATCACGTAGCCGTGACCACAGTCGAGCGCCTCGCGCAGCGCCGCCTCGAAGTCCGCGACGGTCGAGACGCGCCTGCCGTCCAGGCCGTAGGCGCGAGCCAGGTCCGGCCACGAGGGCGGACGGTCGAGGTTCGTCTGGGAGTAGTGCCCGTTGTAGATGAGCGTCTGCCACTGGTGCACCATGCCCAGGACCTCGTTGTCGTAGATGATGGTGATGATGGGCAGCTTGTAGTGCTCCTCGGTCGCAAGCTCGATGCAGTTCATGCGGAACGAGCCGTCGCCCGTGACGTGGATGACGCGCTTTGTGGGGTTGCCCACCTGCGCGCCAATGGCAGCACCCAGGCCAAAGCCCATGGTGCCGAACCCGCCCGAAGTGAGCAGCTGGCCGGGATAGTCGTAGTGGAAGTGCTGGATGGCCCACATCTGGTGCTGGCCGACGTCCGTCGTCACGATGGTGTCCTGCGGACACAGGCGTGCGACGACGTCATCCACCTGCTTCGGGGTGAGGTGGCCCTCCTCCTCGTCGTACACCGTCTCGGTGGGATACGAGAGCACGAACTCCTTCCACTCCGAGTGGTCGAGCTGCCCCGCAGACTCGAGCCGCTTGAGCAGCAGCTGGAGCACCTGTCGCACGTCGCCCTGAATGCCCTTCTCGCAGTGGACGTTCTTGCCGATCTCGGCCGGGTCGATGTCGATCTGGACGATCTTTGCCTTCGAGGCGAACGTGTCGGGCTTGAGGGCGATGCGGTCCGAGAACCTGCAGCCAAGCGCGAGCAGCAAATCGCAGTTGTCGACGGCCATGTTCGAGGCCTGGGAGCCGTGCATGCCAATCATGCCCGTGGTCAGGGGGTCGCGTCCCCTGAAGCCGCCACCGCCCATGACCGTGATGGCAACGGGCGCATCGATCTGGTTCGCAAAGCGGTTGAGCTCGCCGTTGGCCCTGCTGCGCACCACGCCGCCGCCGCAGATGATCATCGGGCGCTTTGACTCCAGCACCATCTGGACGACCTCGTCGACGTCCGCCGCGTCTACCGCGGGCGGCTCGAGCGACGCGCGAAGCTCGTCGGGCAGAAGGCCAGGCGCAAGGTGCGAGAGGTGCTCGGAGAGGTGGACGGGCGCATACGAGGTGAACGTCTGGGTGACGTCCTTCGTGATGTCCAGGAACACGGGGCCCGGCCTGCCGGAGCGCGCCACCAAAAACGCCGCGCGCACGACGGAGGCGAGCTCGCTCACGTCGGACACCTGGTGCGTCCACTTCGTGATCGGCTTCATGACCGCGGTGCTGTCTACCTCCTGGAACGAGTTCTTGCCCAGCAGCTGGGACGTGACGTTGCAACTGATGGCCACCACGGGCGAGCTGTCCGCCATCGCGGTCGCGATACCGGTCGTCAGGTTCGTGGCACCGGGACCGGACGTCGCAAAGCACACGCCAACGCGCCCCGTGGAGCGCGCGTAGCCGTCCGCGGCGTGAGCGGCACCCTGCTCGTGGCTCACAAGATAGTGGTTGATGCCGCTCGTCTGGTACAAAGCGTCGTATACGTCCAGGATCGTGCCGCCGGGATACCCAAAGACGGTGTCCACCCCCTGCTCCTTGAGGCATTCCAGCAGAATCTGAGCCCCTGTCAGCTGCAGTTCCATCGGTCCCCTTTCCCTTGTTGCCCTGTCGCGTCGCTTCCTCGAGCCTTGTCCGATGTCTAATAAAAAGAGTCCCCGCCCCTGGCGAAGACCCACATGCGTTGCAACCCCTTTGTAAAAAGAGGCTGCAACTAGATAATAGCTAGGATTTCAGCGGAGAAGTTCATGCGTCCGCGAGCGTTAGACCTTGCCTCCGTCATCGGGCATCCTCCTCCAAACGTCTGAATCGTTACGAACCGTGAATCCCTATATTTGCACACCACGACGCGCTTCTCCATAGATGCTCCGCGCTCGTAACAAAGTGGTTGCATTGCCATCAGGCGAGTCGCAAAGCAGCTGGTAGAGACCAAAAAGGGAACGCGGCCCAGGACAGATGCCCAAGCCGCGTCCCCACGCTTTTCTCACGGTCAGATCGACCGTCGAGGACTCCCTAGTTGTTCAGGAGCTTGTCCTCGTCGTTCCACGCATACAGGGCGCGGATCTTCTTGCCGGTCTCCTCCATCAGGGTCTCGGCCTGCTGGCGACGCATCGCCTTGAAGTGGACCTGGTGGCTCTCCTCGGACATGTCAAGCAGGAACTCCTTGGCGAACTCGCCGTTCTGGATGCGCTTCAGGTTGTAGCGCATGCCCTCCTTGGCAGCCTCGGTGATCACGTGCGGGCCGGCGGTGTAGTCGCCGTACTCCGCGGTGTTGGAGATGGAGGAGCGCATGCCGGCGAAGCCGCTCTCGTAGATGAGGTCGACGATCAGCTTCATCTCGTGGATGCACTCGAAGTATGCGTTGCGAGGGTCGTAGCCCGCCTCGACCAGCGTGTTGAATCCGGCCTCCATCAGGTCGGTCACGCCGCCGCAGAGAACGTTCTGCTCGCCAAAGAGGTCGGTCTCGGTCTCGGTCTTGAAGTCGGTCTCGAGAAGTGCCGCGCGAGCTCCGCCGATGGCAGCGCCATAGGCCAGGGCGAGGTCGAACGCGTCGCCGGTGGCGTCCTGGTGGGCGCAGACCAGGCACGGGGTACCCTTGCCCTCAACATAGGTGGAGCGGACGGTGTGGCCGGGAGCCTTGGGGGCAACCATGATCACGTTGCAGTCCGGGCGGACGGTGATGCAGCCGTAGTGGATGTTGAAGCCGTGCGCGAAGGCGATGGTCTTGCCCGGGGCGAGGTTCGGCTCGATGTCCTCCTTGTACATCTTGGCCTGATACTCGTCGTTGATCAGGATCATGATGATGTCAGCCCACTTGGCGGCCTCGGCGTTGGAGACGACCTCGAGGCCCTGCTTCTCGGCCTTGGCCTTGGACTTGGAACCGGGGCGCAGGCCAACCTTCACGTCCACACCGGAGTCCTTCAGGTTCAGCGCGTGCGCGTGACCCTGAGAGCCGTAGCCAATGATTGCGACCTTCTTGCCGTCGAGCTTGCTGACGTCGCAATCCTGCTCGTGGAACATCCTGAATGCCATCTGTTCTTTCCTTTCGCTTGATGGACGGTACGGAAACTCTATGTGACAGAGGCTCCCATGGGGAGTCTGGGTCTCCCTTTGTTAACACGCTTGCGATGTGCGGCACATTTCCTTCAAATCGCGCCTAGACGCTCGCCACGTCCCTCATCACGCTCGGGCCACGCTCCAGGCTCACGACCCCCGTGCGGCACACCTCAAGTATCTCGAAGTCGCGCATCAGGTCGATGAAGTTGTCGATGCGCCTGCTTCCCCCGGCAATCCTGAAGACGATGGAGTCGCGGGTGTAGTCCACGATCTTCGCCCTGAACGCGTCAGCCGCGTCAAGCACCTGCGAGCGCGTCTCGTTGCGGTTCGCCATCTTGATCAGCAGCAGCTCGCAGCTGATGGAGTCCTCCGGGTCGAACTCCTTCCACGAGATGACGTCAGGCAGCTTGGCAAGCTGTGCCACCAGTTGGCGCTTCGAGCGCTCCTCGCCCTCGTACTGCACCGTGATGCGGCTCAGCTGCTCCGTCTCGGTCTCGGACACCGTCAGGCTCAGGATGTTGAACTGCCTGCGCCTGAACATGCTGGTAACGCGATTGAGGACGCCGTACTCGTTCCTGACCATGATGGCGATGTTGTACGTGGTCATCCGCCTACCTCCCCATCCTGGCGCGAACGTCGTCCATGTTCACGATCAGCTCGTCCATGGACGCCCCGATTCTCAGCACGGGCGTGACGAACTCGTCCTTGTCTATCGGCACCTCGATGAGCTTTGGCCCTGCCGTTGCCGGGTCACCCTGGGCGAGAAGTGTCTGCCCCAAGGCTTCGGAGAACTCCTCGATCGTCTGGACCCTCGTCGCCTCGGCTCCCATCCCTCGGGCAATCGCGCAGAAGTCGGCGCCGCCATGCCTCAGGGTGGTCATGGCGTAGCGCTGCCCCTTGAAGAGCGACTGCATCTGGCGGACCATCCCGAGCACCCCGTTGTTAAGAAGCACGATGCACACGGGTATGTGGTTGTCCGCCGCCGTGATCATCTCCGCCATGTCCATGGCGAAGGACCCGTCGCCGGTCACCAGGATGGAGGGCCTGCCGGTCGCCAGCGCAACCCCGTTCGCGGCACCAAGGCCAAAGCCCATCGTCCCCAGGCCGCCAGAGGTGATGAACGTCCTCGGCTTCGTGAAGCGCAGGTACTGCGCGGCCCACATCTGGTGCTGACCGACGTCGGTCACGACTGCCATGTCCTCTGAGCGCGCCGCGTCTATGGCCTCCATCACGTTCTTGGGGGTCAGCCCTTCTCGGTAGTCCGCGTACCCGCGTTCCTGGGCACGAAGCTCTCGCACGTGACGCACCCACTCCTCGTGGGTGTTGGGCTCTATGAGCTCGGCCACGTCCTCCAGGAAGGCCCGCACGTCGCTCTTGACCTCCACCTGGTCCTCGAGGCTCTTCGAGAACTCGGACGAGTCGACGTCCACATGCACGACCTTGCCACTTGGGGCGAACTTCGTGCGGTCACCCGTAGACCTGTCGTTGAAACGGGCACCAAGCGCGATGAGGCAGTCGCACTCGTACATCGCCTTTGTGCTGGCGAAGTGCCCGTGCATGCCCTCCATGCCCAGGAAGCCGGGCGCGTCGGTCGGGACGCCCGAGACGCCCATGAGCGAGCACCCTATGGGAGCTCCGATCTTCCTCGCGAAGTCGACGATTTCCTGCGACGCGCCGGACCAGACGGCCCCGCCACCGAAGTACACGAACGGCCTGCGTGACTTGTTTATTGCCGCGGCAGCTGCCTCAAGCTCATCTCTGGACGCACGGGGAGGCTCGTCGGCGGGAAGCGGCTCCGCATCCTGCCAGTCGATCATTGCACGCTGGACGTCGGCGGGAATGTCCACGAGGACGGGCCCCCGCCTGCCAGAGTTCGCAAGCCGGAACGCCTCGCGCAGCACCTCCTGCAGGCGGTTCGCGTCGCGCACGAAGTAGTTGTGCTTCGTGATTGGCAGCGTGACGCCCGTGATGTCAAGCTCCTGGAACGCATCCGTTCCGATCATCTGGTTCGACACGTTGCCTGTAATGGCAACCAGCGGTACGGAATCCAGGTACGCCGTGGCAATGCCCGTCACCAGGTTCGTCGCGCCCGGACCGGAGGTCGCGATCACGACGCCCGTCTTTCCAGTCGCCCGAGCGTAGCCGTCCGCCGAGTGGCAGCCATGCTGCTCGTGCGTCGGCTCGATAACCCGAATCTTGTCCGTCGCATCGTAGAGAGCGTCGAACAGCTCGAGCACGGTCCCGCCCGGATAGCCAAACACGGTGTCGACACCCTCGGAGACGAGGGTCTCGACAATGCCCTGTGCGCCAGAGATTCGCCTCATACTACTTTCCTTCGTTCGAGCGCTGCGTCTGAATCATGCGGTTGATTGCGTTAACGTATGCCTTCGCGGAAGATACGACGATGTCGTTGTCGGAGCCGCGGCCAGTGAATACTCGACCGTCTTCGGCCTGGATGCGTACGGTCACCTCCCCCAGCGCGTCGATGCCGCGCGTGACGGCCTTGACGGAGAACTCCTGCAGGTCACCGTGGACGCTGACGACCTGGTCGACCGCCTTGTACGCGGCGTCCACGGGACCGGTGCCGGTCGCGCACACCACGTGCTTCTCGCCCGACTCGTCGCTGATGGTCGCCGTCGCCGTCGGAACCAGCGGGTCGCCGCAGGAGACCTGAAGCGCGTCAAGGGTGTAGATGGCAGATGCGTCGCGCTGGCGCTCCTGCACCATGGACTCGAGGTCCTCGTCGTACACTTCCTTCTTCTGGTCCGCAATCTCCAGGAAGCGCTGGTAGATCTCGTCGAACTCGTCGTCCGGGAACGTGTAGCCCAGCTCTGCCAGACGGTGCTTCAAGGCCGCATGGCCACTGCGTGCGCTCAGGATGATCTCCGAACCGGCCGCACCCACGTCCGCGGGATCGAGAATCTCGTAGGTGTCTCGCGCCTTCAGCACGCCATCCTGGTGGATGCCGGAAGAGTGCGCGAAGGCGTTGGAACCAACGATGGCCTTGTTCGCCTGCACGTTCATGCCGGTGATGCGGCTGACCAGGTGGCTTGCCCTCGTGAGCTCCTGGGTTACGATGTCGGTGTGCGCGTCGAGCTCGTCACCGTGCATCTTGATGGCCATGACAACCTCTTCGAGCGCGGTGTTGCCCGCACGCTCGCCCAGGCCGTTGATGGTGCACTCAATCTGCGTGGCGCCGTTCTTGACGCCTGCGAGCGCGAGTGCCGTCGCCATGCCCAAGTCGTTGTGGGTGTGCACGCTGATCGTCACGTTCTCGATGCCGCGGACGTGGTCGACCAAGCCCTTTATGCGCGCGCCAAAGTCGTCGGGCATCTGGTAGCCCGTCGTGTCGGGGATGTTCACGACGGTGGCGCCTGCATCTACGGCCGCCTGGATCACGCGCTCCAGGAACTTCTGGTCCGCGCGCCCTGCGTCCTCGGCGTAAAACTCGACGTCATCCACGTACTTTCTCGCGTACTTGACGCAATGGGTCGCACGCTCCACGACCTCGTCCTCGGTCATGCGGAGCTTCTCGCGCAAATGCTGGGGAGAAACGCCCAGGCCAGTGTGGATGCGGGGACGCTTGGCGGTCTTCAGGGCCTCGGCCGCGCAGTCGATGTCCTTGTCAATCGCTCGCGTGAGGCCAACTACGACAGCGTCGTCGCCTGCCAGACGTCCAATCTCCTGAACGGAGCGGAAGTCGCCAGGAGACGAGATGGGGAAGCCGGCCTCGATAACGTCCACGTTCATTCGGAGCAGCTGCTGGGCAATGACGAGCTTCTCCTCGGTGTTCATCGATGCGCCAGGCGACTGCTCGCCGTCTCGCAACGTGGTGTCGAAGATGTTGATCTTGCGGGTCATGAAATGACTCCTCTCGGACGGTGTGACACGTCAACAGATACGCAAACAACCATCCGCCGGATAGAGCCGACGCCGCACTATGTGAAAAAGGGATGCGAGCGCCAAACCCACGTTCCGGCGGGTCAAACATTACGCGCTAGCAGCAACCTGCGTGCAGCCTAGCGCGCGCTCGCTAGTAGGAGCGAGGAAACGACACCAAGTACCACGCGGCTGACCGCGAGGTCGGTGAAGTCCTTGTATGCGACGAAGTCGTTGGTCATCGCTTTCGCTCCTTAGACGTTCGCATCCACACGGATGCGTTGGTGGACAATATGCCACAGCGTAGGACGCCGGTCGAGAAAAACTCCTCCCGCTTCTCCAAGCGGAAACATTTGGTCGGAAAACGTCGTTGCCGCAATGGCAAAGTCCTAGCTATCTTGCATTTATCTGCAGCAAATTCCCTGTTGCAAAGGGGTGTGCGGCATGCTATAGTTCAACTATAGAACGTTTGTTCGTTTTCGTGGAGGGGAGCACACACATGGAGCAGGACGTCAGAAATCTGGTGCAGGAGCTCGAGGCTCGTTGGAAGTCGCTCACCATTGCGAACGACTTCGTCTTCGGAAAGGTCATGCTCGACGAGGACCTCTGCAAGGATGTGCTCGAGGCGATTCTCGCCACTGACATCGAGAAGATCGAGTACGTTGGGCGACAGGATGCCATCGATGTGACCGAAGACGGGCACGGCGTGCGTCTCGACGTCTACGTCCGCGATGACAGGGGAACGGTCTACAGCGTCGAGATGCAGGCAACGAACACGCATGAGCTTCCGCAACGCTCACGCTACTATCACGCGATGCTTGCCCTCTCCCAGATTGGCAAGGGAGCTCCCTACCGCTCTCTCAGGGATTCCTACGTCATATTCATCTGCGGGTTTGATCTATTTGGACAAGGACGCAGGGTATACTCATTCCAGAGCCGTTGCGAGGACGATCCTGACCTCTGCCTGAACGACGGAGTGCACACCATCTTTCTCGCAGCCACTTCGCCCACGGAACCGCAGGAGGGCCCACGGGTAAACGAGCTCCTTGACTACATTTCCTCTCGGAAGGTCACGGGAGAGCTCTCCTCAAGGCTCAACGAGGCCGTGGAGCACGTCCTCGACAACCGCAAATGGAGGCTTGAGTTCATGATGCAGGCAATAAAGGATCAGCTCAATGTCGACAAGGGTCGCGAGCTCGGTCTCGAGGAAGGCCGCAGACTTGGTCTTGAGGAAGGTCGCCAGCTGGGGCTCGACGAGGGACGAAAGCTCGGCCTGGACGAGGGGCACAAGCTCGGGTTAGACGAGGGGCACAAGCTCGGGCTCGAAGAAGGCCAGACCATCGGCGAGGAACGCTTTGCGAAGCTTGTTGCACGACTTAACGAAGACGGGCGGCAAGATGACATCGTTCGCGCAGCTACAGACCCAGCATTTAGGGCGAACCTATTCAGCGAATACTCCATCGGCTTGGAATAACGCGGAGCGTCCATAGACCGCTGTACCATGTCCACGTACAGGCACGCACATAGCAACTAGCCGGGGGCGGCACGCCGCCCCCCGCTGCGCTAATTGACTGGCCTGAACTTCTCCGCCTTTACTGGCATACACACGAGCTCGAATTCGCCATCCGTCGCCACGATGGTCGCAATGCCCGCATTTGGCACGCGCATGGTGGTGCTTACCAGCCTCCGGGAGAGACCGGACATCTTTGCGAACTCGAGCACCACATACCGCAGGTAGGCACCATGCCCTACCACCAGAATGTTGTCACCATCGGCGCTCTCCTTGTACATTTTCTTGAAGGCGCGCCTCACGCGTTCGCGCACTTCTTTCCCGCTCTCGCCACCCACGGACGAGAAGTCCTGACGAAGGAAGCAGCGAGTAAACGTTCCCTTGTTGCCCTTATAGGGCTTGCCGTCGATGTCACCGAAGTCGAACTCCCGAAGGTTTTCATTCACCTTCACCTCGATGTCTCTCCCCGCGAGCAGCACCTCTGCCGTCTGGTGGGTGCGGTTCAGGGGTGAGACGTAACACCTTGCAAACTCTATCTGAGAAAGGGCTCTTGCACTCCTCTCGACCGTGGGAACGCTCTCGGACACAAGGGGCGAGTCGACCCTGCCCCCCTGGATTATCTTGTCGCGGTTGAACTCGGTTCTTCCGTGGCGAACATAGTAGAAAGTGACTTTTTTCATGCACGCACATCCTTTTCGCAATCATAAGGTCGACAGTGGCTATTGAACGCCATTTGCGACCGTCGAGGGGTCTCCTCCCTGGTTGACCACCTGCATCATGGTTGCCGTGGCTTGTTCGTCCGCCACGACGTAGGACACTCCGCCTATCATATGAGGACTCGAGGGAATGGAGGCGCTGTATATCGTGGGGCCACCAATAGCAAAGCGAGTGAGGAGCGGGATGATGTTGTAACAGCGCATGGTTGTGGACAGAAGCCCGCCCATGGCCCTCCCGACGGAGGGCAGCGACAACGGGTTTGACAGGGCCTTCTTCATGATTGCCGAAATCAGTATCCGCTGGTCTTCCTGCCGCTGGTAGTCACCATTCGCAAATCCATGCCGCACGCGCGAGAAGAGCATCGCCGTATGACCGTCCATCTCGTGCGTGCCGGCGGGGAGCACGAGACCTGTGTAGCCCGGGTCGTTCACGTCCACGGGCACGTCGACCGTGACGCCACCGAGCGCGTTCACGAGTGCCTCGATGCCGTCGAAGTGGACGAGCGCCACATGGTTGACGCTCACTCCCGTGAGGCTCTTCACCGCCTTGACGGCACCCGCCGCGCCACCAAACGCGTATGCCGCGTTGATCTTCTGCGTACCATGGCCGTCTATCTGCACCATCGCGTCTCGCGGTATGGACACCATGGTCACCTTGGCGGCCAACGGGTCTATGCGACACAGAATCATCGTGTCCGTCCTGCTTACCGTGTCGCCCTCCCGCGCGTCCGAGCCAAGGGCGAGCACGTAGTAGGGCGTGAGCGGAACGTGCATGGACAGCTCACCAGAAAGGCTTGTCGCAACGTCGTCGGAAAACGCAATGCTCCGGTCTATGGGAACGCATATCAAGAGGTAGAGACCAACGATAACGGCGAGGACGGCGAGAAGGACGTTTCGGGCGCGGTGCGGGCGCCTCCTAGGCTCCTCCTGATAGGCCGGCTGCTCGGGATAGCCGTACTGCTGCGGATACCCCTGCTGGCCAAAGGACTGCTGCTGCGGATAGTACGGCTGTTGCGATGCCGCCTGACCCTGGGAGCGACGCTCCTCTCCCCGGCCGACGCCGCGGAGGGCGTCTCCCAAACGAGAGCGACGGCTCACCACGGCGCCGCCGTTCCTGCTTTCAGGCCGTCCCTGTCGTCCCCGCTGACGTGAGGTATAGCGACGCGGGTCATCGTAGTCGTAGGTGTCCGCACCGTCATCGCGGCTGCCGTCCGGCCTATACTGCACCATCACGTCCTCCCTGCTGGTTGGGCATCGGCTCGTCGCCGCGGGCAAAGAGCTCAATCATCTCGTTCGTGAGGCTCGACGTGTCCTCGTGCTCGCGTGGCAGGTCGCGTCTTGCCACCCATCGCGCAACGGAGAGCTCGACGTGGTCGGGCCGCGCCGTCGGGTCGCCGTCCACGTCCGCGAAGAACCCCATGAGCAGCGAGTCGGAAAACGACCACGGCTGGCTCTTGTAGTAGCGGATGTTGCGGACGCGCAGGCCCACCTCCTCCATCACCTCACGCTCGATGGTCTGCTCCAGCGTCTCGCCCACCTCGCAGAAGCCCGATACGAGGGCATAGTGCTTGTAGCGCCCCTGGGCGAACTTGGTGAGCAGGAGGCTGTCGCCCCGCGTGATACCCACGATGATGCAAGGATTGATGCGCGGATACACGACGTTTCCGCACGAGGGGCACGCAAGCTCGCGGCTGGTGGCAACGTGTCCCAGCTCGCAACCGCAGCGGCCGCAGTAGCGGTTGTTGAGGTACCACCTCGAAAGCTGCAGCCCGGTGACGGCTGCGAACGCAAGCCATCGCGGCTGGTAGAAGCGCATGGTCTGCACGGACGCGAACACGAAGCCGCGCGGCATGCCCACGACGCCCGTCTGAATCGTCGCCTCGTCCACCAGGAAGAAGTCGTTCCCGTCGACGCGGAAGAGGTAGCGCGGCGCCAGTGCGTCCACCCCACAGGCTTCCGGGCCAAGCACGGCCTGCCAGTCGCGAACGCGCGGCAGCACGAGGTTGCCGTCCTTCTCGGCCAGAAGGACGTTGTCGCCCTGGTATGCGAGGGCGTACGCCTCGGGCGTCGGCTCCTTGGGAGCGTACGCGTTGTCGAAGCCGTGGTCGCCAATGTCCTGAATCACGTTATGGGTCCTCCCCGAGCGCGTCGGCCGCCCGGCGGGCGGCGCAGGTGAGAAGAGCATATACCCTGGCCGCAACCCCCACGGCAAATACGCCGTACCCACAAGGAACGCGTGGAGTCCTCGCGCGGAGGGAACGCGCGGAGGGGGCGGGAGGCACCAGGGTGGGCGCGCACGAAAGAAGGGCCCCGGCCGAAGCCGGAGCCCTTTTGGCCTTGCGGCCAGGGAAGCGGGTGGACGCGCGGTGCGACGGTCCGCGGTCCAAGGAGAAAGCTTGGTACGACTACTCGTCGTTGTCGCCGCCGGTGGAGGACATGGCGGCGGCGGAGTTGTCCTGGCCCACCACGTCACGCCAGCTCCACTCGGTGAAGCGCGGGTGATCGTAGCCGTTGTCCACGGCGAACTGGAAGGCCTCCTCGCGGAAGTCGCGGTACTCCTTGATCTTCTCGGCGTACTTGTCCGCGTCGAGGATCTCGAGGGCGTGGGCGGCGAGGGCGAAGCGGTCCATCTCGTTCAGGCGCAGCATGTCGAACGGGGTGGTGGTGGAACCCTCCTCCATGTAGCCGTGCACGTGGAAGTTGTCGTGGTTCGGACGGCCGTGGATGAGGCCGTAGATGGTGTGCGCGTAGGCGTGGAACGCGAAGAGCACGGGCACGTCCTCGCCGAAGAGCTTCGTGAACTCCTCGTCAGTGAGGGAGGCGTCGTTCTCCTCGTGATCCTGGATGGCCAGGAGCTTGACGACGTTCACGAAGCGCACCTTGATGCCGAGGTCCTGCAGGGCGTCGGACGCCGCGAGCATCTCGAGCGTCGGGACGTCGCCGCAGCAGGCCAGGACGATGTCCGGCCGCTCGCCATCCTTGACGTTGCCGGCCCAATCCCAGGTCGCAGCACCCTTCTGCAGCTCGAGCTGAGCCTCGTCGATGCTCTGGAACGTGGGCGCGGGCTGCTTGCCGGCGAAGATCGCGTTGATCTTGTTGGTGGACTTGTAGGCCTCCTCGCCCACGCACAAGAGCATGTTCGCGTCTGCCGGGTAGTAGATCTGGACGACGTGGTCGTTGTGGAAGTTCTTGTTGAGCAGCAGGTCGACGAAGCCGGGGTCCTGGTGGCTGAAGCCGTTGTGGTCCTGACGCCAGACGTGGCTGGACAGCAGGATGTTGAGGCTCGCGATGGGCTTGCGCCAGGGGATGTGGCGCACGGTGGCCTCGAGCCACTTCGCGTGCTGGTTGATCATGGAGTCGACCACGTGGATGAACGACTCGTACGAGCTCCAGACGCCGTGGCGGCCGGTGAGCAGGAAGCCCTCGAGCAGGCCCTCGCACTGGTGCTCGGACAGCTGCTCGATCACGCCACCCGTGGTGCTGAGGTAGGAGTCGTTCTCGGGGTCGGCGTTGAAGCCGGCGTCCCACTGCTTGTCCGTGAGCTTGTACGCGGCCTGCAGGCGGTTGGACGCGGTCTCGTCCGGGCCGAAGACGCGGAACTTCGTGAGGTTCAGCTTCAGCACGTCAGCCGTGTAGTTGCCGAACACACGGGACGCCTCGGTCGTGCCGTAGCCATGGCCCTTCTCGGCCACCGGAATCTCGTAGTCGTGGATGTCGGGGAGCTCGAGGTCCTCGCGGATCAGGCCGCCGTTGGCGTTGGGGTTGGCGCCCAGGCGCAGGTCGCCCTGGGGCATGAACTCCGTGACCTCGGGCTTGAGGGAGCCGTCCTCGTTCCAGAGCTCGGCGGGCTTGTAGGAGCGCAGCCAGCCGCGCAGCACGCGGAAGTGCTCGTGGGTGTCCTTGGCGGAGGTCAGCGGCACCTGGTGGGCACGCCAGCTGCCCTCGGTCTTCTTGCCGTCGATGTACTTGGGGCAGGTCCAGCCCTTGGGGGTCCTGAAGACGATCATGGGGTACGCAGGACGGGCGGTCTCGCCGGCGAGCGCGCGCCACTTGATGTCGCAGATCTCGTTGAAGACCTGCTCGAGAAGGGCGGCGAAGCGACGGTGGATCGAGATGTGGGACTCGTCGTCGAAGCCGGCCTCGAACGTGTAGGGGTGGTAGCCCATGCCACGGAAGAACTCGTTGCGCTCCTCGTCGGAGATGCGGGCGAGGATCGTGGGGTTGGCGATCTTGTAGCCGTTGAGGTGCAGGATCGGCAGGACGATGCCGTCCGTGAGCGGGTTCACGAGCTTGTTGGTCTGCCAGGACGTGGCGAGCGGGCCGGTCTCGGCCTCGCCGTCGCCCACGACGGCGAACGCGAGCAGGCTGGGGTTGTTGAGCACGGCGCCGTACGCGTGGGACAGCGTGTAGCCGAGCTCGCCACCCTCGTGGATGGAGCCGGGGGTCTCGGGCGCGAAGTGGCCGGGGATGCCGCCGGGGTAGCTGAACTGGCGGAAGAACTTCTGGAGGCCAGCCTCGTCGTCGGTGATGTCCGGACGAATCTCGCGGTAGGTGCCGTCGAGCAGGGACTGCGAGGTGCCGGCGGGTCCGCCGTGGCCCGGCCCCATGAAGAACACGACGCTCTGGCCGTGGTCGTGGATGAGGCGGTTGGCGTGGCCCATGAGGAAGTTGATGCCGGGGGTCGTTCCCCAATGTCCCACGAGGCGGTGCTTCACGTCCGCACGACCGAAGTCGCGGGTCTCACCGGTCTTCTCGTCCACCCAATCCGAGCGCATGAGGGGGTTGCTGCGCAGGTAGATCTGGCCGACGGACATGTAGTTGGCGGCGCGCCAGTACTTGTCAACCCACGCGAGCTCCTCCTCGGCGACGGGGGCGTCGAGCTTCTTCCAGGGGGTTCCAAGGTCCATGTGGACTTCCTTTCGGTCTGTCACGTTCTTCTCGCCCTGTTGCGGGCGCTACTTGCGTTTGCCTTGCGGCAGGCGGCGCCGCACCGCGTTGCGGCTGGTGCCTTGGTGCGAGCCCTAGAGCGCGCCCTTCTCCTTGAGGAAGCCCTCGAGGCCGGCCTTGATCTCTGCGGCGTCGACGATGTTGCGGACGCTCACGACGTAGGGAAGGTCCTTCTTGCCCTCGTCCTCGAGGATGAGGCCGAGGTCGGACATGGTGACGATGAGGTCACCGTCGAAGCCGGAGATCTGGTCGACGGAGCCGTGCGTGGTCTCGATGGGCCACCCCTCGTCCGCGACGACCTGCTTGACCCTGGTCTCGAGGATGACGCTCGAGCCAACTCCGGCACGGCAGCACACGAGTGCCTTGTAGGTTGCCATTGCCTTCTCCCTTCTGGCGCGGCTGTCCGCGCCGCCCTCGGGATGCCCGAAGTGCCGGTTCGCGCGCAAAGGGACGCATGCGCGCGGTTGCCTGCCCGCCCGGCATCCCGTCTGCCTGACGTGCTTCACAGCTGCAATGTGACATACGACGGAAACAAAGTCAATCCAAACTCATACTTTTTGTCGTTTACTCTTAGAAACTCGATACGGCACGCAAGCGTCACCCGTGCGACAGACGCGCGTCAGCACTTGTGAGAAGAGCCAGTACATGGTGTTTTATCTGGTATTTTATCATCATGATTCACTTTTATGAACGTTGTGAACGCCTAGTCGAACACAATGGCCCTATAAGTTATCAAATGTATATTACGCAATGTTGATACATCACGAAAATACGTTGTGAGAGAAAAGACAAGCACCCAAACGTTCAATCTGTTCCTAAAATGGCATCAATACAAATGCAAGGCACGCACAGGCACGAAGCGATGCGACACCGGCGGCACGCGGGGAGAAGGGCTCACATGAGGCGCAGCGAGACGTTCGTCACCAGAAGGCGCGAGGCCATCATGAGGCTCCTGGAGGGTCGCGAGAGCGCCGGCGTGGGCGAGCTCGCGGAGCGCTTCGACGTGTCGCCGCTCACGATCCGCCGCGACCTGGACTACCTGGAGGGGCGCGGCATGGTGACGCGCCAGTACGGCCGCGTCACCATAGCGGACGCACTGGGGCGGCCCTCTGGCTCGCGCCGCGTGCTCGCAAAGAAGGCCGTCGCCGCAGAGGCCGCGCGCCACGTGGAGGACGGCGACGCGATCTTCGTGAACGCAAGCTCGACCGCGCTCGAGATGATAGAGCTGATAGAGGCGGACGACGTATCCGTTATCACCAACAACAGCAAGGTCATGCTCCTGAAGGGGCCGCTGCGCCAGACCATACTGCTCACGGGCGGCACCGCCGTGCCGCCGCGCGCCTCGCTCACCGGCGAGCTCGCCATGGACGTGATCCGCCGCTACCAGGCCGCGAAGTGCTTCATAGGCTGCAGCGGCATCAGCGCGGAGCACGGCCTCACGTCGAACACCGTGCCGGAGACCGCGGTGGACTCGCTCATGCTGGAGCAGTCGCGCGAGCACTTCCTGCTGCTGGACTCGTTCAAGATCGGCAAGAGCTACACCTACCCCATCGCGCCGGCGCACATGGCGGACACGGTCATAACGGACGACGGCGCCACGGACGAGCAGGTGGACCATCTCTACATGGCGGGCGTGAAGGACGTGATCGTGGTCGCGACCTCGATTCCCGAGGGAGCCTAGCCACTCGTCCACTCACCACGAGGGGGCGCGCCCTTCTCGCCTACCATGGTTCTTGCCACGAGCAACGCCGCCGCGTCGCGACGGCCCGGCGCGACCGCCAGAGGAGGAGCCATGAGCCTGGAGTCATATGCGTTTGGAAGCATGCCGGATGGGCGAGAAGCGCGCCTGCACACGCTGAGGAACTCCCGTGGGATGAAGGTCTCCGTGACCGACCTCGGGGCGTGCCTGGTGAGCGTGCGCGTGCCCGACGGCCGCGGCGGCAGGCCGGACGTCTGCCTTGGCTTTGACGGCGCGACCGGCTACCTGGGCAACACGTTCTGCATGGGCGCCATCGTGGGCAGGAACGCGAACCGCATCGCGGGTGCGCGCTTCGACCTCATGGGCACCACGCACCACCTGGCCGCGAACATGGGGCCGGACAACATCCACTCCGGACCGCACTTCTACTTCGAGCGGCTGTGGACGCTCGCGCGGGCGCGCGAGGACTCCATCACGCTCAACCTGCGCAGCCGCCGCGGCGACCAGGGGTTCCCCGGCGCCGTGGACGTGAACGTGACGTACACGCTCACGGACGAGAACGAGCTGCGGATAGACTACGACGCCATGCCGGACGACGCCACCGTCATCAACCTGACGTGCCACGCCATGTGGAACCTGAACGGGCACGCGGCCGGAAGCGTGCTTGGCCATACGCTGCAGCTGGAGGCGGACGCGTACACGCCCGTGGACGAGCATATGCTTCCCACCGGCGAGATCGCGCCCGTGGACGGCACACCGTACGACCTGCGCACGCCAAAGACCTTGGCGGCCGGCGCCGCAAAGCTGGGCGGGTATGACATAAACTACGTGCTTCATAACGACGAGCACCTGGAGCGCGCGTGCACGCTCACGGGCGACCGCACGGGAATCTCGATGGACGTGTACACGGACTCGCCGGGGCTGCAGCTCTACACCGCGCCGACGCTGGACCAGGACGGGAAGGACGGCGTCCACTACGGGCCGGCCGCGGGCGTCGCGCTCGAGACGCAGTTCTACCCCGACTTTGTCCACCACAAGAACTTCCCGCAGGGCGTGTACGCCGCCGGCCACGCGTTTCGCTTCACCACGGTGTTCGCCTTCCACGCGGGGGCGTAGGGCGCACACCGGGCGGCGCGCCATGCCAGCCGCGAAGCATTGGTAAACATTCTGCAGCGCGCTGTCCGCACACGTGGCCAGCGCGCTAAGCTTGCATAATGACAGCAGCACACGACGGTGCCGCGTCCACCCGGGACGCGGCCGGCACGGGCAAGGAGCAGCAATGGCAATCACCCCAGAAGAGGTCGCCGAGACCCTGAGCATGGTCTCCCAGCAGAACCTCGACCTGCGTACCATCACCATGGGCGTCTCGCTCTTCGGCTGCGCCGACGAGGACATGGGTCGCATGTGCACGAAGGTGTACGACCGCATCACGAAGACGGCGGAGCGCCTGGTCCCCACGGCCGAGCAGCTCGAGCGCGAGTACGGCATCCCCATCGCAAACAAGCGCGTGTCCGTCACGCCCATTGCGCAGATCGCCGCCGCGTGCGACGACGAGGACCTCACCCCCATCGCACAGGCCATGAACCGCGCCGCGGAGACGCTGGGAATCGACTTCATGGGCGGCTTCTCCGCGCTGGTGCAGAAGGGCATGGGGTCCGCCGACCGTCGGCTCATCGCATCGATCCCCTCCGCCGTCGCGAGCACGGAGCGCATCTGCTCCTCCCTCAACATCGCCTCGACCCGAGCGGGCATCAACATGGATGCCGCGCTCCTCTCGGCGCAGACCATGATCGACTGCGCGAAGGCCACCACGGACATCGACTGCTACGGCGCCGCGAAGTTCGTGGTGTTCGCGAACATGGTGGAGGACTCGCCGTTCATGGCGGGCGCCACGCACGGCTCCGGCGAGGCCGACGCCGTCATCAACGTGGGCGTTTCCGGCCCCGGCGTCATGGCGGCCGCGCTGGAGCAGCTGCCGGAGGACGCGAGCCTCATGGAGGTGGCCGAGAAGATCAAGCAGACGGCGTTCAAGATCACCCGTGCCGGCGAGCTCATGAGCCGCGAGGCGTCCAGGCGCCTGGGCGTGGAGAAGGGCATCGTGGACCTGTCGCTGGCGCCCACGCCCGCCGCGGGCGACTCCGTCGCGAAGATCCTGGAGATCATCGGCGTCGGCGAGTGCGGCGGCCCCGGCACGACGGCGGCGCTCGCACTTTTGAACGACTGCGTGAAGAAGGGCGGCGTCATGGCGAGCTCAAGCGTGGGCGGCCTCTCCGGCGCGTTCATCCCCGTGTCCGAGGACGCGGGCATGATCCGCGCGGCGGAGGACGGCGCACTCTCCATCGAGAAGCTCGAGGCGATGACCTGCGTCTGCTCCGTCGGGCTCGACATGATCGCCATCCCGGGCGACACCCCGGTCGAGGCGATCGCCGGCATCATCGCGGACGAGATGGCCATCGGCGTCATCAACACCAAGACGACGGCCGTCCGCCTGATTCCGGCCATCGGCCACAAGGAGGGCGACGTGCTGGAGTTTGGCGGCCTGTTTGGCACCGCCCCCGTGCAGCACGTGAACCCGTTTGCCGGCCATGTGTTCGCGCACCGCGGCGGCCGCTTCCCCGCGCCGATCAACTCGCTCAAGAACTAGGAAACCAGGTGCCGGCAGCGTGATCAAAAGGCAGGTGCCAGACGCAGGCAGCCGAAGGCGCCACGGCCTCCCCTACGGCTTTGCCGAGGTGGCCGTGGCGTCGCTTCTTGTGGCCGCGGCGTACTGCGGCGCGTGGACGTGCTCCATCGAGCCCGCGCTGCACGCGCCCGCCGCGCAAGATGCCACGCAGGCCGCCGCACAAGATGCCCGCGGCTCCGCATCCGCCCGGCAGGTGGAAACCCCACAGGGCCAGGGGCAAGGCGCGGCCGCGCCCAAAGGAAAGCTCGCGATCGACGGTGACGCGTCCCTCTCGGCCGCGCCGTCCGTGGCGTCGCTTCGCCAGGCGATCTTCGACTTCGAGGCGCGGGGCTACGTCGTGGGGATCTGCGCGCGTGACCTGCGCACGGGCGTGACCATAACCTACGACGCGGACGCGGACTTCTATACCGCGAGCGCCATCAAGGGGCCGTACGTCATATCCGTCTTTCAGGAGCTGGTAGATGCGGGCTCTCTTGACGCCGCGGACGCGTACCACTACGCGCAGCCGATCATCCTGAACTCGGACAACGACGCCTACGTGGCGCTTTCCGACCGGCTGGGCCGCTCGTGCTTTGCCGCGTGGCTGCGCCAGGGCCACGTGGAGGCCGGCGCCTACCCCAGCGTGGACGCGTACGCCGCGCCGCACTACCCGCACAGCACGGCGCGACAGCTTGCGCAGGAGTGGGCGCACGCCTATGCCTACCTGGCCTCCGGCAGGGGCCACAGCGCCACGCTGCTCGCCCTTCTCGCAAACCGCACCGTTTCGCCCATAAAAGACGCGCTGGGCGAGAAGTGCCAGACGCTTTCCAAGGCGGGATGGTACCCGGTGGACGAGGGCATCGCGGACCCCGCCACAAACGACGCCGGAATCGTGATGGGACCTCGCGGCCCGTACGTGGTCGCGATACTCTCGAACGCACCGGAGGACTTCGACGCGGTCGAGGGCATCGCGGCGGCCGTCGACCAAGCGCTGCCCCAGGCCGTGGACGCGGCCGCCCGCTATCCCAGGAAGCGCACCTCGGGCTCAAGCCGCACGCCAAACTGCCTGTCGACCTCGTCCTGAACGTGCTCGATCACGGCGTGGACGTCCGCCGCGGAGGCGTTGCCCAGGTTCACCACGAAGCCGGCGTGCTTCTTCGACACGGCGGCGTCCCCCACCTGGTAGCCCTTCAGCCCGGCGTCGGTTATGAGCTTTCCCGCGAAGAAGCCCTCCGGCCTCTTGAACGTCGAGCCGGCGCTCGCAAGCTCCAGCGGCTGCTTCTCCTCGCGGCGCTGCGTGAAGTCGTCCATGCGCGCGCGGATGTCCTCCGGGTCGTCCTCGCGCAGGGAGAACGTGGCGGAAAGCACCACCAGCCCGTCGTCCTTCACGCGGCTCTGGCGGTAGCCCAGGTTCAGCTCGTCCGCGGGGATGGTCTGCACGGAGCCGTCCGGCATGAGGGCGCGCACGCTCTGGAGCACGTCCGCCGTGCAGCCGCCGTACGCGCCGGCGTTCATGAAGCAGGCGCCGCCAACGGAGCCCGGGATGCCGCAGGCAAACTCAAGTCCAGAAAGCCCCAGCTCGCAGGCCATCTCGGACGCTTCCTTGAGCGTGACGCCCGCCTGGCACGTCATCTCCTCGCCGTCGACGCTCACGTTGGTGAGGCCGTCGGCCAGGGCGACGATCACGCCGCGGTAGCCGTCGTCGCTCACCAGAAGGTCGCTGCCGCACCCCAGCACAAAGTAGGGAACGTGCTCCTCCCTGCACGCCGCGATGACGTCCGCCACCTCCTCAACGTCGTCCGGAACCACGTAGAGGTCCGCCGGACCCCCAATGCGGAAGGTCGTGTGCTCGCTCATGGGCTCCATCTGGCTCACGTTCTCCTCGCCCACGATGGCGCGAAGTCGCCAGTTCAGCGTATCCAAGTGGTAGTCACCGTCGGACATGCCGCAATCACTCTCCTCAAAAGTCGCCGCACGCGTAAGGTCGCCGCACGTGCGGCGTCGCATGTCAAAGCGCTGCTCTTCTCTGCTGCGTAAGCATCCTCAAAAGTATAGCAGCCTGTCAGATGCCCACAAATCGCCCGCTTTTCACCGAGCACACGCCACGCACACGCAAAAAGATTTCTCGCCACGCGCCGGCGTCACGTGCTATGGTCAACGTGTCAGTTTCAGGGCGGGGTGAGATTCCCCACTGGCGGTAGGGGCAAGGCCCAAGTCCGCGCGCCGCAACAAAAAGAGCGGCTGACCTGGTCAAAGTCCAGGACCAACGGTTATAGTCCGGATGAAAGAAACGGAGGCCACCATGGCACAGAGTTCTTCCGTCGCGCGTCACGACTCTCACTCCACCACCGAGCAGGGCTCGGGCTGGAGCACCAAGCGCATCGCCGTAACGGCGCTGTTCTGCGCGCTTGCGGCAATCTGCACGCTGTTTGTGGAGTTCCCGATCCTGCCGGCCGTCCCCTGGCTCAAGTACGACCCGTCCGCCATCGTCTGCCTCATCGCGGGCCTCGCGTTTGGCCCGGCCACGGGCGCCGTCGTGAGCGTCATCAGCTACCTGCCCCACATCGCCACCGCGTCCGGCTTCTGGGGCATGGTCATGGCGATCGTCGCCACCATCTCCATGGTGCTGCCCGCCTCCCTCGTCTACAAGCGCGACACCACCCTGCGCGGCGCCATCGTCGGCATGGTGCTGGGCGCCGTCGCGAGCGTCTGCGCGTGCATCCTGGCCAACATCGTGGTGACGCCGCTGTACGCGCACATGGCCACCGCAGACGTCATCGCGCTCATCGTGCCGGCACTCCTGCCGTTCAACGTGCTGAAGGTCGTCATCAACGCCGTCGTGACCGCCCTCATCTACAAGCCGGTCACCAAGGCGCTGGGAAACTAGCAGTTGTCTGCCACACAGGACACCACCACGCCCACGGGGCGCAGCGTCGCGGACGAGAAGGACGTTCGGCCTCAAGCCGCCGCGTCCCTCTCGCCCGCGCGGCCCCTCTCGCCCGCGCTCTCGCTCTCTCACGTGAGCCTGCACTTTGACGGCGGCGTGCAGGCGCTCAGCGACGTGAGCCTTTCCGTTGCCCCAGGCGAGCGCGTGTGCGTGCTCGGGCCAAACGGCTCGGGCAAGTCCACGCTCGCGTCCGTGCTGTGCGGGCTGCTCGCGCCGGACGAGGGCACCGTCGACCTTGTGGGCGAACGCGTCATGACAGACGGCCAGCCGGACTTCGCGGCGTACCGCCGCGCGCGGCGCAGCCTGGGGCTGGTGTTCCAGAACCCGGACGACCAGATCGTGACGACCGTCGTGGAGGAGGACGTCGCCTTTGGCCCAGAGAACCTGGGCGTCCCGGCGGACCAGATCGGCGAGCGTGTGCGCCGCGAGCTTTCGCGCGTCGCGATGCAGGACTTTGCGAAGGCGGACCCCACCAGGCTCTCCGGCGGGCAGAAGCAGCGAGTCGCGCTGGCGGGAGCGCTCGCGATGGAGCCGGCGGTGCTGGTGCTGGACGAGCCCGGCGCCCTTCTGGACGTGCGCGGGCGGCGCGGCGTCATGCACGTCATGGCGCGGCTGCAGAAGGCCGGCTGCACGCAGGTCCACGTCACGCACTTCATGGAGGAGGCCCTCGCCGCGGACCGCGTCATCGTGATGCTCAAGGGAAGAGTCGCGCTTTCCGGCACGCCGGAGGAGGTCTTCTCGCACGCAGAGGAGCTGCGCCGCATGGGGCTGGAGGCGCCGTTTGCCGCGCGCCTGGCAGAGCGCCTGCGTGCCTGCGGCGTGAGCGTCCCCTGGACGTGCGACGCGCACGCGCTCAGGGGCGCCATCCTGCGCACGTGCGCCCCGGCCGCCCCAGGCGCCACGGACGCCGCGGGCGAGAAGAGCGTGACCCCCGCGGCGGCACGGACGTCCGCCGCGCCCGAGGGCGCCGTCATCGTCGCGGACGTCAGCTACAGCTACGCCGGCGACGTCACGACGCAGGGCGTGCGCCGCCAGGCGCTCGACGGCGTCAGCCTCACCGTCCCGCGCGGACTCCGCACGGCCATCGTGGGCCAGACGGGCTCCGGCAAGTCCACGCTCGTCAGGCTCATGTGCGCACTCGAGGTGCCGGACGCCGGGCACGTCGTGGTCGACGGCGTCGACACCGCCCACAAGCGCGACCGCCGCCTCGTGCACCAGAGGATCGGCTACGTCATGCAGCACCCGGAGCGGCAGCTCTTCGCCCAAACCGTCGCGCAGGACGTCGCGTACGGCCCGCGCAACATGGGCCTGTCCTCCCCCGATGTCGACCGCCGCGTCGCACGCGCGCTCGAGCTCGTGGGCCTGTCAGACCTGAAGGAGGCCTCCCCGTTCGACCTCTCCGGCGGCCAGCAGCGCCTGTGCGCCATCGCCGGCATTCTCGCCATGCGCCCGCAGACCCTCGTGCTGGACGAGCCCACCGCCTGCCTCGATCCCCGCGGACGAGAAGAGCTCCGCGCCATACTCGACGCGCTCTCGGCGCACGGCGTCACCATCGTCCAGGTCACCCACTCCATGGACGACGCCGCCCGCTGCGACCATGTGATCGTGCTCGACAACGCGCACGTGCTCGCCCAGGGCGCGCCCCAAGACGTCTTCGCCGTCGCGAACGAGCGGGTGCTTTGCGCGTGCGGCCTGGGGCTGCCGCGCCCGCTCTCGTGGGCGCGCGACCTTGCGGTCGCGGGCCTCGCTCTCGACCTTGCGCCCCACGCAGCGCCACTCACCACGGACGCGCTGGCAGACGCCCTCGCGGCGCTCGCCGCGCCCGCGTCCGCCACGGCACCCGCCTCGGACCCGGCACCCGCGCCGGCCAACCCAGGTGATCACCGGGAGGCGCGCTGATGGCACTTCGCATACGCATGGGACAGTACCTGCCCCGCGACTCCCGCATCCACCGCCTCGACCCGCGCGCGAAGCTGGCCTGCGCCCTCGCGGTCATGGTGACGGTCTTCTTCATCCAGACGCCCCTTCAGCTGGCACTCGGCCTCGCGTTTGCGCTCGTGGTCGTCTCGCTCTCGAAGGTGCCGCTTCGCCAGGTGGCGCAGTCCATCCGCCCGCTCGTTGTGCTGCTGTGCGTGCTCGGCCTCTTCAACCTCTTCTACGTGGACGAAGGCACCACGCTCTTCTCGCTTGGCCTCGTGCGCGTCACCACCATGGGACTGTGGTGGGCCGTGTGCTACCCGCTGCGCTTCACCATCGCCATCCTCATGGGCGCGCTCATCCTGCTCACCACCACCCCCACCCAGCTCACCGACGCATTCGAGTCGTGCCTGTCGCCGCTTTCGCGCGTGGGCCTGCCCGGGCACGAGCTCGCTATGGTCTTCTCGCTCATGCTGCGCTTCATCCCCACCATAGCCGACGAGGCCTCCGCGATCCTGGACGCCCAGACCGCGCGCGGCGGCGCCGTCACGGAAGGTTCGTTCGCGCACCGCGTGCGCGCCATCGGCCCCGTGCTCGTGGCGCTGCTCGCAAGCTCCGCCCACCACGCGGAGGGTCTCTCGCGCGCGCTCGACGCCCGCGGCTACGAGGGCGGCTCCGGCCGCACGCACTGGCACCCGCTGCGCATGCGCCGTGCGGACTGGCTGGCCTGCGCCGTCTGCTGCGCCTACGTCGCGGCACTGCTCGCGCTCGTCGCCGCATAGGACAACGCCGCCAGGCGAGAAGCGCTAGGCAAACTGGCTGCGATAGAGGTCCGCGTACACCCCGCCTTGCTCCAGCAGCTCGCGATGCGTGCCCTTCTCGACGATGTCGCCGTTGTCCATCACCAGGATGAGGTCCGCGTCCACGATGGTCGAGAGCCGGTGCGCGATCACGAAGCTCGTGCGGTCCGCCATGATCGCCTCCATCGCGCGGGTGATGTACTGCTCCGTGCGCGTGTCCACGCTCGAGGTGGCCTCGTCCAGGATGAGGATCGCCGGGTCCGTCAGCATCGCGCGCGCGATGGTGAGCAGCTGGCGCTGTCCCTGGCTCACGTTCTCCGCGTCGTTCGCGAGCATGGTGTCGTAGCCCTCCGGCAGCGTGCGCACGAAGTAGTCCACGTGCGCGGCGCGGGCGGCGGTCTCCACCTCCTCGCGCGTGGCACCGGGGTGTCCGTACGCGATGTTCTGGGCCACGGTGCCCTCGAACAGCCACGAGTCCTGCAGCACCATGCCAAACTGGCGGCGCAGGTCCGCGCGGGCAAGGCTCCTTGTGTCCGTGCCGTCCAGCGTAATGCGGCCTCCGTCCACCTCGTAGAAGCGCATGAGCAGGTTGATGAGGGTCGTCTTGCCGGCGCCGGTCTGGCCCACGATGGCCACCTTCTGGCCGGGACGCGCCACGAAGCTCACGTCGCGCATGAGCGGCTTGTCCGGCGCGTAGCCAAAGCGCACGTGTTCGAACGCCACGCGGCCACGGACGGGCTCCGCAAGGGTCGCCGGCGCCTTGGGGTCGGGCACGACCTCGTCCTCGTCCAGCAGGACGAACACGCGCTCCGCCGCCGCGAGGGCGCCCTGCAGCATGTTCAGGGTGAGCGACAGCTGGGTCAGCGGCTCGGACGCCTTGAGGACGTACTGGAAGAACGCCTGGAACGAGCCGACGGTGAGCCGGCCCGCCACGAGCATGCCACCCGCGAGGACGCCGCAGATGACCTGCGCCAGCCTCATGAGGAAGCGGATGGCCGGCGAGATGGCGTTCGTGAGGAAGTCCGCGTGGGCGCTCACCTGCGCAAGCTCCTCCGCGTCGTCGCGCACCCGGGCGAGGGACTCCTCCTCGCGGCCGAACGCCTTGATGACGGCGCGGCCGCTGTACGCCTCCTCCACCCGGCCCGTGAGGCGGCCGAGCACGTCCTGACGCCTTGCCGCCACGGCGAGCGTCCGCGCGGCCACGACCTTCGTGAGCACGGCCGACAGCGCCGCGAACACCAGGAACACGCCGGTGAGCAGGAGGCTCATGCGCGCCATGAGGATGAGGGCGCCCACGAGGGTGATTGCGGAAATGATGATCTGCAGCAGGCCGCGCTGCAGGACCTCGGACACCTTGTCCAGGTCGTTCGTGGCGCGGCTGATGGTGTCGCCCGGCTTGTGCGAGTCGAAGTAGCGAAGCGGCAGGCGCTCGACCTTGCGCGATATCTCCTCGCGCAGCTTCAGGTTCAGCCGCTCCGCGAAGCTCGCCATGACCAGGGACTGCACGCTGTAGAACGCCCACGCAAGCATCCAGATGCCCAGGTAGACCAGAATGTCCACGCCGCCGTTCTCCATGGTGACGCGAAACGTCTTCCCGTTTGCGAACGCCTGCTGGATGCCCGCCCACAGGTGGTCGATAAGGCTTGCTGCGTACACGGGCGTCATGAGGTCGGTCGCGACGTACAGCACCGCCGCGACGGCTGCGACCACAAGGCGCCAGCGAATGCCGGCCGCTGACCTCCAGAGCCTCAGCGCGGTGGCCCGACCATTGGTCGGCACGTCCTTCTCCTCTTCCTCACTCATCCTCTTCACCTCCCCTTTCCTGGGACTTCGCGATTGCCAGGTACGTGGGGCACGTGGCGAGCAGCTCGTCGTGCGTGCCAAGGCCCACGACCTCGCCGTCGCGCAGCACCACGATCTGCGCCGCGTCGCGGATGGTGCTCACGCGCTGCGCGATGATGAGCACCGCCGCGTCCGCAAGCTCCGCGCGGATGGCGTGGCGCAGCCTGGCGTCCGTCTTGTAATCGAGCGCGCTGAACGAGTCGTCGAACACGTACAGGTCCGCCTTGCGCGCGAGCGCGCGGGCTATGGCCAGGCGCTGCCGCTGGCCGCCGCTGAAGTTCGAGCCGCCCTGGGACACGCGCGCGTCCAGGCCGTCCGCAAGCTCGTGCACAAACGCGCCCTGCGCCACGTCGACGGCATGCCACAGCTCCTCGTCCGTCGCGTCGGGGTTGCCGTCCCTCAGGTTCTGGGCGATGGTGCCCGAGAAGAGCCACGCCTTCTGGGGGACGTACGCGATGTGGTCCCGAAGCTCGTGCTGGCCCACGTTCCTCACGTCCTGTCCGAGGAACTCGATGCGACCGGCCGTCACGTCGTGGAAGCGCAGGAGCATCTTCGCGATGGTCGACTTGCCGGAGCCCGTGGACCCTATGACGGCCGTGACCTCGCCGCGGCGCAGGCTGAAGCTGAGATTGCGCAGGGTGTCCTCGTCCGCGTCCGCAAAGCGGAAGCTCACGTGGTCGAAGCGTGCGACGGGGACGGACGGCTCTGCCGCGGCAAGCTCCGCCGGCGCCTTCTGGTCCCTCACGCGGGGCTCGACGGCAAGCACCTCGGAGGCACGGGTGAGGCACGCCATGGCGCGGGGCAGCTGCAGGATGGCGAACTGGCCCATCATCATGAAGAACATGATGAGCATGGCGTACTCTACCAGCGCGGATATCGACCCTATCTGCATGGCGTGCACGCCGACGCGGTCGGCGCCGAGCCACACCACCAGGACTTCCACCACGTTCATGAGGAAGAACGTCATGCAGTCGGCCGTGGCGAACACGAGGTTCACGTGGATGGCGTTTCTCGCGTAGTCCTCGAACGTGGCGTCGAGGTTCCTGCGCTCCGCGTCCTCGCGGCCAAACGCGCGGATGACGCGGATGCCGGTGATCGTCTCGCGCAGGCGCGTGTTCATGTTGTCGATGAACCCCTGGAGCACCAGGAAGATCGGGGCGCTCACCTTGACCGCGATGACCATGACCACACCCATGACCAGGGTGATGGCCAGAAGGAGCCAGCCCATGACGTAGTCGATCCCGAACGCGAGCACGATCGCCACCACGCAGATGACGGGAACGGGCGCGAGCATGATGAACGTCATGAGGAACGTCTGCTGCACGACGTTCGCGTCCGACAGCGTGCGGGTGATCATGGAGCCCGTCCCGAGCTGGTCGAAGTCGTACCCGCCGAGCTCGAGGGACTTCTCGTACACCGCGACGCGCATGTCCCTGCCCACGCGCGCGGCCAGGCGGCTCGCCAGCCAGTACGACACGATGCAGCCGCCCGAGCCAACGATGGCCGCGACGAGCATCGAGATGCCGTGGGCGAGCATGCCGCTCGCATCCGTGGAGGACACGGCGGTGTTGATGAGGGCAGAGAGCTCCGTCGGGATGTACAGCATGCCCGTTATGTCGCAGAGAAGTGCGAGGACCGTAAAGACGGCGAGCGCCTTGTACGGGGTCACGAGCCTGAGCAGCAGCCTAAACGAGGCTGACCTGCTGTAGTCTTTCTCCACGCTCTTCTCGCCCGATGCGTCCTTGCTCATCTGCCACCCCCTTCCTTTTGCTTGGACCTTGATTCCATGACGCGGCCGAGCTCGACGTCGATCGCGTCCACGTAGATGCGGACGAGGCGGGCGAACTCCCTGCGGTCGCGAAGCGACAGCGAGGCGAACGCGCGCTCCTCCGCATCCATGGCGGGGCGTACGTTGCGCGCGCAGAACGCCTTGCCCTCCGCCGTGAGGGACACCGTCTTGTTTCGGCGGCTTCCCTCCTCGAAGCCGATGGCGACGAGGCCGCGCGACTCGAGCGACTTGACGGCCGAGTTCACCGTCTGGCGCGAGTACGCCGTGTCCTCCGCGATCTGGCCCTGGGTGGCCCCGCCGCGGATGACGATGGAGACGAGCGACCAGAACGCGGCATTGGAGAGGCCGCAGCCACGCGCCACCTCGTAGTACAGGCGGTCTGACTCGCGAAAGATGGAGTCGATCGTCCTGACGCTGGGGACGTCGCCCTGGGGCGTGCCCCCTTCCTGTCGTGATGACACCTTTCCCTCCGTGCGACGTATATCCGAATTCGGACAGCTCAGGACATGCTAATCCGAAATCGGACAAAGTGCAAGCAGAAGATCACCCTCGGCCGACGTGGGTCCTCAGGCGCCTGGCGCAGGCGCTACGCCCATACGGCCATGGCGACGGTCGCCGTCGCGATGAGCGCGAGGCCCGTGAGCGAGCGCGCCGTGTAGCGCTCGTGGAACACCACGGCCGCAAACGCCATGGACACGAGGATGGACAGCTTGTCCACGGGCACGACGACGCTCACGGGGCCGTTCTGGATGGCGAAGTAGTAGCACAGCCAGCTTGCGCCCGTGGCGATGCCGGACAGGCAGATGAAGGCGAACTCGCGGGCGTTGAGCGCGTCCAGGCGCGCCTGCGGAAGCTTGCCGCGCATGCCGACCACGATCCACGCCATCGCAAGGACAAAGCAGGTGCGCACCGCCGTTGCCAGGTTCGACGGCACCCCCTCGATGCCGACCTTCGCCAGGATCGACGTGAGCGCCGCGAAGACGGCGGATGCCACGGCATAGGCGAGGTACGCGTTGTGGGGATGCCCCGCAGCGGAGGCGTCCGCGCTCTTCTCGCCCGTGCGCTGGACCATGAGGAGCGTGCCCGCGAGGATGGCCACGGAGCCCAGCAGCTTGACCGCGAGGTTGTTCACCTCGCCAAACAGGACGATTGCCAAAAGTATCGTGAGGACGGAGGACGTCTTGTCGATGGGGACGACCTTGTTGACGTCGCCCATGGAAAGCGCCTTGAAGTAGCAGATCCAGCTCGCGCCCGTCGCGACGCCCGACAGGGCGAGAAACGCCCACGCCTTTGCCGTGAGCGTGCCGATGGCGCCGACCTGCCCCGTCACGAGGGCCATGAGCCACGAGAACGCGAGCACGACGATGGTCCTGATGGCCGTGGCCACGTCGGAGTCCGTCTTCCTGATGCCGAGCTTTGCGAGTATGGACGTCACGCCCGCGAAGAGCGCGGAGCCGACTGCCGCCATGAGCCACATGTGAACCATCCTTCCCTGGCACGTCTGGCTCCATCAGAGGCCGTACGACCACCCGGCGCCCAGGACGCCCTCCTCCTGGACGGTGAGCTCGTCGCTCACCTTGAGCGTGTGTCTGTTGATGACCGACTGCTTCCAACCATACGACAGCTGGGGCACGCGGACCTCGAACGTGACGTGCCCGAACGCGTTGAGCGAGCGTGTGCCGCCCGCCAGCGCGTGCTCGCGCACGAACTCCGCGGAGTAGCCCTTGTGGACGTGCCCGTGCACCAGGTACTGCGGGTGCCAGCGATCGCACATCTCGCCGAGAGACTCGAAGCCGCGATGCGGGATGTCGTCCATGTCGCCGACGCCGAGCGCCGGCGCGTGCGCGAGCAGGAGGTCGAAGCCACCAAGCATCCGGACCTGGCGGGAGACCCTGCGGACGCGCCGACGCATCTGGCGCTCCGTGTACATGTACGTCCCCTCGCGGTAGCGCCTGGAGCCGCCAAGCCCCACCACCCGAAGGCCGCGGTACACGTAAGCGGCATCGTCCACGCAGATGCAGCCGCGGGGCGCCTTGTGCACGTAGCCCTCGTCGTGGTTGCCGTGCACATACAGCAGCGGCTTGTTGATGACGGTGACCAGGTACTCCAGGTAGTCCGCGTCGAGGTCCCCGGCCGCGAGCATGAGGTCGACGTCCTTGAAGCGCTGGTCGACGCCCGTGCTCCACAGCGAGCGCTCCTCCACGTCCGCGATGGCGAGTATCTTGAGCGTTGCCTCAGACATCGGCATCGACCCCCAGCCCGGCCGTCGCGACGCGCGCGGGGCGCAGGTCTTGGGGGAAGTCCCCCTCGATGTTCTGTGCAAGCCAGTCCATTCCCACGATCTGGTTGCTCGTAAGCCGGTCAGCCTCCCCCGACCTCACGATGCCGTCGCGGTCGAGGAGCTCGCCGTCGAACGGTGCGACGGCACCGGAGGAGATGGCGCTCCGAAGGACGCCCGCAAGCTTGCGGGAGCCGTATGGCAGCTCCGGCGAGAGCATGAGGTCGATCACGCCCGACGACATGCCGTACCAGTACGTCACCGCGCGAGGACCCGCAGGAAGACCGTCCCCGTCCTGGGTGAGTATGCCGGGTAGCTCCCCCTTGAGGAGGCTGTCCACGATGATCTGGTAGTAGCGCCCCCAGTTCCACGTGGGAACGGCGATGTTTCTGACCTTGCCGTCGACCACCTTGAAGAGGCCGTGGGCAAGAGGGTCGTCAAACGGTGCGGTGACATCCGTGCCGGAGATCATGGTGATGCCATTCTCCACCAGATCCTCTATGCCACTGACGCCGTGGTCGGTCCATTCCAGCACCACCTTTGCCTTGGGGTCGACCATGGCGACCCCCTCGGCGAAGGCGTTCGCCTCCGGGACGGCTCCGCACGGGGGCAGGCTCACCCGATAGGCGATGACATGGTTGTCCGCCAGGCTCGCCGCAAGGGCGCCGGCAATGAACTTCGCCTCGTACATGCGGCCGTAATAGGAGCGGACCAGGCCATGCGAGAGGTTGACCGAGCAGTTGAGGAAGCTTGTGTGGGGAAACTCTGCCGCGGCTCGCACCGTCACGTCCATGAGCTCGGGCGAGCACGAGAAGAACACCTCCGCACCCTGGGAGGCGGCGTCGCTCACGGCAGCCGCGAACGCAGCCTCGCTCTCGCAGCCCCCGTACGAGAGCGTGCGCACGATGCCGCCGTAGTGTCTCTCGAGCTCCTGCCGGCCCCTGTCATGCGCACGCGCCCAGAAGTCGTCCTCGAGCGAGCCGGCATAGGCAAAGGCCGCGACGAGGGGTCGCTGACTGGTGTAGCCGCTCCCTCCCGAGAGGAAGGACATGGCACCGCCGGACTCCTTCACGGGCTCGCCCACAAGGACGGGGGCGCTTGACGGCCCACTGGACGCGAACTCCGCCCAGATGCGGGCGAGCCTCGTCCTGAGCAGGGGCGACGGGGTCTCGAGCATGCGGCTCGACCCGTACACGTCCATATAGGTGAGCATCGCGTCCGCAGGCGTGATGTCGAGGTGCGCGCCGCCGGCCTTCAGGTACACGGACCTGAAGAAGAGGTAGGTGGAGCGGAGCTGCCTGACGGCGTCTTCCGGCCAAGGCGAGTCGAGGTCGCGACCGAGGTGGGACGCGAGCCTACGGTAGGAGCCAGGCTTCGTGAACTCGATGTCGTAGGTCGGGACCGCATTCCAGAACTCGAGGAACTCGCGGTAGAGGTCCACGCCAGGCGCGACGCCCTCGTCCTCGTCCGCTAGGGCCACGCCCTTCTCGCCCGGGGCGTCGTCAGACGCGCGCTCGGGCGTGGGGCGCACCTCGGGCAGGATTCTGATCACGTCCGCCTCGATGGAGGGGGACTCGAGGTACTTGAGGACGGACGTCCTCTTGTTGCCTTCCTCCACGTAGAAGCGATGCAGGTACTCGTACACCTTCACGGGATCGCGGAAGCCTTCGCCCATCTGCGCGTCATAGAGGTGCGACCACTTCGTCGCGAACTCCGTGCGCACACCGAGCATGGGCATGAACGTGCGCGAGAACGCGTCCTGCCGGCCCGCGGTGCGCGTGCCCACCACCATGGCCAAAGGAATCTGCATGATGCCGAGGCTTTTCTGGCCAAAAGAGCGATTGCCGGGCACGAGTTCGTCGAGCACGGGCGGATGCGGGTAGCGACCGGCGGCAACGTCCGCCTTGCTGTCGCGCTCGCCTTGGCGCAGGGCCTTCTTGTAGTCCTCGATCATGTTGGTACCACCCCTCGTCTTGTGGACGCGTCGCGCCACTGGGTAAGGTGAGCTGGGCCCGTCCTTAGTGAGGTGGGCACATGGACAAACGATAGCGCAAGAGAGGGACGCGGGGTTGCGGCGTCCTACTCCAGCTCCACGCGCACGCTCGACCCGTCGTGTCCTGCCTCGACCACGATCTTGCGACCGATGGACTCCTGCAGCTCCTCGACGTGGCTGATGATGCCGACGAGCTTGTTCGACCCGGTGAGGTCCGAGAGCGTTCTGACCGCAAGCTCGAGCGACTCCTGGTCAAGCGTGCCGAAGCCCTCGTCCACGAACATCGCATCCAGCTGGACCCCGCCGGCGCTGGCCTGCACCACGTCCGAGAGGCCAAGCGCGAGAGAGAGCGACGCCTTGAACGACTCGCCGCCCGAGAGCGTCGAGGCCGGCCGCGGCTTGCCCGTGAACGTGTCACGCACGTCTAGCTCGAGCCCGGACTGCGAGCCACCCGTGCCCGTCTGCTGGCCGCGGTGACGCTCGAGCTCGAACCTGCCGTTCGTCATGACGGAGAGCCTGCGGTTCGCGGCATGGATCACGCGGTCGAACCACCGTGCCTGCAGGTAGGTCTCGAAGCTCAGGCGCTCCTTTCCCGAGAGCTGTCCCGACGCGGTCTGGGCGAGCGACCTCACCTCCCCGTAGCTCTCCGCCACCTCGAGGGCTTGCTTGCCCAGGCGCCGGAGCCTCTTTCTCATCCCCGCGTTCGAGCTCCTACGCGACGCCAGGACGGTCTGCCTCCCCAAGAGCCGGTCGAGCTCCTCGCGGACCCGGGCAAGGGCCGCCTCGGCGCCTTCCCCGTCCACCTGGCCTCGCGACCGAAGCGCATCCAGTCGCTCCTGCGCGGATTTCCGGCTCGCCTCCGCGGCGGCCTCGCTGCGACGGGCCTCTTCGTAGGCGTCACGAGCGGAAGTCGAGCCCTCCTCCAAGGCGCGGCGTGCGGCCTCCGTCTGGTCGAGCTGCCGCTTGGCCTCCGCCCCGCTTCCAAAGCTCAGGCCTGCCGCGATCTGGCGTACGCGCGCGGTTGCGGACGCGACGTCACGCCCAAGGCCGTCAACCGACTCGCGTCGCGCGTCACGCCTCGCCCGAAGATCCTCCACCTCACCCGCGAGTCGCTCTGCTTCCGCCGACGCAGCGGCACCCGCTTCCACGCGGGCACGGGCGTCGCGCTCTGCCTTGAGCGCCGCGTCCAGCGCACCGTCGCTCGCACGCTTTCGTGCGCGTGCCGCCTCGACGTCCGTCTCCCCCAGTGCAGAGGAGAACTCCTCGAGCCCAGATTTCGCGGCGGCAAGCTCCTTGTCCGCAGCGACCCCGCAAGACCTCGCCTCCTCCACGCGCCGGTCGGCGTCCTCAAGCCTCTTGCGAGCGGCATCGCGCCTCTTCCGCACATCCTCCAGGGCGGCGACCTCCGCCTTCGCGGCGGCCTCCTCGTTCCTGGCCGCCTCTCGTTGCTCCGTCAGCGTGGCGCGCCCCTTCGCAAGCGCATCCTCGCCCCCAGTCTCCGCAATGAGGCGCGACAGCTCCGCCTGCGACGCGTCGAACCGCGCGCGGGCATCGGCCGCCGGTGCAGCGGCTTCCTGGAACTTCTCCCTTGCGGCGTCGGCCGCCTGCTTGGCAGCCTTGACCTGCTCCTCCGTGGGCACCTCCGCCGACACCGCCGCAAGGTGCGGATGCTCCGTCGAGCCGCAGACCGGGCACGCCATCCCCGACGCAAGGGTGCTTGCCATGATACCGGCTTGACCGTCGAGAAACGCACGCTCCGTGGCTGCATAGCGTGCCTGGGCCTCGTCGAACACCTTCCGCGCGCCCAGGTGGAGCGACTTCTTTTTCTCCCACGTCGAACGTGCCTCGTCAGCCTCCCGCTCGCGCTTCCGCAAGTCCTGGCACGAGCGCTCGAGCTCCGCAAGGCGGCGCTTCACGTCCTCGCAAGCGGCGGTCGCGCGCGCAAGACGTTCCGGCGCGCCCGCGTGCCGCGCCTCCGCGGCCTCTAGGCCGGCAACCTCCTCGCGAGCCGCCGCCTGTGCCGACTCCGCCCGTTCGAGCGCAGCCGACGCGTCCGCCGCCTTCGCGGCAAGTTCCGCGACCGTCGCCGTGCGACGCTCCAGCTCCTCGCAGTCGTGCACCGCCTTCGCGGCGGCCTCCCGTGCGCGCTCCGCCTCGGCGCGTGACGCCTTCGCGCGCTCCAGCTCCGCCGGAGCACCGGCAAGCTCGCGCACCATGTCGCGCGCCCGGGCAAGGGAGTCGTCCTTCTCGCCCAGGGCGGCCTCCGTCTTCCCAAGCTCCACCCGCGCCTCGCGAGCCTTTCGCTCCGCCGCAGCCAGGTCCGCGTGTGCGCGCCCGAGCTCTTCGTAGGCAGGAAGCTCCGCGGCAAGCGCCGCGGCCTTCCGGGCAAGCTCCGGCGCGTCCTTCGCGGCGTCCTCCGCCCTCGCAAGCTCCGCCTTGCGCGTTGCCGTCGTGCCCGCAGCCGCGTCGACTTCTGCCGTTGCGGCCGCGAGGACCGTTTCGGCCTCGTCCGTCTGGGTCGCAAGGTCGAGCTGGGCCTTCAGCGAGTCCTCGCGCTCGCGAAGGCGCGTGGCATCTGCGTCCAGAACTCCGGCCTCCGCCGCGTCGTCCCTCTCCTGGGCGTCCAGCAGGGCCACGAGGGCGTCCGCATCCGGTGCCGCAAGCGACTGCAGGCGCTCGAGCTCCGCCGCACGGGCCTCGCCCTCCACGCTGGCAAGCGACATGATGCCGCGAAGCTGGTCCGTGACGGACTGGCTGCTCTTCTCGAGCTCGCGCTGGCGCCTTGCGAGGGCGCGCTCGAAGGCGAGGTACGGCTCCGTGCCAAACAGCTTCCGCAGGATGGCGGAGCGCTCCTTGGTATCTGCGGAAAGCAGCCTGCGGAAGTCGCCCTGCGCGATCATCACGATTTGCGAGAACTGGTCGCGGTCGATGCCCAAAAGCTCCAGAACCCGCGCGTTCACCGCGGCGGTCCGCGTGACGGGCGGCTTCTCGGGGCTGTCGAGCTCCCACAGCGTCGCGTCCGCCCCCTCCGTCGTGGTGCCCTCGCCGCGGAGCTTCGGCCGCTCGTACGCGGGGTTGCGCAGCACGCGGTACCGACGCCCGCGGTGCTCGAACTCCAGCTCCACGTACGTCTTCACGTCCGGCGCCGCGAAGTCGCTCCTGAGCGTGCGCGCCTTGCGGAAGCTGCCGCTGGGCTCGCCGTACAGGGCAAACGATATCGCGTCGAATATGGTGGTCTTGCCGGCACCGGTGTCTCCGCAGATCAGGTAGATGCCCGACGTCCCCAGAAGCGAGAAGTCAATGCTTGCCTGGCCCGCGTACGGGCCGAAGGCGCTCATGGTGAGCCTTGTCGGCCTCATCTACATCACCCCTATCCCCTCGAGCTCCTCCTCCACGATGGCAAGCTGCCGCTCCGTGGGCGCGGTGCCGTTCTGGGCCTCGTAAAACTGCGAGAAGAGCTGAAGCGGGTCTTCCCGCGGCTCGTCCGTGGGAGCGTCCGCCTGCGCGCCGGCGGCACGCGTCCGTGCGTTGTCATACTCGATGCTCATGACGTTTGGGTAGGCGTCGCGCAGACGCGCCATGGCGTTGACCTGCGGGTTCTGGTCCGTCAGGATCACGTGCAGGTAGTCCTGCGCATCCGCCGCGGAAACGACGTCCGCGCTCACGAGCTTGGCCAGCGGGCCGCGTATGCGCCTGAGGTCGTGCAGCGGCGTGAGGGGCACGAGCTCGATGCCCAGCCCTTCTCCCTTGGGACCCAGCGTCACGAGGGACGCGGACTTGTCGTAGTCCGCCTCTGACAGCGAGTACTTAAGGAGCGAGCCGGCATAGCGCACGCAGTCGCGCCCGACGCGCTGCGCGCGGTGGATGTGGCCGAGCGCGACGTAGTCGAACGGGCCGAACACGCCGGCGTCCACGTTGTCGAGCCCGCCGACCGAGACCTCGGAGTCGCTGCGCTCCGGCGTCACGCCCGCCGCCGTCACAAACTGGTGCGCCACGGCGACGTTCCTTACGGACGCATCGAGCGGAAGCGACGCCACGAGCGCGCGGAACGCGTCCGTGTACGTGTCCGCCTTCGCGTCTGGCAGGAAGTGGCGAATCTGCGCCGGATGCAGAAACGGGATGGGCCACACCGCGACGGGGCCGTGCTCGTCCGCGAGCATGACGGGCTCTATGTGGCCGTCGAACGCCGGCGCCATGTGGATGCCCTGCCGCGACAGCAGCCCGCCCGCGTAGGCCACGCGCTCCGCGGAGTCGTGGTTGCCAGGGATCACGACCGCCGGAACGCCGGTGTCCGCCACGCCCTGGAGGAACCAGTCCACAAGCGCCACGGCCTCCGAGCTGGGCTGCGACTTGTCGTACACGTCGCCCGCGACCAGAAGCGCGTCTGCCGTGCCCGCACGGAGCAGGTCCAGCACCTGCCCCAGGACGTGACGCTGGTCACCAATCATGGGAAAGTCGCACACGCGCTTGCCAATGTGAAGGTCCGCCAGGTGAAGTAGCCTCAATCGCACCGCCCCCAAAGCCCCCCGGGCCCGCGCCGGAGCACGGGCCGAATGTGAGAATCGATTCTAGCAATTCGAGTGGATATTAATTCCCCCGGAGTTGGCACGCATCCCCCCGGAGCGGCACGCGCCGCATCGCGCGGCCCGCCACGCGAAGGCGCAGCGGCACTTTGCGCGTAACGAGGGATTTACGAGGGCTGCGGCGCATTGCGCGCGGTCGCGGGCTATGATTGAGGGGCCAACCCCACACGTTCCCGAGGAAAGGGCAGTAAATGGTCTCACGTGTGTACGTAGAGAAGAAGCCGGGATTCGACGTAGAGGCAAAGCAGCTTGGGCACGAGCTGCGCCACACCCTGGGCGTGGGCGCCCTTACGGGCCTACGCATCGTCAACCGCTACGACGTGGAGGGGATCTCGAAGTCACTGTTCGAGAAGTGCATCCCCACGGTCTTCAGCGAGCCGCAGTCCGACGTCGCCACCACGCGCCGCCCCGCGGCAAGGGGTGCGAAGGTGTTCGCCGTCGAGTTCCTGCCCGGCCAGTTTGACCAGCGCGCGAACTCCGCAAGCGAGTGCATCCAGCTCATCAGCCAGGGCGAGCGCCCCACGGTTGCCTCCGCGAAGCTGTACTACCTTGAGGGCAAGCTGACCGAGGCGGACGTGGAGGCCATCAAGCACTACGTGATCAACCCCGTCGAGGCGCGCGAGGCCTCGCTCTCCGCCCGCAAGACCCTGAAGGTCGACTACCCCAAGCCGCCGATGGTCGAGACCCTGACCGGCTTTGGGAAGCTCACGAAGAAGCAGCTGCAGGACTTCATCGACGAGCGCGGACTTGCCATGGACCTCGCGGACATCCAGTTCTGCCAGAAGTACTTCAAGGGCGAGAAGCGCGACCCCACGATCACCGAGATCAAGATGATCGACACGTACTGGTCCGACCACTGCCGCCACACCACGTTTGGCACGCAGCTTGAGAACGTCGCTATCGACGACGCCGTGGTGAAGGCCGCATTCGAGCGCTACCTTGAGGTCCGCCACGAGCTGGGCCGCGACGAGAAGCCCGTCTGCCTGATGGACATGGGCACCATTGGCGCGAAGTACCTGAAGAGCAAGGGCGTCCTCAAGAACCTGGACGAGTCCGAGGAGATAAACGCCTGCACCGTGAAGGTGAAGGTGGACGTCAACGGCAAGGACGAGGACTGGCTGTTCCTGTTCAAGAACGAGACTCACAACCACCCGACCGAGATCGAGCCGTTTGGCGGCGCGGCGACCTGCATCGGCGGCGCCATCCGCGACCCGCTGTCCGGCCGCAGCTACGTGTACCAGGCCATGCGCGTGACCGGCGCCGGCGACCCCACCGTCCCGGTGAGCGAGACGCTTACGGGCAAGCTGCCGCAGCGCAAGATCGTGCGCACGGCCGCGGCGGGCTACAGCTCCTACGGCAACCAGATCGGCCTCGCGACCGGACAGGTGGACGAGCTGTACCACCCTGGCTACGTCGCGAAGCGCATGGAGATCGGCGCCGTGGTGGGCGCGACGCCCGCGAGCCACGTTCGCCGCGAGTGCCCCGCGCCCGGCGACAAGATCGTGCTTCTGGGCGGCCGCACCGGCCGCGACGGCATCGGCGGCGCAACCGGCAGCTCCAAGGCGCACAACGTAGAGTCCCTCGAGAAGGACGGCGCAGAGGTGCAGAAGGGCAACGCCCCCACCGAGCGCAAGCTCCAGCGCCTGTTCCGCCGCGAGGACGCGTGCCGCCTCATCAAGCGCTGTAACGACTTTGGCGCAGGTGGCGTCTCCGTCGCGATCGGCGAGCTGGCGGACGGCCTGTACATCGACCTGAACAAGGTTCCGAAGAAGTACGAGGGCCTCGACGGCACGGAGCTCGCCATCAGCGAGTCCCAGGAGCGCATGGCCGTGGCGCTCGCCCCCGAGGACGTGGACGAGTTCATGCGCTACGCCCACGAGGAGAACCTCGAGGCGACCGTCGTGGCAAGGGTGACCAAGGAGCCGCGGCTGCGCATGGTGTGGGACGGCGAGACGATCTGCGACGTGAGCCGCGAGTTCCTCTCGTCCAATGGCGCCCCGAAGCACCAGGACGTGCACATTGAGGGGCAGGGCTCCTACCAGCCGGACTTTGCAGGCGACACCCTCGAGGCGCGCATGCGCTCCGTCGTGAGCGACCTGAACGTCGCGTCGAACAAGGGGCTTTCCGAGCGCTTCGACTCCACCATCGGCGCGGCGACCGTGCTCATGCCGTTTGGCGGCAGGTACCAGCTGACGCCGGCGATGGCCATGGTGGCGAAGCTGCCGGTGTTTGGCGAGACCACGACGGTCAGCGGCATGGCATGGGGCTTCAACCCCTACCTCATGAGCGAGAACCAGTTCACGGGCGCGTACCTCTCCGTCGTGGAGTCCGTGGCGAAGCTCGCCGCGGCCGGCATCGACCGCAAGGCCATGTACCTGACATTCCAGGAGTACTTCGAGAAGCTGCGCGACGTGCCGGAGCGCTGGGGCAAGCCGACGGCCGCCGTGCTGGGCGCTCTCATGGCCCAGCTCGACCTGGGCATTGGCTCCATCGGCGGCAAGGACTCCATGTCCGGCTCGTTCGAGGACCTGGACGTGCCGCCGACGCTCGTCTCGTTCGCAACCGGCCTGGGCAGCGTGGACGACATCGTGTCGCCGGAGTTCAAGCGCCCGGACAGCCAGCTGTGGCTCGTGAGCCCCACGTACAAGGCCGACGGCGTGACTCCGGACGCCCAGAGCTTCCTGAAGGTGCTCGACTTCGTGCACGAGCACATTGGCTACGGCGTGGTGCTCTCCGCGTCGACCCCCGGCTATGGCTGCCTGGCCGAGCAGCTGTTCAAGAGCGCGGTGGGCAACCACATTGGCTTTGGTCTCGTAAACGAGTTCTCGGCCGACAGGCTGTTCAGGCTCGCGTACGGCAGCTTCGTGATCGAGGTGGCCGACGGCACGTTCATCCCGACGGACCGCGAGGGCTTCCACGTGGAGTACCTGGGCGGCACGTCCGCGGAGTACAAGATGTGGGTCGAGGGCCAGGAGCTCGACCTTGCCGGGCTGCAGGAGGCCTGGGAGGAGGGCATCGAGTCCGTCTTCCCGTACCGCCAGAAGGGAGAGCCCGTCAAGACCGTGACGTTTGACGCGGCGGAGCGTGGCGTTTCTCGCCCGGCGCCCTTGGTGAAGGTCCCCAGGCCGCGCGTGGTGATTCCCGTGTTCCCGGGCAACAACTGCGAGTACGACTCCGCCGCAGCGTTCGAGCGCGTCGGCGCGGAGGCGAAGACCTTCATCATCAACAACCTCACGCCCGAGGCGGTCGCCGAGAGCACGGAAGCCTTTGTGGAGGAGGTGCGCAAGAGCCAGATCATCATGATCCCCGGCGGCTTCAGCGGTGGCGACGAGCCAGACGGCTCCGCAAAGTTCATCACGGCGTTCTTCCGCGCGCCGCAGGTGACGGAGGCCGTGCGCGACCTTCTGCAGGCCCGCGACGGCCTGATGCTGGGCATCTGCAACGGCTTCCAGGCGCTGGTGAAGCTTGGTCTGGTGCCGTTTGGCGACATCCGTCCCATGGACGAGAAGTGCCCCACCCTCACCTTCAACACCATCGGCCGGCACCAGAGCAGGCTCGTTCGCACCCGCGTGGCCTCGAACCTCTCGCCCTGGCTGTCGCAGGTGCCCGTGGGCGAGGTGGACACCATCGCCATCAGCCACGGCGAGGGGCGTTTCGTGGCGTCCGACGAGCTGCTCGCCCAGATGGAGGCTGCGGGCCAGATCGCCACGCAGTACGTGGACGAGGACGGCGTGCCCTCCATGGACCTGGACGTGAACCCCAACGGGTCGGTGCTTTCCATCGAGGGCATCACGAGCCCGGACGGCCGCGTGCTTGGCAAGATGGGTCACACGGAGCGCTCCGGCAACGGCCTGTACAAGAACGTGCCGGGCAACAAGTACCAGAAGCTCTTCGAGGGCGGCGTCGCGTACTTCAAGTAGCGGTGGGCGGCGCAAGGCAGCCGCAAGGGAACTGCAGGCGGGGTCGGATGCACGTGGCGTCCGGCCCCGCCTTTGCGTTGCGGGCACGCCGCCACAGGCACGCCTAGCGCGCGAGCATCCTGCGCATGGCCGGGCGCGACGTCATCTGCTCCAGCACGTCAAGCAGCTCGTCCGCCTGGTAGAACACCCCGCGACGGCGGTTTCCCATGGGCGTGAGCATGCCATACTCGCACGCCCGCGCGATAACGTCACGGGCAGCCCTGGGAGTGATCTGCAGATGGTCCGCCACATGGGCGACGCTCACGACGGGCTGCGCCACTAGCACGGCCGGAAGCATCCGTATGGCAGAGCCCCTGCGCTCGCCCATCTGCTCCTGCCAGCGCTCGATTATGTCATCTATCTGCCGCGTCGCGGATTGCGCCAACGCAAGCGCAACCTCAAGGGCATTCACAAGCTCACCCACGATGGGCCGCACATCGCCGTCGTGATAGCTCTGGAGCGCGCCCATGTACGAATCCACATCGTGCAGCAAGCCGGAAGATATGGGCAGGGTCGCGTGCCTCAGTACGTCGTGGTAGCAAAGCCAGCGGTGTAGCAGCGCACGTCCCGTTCGCCCGTTGCCATCCACAAACGGATGGATGGTCTCGAACTGCGCGTGTGCCACGGCCGCCTGGACCACGGGATCGAGGTCGTCGCGCCGGACGAACGCCATGAGGTCGTCGAGAAGGGCGGGCACCCGTTCCTGTGATGGCGGCACGAACGCAGCCCCCTGCGGCCCGAAGGCGCTGCCCCCTATCCACACCTGCTCGTCCCTCAGCTCGCCGCCAAAGGACTCGCCCGTCACGCTCATGAGGCTCGCATGCACGCGGAGCACGTCCTCCACACTCGGCTCCCCCTTAAGCTCGATGGCCTCGCGCATGGCACGGACGTTGCCCGCAATCTCGCGCGAGTTTCTGGGCGTCGTTGCGTCGAGCTCCGCCAGGGCGACGTTTCGCACGCTTGCAGTCAGGTTCTCGATGCGCGAGCTCGCGGAGGACTCGCTCCTGAGCAGCAGGGCTGGCAGGTCGTAGCCGCGCACCGAAAGCAGCGCGTCAAAGCGGATGAGCTCCGATTCCACCTCCATCGCATGGCGAAGCAGGTCGGCAGGAACCTCGGGCGTAAGCTGCGCAATCATGGGTGGCACCGCGGCGTAGTAGGTCTCACCCATTTTCCTACGCGCGCTTTTGGACATGAGCGCGCGGTCATCATCGTCCACATGCCGTCCAAGCTCCTCGTACCCAACGCGAGGCCAAGTGCTCTTCTCGTCCATCCACACCCCCCCATTCGATTCCTTTAGAAACTCCCTATCGGAAGTTAATGATATTTCACTTCCGTTAGAAGCACCTTAACGGAAGTGAATCACAGTTCACTTCCGTTAGCGCACGCAAAAGGGAAGTGAAGCTCCGCACAAAGCTAGTCGATGGCGTCGCCAATGACGAAGCGTCATTCACCCACGAGCGCGTTCCAACCCATTTCCATAGCTTTTCTCTATAGATATTGGTAGATAACCGATAGTTTTCTATCACCTTGGTAAGGCCGATACTGGGTTGCGCCGGGCGAGAAGAACCGCCCGCGCGCCAGCAAACAGCAACCCAGACGAAAGGTCTTGACATGTCCTACAAGCACAACTCCCCCTTCCGCTTCGACGTGGTCGGCAGCTTCCTCAGGCCGGACGTCCTCAAGCAGGCTCGCGCGGACCACGCGGCCGGCCTCATCACGGACGAGCAGCTCGCGACCGTAGAGGACGTCGCCATCCGCGACCTCGTGGCAAAGCAGAAGGCGGCCGGCCTGCACGTGATCACGGACGGCGAGTTCCGCCGCAGCTACTGGCACCTTGACTTTATGTGGGGGCTTGGCGGAATCGAGCGCCGTGCCGCCCGCGAGGGCTACCAGTTCCACGACGAGGAGACCACCGCGGACACGGCGGTCGTCGTGGGCAGGGTCGACGGCGCCAACCACCCGTTCGTGAGGCACTTCGAGTTCGTGAAGGCGCTCGAGGGCGAGGGCCAGGTGGCGAAGCAGACCATCCCCGCGCCGATCCAGACGTACAGCGAGGTCATCCTGGACCGCGCGGACGGCCAGGTACAGAGCCTGCGCAGCGTCTACGCCACCAACGAGGAGCTCGCCGCGGACATCGCGGCCGCCTATCGCACCGTGATAGCGGACCTGTATGCCGCAGGCTGCCGCAACATCCAGTTTGACGACTGCACGTGGGGCATCTACTGCGACCAGGACTTCGTCGCGAAGACCGGCCTCGCGCCCGTCGACATCCAGAAGGTGTGCGAGCTGGGCGTAGAGCTCAACAACGCAGCGCTCGAGGGCAAGCCGAAAGACCTCACCGTCACCACGCACGTGTGCCGCGGCAACTACCACTCCACTTACGCGTTCGAGGGCGGCTACGACCCCGTGGCGCCGTACCTGTTTGCGAAGGAGGACGTGGACGCGTTCTACCTGGAGTTCGACACGCCGCGCGCCGGCGGCTTCGAGCCCCTGGCCCACGTGGCGCCCGGCAAGAAGGTCGTGCTGGGGCTCGTCACGTCCAAGCAGCCGGGACTGGAGGACGAGGAACTGCTGGAGCGCCGCATCCGCGAGGCCGCTCAGTACGTGCCGCTGCAGGACCTCTACCTGTCCCCACAGTGCGGCTTTGCCTCGTGCGAGATCGGCAACAAGCTGACGGAGGACGAGCAGTGGGCCAAGGTCGCACTTATCAAGCGCGTCGCGCGCAGGGTCTGGGGCGACGAGGACTAGACTCGGCTCCGCCGTCCGCCCGCGCCTTGCATTGCGGTTAGAATCTACGGTATCGATAGCATCGGGCCGCGCCCCTGGGGTGCGGCCCCTTGCTCACTACCGGGACAGCGCGGGAGGGAGGCGCCGTGGACCAGGACTACAAGCAGGGCGGACGCGCGCGGGGCACGTCCGCGCAGGATGGCCGCGGCGACTCCCCCGCCGCCATCGACAGCCGTGCGCGCCAGGTGATCGACCGCATTCTGCAGGGCGCCTCGGAACGGGAGCGCGCGATCTTCTCGCAAAGGACCTTTGGCGACGAGCCGATCCTGCGCACCGGCGCAGACCTGCGTCGCGAGCGCGAGGCCACGGCGTCCGCAGCCGCACCGTCCGCAGCCACATCGTCCTCAGCCCCCGCGGACGCCGGCGCCACAGGTATGCGCCCCACCCCATTGCCCGGCGCCTCCGGGCGAGAAGAGCGCGCCGCCCTTCGCCGCGCGGCGCGTGCGGAGCTTCCGCCCCGACCGCGCCCCACGCACGACGACGCCCTCCGCCAGCGCAGCTGGCTGGACGAGCTCGACGCGCCGCTCGACGCGGACGGCCCCTCCTCCGGCTGGCCGTACGACGGCTGGTCGTGGCCGCACCCGGACGTCGCGCCGTCCCGCCCGCGGCAAGGTGTCCGCAAGGCGTCCGCACGCGCCGGCAGCAACCTACCCCAGACCCTACGCGAGCTGCGACAACTTGAGACCGAGCCGCAGCCCAACGGCACCAGGCTCACCGGCGTGAGCCTGTTTGTGGCGCAGGCGCGCCTTGCCGCCGGCTACGAGGACGATTCCGCCCCGTCGCCGTTTGGCGTCAGGTACCGCTACAGCGTGTCGTACCGCGACCTCTCCGACGAGGAGCTCCGCGGCTACTTCTCATGGCGCACCGCGTGGCGCGCGCACCGCGAGGACCGCATCCCCTACACGTACGGCCACATACTCGCGGCGGAGCTCGTGAACGGCATCGGCGCGGAGCCCGGCATGCCCTGCCTGCAAGAGCTCGTCCGCCTGCGCGACCGCGCGACGGAGCTCGACGCGGACGGCATGTCCTCCGGCCTCGCGTTCGACGCGCGGCGCTGGATCCGCGACTACGCCGTGCTCCACAACCTCCCGGCAGAGCTTGCCACCTCGGCGGACGAGCGCGCCTTCGCCCAGGCGGTCGCCACGCTGCGCACGGCAGAGCGGGCGGTTCTGTGCGAGGCGGGCGCCCGCGGCCTCACGCCCAAGGACATGCCGGCACACGTTCCAACCGATGCAGACGTCTGGAAGGCAATGGCCGCGCTGTCCTCGTACAACGTGGAGCGCTCCCCGTTCCTGCGAAACAACCCCCAGTCAGCGGCCGCGGTCGGCGCGGCCGTGTTCCGCACGCTTGCCAAGCACTGCGGCAAGCGCCGCAAGACCAACCTGGTGGACGGCCTCGTGGGCTGGGAGTCCAGCGTCGGCTGGTTCCCGTTTCCTGACCTCCCGTGCACGCTGCCCAAGGAGCTGCCCTCCCCCACGTACCGCATCGACGCGTGCACGCGCGTGACCACGCTCGCCGGACGCTGGTTTATCTACCGCGGCTACGAGCACGTGGGCAAGAGCCGCGACCTCGGCCGCATCCTGCGCGCCATGGACCGCCAGATGCGCGAGGACTGGGACGACCCGCGCGCCCTCAAGCCGCGCCCCCTCGCAAAGTACCTCGAGAAGATCATCGTCCAGGCGTCCGCGGAAGAGCGCCAGCGCGAACTCGAGGCAGAGAGCCGCAAGATAGTGATCGATCTCTCCAAGCTCGGCGGCATTCGCGCCGCAGCGGCCACAACCCGCGAGGCGCTCCTTGTGGACGAGGAGATCGAGGACGAGCCCGCCGCAACGACCGCGCCCACTCCGTCCTCACCCGCGCCAGTCACACCCGCGCCAGTCGCTCAAGACGCGCCGTCCCCACAGGACGCGTCCGCCCCCACGGCCCATCCGGCGCACGAGGGCGAGAAGAGCGCCGCCCCCTCGGTCGCAACCCCAACCGCTGCCGATGGCACGCCTGCGATTGTGACGTCACCCGCGAGTCCGAGCCCCGTCACCGAGGGGGATGGCCAGACGCCGTGCGGCCTGGACTCCCTCGAGCTCAAGGTCATCGCACGCGTGTCCGAGGGAAAGCCTTTCTCGGACCTGCTTGGCCCCGGCAAGCCCATGGCATCTGTGCTGGTAGACTCCATAAACGAGAAGCTGTTCGACGAGCTTGGCGACACGGCGATCGAGTACGTCGACGGAGAGCCGCGGCTCGTTCCGGACTACGTCGAGGACGTTCGCGACATCTGCGGCCTCTAAAATTGCCAAAAGAACATCTGTTCTATTTCTCCTCCATGGTCTACAATGGTTGGTCACACCATAAGGAGGAGGTCCAATGGCAGCTCAACAGCAGAGGCGCGTGCCCAAGCGCATCGCGGCGGTGATAGTCAACTCACTCAAGGGCGGCGTCGTCCCGCGCATCGGCCTTCCCTACATCACGGTCGGGCGCGAGCGAGAGATCGCGGCCCTGCTGCACGACCTTGACCTTGTGTCCGAGGGGGGCGCGAGCTTCCGCTTCGTCGTGGGCCGCTACGGTGCCGGCAAGAGCTTCCTGCTGCAGACCATCCGCAACCACGCCATGGGCAAGGGCTTCGTCGTGTGCGACGCGGACCTCTCGCCGGAGCGTCGCCTGCAGGGCGGCAACGGCCAGGGCCTCGCCACGTATCGCGAGCTCATACGCAACCTCTCCACCAAGACGCAGCCGGAGGGCGGAGCCCTTAATCTCATACTCGACCGCTGGGTCTCGAACGTGGAGTCCCAGGTCACGCTCGAGGACGGCATCGGCCCGGACAGCCCGGGATTCGCGGATGCCGTCGAGCGTCGCATCCTCACCACCATCCGCGACCTGCAGGAGCTTGTGCACGGCTACGACTTCGCACGACTGCTCACCATGTACTGGCGCGCCCACCTCGAGGGGGACGACGACACAAAGGCGAGCGTCACGAAGTGGTTCCGCGGCGAGTTCCGCAACAAGACGGAGGCGCGCCAGGAGCTCGGCGTCAACATCGCCATCGGGGACGACGACTGGTACGACTACCTCAAGCTGTTCGCCACCTTCCTGCGCGGAGCCGGCTACCAAGGCCTCATCGTCCTGGTGGACGAGCTCGTAAACCTCTACAAGATTCCTAACGCCATCAGTCGCCAGTACAACTACGAGAAGATCCTCACCATGTACAACGACACCCTCCAGGGCAAAGCGCACTACCTCGGCATCATCATGAGCGGCACGCCCCAGTCCATAGAGGATCGCCGTCGCGGCATCTACTCGTACGAGGCCCTGCGCAGCCGCCTCACGCAGGGACGCTTTGCCCAGGGCGGCCTCGTGGACATGCTCGCGCCCGTCATCAGGCTGCAGCCACTCACGCACGAGGAGCTCCTCGTCCTCATCGAGAAGCTCGCAGACATACACGCCGGACTCTTTGGCTACGAGCGCAGCGTCACGCAGGAGGACCTCGTACGCTTCCTGCAGGTGGAGTACGGGCGCGTCGGCGCAGACACCCACCTGACGCCCCGCGAGGTCATTCGCGACTTCGTGGAGATGCTCGACATCCTGAGCCAGAACCCCGCGCTCACCGTCGACGCGATGCTCCAGAGCGAGGAGCTGAACGCCCCCGTGCAGACTCCCGTCGAGCAGCGCGAGGAGGCGACTGCCTCGCCACGTGCGAAGAGCGTTCCCGCGGCCAAGGAGGAGCGCACCGACGACTTTGCGGAGTTCAGCATCTAGCAGACGGGGAAGACCATGTCCACCTTCGATCGCTATGCCCCCTTCATACAGGACTTCATCTACGAGCACGACTGGCAGAGCCTGAGGTCGGTACAGGTTGCGGCGGCCGAGGCGATATTCGACACGGACGAGAACGTCCTTCTCACCGCATCAACGGCATCCGGCAAGACGGAGGCCGCGTTCTTTCCCATACTGACCGAGTTCTGGGAAGACCCGCCCGCGTCCGTCGGCGCCATCTACATCGGCCCCCTGAAGGCGCTCATCAACGACCAGTTCATCCGTCTCGAGGACCTGTGCGCCGAGGCAGACTTACCGGTCTGGCACTGGCACGGCGACGTGTCGCAGTCCCACAAGCGCAAGATGATGAAGCACCCCTCTGGCATACTCCAGATAACGCCGGAGTCCCTGGAGGCGATGCTCCTTCACCGTCACTCCGCCATAGGGCGCATCTTCGGCGACCTTCGCTACGTCGTGATAGACGAGGTCCACTCGCTGCTGCGCGGGGACCGAGGTGACCAGTGCCTCTGCTGCATCGAGCGGCTGAGCCGGCTCGCCGGCGTGAATCCCAGGCGCATAGGGCTCTCCGCCACCATTGGCGATCCCGTTGCGACCGGGCGGTACCTGAGCGCCGGCACGGGGCGCGGCTGCGTCATTCCAAAGCTCGAGGGTCCAAAGGAGCGTTGGCGCATATCCATGGAGCACTTCTACACGTCCGGCCCCCAGGCGCCCGAGCGTGGAGCCGACGGCCTCGGGCACGGCGAGGCACACGATGCAGGAACGCCTACGTACGAGATGCCGACGGGGCTTGCCAGGGAGGAACGCGTTCCCTCCCCAGAGCAACGCGTGGAGGACGTCGCGGCGGAACGCCCGCTCCCCGATCCGGAGCAGCCCGCGGAGGAGGCCCCCACCGATGCCGCTCCCGTATACGCTGACCCGGGGCTCGCATACGTCTTCGAGCACACGCGCGGCCACAAGTGCCTCGTGTTCGCGAACTCCAGGGAGGAGGCGGAGTCGGTCTGCACCACGCTTAGGCAGTACTGCGAGGCGACGGGTGAGCCGGACCGCTTCCTGATCCACCACGGCAACCTCTCCGCCAGCCTGCGCGAGTCGACCGAGGAGATCATGCGCGAGGAGGACGCGAACCTCACGACGGTCACGACGGCCACCCTCGAGCTCGGCATCGACATCGGTCGGCTCGAGAGGGCGTTTCAGATAGACGCGCCGTTCACGGTGAACTCGTTCCTGCAGCGCATGGGCAGGACAGGCAGGCGTGGGCAGCCGAGCGAGATGTGGTTCCTCATGCGCGAGGACGAGCCGGAGTCCCGCGCCCTCCTGCCAGAGACGATCCCGTGGAAGCTCCTCCAGGGAATCGCCCTGGTCCAACTCTACGTCGAGGACCGCTGGGTCGAACCGCCGCGACTGGACGGCCTTCCCTACAGCCTGCTGTACCACCAGACGATGGCGACGCTCGCAAGCTCCGGCGAGCTCTCCCCCGCCGAGCTCGCGCGCCGCGTGCTCACGCTGACGCCGTTCCACAGGATCTCGGCGGACGACTATCGCGTCCTTCTCCGTCACCTCATCTCGATCGACCACATCCAGCAGACCGAGGAGGGCGGACTCATCGTCGGCATCGCCGGCGAGCGCGTGACGAACAACTTCAAGTTTTATGCCGTGTTCAGCGAGGACGAGGAGTTCACCGTGAGGAGCGAGTCGCAGGAGCTGGGCACCATCGTCCAACCGCCGCCCGTCGGGGAGCGCATCGCCATCGCCGGAGCGACGTGGGTGATAGAGGAGATCGACTACAAGCGTCACCTCATCGAGTGCTCGCCCGTCAAGGGCAAGGTCCCCGCATACTTCGGCATGGTGGCCGGCGACGTCAACACCCGCATACTCGAGCGCATGCGCCTCGTGCTGCGGGAGGACAGGATGTACCCGTACCTCCGCCGGAACGCCCGCGCGCGCCTGGAGCAGGCTCGTCACGTCGCAAGGAACGCCCACGTCACGACTGAGCCGCTCATCTGCGTGGGCGGCACCGCGTGGTGTCTCTTTCCCTGGCTCGGAAGCTATGCGTTTCTCGCCCTCGAGCGCCTCATCAAAATCAAGTGCGCGGCGGAGCTCGGGCTGAAGGGGCTCGACTCCTCACGCCCGTACTTCATGCAGTTCACCATGCGGGCAGACGCGGAGACGTTCTACCGTGTCGTTAAGGAAGCGGCGGCGTCGCTCTCGGACCAGCTCGAGCTCGTATATCCCGGGGAGGTCCCCTACTTCGACAAGTACGACGAGTTCGTCCCGGAGGAGCTCATCCGCAAGGGGTTCGCATATGGGGTGCTCGACGTCGAGGGGATGGTCGATCGCGTGCTGGGATGGCCGAACGCGCCCAAGAGCGACCAGGGAGGCTTCCTCCCCGGCACGACCCACCGCATCGCAGAGTAGCCGCGTGCCAAGACGGCGCGCGGCATGGACGGCGAGGTGCGCGACGGACGACAAACGGCTAAGGTAGTGCAGGCAGCAGACTGATGGGAGGCACCAATGGCACAGGACGAGAAGAACGAGGCAGGCGGACGCGGCGGAGTCCCAAGGGGCGCCCAGATGGCGGTATCGAGCCAGAGGGGCATCGTGATCGCCGCGCTCGTCGCGACGTTCGTGGTCATCTTCCTCCTCCAGAACGTCGCAAAGCTCGACGCCACGTCCACGTTCCTCATCGGCCTCGCCATCCTCGTGGTCGTCGTTCTCGTGGGGCTCTTCGTGATGACGACCGTGCGTAAGACACGCATGAAGCTCGACGTAAAGGACACGTGCAACCCCATCCTCGAGCGGTACAACCGCACGGGCGACGTGGCGAGGCTGCTTTCGGACTACGAGTCCTGGACGAGAGGCGACCACGACCCCAGCCTCGTGGCACAGTTCACGCAGGCGACGGTCGACGCCCTCATCAACACCGGCCACGAGAAGCAGGCGAGGCGCCAGCTCAAGGTGCTCGGCGAGGTAGTGGGCAAGGACCAGCGCTCCCAGCAGGAGTACGCGAAGTACCGGGAGCAGTGCGAGTCAAGGCTCAGGGACGTGAAGAGGGAGATGCGCAAGGCGCGCAGGTAGGGTTTGGTGTCACCGGTGTCAGAAAACGCTTCGGAAGCGACCGTCGGAGCGCGCGAGTCGCGCAGGAACTCGTTTCTCTCCAGCACGGGCGGCGTGCTGGCGCTTGCCACGGCAAGCTGCCTCTTGTGGGGGTCCGCCTTTCCATGCACGAAGATCGGCAACGTCCTGTTTGGCATCACGCCCACCTCGACGTCCTCGCAGCTTTTGTTTGCGGGTGTCCGGTTCTTCATTGCCGGGTGCATGGTGGTCGTCGCCATGAGCATCATGAGGGGGCGCCCGCTCCTTCCGAAGGCAACGGACTGGAAGGCCATAGCCTGCCTTTCGCTCTTCCAAACGGTGCTCCAATACGGCCTGTTCTATCCCGGACTCTCGCGTGCATCTGGCGTCGCGAGCTCCATCATCGAGGCGAGCGCCTCCTTCATCGTGATACTGCTTGCCGCACTCGCCTTCAGGCAAGAGCGCCTGGACGCACGCAAGGTCATGGGCTGCATCGTCGGCTTCGCGGGCGTCCTCCTCGTGAACCTGAGGTCGGGAGGGGCGCTCCGGTTCAGTCTCGCAGGAGAGGGGCTCGTGTTTCTCTCCACCATCGCGGCGGCGATGTCGAGCTGCCTCATCAGGGAGTTCTCGAAGCGCCACGACCCCGTGATGTTGAGCGGATGGCAGTTCGTTGTGGGCGGGGTCGTGCTGACGGCGATCGGCTTGGCCACGGGCGGCAGGCTCCAGCCGTCGCGGCCCGCAGCGCTCGTGCTCCTCGCGTACATGGGCTTCATCTCCGCGGCGGCCTACACGATGTGGTCTATGCTGCTTTCGGCAAACCCGGTGTCGCGCGTCGCCGTCTTCGGCTTCATGAACCCCGTGTTCGGCGTGGTGCTCTCCGCGCTCCTACTGGGAGAAGCGTCCGCGATCGACCCTCTTCGCGCCACGCTTGCGCTCGTGCTCGTCTCCGTGGGCATCGTAATCGTGAACCGTGACCCACGGGCGCGAGAGTCGGCGCGGTCGGACGGAAACGCCTAGGGCCGTGCGGTGTCGCCTAGCCGAGGGCGAACTTCCTGGCGACGACGCCGGCAATGCGGTAGTGAGGAGGCCTGAGGTCGCGGTCCGCCTGAGGAAGGGCATCGCGGATGGGCAGGTGCTGCGGGCAGTGCGCCTCGCACTTGCCGCAGCGCACGCACTGCGTGGCGAACGCGGGCTCCTTGCGCAGGCTCACGACCTGCCAGTACTCCTTGCGACCGGCGGACTTGCCCTCCGTGTACATCTGGTTCCAGCAGCGGAAGGCGGAGGGGATGTCCACGCCCTTCGGGCAGGGCATGCAGTAGCCGCAGCCCGTGCACCCGATGCGCATGCTCTTGCCCACGATGTCCTTCACGCGAGCGATGAGATCCTGGTCCGCCTGCGTGAGGCAGCCGACGCCGGCCTCGCTCGCGACGCGGCAGTTCTCCTCCACCATGGGGACGCTGTTCATGCCAGAGAGCACGCACGTGACCTGCGACTGGTCGTACAGCCAGCGCAGCGCCAGCTCCGCGGGGCTCCACCCGTGCGCCTCGCTCGCGATGAGCGACTTCGCCTCCTGGGGAAGCAGGTCGACGAGCTTTCCGCCCCGGAGCGGCTCCATGATGATGACCGGGATGTGCCGCTCGGCCGCGGCGAGAAGCCCTTCTCGCCCAGCCTGGGCGTGCTCGTCCATGTAGTTGTACTGGATCTGGCAGAAGTCCCAGTCGTAGGCAGCGAGCACCTTGAGGAACATGTCCGTGTTGCCGTGGAAGCTGAAGCCGATGTTGCGGATCTGGCCGGCGGCCTTCTTGCGCGCAATCCAGTCACGGATGCCAAGCTCCTCGAGCTTGTGCCACGCGACGACGTCCGTGAGCATGTGCATGAGGTAGTAGTCAACGTGGTCCGTCCTGAGGCGGCGGAGCTCCTCGTCGAAGTAGCGGTCGATGGCCGACGCGCTGCGGATGAGGTACTGCGGGAGCTTCGTGGCGATGT
>Ga0256404_1000747_pt1 | contig 83507 bp, 79 predicted proteins | sample RumenRJG_01DNA_FD_185990 | JGI IMG/M metagenome (GOLD analysis project Ga0256404, IMG submission 185990) | Bovine rumen microbial communities from Lethbridge, Alberta, Canada - RJG_01 | ecosystem: Host-associated > Mammals > Digestive system > Stomach > Rumen | place: Canada: Alberta | collected...
TCCGCAGAGAGCGAAATCCTCATACATCGTGCGCTCCGCAAGGGGTGAATTCCAAAACAGTCCGGTGGACTGTTTTGGAAGAGGGGACGCCCTGCAAGAGAGGGCGTGCCCCTCAGAAACACAATGTAAAAATACTTCTATATTGACACTGCTCTTAGTACCTATCTTTTTTGTTGTCAGCATATCTGTTCAAGCTTTTCACGTATGCCGTTTATAATTCTTTTTTCAAGTCTTGATATATAAGACTGTGAGATACCGACTTTCTCGGCAACCTGTTTTTGAGTCATTTCATGTCCGTTTACTAAACCAAACCGCATCTCCATGATCTGACGCTCACGCTCTTCAAGCTTGTTTATCTCTTGTCTTAGTATCTGCTTTTCGGTCTCCATTTCTATGCCCTTGTTTACCACGTCGTCATCTGTGCCGAGAATATCCGACAAAAGCAGCTCGTTTCCGTCCCAGTCTATATTTAAAGGCTCATCTATGGATATGTCGTTTTTGTGCTGTGATGCTTTTCTTAGAAACATGAGTATCTCGTTTTCAATACACCGTGAGGCATATGTTGCAAGTTTGATGTTTTTGTCCGGACAAAATGTTTTTACTGCTTTGATCAGCCCGATCGTCCCTATTGATACAAGATCTTCTATACCAACGCCTGTTGATTCAAATTTTTTTGCAATGTACACCACAAGTCTGAGATTATGTATTATAAGAAGTTCACGGGCTTTCTTTTCATCGGTCTTTAAAAGTTCAAATGTCTTTTGCTCTTCGTCCTTTGTTAACGGCGGAGGCAGCTGTTCAGCACCGTTTATGTAATCGACCCTGTTTTCGGTTCCGAGAATAAAGTTGAGCAGCCTTTCTATCCTGCCCGTAAACCACCCTATACAATTCATGATAACATCCCCCTATTCCAAAATTTGTGGATTAAATATGGCTTGCGACCTTTTCCCGTTGGATCTTGTTATCCCTACGCAGCAATCAAGATCATAGTATGTATCTTTGCTGTCTGAGATACTAACATTCCCGCTGTATGTAACAGCGATCAATCCGCTCCCGTTTATTGTTTCAAAAGGTAGCATTCTGAACTTACCGCTTTTGATCGTTTCCACATGGTCAAGAGCGTAATGCTCATACAGATCGTCGCAGTATATTATAACAACAGCAACTCCGGTAAAACTATCGTAAAGTCTGTTGCCGGTGTCGCACACAGCAGGCAGTGAAAGCTTGTAATCTCCGCATTTATATTCAGCAGTAAATTTATCGTTGTGCTCAATATGCTTTTTTATAATATCAGCTGCGGTCAATAACACATACATTATTATAACTGAAACTGCTATCTTTATAATCGATATACTGAAATAAATAGTGTAATTGCGTATATATATTATTTTTGTATTTGAAAACTCCCATAGAATAAGCACCAAAGCTATGTAAACAAGGTTTGATACAAAAAATAAAAGTGTGTTTCTGATAAATGATCGTATGTTTTTAAACCTGAATGCGATAATGGAAATGATCGGGAAACTCAATGCCTTTGTTATTGTGACCGCTAAAGCCATAAAGTAATTTGCACCCGGCACAATTATAAGGAGTGATACGATGCCTCCCACCGTGCTTGCAAGAAATGCACGTTTGTTTTCCAGGATCGTATGTCCCAGCCTTGCTGTGGCTTCGAGGCATATAAGTGTTACAACTGTATTTGTTATCATTAAAACGTCCAGATATATCTTCATGATCTTATTTCCTCTATGTGTTGTTTATGTTTATTATAAATAATCTTCAAAGAGAAAAAGGTCACAAAAGCACAAAAAAATATCCGACCACATAAAATGTGATCGGATAATTATAATAATTATCAGTCTGCAAAGAAAACACAGAAAGCTTTGTAAGCCATAAACGTGTCGATCTTGGAGGTTATCTCGAAAGGAGCGTGCATCGAGAGGACAGGAACACCAACGTCTATTACATCCATGTCAAGGTTAGCAATATACTGTGCAACTGTTCCGCCGCCGCCTGCATCTACTTTTCCAAGCTCTCCGGTCTGCCAGATGACTTTGTTTTTGTCGAAAAGATTTCTTACCCTGCCAACAAACTCAGCTGATGCATCAGATGTTCCGGATTTACCTCTTGAACCGGTAAACTTTGTAGCACAAACTCCATAGTTTATCTGACACGCATTCCTGAATTCATATCCCTCCGGGAATGTCGGGTCAAAGGCTGCGTTAACATCGGCAGATAAACATTCAGACGCTGAGATGACCTGCCGTCCCTCAAAGCCATATGCCTGTGCAAGGTCACAGATAAAATATTTAAGATATGACGAATTAAGTCCTGTATTACCGTCCGAACCGGTCTCTTCCTTATCTGTAAGGCAGGTCAGACAGGTCTTTTTCGGATCCTTGCAATCAAGAATAGCCTTCAAAGCGGTGTATGCACATACCCTGTCGTCCTGACCGTATGCACCCACCAGGCTTCTGTCAAATCCCACATCGCTTGCCTTGAATGCAGGGACCGCCTCCAGCTCTGCGGAAATAAAGTCGTCCTCCACAATGCCGTATTTCTCATTTAATATAGCCATTATATTGAGTTTTACCTTGTTTGACACCTTGTCGTCCTTAAAAGGTCTGGAACCTATAAGAATATTAAGCTCTTCGCCCTTAATGCCCTGAGCGAGATTTCTTTTCATCTGTTCCGAAGCAAGGTGGGGGAGAATATCGGTAATACAGAACACAGGATCGTTTTTGTCCTCGCCGATATTGACAGATACCGATTCACCGTCTCCCTTGATGATAACTCCGTGAAGTGAAAGGGGAACTGTTGTCCACTGGTATTTTTTAATGCCGCCGTAATAATGGGTCTTAAAAAGACAAAGCTCCTTGTCCTCATAAAGCGGATTTTGTTTCATATCAAGTCTTGGTGAATCAATGTGTGCAGCAGCGAGCCTGATACCTTTGTCAATGCTTTCTTTACCCATAACACCAAGTATAATAGCTTTACCTCTGTTTACATAGTAAAACTTTTCACCGGGTTTATATTGCTTTGACTTTACAAACTCCTTAAATCCTGCCTTTTTAGCAAGTCTGACCGATTCGGCAACAGCCTCACGCTCTATTTTTGCATCGTCAAGGAACTGTTTATATCCCTGACAAAAAGCGTCTGCCTCTTTGATCTCCTTTTCGCTCATTCTTAAAACTGCGTTCTTTTTCTGTGAAAGAAGTTTTTTGCTTAAAGTTTCACCTTTTGTTTTTTTCTCTGCTGGCATAAGTTTTCCTCCTGTTATTGTTAATTTTCGATTATTTTCTTTTCTTTAAGAACTTCCTGGTATTTTGAATATGCTTTTTTGATCCTTTTTACATATTCAGCGGTCATATCGTTTTCTTTTGGGATGTCTTCGATCCTGAATGCATCCTTTTTGATTATTCCTTTTTCCAGCCAGCCGTCAACCGCTCCGAAACCTCCGTGGTAAGCGGCTGCTGTTAATTCAATAGAGTTGTCGTACCTTTGCATCAAAAAGCTCAGAAAATATGTGCCGTACTGGATATTTGTCTGGGGATCATACATAGCGTCAAAAGTAATATCTCTTTGATCGTTCATATGGAACTTCAGCCAATTGAAAGCCTCCGGCATTAGCTGCATCAGTCCCCGGGCACCTACTTCCGAAGTTGCTTTCGGGTCAAATCCGCTTTCTGTTTTTATAATGGAAAAAATAAGGACCGGATCAACGTTGTACTCCTTGGAGTATTTTAATACATACTCCTCGTACTCGGTAGGATATGTAAATGAACCGGGCAGCAGATCCTCTGCCTTTTTAACGATCTTTTTCCAGTTTATAGCAATAATTATCCCGGCTATGATTATTACGAGCAAAAACAGGATCAAAGCTATTTTTACCGCTTTATTCTGTGTTTTTTTCTTTCTGCGTTTCCTCTTCTTTGCCATTTATGCCTTCCTTAATTGTTCTGATTACATTTAACGTTTTGTTTATAGTGTCCTCAAGCTTGCCGTTATTATAGATCACATAGTCACAGTTTTTACAGAAAAATTCTGCACTTAGCTGACTTGCAAATCTTTTTTCGGCAAGTTCTTTGTCGATTTTATCTCTTAAAGTTATTCTTTCAAGTCTTTTTTCAAAGTCTGCGACCACAGCTGTCTTTACCGAGCAAAGTTTATCTGTGCCTGATTCAAAAAGGGTAGGTGCATCAAGGAGTATATACTGTGAAACTGCGGATAATTCATTGATTTTTTCTTTTATAAGCCGTGTAATAAAAGGATATACGATATTATCGAATTTTTCAAGCATTTTTTTGTCTGAAAAAATGATTTTTGATATAGCCTTTCTGTCCAAAGACAGCTTTTCATCAAAGCATTCGGGAAAGACCCGTGCAAGCTTTTTATTACATTCGCTGCCCCTTTGTGTACAGATCCTGGCTATCTCATCACAGTTGATAACAGCAAACCCGTTTTCTTCAAAAATATGTGAAACTGTTGTCTTGCCTGCACCGCTTTGTCCCGTAAGACCGATTATATGAGCCATTATAATTTCACCACCTGAAATGCAGCTGCCCTTAAAAGTCTGTTGTACACAGCCAGTCCAACACCTTCTTTATTGGGACACCGTGCAAAAACCTTCTTTGCACCGATAATGTCAAGTTCTCTCAGAGTGTCAAAAAGCAGGTGCGCCTGCTCGCTGTCGCTATTTCCGTAGCAGATGGTTTTTAAACCAAGATCAGCACAGTCCTGCGGTTTAAACGCCATGCATACGGTGTCCTTGTCGGCGTTCATTTTTACATATGCTCTGTAAGCTTCAAGGCTTCCGTCAATGATCGTTATATCAGCCTTAGGGGCATAATGCTTGTATTTCATCCCCGGAGAGCGTGCAATTGCGCCGCTGTCAAGCTGCTCAAGCACTCCTTTATCAACAACAACGTTAGGGGTGATCTCTTTCAGATCCTCAGCCGAAACAAAACCCGGTCTTAATATCCTTATCATGTCCTTTTCAAAGGATATGACCGTTGATTCAACGCCAACTGCTGAAAAACCGCCGTCAACTATTGCAGGTATCCTGCCGTTCATATCGTTGAATACATGACCTGCGGTCGTGGGTGACGGGCTGCCGGATAGATTTGCCGACGGAGCAGCAATAGGGAACCCGCATTTTTCTATTATCGCCCGTGCTGTCTTGTGGCTCGGCATTCTGATACCGACTGTATCAAGTCCGCCGCTGGTAATATCCGGTATGACGTTGCTTTTTGGCATTATCATAGTAAGCGGACCCGGCCAGAAAGCCTTGGAGCATTTGTATGCAAGCCTTGGTATTTCAGTTACAAGGGGAGCTATCATATCAAAATGTGCTATGTGAACAATAAGTGGATTGTCCGCCGGTCTGCCCTTAGCAGCAAATATTTTGCTGACCGCATCCTCATTCAGAGCATCAGCGGCGAGACCGTAAACGGTTTCCGTCGGCATACCTACTACCTCACCGTTTCTGAGCAGCCGGACTGCCTCATTTATAGAGCTTTCATCGGCAGAAAGCTTTTTTGTATCAAACATTTTTATCTTCCTTTGTTATAGCACATATTTCATATTATGATACTTTGATACAGCGTCTTTAAAGCCCACAGCCTTGTACAGTCCATAACCGTCCTGTGTTGCTTTTAACTCAACAAAGTCAAGACACATATCTCTTGCATCTTCAAGCATCATTTCCAAAAGCCTCTTGGCATAGCCGTTATGTCTGTGCTCAGGCTTTGTGTAAACATTCAGTAAAGAACCGGTTTTTCCATTGAGAAAATCAGGATTTGCAGGCTTTTCAGTCACAAGCAGAAAAACACAGGAAACAATTTCAGCTCCGTCACAGCAAATGTAAACGAAAAGATCGCTGTTCAGATGCTTTTTATAATAATCAGGCAGGGAAGAGGTGATACGCTCTTTCTCATCTTCCGTCAGAAGCCTGTGATCCTCAGCAAGATAATCAAGCCTTAGCTGCACGAGCTGCTTTGTGTGCTCGATCTGTGCTTTGCTGAACTGCATTATTATTCACCCTCCTGGCTTGCAAGTCTTGCAGCCTGGTCAGCGGTTGCAAGGGCATCGATAACCTCGTCCAGATTTCCGTTGAGCACCTGTTCAAGCCGATATATCGTCAGACCTATTCTATGATCGGAGATCCTGCCTTCCGGATAGTTGTATGTTCTTATTCGTTCTGATCGGTCGCCTGTACCCACCTGTGAACGTCTGTTTGAAGCGATCTCGTTTTCCTGCGCTCTGACTTTTTCGTCAAGAAGCTTTGATTTAAGCATTTTAAGTGCTTTTTCACGGTTCTGGAACTGAGAACGCTCGTTCTGGCACTCAACTACCGTACCCGTTGGAATGTGTATAAGCCTTACGGCAGATGAAGTCTTGTTGATATGCTGTCCTCCTGCACCCGATGAGCGGAAAACCTCCATTTTGATGTCACGTTCTTCGTTTATCTCAAGCTCAACATCCTCTGCTTCCGGTAAAACGGCTACTGTGGCAGTTGAAGTGTGGATCCGCCCCTGTGATTCTGTTTCCGGGACTCTCTGAACTCTGTGTACGCCGCTTTCATATTTAAAACGGGAATACGCACCTTCGCCGGAAACCATAAAGGTTATTTCCTTATAGCCTCCAAGCTCTGTTTCGTTTTCATTCATTACCTCGGTCTGCCAGCCCTTAGATGTGGCGTACATAGAATACATACGATAAAGGGCAGCTGCAAAAAGAGCCGCTTCTTCGCCGCCTGCGCCGCCTCTGATTTCGATAATAACATTCTTTTCATCGTTTGGGTCTTTTGGGAGCAGCTGAAGTTTAAGTTCCTCCTCAAGAGAGGGAAGTTGCTGCTTTGCTTCATCGTACTGCATCTGGACAAGTTCTTTGAATTCCTTGTCCAAACCGCCTTGATCCAGTAATTCTGCCGCTTCTTCATATGAAGCCCTGACAGCTTTGTATTCATTGAGTGTGCCGATAATAGGCTCAAGCTGTTTATATTCTTTCATCAGAGCAGTATACTGCGAATTATCATTTACAACCTCAGGCTGCATCAGCCTTTCGTTTATTTCATTGAATTTATCCTCTATAGCTTTTAATTTCTCAAACATTATAATACCTCCTGTATCGTTATTTCTAAAAAAATGTTTGAAATAAGCTATGATTCAGCCTCTCTGACGATCTTTTTTACATTTTTTTCGGCTTTGCTCCGGGGCACCATAAACTCACGCTGACATTTTGTGCATCTGAGTTTAAAATCCATTCCGGATCTGAGTACAAGCATCTGATTATTGCCGCATGGATGGTTTTTCTTCATAACAAGGATATCTCCTTTGATTATATCCACTATACCCAGCCCCTTTCATAGGATTACATGTAGATATTATACCACTTTTTTATAATCAATGCAATATATCATGTTAAAAAAACAGGGGCAGTTGTCCTGCCCCATGAGTATTAACTTCCATAGATAGTATCTTTGAGCTGCTTTGTATATCTGTCAAAATCTATCTGGAGAACCGCCATACCATTGATCGTAACACCTTCAAAAGATTCGAGATCAGGTATCGACTGTTGTGTACGTGTGTATTTAAGGTAATCCGAAGAATTGAGAATGAGAGAGAATACCTGTCCCTTTTCAAGGTTTGTGGTAACGTTAGGAAGAATCTTTTCAAGAAGATCGTTCTTTTCAAACAAGCTAAGTTTTTCAGCCTTTTTGAATATCTCTTCCATTACTATACGCTGTCTGTGTGCACGTTCAAAGTCAGTACCGATATATCTGATCCTTGAATAACCAAGTGCCAGTACACCATTCAGAACTTGCTTTCCTGGTTTTGTTACTTTATCAGCGTCAGCAGGTCTACCGATCAAACGGTTTTCCTCAGCAGCGTAGCTGTTTATATACTCGATCTCATCCTGCTGAACATCGATCTCAACACCGCCAAGAGTATCTATTGTATCAATAAACGAATAGAATGTAACTCTTGCGTACTTATCGATCCTAATGTGGAAGTTTGTCTCTATAGTTTCGATCAAAAGCTTAGGTCCACCGAATGCATAAGCTGCATTAAGTCTGTTTTGACCTACGCCGGGTATTTCAACCCACGTATCACGCAAAAATGAGGTCATAACAAGCTTTTTGTTATTTTTATTCAAAGAAACGAGGATCATGCTGTCAGAACGTCCACGTTCATCGTCTTTATCTCTTCCGTCACAACCTATAAGCAGAATATTGAGGACGTTATCATCACTCATGAATTCTGTCGCTCCGGCTTCTAAGTTTTTTCTTACTGCTTCTTCAAGGGCTTTTTTCTTGTCCTCAGGAGAATCAACAAGAGAACTCTTCAGATCTTCCGGGTCAGGTGCAATAGAAGATACAAGTCTGTTATCCTCTTCGGAGTCTGAAACAATGTTCATCATATTTACATATCTGTAAATTATAAACGCTATAACTCCTGCTACCAAAAGCAAAGCGGCAATAATAATACTTGAAATTACGATCGCTTTTTTCTTTTTTGTCCATTTTCCGTCAATTCTGTTTTTCTGCTGAGTTCTGTTTACAGCAGCCCCCTGCGGACGAGGTCCGTGCTGACCGTTTGGACGGGGAGGCCTTTCACCATTAGGTCTTGGACGTCTGTGTTCATTTCCCTGCGGTCTGTTCTCACCGTTCGGACGAGGTCTGCGCTGTCCCTCGGGACGTGGAGTTCCTTCTCTTTCAGCTCTGACGTGCCTTTCACCTTCAGGTATCACAGGTCTGTTTTCATCGTTTGGACGAGGTCTGCGCTGACCTTCAGGACGTGTGATCCTTTCTCCGTCAGGTCTGACAGGTCTTTCTCCATGTTGGGGCCTTGGGCGTCTCTGTCCGTTGGGATTAGGTCTTCTTTCACCATTAGGACGAGGTCTGCGATTTGTATTTGAATTTGGTCTGTTAGCTATATCAGCATCGCCTGAATTGGACAATGCATTATTCTCAGTATTATCGGGGATTATACTATCATTACCCGGTGTATTATCAAAAATGTTCTCATCTTTGTCCATGTGGATTACACTCCTCCAATTTTGTCATAATATTTTTACACACAGATATATTATAACTATTTTAAACGAAAAAATCAACTAATTTAAAGATAAATATACATTATTCGTCCTATAATTGTATGATTACACAATATCTTGCATTATTAACAACATAAAATTATTGAAAATCAGAAATATTTATTTACTTGCTTGACTAAAAATTAAAAAAATGTTATTATTCTAATGTATTTTGGCGTATTTTATGCTATATCTGACGGTAGAAAATGTTTTTGGATTGTGAGGAAGTATTATGAAAAAGCCTTTTGTAACAAAAGAACAGATCATGGAGATCACAAAGGATCATCCTACCCCATTTCATATCTATGATGAAAAGGGCATAAGAGAAAACGCAAGAAATCTCTATAAAGCGTTTAGCTGGAATAAAGGCTTTAAGGAATACTTTGCTGTTAAGGCAACGCCAAATCCTTACATTTTGAAGATCCTCAAAGAGGAAGGCTGCGGTGTTGACTGTTCATCGCTTACAGAGCTTATGCTCAGTGAGTGCTGTGGTTTCAGCGGCGAAGATATAATGTTTTCGTCAAATGTTACACCGGATGCAGATTATATCAAGGCTAAAGAACTGGGCGCTTTTATAAATCTTGACGATTTTACCCACATTGAGTATCTTGATAAGCTTTGCGGAATACCGGAAACGATCTGCTGCAGATATAATCCGGGCGGAAAATTTGAGATCGCAAATCAGATCATGGATAACCCGGGTGATGCTAAGTATGGTTTCACCCACGATCAGATAATCGAAGGGTTCAAGCTTTTAAAGCAAAAGGGCGCTAAAAAATTTGGCATACACGCATTCTTGGCTTCAAACACCGTTTCCAATGATTACTATCCTGAGCTTGCACGTATTTTATTCACACTTGCCGTTGAGATAAAAGAAAAGGCAGGGGTGGAGTTCAAGTTTATAAATCTTTCCGGCGGTGTTGGTATCGCATATGAGCCTGATAAGCCGCAAAACGATATATTTGCAATCGGTGAGGGCGTACATAAGGCATTTGATGAGATCCTTGTGCCTGCTGGAATGGGTGATGTAGCTATTTTTACCGAATTGGGCAGATATATGCTTGCTCCATACGGACATCTTATCACCACTGTTAAGCACTTTAAGCATATCTACAAAGAATATGTAGGCGTTGACGCTTGTGCCTGCAACCTTATGAGACCTGCAATGTACGGTGCTTACCATCATATTACGGTGCTGGGCAAAGAAAATGAGCCTTGCGACCATAAATATGATGTAACAGGCGGCCTTTGCGAGAATAACGATAAGTTTGCCATTGACAGAATGCTTCCAAAGATCGAGATAGGAGATATTCTTGCTATCCATGATACAGGTGCTCATGGATTTTCAATGGGTTACAACTATAACGGAAAGCTCCGTTCTGCAGAGATCCTTCTGAAGGAGGACGGAACGACTCAGCTTATAAGGCGTGCGGAAACACCCGCGGATTACTTTGCAACCTTTGATTTCACCCATATAGTTGATAAATATCTTAATAAGTGATATGTTAATCGGACCGCAGTTGATCTGCGGTCTTTTTTTGTTTTCATAACTTCCGTTTGGGGATAATATATATTAAAAAAACGGAGGCTCAAAATGAAGAATGTACTGAAAATAATTATTATATTGATCGTATCGGTCCTTACGGCGTGTGCTCCTCAGTCAAAAGAAAGTGAAGATAACACAGAATCTTTGAAGGATAATTACCTTGTCAAAAACTCGGTTATTCCCCAAAGCATTGATCGAAAGACGGATAAAGCCTATAAAACGGTGAATTATGACTATCTGAAAGGTATCTGGGTCTCATATATTGATCTTGCGCCTATGCTGACGGGAAAGACAGAACAGCAGTTCAGAGATAATTTTGAGGAAGCTTGTAAAAACGTGTTAAAGGTAGGCTGCAATACTATTTTTGTACACGTCAGGCCCTTTGGAGATGCTGTATATAATTCAGATATTTATCCGCTTTCCTATTATTTAACAGGCAGATATGAAACGAGTGCAGCGTATGATCCTTTAAGCATTATGGTTGAAATAGCACATGAAAATAATATTTCGATCCATGCATGGATAAATCCCCTGCGGCTTGAAAGCGAACAGCATTTAAAGGAAATAGACGATAGATTTAAAATTAAACAATGGTATAATGCCCGCAACGATTATATCTGCCATGTTGAGGGGGACGAACATCTCTGGCTTAATCCCGGTTATGAAGATGTGAGAAAGCTGATCGCCGATGGGGCAAAGGAAATAGTCCAAAAATACGCAGTTGACGGACTGCATTATGACGATTATTTTTACCCCACCACAAAAGAGAGCTTTGATATAAAATGCTTTTCGGCTTTTTCAAAGGGAAAAGAACTTTCAGTCTGGCGCATGGAAAACATATCTTCGCTGGTAAAGATGATTTATAATGCAGTTAAAAGCGTAAATAATAATGTTGTAGTAGGCGTATCCCCTCAGGGGAATATAGAGAACAATTACAACTATATGTATGCCGATGTGAAAAAATGGAGCAGTACCACGGGATACATAGATTACATATGTCCTCAGATCTACTATGGATACAATAATCCGGTTAAGCCGTTTCTTAAAACGATTAAAGACTGGACAGGCATTGTAAAGTGTAAAGATGTAAAGCTTTACATAGGCCTTGCTGTGTACAAAACCATTGGCAGCGACAGCGAATTTGTCAGGACTACCGGTATAATAGCAAAACAAATCAACGATATTTCGTCGCTTTCTGAATGTAAAGGATTTATACTTTATAAGTATCTGGACCTGTTTAATGACAATCAACGCTCCAAAACCGAGCTTGATCTTATCATTAAGCAGCTGCAATAATAATTATGGGGCTGTTTTTAGAAAAAACTATTGTATTTTTTATAAAAATGTATTATAATACACATTGATAGGTTATTTTCTCGTGTCAGGAGGATCTGATGATGTTTAAGATCTTAAAGAAAAAACAGCTTAATGAAAACGTTGTTCTGTTTGAGATACAGGCTCCTTTTATTGCAGCAAAAGCTGAAGCAGGGCAGTTTATTATCTTCAGAGTCGATGAGTTTGTTGAGCGCATCCCACTTACTATTTCCGATTACGACAGACAAGCAGGCACCATAACCATCGTTGTACAGACTGTGGGCGCAAGTACAATGAAACTTGCTAAGCTTGATGTTGGCGAGTGTATAAGTGATGTTGCCGGACCTCTCGGCGTTGCTACCGAGTACGACGAGGGCATCAAAAAAGTCGCTGTCGTTGGAGGCGGTGTCGGTTGTGCCATTGCTTATCCCCAGGCAAAAAAGCTTTTCAATATGGGTGTTGATGTAGATATCATCGCCGGGTTCAGAAATAAGGATATTGTTATCCTTGAAGATGAAATGAAGGCTGTCTCAAATAATCTGTATATTTGTACAGACGACGGAAGCTACGGCTCAAAAGGATTTGTAACAGATAAATTGAAAGAGCTTATCGAGTCGGGAAACAAATATGATGAGGTTGTAGCTATCGGTCCGGTGATAATGATGAAATTTGTATCAAAAACCACAGAACCTTATGGTATAAAAACTCTTGTTTCACTCAATCCGATCATGATCGACGGCACCGGTATGTGCGGAGGCTGCCGTGTTACCGTGGGCGGTAAGATCAGATACGCCTGCGTTGACGGACCGGATTTTGACGGTCATCAAGTTGATTTTGATGAGCTTATGAAAAGAAATTCCACTTATAAAGAGCAGGAAGCCGAGCATATTTGCAGATTAACGGGAGGAAAGAGAAATGGCTGATATGACTTTGAAAAAAACTCCCATTGCTGAACAAAAGCCCCAGGAGCGTATTTGTAATTTTAAAGAAGTTACACTGGGATATACAGCACAGGAAGCCATGAAAGAGGCAGGAAGATGTCTTAACTGCAAAAACAGACCTTGTACCACAGGCTGCCCGGTAAATGTAAGGATCCCGGAGTTTATCGCTAAGGTTTCCGAGGGCGAGTTTGAACAAGCGTATGATATAATAAAAAGCACAAATGCTTTGCCTGCTGTATGCGGGCGTGTATGTCCCCAGGAAAATCAGTGCGAAGGCAAATGTGTACGTGGCATAAAGGGTGAACCTGTCGGTATCGGAAGACTGGAAAGGTTCTGTGCCGATTATATGATGGACAAGCAAAGATCATCACAACGAGTTGAACCTAACGGGCATAAGGTCGCTGTTGTAGGTGCCGGTCCATCAAGCCTTACTGCAGCCGGAGATCTGGCAAAGCTCGGTTATGAGGTGACCATATATGAGGCTTTTCACACCGCCGGAGGTGTGCTTATGTATGGCATTCCGGAGTTCAGACTGCCTAAAGAAATCGTAAAAAAGGAAATAAAAGCCCTTGAAGATATGGGCGTGAAGATAATGACCAATATGGTCATAGGTAAGGTCCTTTCAGTGGACGAGCTTATGGAGATGGGCAACGAGGCTGTGTTTATCGGTTCAGGTGCAGGACTTCCAAGGTTTATGGGTATCCCGGGTGAAAGCCTTATCGGTGTATATTCCGCAAATGAGTATCTTACAAGAATAAACCTTATGAAAGCGTATAAAGACGGTTATGATACACCATTGTTAAGATCACAGAGCGTTGCGGTAGTAGGCGGCGGAAATGTTGCAATGGATTCTGCAAGGTCTGCCAAGCGTATGGGTGCTAAAAACGTATATATTGTTTACAGACGTTCTATGGACGAGCTTCCCGCACGTAAAGAGGAGGTTCACCATGCTATTGAAGAAGGCATAGAGTTCCATGTTCTTAATAATCCTGTGAGGATATTAGGGGACGAAAATGACCGTGTAAGCGAGCTTGAAGTAGTAAGCATGGAGCTTGGCGAGCCTGATGAGAGCGGCAGAAGATCACCTGTTGAGATCAAAGGTTCGGAACATACCATCAAAGTTGATACCGTTATAATGGCAATAGGTACATCTCCCAACCCGCTTATTAAAAAAACCACACCGGGACTTGAGGTCAATAAGCGAGGCTGTCTTATTGTTGACGAGTCACATTGTACGACCAAAGAAGGCGTTTACGCCGGCGGAGATGCTGTTACAGGCGCTGCCACTGTCATTCTGGCTATGGGTGCAGGAAAAAGCGCAGCTGCAGAGATAGATAAGTTTATAAAAAATAAAAATACGAAATAAAAGTAAAATTTTTGATTTTCTATTGATTTTATCATAATTATCTGATATAATCTTTCTTAGTTTTAGTTTGGAGGTATAATAATTATGTTCAGTGTTCTTTCACAGCAGCAAACATCTGTTGGATCTCTGCTTCTGACATTTCTTCCCCTGGTTGCTATTTTTGCTTTTTTCTATCTTCTTATTTTAAGACCTCAGAAAAAGCAGGAAAAGAAGGATCAGCAGATGAGAGATAACCTTGAAGTAGGCGATGAGGTCGTTACAAACGGCGGTATCGTTGGCATAGTTTTCTCTATAAAAGAAGATACTGTTGTTATTGAGACAGGCGGCGACAGGAGCAAGATCCGTGTTAAAAAGTGGGCTATCGCTAAAAACGAAACAGAACATGACAGCTGATTTTATTTAAGAACTGCACTTGGTGCAGTTCTTTTTTTGCTGTGGGGTGAATAAAAATGTTATATCTGATTTTAAGGGGATATAATTATGCGTAACAGCAGATTTTTCGGAAATAAAAGATTAGCTGCCTCAACAGCATTTGGGTCTGCATTATTATCCTGCGCCGTAACTGTTGCAGTCATAATGCTTTTAGGATTCTTTGTTGCCAGGATCGATGCAACAGATATGATACTTTCGGCTATGTCAACCTTCGCACTTTGTGTCGGCGCATTTTCAGGCGGTTATGTTAGCGGTAAAAAGCACCGCAGAAACGGCCTTTTAATGGGTGTGCTCTGCGGAGTTTTCGTATTTATGATAATTATTCTCGTAAGCCGCTTTTTTGCAAAAGCCACCCAGAGCATATCACTTCCGTCCAAACTTATCCTCACTCTTATCTGTTCGGGGCTGGGAGGAATATTGGGAGTAAACGCCAAGAACGGTAAATTATGATTTCAGTCACCGAATATTCGTTTATAGTTAACAAAAAATTTATAAACCTTATTCGTGTATATGATATAATTATAAAAAAGTATTGGAGGTTATTTCTATGAAACATATTAAGACTATAAATAAGGCTAATCTTAAAAAGAGTGCTGAAAAGGGCGGCTGCGGCAAGTGCCAGGCTTCCTGTCAGTCTGCTTGCAAAACTTCATGCACCGTTGCAAATCAGAAGTGCGAGAGAGAAGCTTGATCTTACAATCGCTTGACAAAAGGGGCATTTTTATGTCCCTTTAATTTTTTGTGGAGGAAAACTATGGCTTCAACCAGAGAATACCTTGATTTTGTCCTTGAACAGCTCAGCGGTCTTGATGATATATCTTTCAGAGCGATGATGGGTGAGTTTATTATTTATTACAAAGGGAAGATCATTGGCGGGGTATATGATAACAGGTTGCTTGTAAAGCCTGTACCTGCTGTGCTTTCTCTTGTTGCTGCTCCTCGGTACGAGCTTCCGTATGAGGGCGCAAAGGAAATGATACTTGTTGAAGACATTGATAATAAGGAGTTTTTAGCCCGGCTTGTATCATCAATGTATGAAGAATTGCCTGAGGCAAAGAAAAAACGCAGAAAACCAGTATAAATGTTATATGTGGAGGAAGTAAAATGATACATAAGTATAAACTTGCAGGTCATAATGTGCTGCTTGATGTTAACAGCGGAGGAGTGCACATTGTAGACGACCTTACGTACGATATTATTGATAATATCCGGCTTCCCTTGGAGGAAAAATGCCCTCAGAGCATTATTGATAAGCTCTCAAAGATATATAATGCTGATGAGATAATCGAATGTTACGATGAGATATATTCTTTATATAAGGATAAAATACTCTTTTCAGAGGACGATTACGAGAAGTTTGCCCTTACCTCAGTTGCTTCGCCCATAAAGGCAATGTGCCTTCACGTTTCCCACGATTGTAATTTAAGGTGTAAATATTGCTTTGCATCCACCGGAGATTATAAAGAGGGAAGAATGCTCATGAGCCTTGAAACGGGCAAAAAAGCTATAGATTTCCTTATTGAAAAATCCGGCGACAGAAAGTTTCTTGAGCTTGATTTCTTTGGCGGTGAACCGACACTAAATTTTGACGTGGTCAAAAAAATCGTTGAATACGGTCGTTCAAGAGAAGCTGAGGCTAATAAAAAGTTCCGTTTTACAATAACCACAAACGGCGTGCTCCTCGATGACGATATGATAGAGTTTGTTAACAAGGAGATGAACAATGTTGTTCTCTCTATCGACGGCAGAAAAGAAGTCAACGACGCAATGAGAGTCCGTGTGGACGGCTCCGGAAGCTATGACAGGATAATCCCAAACTTTAAAAAGCTTGTAAATGCAAGAGGAAAAGATAAAGACTGGTATGTAAGAGGTACATATACCAAGTATAATCTTGATTTTTCAAACGATGTAATGCATCTTTATGAGCAAGGCTTTGACCAGATATCTGTTGAGCCTGTAATGGCTGATCCTGAAATGCCGTACGCAATAACTCCGCAAGACCTCCCAAGAATATTCGATGAGTACGATGCACTGATGGAAAAGATCACAAAAGTCAGAGAAAACGGTGGATTTATCAATTTCTTCCATTTTATGCTGGATCTCGATCAGGGACCGTGTGCAATTAAAAGATTGCGTGGCTGTGGCTGCGGAAATGAGTATGTTGCCGTTGCGCCTAATGGTGATATTTATCCTTGCCACCAATTCGTTGGAATTGAAGATTACAAAATGGGCAGTCTTAATGACGGTTCATTCAACGAAGAAATAAAAAAGACCTTTGCAGCTGCACACGTTTACTCAAAGCCCGAGTGCAAAAAATGCTGGGCAAAGTTTTATTGCAGCGGAGGCTGTAACGCAAACAACTATATTTATGCAGGTGATATTCACAACGCTTATAAGTTAAGCTGTGAGATACAGAAAAAACGCCTTGAATGTGCAATTCTTATGAAAGCGCTTTCTATGATGGATACGGCTGAATGATTTTTTTAAAGAGATGTAGTAAATACATCTCTTTTTTATTTGACGAAAAGTCTAAAAAATGTTATAATTATATTATTATCAATTGCATAATAGGGATTGTGCACTACATTACTATAAATCAGAGTACCATTTTTAACCTTTTAGGGAGTGAGGATATGAAAAAAATCTGGAAATTTAAAATAGGAGGTTTGCAGCAAAAGATCATCAATCTTGTTATTGTTGCGATCCTTGCGGTGCTTGCTCTCTTCGGAGCGGTCTCCATATACCGGGGAAGGCAGCTGAAAAAAATAGTTGAAGACGCTTCCTCGGAACAGCAGGAAAAGATCAACACCATATCCCAAAGCACGATGGAACAGGTCGTAAACAAGACGCTGAAAAAATCTACTTCAGAGCAGGCGTATATTGCAAATGATATGTTTTCCGATGCTGTTAAGGACGTTAAGACTTTACAGAGCTTTGCCTCAGGTTTGTTTAACAACAATACAAGCTTTACAAAGCGTGATGTCCCCCTTCCCGACAGATCAAAAAACGGAACAGTTTGCCCACAGCTTTTACACGAAGGCTCCGTTGATCCTAAAGACTCGGAAAATATTGGTCTTATCGGGAATATGAGCGATGTTATGATGTCCTTATATTCAAATTCAAAAATGCTAAATTCTTGTTTTGTGGCTCTGTCGGACGGCACCTGTCTTATGGTGGATGACAGACCTGCCGATAAATTTGACGGCAGCGGAGATCCTATAAATGTACAAATAAGGCAAAGGTCTTGGTATACGGGAGCTGTGAGCAAAGGGGATATCTACTTTACCGATATTGAAAAAGACTCATTTACAGGAAAGATCGGAATAGTATGCAGCGCACCTGTTTATAAAAACGGAGAGCTTGTTGCCGTTGTGGGAATAGATCTTTTCCTTGATACAATGGCGCAATATGTGGAATCCTCAATAGAAGACGGGGGATTCATCTGTGTTGTAAATGAAAAAGGTCATGTTATATTTTCTCCTAAGAGTGAGGGAACGTTCAAAGCAGAAATCGCTGATAAAACCCAGGATATAAGAAATACGGGCAACAAAGAGCTTGCGGACTTTGTAAACAGTTCTTATAAAGACAAGACAGATCTTAAAACGATCACAGTGGACGGCAAGGAGTTGTATATGTCTGCTGCACCGATAAAAGCTGTTGGTTGGTCTATTATCTCGGTAGTGGAAAAACAGATCACAAAGCAGCCTGCTCAGATGATGGTGGATGAATTTGATAAGGTCAATAAAAATGCTCAGGATGTCTTTAACGATGCCGCAAAAAAATCTGAAACGACCACCCTTGTAATGATAATACTGATCTTTTTGCTTGGAAGCGGTACAGCTTTGTATGTTGCGAACCGGATAGTAAAGCCGGTTGAACACATGACAAAGCGTATTTCAGAAATCAGTGGTGACGATCTTGAGTTCAAGATGGAAAAGATATACAAGACAAAGGATGAGATCGAGATACTTGCACAGGCGTTTGAAACGCTTTCTGCAAGAACAAGAAAATACATTGACACCATTACTGATATAACCAAGGAAAAGGAAAGAATAAAAACAGAGCTGGAGCTTGCAACAAAGATACAGGCTGATATGCTTCCAAATCTTTTCCCGGCGTTCCCCGACCGACCGGAGTTTGATATTTATGCGACCATGAACCCTGCAAAGGAAGTCGGAGGAGATTTCTACGATTTCTTCCTGATAGACAACGATCATCTTGCGCTGGTAATGGCTGATGTATCCGGAAAGGGAGTTCCCGCTGCTTTGTTTATGATGATGTCAAAGATCCTTGTCAACAATTTTGCTTCGCTGTTCAATTCACCTGCAAAAATACTTGAAATGACGAATAAAACAATTTGCATGAACAATGACGAGGGTATGTTTGTTACTCTCTGGCTCGGTATACTTGAGATCTCTACCGGTAAGATCATAGCATCAAATGCCGGTCATGAATATCCGGCGGTCAAACGCAAAAACGGTAAATTTACCCTGCAAAAGGATAAACACGGCTTTGTTATCGGCGGTTTTGAGAATCAGAAGTACACCGAATATGAAATAAAGCTTGAAAAGGGAGACATGATCTTTTTGTATACCGACGGTGTTGTTGAGGCTACGAATTCTAATAACGAGCTTTTCGGTACAGAGCGTATGCTTAAAGCTTTGAATGAGCATTATGATCCGTCTCCACAGCAGCTTCTTACAGGTATCAAAAGATCGGTGGATGAATTCGTAGGTGATGCATCGCAGTTTGATGATCTTACAATGCTGGGATTAAAGATCCAATAATATTAAAACGCCTCCTGTGGTTTTTGTTCCGCAAGAGGCGCTTTTTATTCATGTTGTCACATTGCCGGAGGTCTTTCCGGTGAAATTACCGTTATCTGTTGTATTGACCGTTACTGAGCTTATATCGTCGGCGGTGATGCTGTCGCTGATGGAATCTTTTGCAATGTTGATAGTGAGCTTTCCGCCGTTGGATCCGTCTTTGCCCCATCTGCCTGTTGCAGCATTTACAAGTTCTCCGTTTTCCGAAGTTAATGCATTGCCGCCGTTCAGATTTATGACTGAAGTGGTATTTGTTACATAGAACATTGGTCCTTTGGAGTTGTTTATTATGGTCGAATTGGTCATTTCAAGTGTGGATACACTGGCTTTTGCATCTTTATCTGCTGCATCACCGGACATACTCTGATAAAGCATTACTCCGTTGTTCCCTCCGCTTGGAGTTGAGCATTGTAATTGAGTTTTTGCCTTCGATAACAGCAGCCTGTGAACCTGTAGATGTGCCAACAAGGTTGTCCACTTTGATGTCACCTGTGGAGTAAATACATGGACTTCCGTCACCGGAGCATTTTACTACGCTATTTGTTACGGTAACATTTCCGCCGCCTCTGTCCGTTGCGATAGGAGCGCAATGTGCGCCGGTCGTGGTAATGTCTGTGTGGTCTGCATTTATTGTGCCGTTGTAAGTAGCGTATACTCCTCTTGAAGAATTGCCTGTGGTAGATATAATAACGTTGTTTACGTTTACATTTGCACCTGAGGTGGAGAATATCGCATTTGCTCCGCTGCAATCTGATGTCAGCTTGCAGTTGGTTATTTCAGCAGAGCTTTCCTCACCGACAACAAGTATAATAGAGTTTATGCCGTAGAAATTATAATCATCCGAAACATCGGAGCTTCGTTTTGAATCGTTTTGTGAAGCATTACCGCTTTTTATTATTTCCGCGTTGGATAGTTTTAGTTTTCCGCCGTTTATTACAAGAAATACATTCTGATCTGCTGTATCGGAATGGTAGGTTCCGCCGTTTATCTGTGCTGTTATTCCGTCGACTACGTATGCACCGCTAAGGTCTATTTTTTTATTGCCTATGGTAACCGATACGCTTTTTGACGATAAAGATGTGTTGGATGAGCTTGCCTGAACAATACTTATATCGCTTACACCTGCCGTTTCATTACCCGAAGAATAGGTCAATACCGTATCAGATGAATCGGCAGTGCTGTCAGATTCACTCTCGGCAGATGTTTGAACTGACTGCTGTGAGTTTTCGGATACCTGAGTCACAACTGATGAGTTTTCTGTTTTTGAAGAATCTGCGCTTTCATTATTGCTTGTGCAGGCAACAAGGATCGATATTGCTGATAAAACTGCAATCGCAATATATGCGCCTTTTCTTGAATTACTTTCTTTCATATTATCATCTCCTTATGTTTTGATTTAATTATAGGCAGTTTACCTTAATTTTATTTAAAATCTCATAAAATTTATGAATAGCTGTATACCATTTATTTTTCCTCCAATAATCATTACATATTCATTTGGAGGTAAAGAAAATGAAAAAGACAGTAAATTTTAAAAAATCGCTTATAACAGGTTTTATTGCAGCTGTTATGCTTTCATCGCTATCACTTGGCAATAATGCTGAAAATGAAAGCTGGTTTGTTACCGGATCAATACTTGAAGAAAAAGAAAATGAACTTACTGTTATAGATGACAGCGATACACAAGTGGAATTCAGATTTGGATTATTTGATCTTATAGCAAATCTCTTCTCTTAATTGTACAATTTATTGTACTTTAAAACCCGCTTTTTGTTTGACATTATGTTGCTGTTATGGTATAATTTCAACAGAAATCTATCAAATAGGGAAGTGGGGCGGTCTGTATGATAAAATTCTTTATAGGCGGTGCAACAAGCAACCGTGAGGAGCTTTTTATTGATGCTGTGAAAAGATCGGTCGATAACGGGAAAAATGTTATCGTTTTGATCCCGGATCAGTTTTCATTTGAGTACGATAAAAAGCTTTATAATAAGCTTGGAGCCGTTTCTTTTAATAAGATCACAACTGCCGGATTTAACAGAATATCTGAATTGCTTGTTGACAAGTACGGCGGCAGCAGCGGACAGACTGTCGCCGGAGAAAACGCAAAGATAATTCTTATGTATAAAGCTATACAAGAGCTCAGAAATCATAATAAGCTGAAATACTATATAAGGAATGCGGATAAAAGAGGACTTGAAAAGGGTAATTTTATCTCTCAGCTTATTGATCTTGTACAGCAGATGAGACAAAGCGGTATCACGTATGAACTGCTTTCTATTATTTCAGAAAGTGCAAAGGGCAGCTTTTCTTTTAAGATCCACGATATTGCGCTTATATATAACGAATATATGAAACAGCTGTCCGCTTGCGGTATGCATGATGCAGTTTCAAGTATCAGCGCTGCGGTGAGCGCTGCAAGGATCAACTCGTATTTTGCCGGTGCTGATGTTTTTATCGACTCATTTTCAAGTTTTACATATGATGAGCTTAAAATGATAGCGCTTTGTTTCTCACAGGCAGATAACGTAAATATCTCTCTTTGCATAGATAACGACAGTATATTGAACCTGATCCATCCTTTTAAAATTCCTGAACGAACACTTGGCGCCCTTCGTCTGCTTGCAGGTGGTAGAAAAGTTGAAACGGTTAAAGCTGATGAAGCGGATATATACAGCAAAGACATTTCCTATGCCTCGAAAAATCTGTTTAATATCACCAAGCAGCCGTTAAAGGACAGCGGAAGGGATATAAGAATTTTGAGTGCAGATGATGTATACTCTGAGGCGATGTTTGTCTGTGCACAGATAAAACACCTTATTTCCGAGGGTTACAGTTATTCGGATATTGCAGTTATAGCACGTAATATTCAGGAAATATCAGGCGTTTTTGAAAGCACCATGGAAAAGTATGAAATACCCTTCTTTATTGATATTTCAGAGCGTGTTTCTTCATCGTCCATCGTCCAGTATTTTGCTGCTCTTTTCAATTGTCTGACATCAGGGAAATATAAGAGTGAAAAGATTGTCAAATTTATTAAATCTCCCTTTTATTCAGCTAATAAGCATAATGCCAATATCATTGAAAGATATTGTTTAAAATGGAATATCAACGGCGATATGTGGGTAAAGGACTTTTTTGGTCTTGACACATCACTTATAAAAAATGAGACCGAACTTAAGCATATCAATTCTGTTGAGGAACTTAGGAAATCGATCATTACACCTCTTGAAAAGTTTAAAAGTGCCTGCTGCAAAGGCGAATTGCCAGCCTCGGAGATATGTCAGAGGTTTTTTGTGCTGCTTGAGGAGCTGAGTGTTTCAAAGCGTGTATATTCCGTTGTTAAAAATGCAGTCTTGAACGATAATCAAACACAAACGGAGCTGTCAAGAGAACTAAGACAGCTTTGGAATTCGATCTTGTCAGGAGTAAAATCCATCTACGACTGTCTTGGTGAGGAGAAGATATCCTTCAGACAGTTCAGCGAGCTGTTCAGGGTAATGGTTTCCCAGATGAGTGTTTCAAACCCGCCCCAGAAAATAGATTGTGTACGAATTGCAGATTCATCCCACTCCAGGCTCAGCAACGTTAAAATTGCTTTTGTTTGCCAGGTAAATGACGGAGTTTTCCCTAAAGCTGTTTCCAATAACAGTTTGCTTTCACGGACTGATATGTCCGTTCTTCAAAAATCACTTGAAAGCCTTGATGATGAGCTTAAACGTGATTTTTCGGGTGATGTGAGATATTCTATCATGAACGAAGAACTGTCTTGCTATAATGCAGTTTCCATGGCATCTGAAAAGCTGTTTGTATCTTACATAAATGCCGATCTGACCGGTGAGGAGAAAAGACCGTCCGTTTTGATAAATGATTTACTGGGATGTTTTGAAAACAAAAAGGGCGAAAAAATATCAGAGATCCCCTTGGATTTCTTTTGCACATCGGAAAAAACAGCATATCATATTGCAATTGAACATTTTAATGAAAAAAGCTCTTTTGAGGCATCTGTAAAAGCTTCGCTGAGAAATACGGAATACGGTTCAAAGCTTAATGCTATGCAAAATGTCGCTCGTGATCGTCTTAATAGTCTCAAAACTCAGCCTGACAGCAAACTTAGCTTGCAAACATTTTTTAAGGACTCTGTTGCTGAGGTATCTGCATCACAGGTGGATTCTTTCTTTAAATGTCCTTTTTCCTATTTTTGTAGGTACGGGTTACGCCTCAGACCGATAGAAATAATGGAAATGAGCCCCGATCATAAAGGTACGCTTGTTCATCTTGTACTTCAAAAGGTTTTCTCAGAAGTAGATAAAGACGGAAAATATATTGTATCTGACGAATCGGAGCAAACGGACGAACGGATCAAGCAGATCGTTGATGAATGGTTTGATTACTATTATAACACCAGTCTTAACAGCGATTTTGGAAAGACAGAGACCTACAAGTATGACTATAATCTGCTTAAAAACATAACTTTCAGGATAGTAAAATATGTTCAGCAGGAGTTTGACAGGTCAAAATATACTTCCGTTGAGACCGAATACGGCTTTGGTATCAATAATAATAGCCGGATCGTTGAATACAGCACCGATAAGGGAAATACTCTGAAACTCAAGGGATTCATAGACCGTGTTGATCTTTCTGATCCGGGGGGTGCGGAACTTGTAAGGATAATAGATTATAAAACAGGTTCCATAGCGATAGATTATTCTCACCTGCAGTGCGGTCTGAACCTTCAGATGCTTATTTATCTTGATGCTTATATGCAGATAAACAGCAATGGATCTGATATAAAGCCTGCGGGCATAGAATATATGACCTTTGGCGAGAGCATAAAACCTATTCGTGACAGCAGTATCACAGAATCCATGTATGCGAAGGAACATAATGAACGTTTGTTGAAAGCGTACAAGCCAAAGGGTATCTTTATCGGCAGCAGCGATGTGATAAGTACATTCAATAAGGATAACACCGATGCTGATTATATGTATGCTCCCTTTGACAAAGGCAAAAAAGATACTGTTGATGAACAGACTTTTAATGCCATAAGATCTTTTGCTCGTTCAAAGGTCGTAGAATTCGGCAATGCTCTGGAAAAAGGCGAATTTCCAATGCGGGCTGCCGGAAATGTGTGCAGCTATTGTGATTACAAAGCAATATGTAATAAAGACAGATTTGAGGATAATACAGGTCTTACGACCAACAAAAAGGAACTTGAAGAGAAATTCAAGGAAACTATTTCAAACCTTTCAGATCCAAATAAAGGCGGTGACAAGTGATGAGCAATATAGATTGGACCGATGCACAGAAAAAAGCCATTGAAACGAGGGATACGGGCATAGTTGTATCGGCTGCTGCCGGAAGCGGTAAAACAACAGTTCTTATTGAGAGACTCTCACAGCTTTTGCTTGATGAAAATAAAAAGATACCCGCCGAAAAATTGCTTGCCGTTACATTTACAAATAAAGCCGCAGCGCAGATGCGTGAAAAGCTTAATAAGGCTATTGATAAAGAGATTTCAAGGTGTTTTGCGTCACCGGAGGAAAGAGTATCTGAAAAGAGCAGCTGGCTCCTTGAACAGAAGGACAACCTTCAATTTGCAAGGGTATCAACTATAAACTCGTTCTGCCTTGATTTTGTTAAGGACAATATTGAACGCTTTGATTTTCAAAGCGGACTGAAGATCCTTGATGAAGCCAATGAGAAAATGATATTTGAAAATGCCAGAGAACAAGCCATAGAGGAGCTTTGCCAGAAAAACGCAGACTTATACGGCAGACTTTGCAGATCCTTTGGTGCTCACACGATCAAACTCAATGGTATAATCAGGTCTTTGTATATCTTCTTTAGGACCATTCCTTTCAGAGAAGAATGGATAACCAATGCCAAGAGCCTGTATTCAGATGAGGAACAGATAAACAAACAGATATCTGTTTTCAGAAGCGGGACCAGAGAAAAGCTTGATAATATGCAGTTACTGCTAAACGCACTTGAATCACTGACCATGAAGATCAGCGTTTATCCGCAGGCAGCGTCCTTTTCAAAAACACTGTCATCGAATTTCGATACCCTACGCGAGCAGATCGGTGATCTTGTCGGCTCCTTTGAAACTCAGGATCTTGACCGCTTTTTATCCTTTGCCTCACCACGTGTCAGAAAACCATCGCTTAAAAGCAATAAGATGATCCAAGCTATGGAGATCGGTGAGCGCAGCCAACTGGAGGATATGGCGACCCAGGCAGCCGACATTATTGCGGAAATAAACAGTACAATAAAAGAGCTGAAAGATGATGGCGTTCTCACCGACAGACAGATAAAAGACAATATCAACGATGTTCTTGAAGTGTTTGATATCCTTTCGGATCTTGTATCGAGGATCGAAGAGATCATGTACGAGGTCAAGATCGAGAAAAATGCAGTTGATTTCTCTGATGTTGAAATGATGACAAAGGATCTGCTTGTTGAATATAAAAACGGGGAGATAGTACGTACGCCCCTGTGTGAAGATATAAGACAAAGCGGGATCTATAAGATAATAACCATTGATGAGTTCCAGGACGTAAACGATCTTCAGGAAATGATCTTCCGTGCCCTTTCAAACGGAAAAGACCTCAGCCATATGGGGGACAATGTTTTTGTTGTAGGAGATATTAAACAGGCTATATATCGTTTCAGACAGACTAATCCGGAGCTTTTCAGCAAGACTGTTGTTGATGCAAATAAAGGCTATGACGATCTTTTACCAGTCATATTACAGGAAAATTTCAGAAGCAGACAAGGCATAATTGATTTTGTAAATAGTGTCTTTACGCCTATCATGACTGAAAAAATGGGCGGGGTAGATTATGATGATACCCAAAAACTTAAATTTGGTGCACAGGAATATCCGCAGCTGCCTGAACTTGACGGAGAAAAGTGCGTAGAAATGCTGCTTGTTGACAGGCACGATTCTTTTGATCGGTCTGATTTCAGCGAAGAATACTATTTAATAGCTCAGAAAATCAGAAAAATACTTGCTCCCGGATCCGGGTATCTGGTGTGGGACAAGGATACCAAAGCCATGAGGCAATGCCGTGCAGGGGATATCTGTATCCTTATGATGAAAAACAAGCACATAGCCCAGATGTCAAAAGCGCTTGAAGCATTCGGCCTTAAAACCCGCTCCCAGGATTCGGAAGGATATCTTAGATCCAGCGAGATAACTTTAATACTGAGCATTCTAAGAGTTATCGACAATCCCCTCAACGATATTGCAATGGCGTCAATGCTGATGTCGCCGGTGTTCGGTTTCAGTGCTTCGGATATGCTTGTGATGCACGAAAAGCGCTGCAAAAATCAAGGCAGGACCATAAATGGGTTGTATACTGTATTATCAAATGCACACCTTACTTATATCGGCAAAAAAACAGAAGATTTTGAATATGAACCCATATTGAACGATTACCCCGATCTTCAAAAAAAGTGTTCAAAGACATATGAAGCCATAGAGCGTTTTATTTTCCGCTCGATGAGCTCTGATCTTGAACGCCTTATAAGATACATATACGACTCAACAGAGCTTTTGTCCGTTACTTCTGTATATCTTGACAGCGAAAAGAAACGTGCAAATCTTCTGCTCTTTCTTCAATATGCAAGAGATTACGAACAGTCAGGCGGAGACGGAGTTGCAGGTTTTTTAAGATTCATTGATTCGGTATATAACAACGACAGCGCATTTAAACAGTCGGGTAAGATCACCGCATCGGGAGATTCGGTAAACGTGATGACTTATCACGCATCAAAAGGTCTTGAGTTCCCGTATGTTTTCCTGTGTGATCTTGTTTATTCCAAAAACTCGGGCAGCGAGAGCATATATATGCACCATAAGGTTTCTGATGATCCTTTGGATGTTGACAGCTTCGCTTTCGAGACAGCAGACACAATGAAGGACATGATAAGAACAAATATTTACTTTAAGGATATGCAGGATAAGAGCGTTCTTGAAGACAGAAGCGAAAAATTAAGGCTTTTTTATGTGGGGTGCACACGTGCCAAAGAAAAACTGTTTTTATCGCTGTCACCAAAATGCAACGGCAACACAAAAGTGCAAACCGGCAGAAATAATGTCAAGAGCATTTTCAAGCAAGCCTGTGAATGTGATGATGCCGACCGGCTGGAAAAACTTGTATCACAGTGCGATAATATGCTTTACTGGCTTATGTGCGGACTTTCAAGGTTCTGCATCGGAAAGGATTTTGCCCGCTGGCTGAACGGTGAATACGATCCTGAGAACGAAAAAGCCTCAGACGAAGCGGAGGATTTTGAATTTCAGGTATGTGATATTCGTAAACCGAAAATAAATGCAGTCCTTGACTTTCTTACAACAGATACGGATGAGGGAACAGTAGTTGATGAAATAACCGAAGGGACCGAAGACTCTGCTCTGATAGAAAAGCTGACAGGTATTTATGAGCATGACAAGGAAATGAAACTGATTTTTTCTGAACAAGCTATGCTTCCTTCAAAGCTGACTGTAACTGAGATCGTGAGAGAGGAAAATGAGAAAAGATCAATCAAAGATGCTGATGCGTCCGGTAATGAGGACTTTGTAATACAGATCAACCCGGACTTTTTCCCAAGTCTGCCCAAGCTTGATGATGATCCGAGATTTACAGCCGCTGAAAGAGGAACTTTTACCCACAAATTTATGGAAGTTGCAAATTATCCCAATGCACAGATCAGCGTTAAAAATGAGCTTCAAAGGCTTGTTGATAAGGGCTACTTTACTCCCGCCGAGGCAAGCGGTGTTTATGTTAACAGGCTTGAAGCGTTTTTTGGATCTGATTTTTATAAGAGGATCAGCCTGTCAGATGTAATCCTCAGAGAAAAAAAGTTTCTTGTGGCAATGAAGGATACAAGCCTTGCAGAAAAGTATTCTGACATCACAGGGCATGATAGTATGCTGCAGGGTATAGCCGACTGCGTTTTCAAAGAGGACGACGGATACGTTGTTGTAGATTATAAAACCGATAACTTCCGATCTGTAAATGATATGGATAAGTATAAGGTCCAGCTGGAACTTTATAAAGCTGCGCTTGAGGTCGTTCTTGGAAGCAATAATACGGACGGAACTATAAATAGAGCAACAATAAAAAGCTGTTATATCTATTCATTCAAGCTGGGGATCGGCAAGGAGTTCAAATTGTAATTGTAAAAAAAATATTAACGCCTTGACAAAGTATAGGTAATGGTGTATAATACTTGAGTAAACAAAGTAGGACTTGATTCGTTCTCACCTTCAGCAAACGCAAAAAGGTCAACATCTGAATGCATTTTTTGTTTATGCTTTCTATGCGGGTACGGATCTATGTCTGTACCCGTTTTATATTTCTATATTGGAGGTGCTGTGTCATAAGCAACAGAGAACATCAGATCAACGAAGAAATTAAGGACAAAGAAATACGTTTGATCGGCGTTGACGGCAGTCAGCTTGGTATCGTAAGTGCAGACGAGGCTTTGGAACTTGCATTTCAGCAGGACCTTGACCTTGTAAAGATCGCTCCTCAGGCTCAACCGCCTGTGTGCAGGATAATGGATTACGGAAAGTTCTGTTTTGAACAGTCCAAGCGTGAAAAAGAAGCAAAGAAAAATCAGAAGGTCATTGAGGTCAAGGAGATCAGAATGTCATCTACTATTGATACTCATGATTTTAACACTAAAGTCAATCAGGCAATAAAGTTCCTTAATGGAGGAGATAAGCTTAAGGTTTCCGTAAGGTTCCGCAAGCGTACAGTTGCTCACCCACAGTTTGGCGAGGAAATACTTGCAAAATTCAAGGATGAGATATCTGAAGCTGGTGTTGTTGACAAGCCGTCTAAGATGGAGGGACGCAGTCTTGTGATGTTTGTTTCTCCAAAACAATCCAAGTAATCAATTCAAGGGAGGATAAATCAATGCCAAAGATCAAAACACATTCCGGTGCCAAGAAACGTTTTAAAGTAACAGGCAGCGGCAAGGTAAAATTCCAGCATGTTAACAAAAGACACAGACTTACACAGAAGGATCACAAGCGCAAGAGGATTCTTCGCGGCGCTGCAGTTGCAGACAAGTCAAATCTGGATAACATCAAGATTCTTGTACCTTACAAGTAATACCGGGTCGTAGGGAAACGATCTAAGAAAATTTAGGAGGTAATAACTATGGCTCGTGTTAAGGGAGCAATGATGACTCGTAAGAGAAGAAATAAAACTCTGAAGCTTGCTAAGGGCTATTTCGGAGCAAAGAGCAAGCACTTCAAGATGGCTAAAGAAGCCGTAATGAAGTCAGGACAGTATGCATACATCGGCAGAAAGGCTAAGAAGAGAGATTTCAGAAAACTCTGGATCACAAGAATATCTGCTGCTGCTAAGCTTAATGGAATGAACTATTCAACATTGATGAACGGTCTTAAAAAGGCAGATATCAATCTGAACAGAAAAATGTTGTCTGAAATAGCAATCAATGATCCTGCAGGATTCACTGCGATCGTTGAGAAAGCTAAGGCTGCACTCTAATAAATACTGACACGCATGTTTTAACGGATATGCGTGTTTTGTTATATATTAAGGTGCAAAAATAAGCGAAAGAACGGTGTGCTTTATGTTTATTTCCAGCAGGGACAACCCACGGATCAAGCGCTATATCAAGCTTTCTGCAAACAGAAAATCCAGATATCAGGAAGGCTTGTTTGTGATCGAGGGAGCCAGGGTCTGCCGTGATGCTTTTGAACAGTGGCAAAATGGGAAACTTACTATTACCTCTTGTTTTGCAACTCATAAGGCAGTAGAAAAGTACACCGATTATATTGATCCCGAGTGGTTCAATAAGTATGAACAGTTTTGTTTTATCAGCGATGATGTGGCGCAGAAAATGTCTGATTCTGAATATCCTCAGGGCATTTTTGTCGAAGCTGAGATGATCAAAACCGGCTTTGAGATCAGTGATGAGAAAACTGACGGTAAGTATCTGATCCTGGATGACCTTCAGGATCCCGGCAATGTGGGAACGCTTCTCAGAACGGCTGAGGCGGTAGGTATTGATGCTGTTTTTATGTGCGGATGCTGTGATCTTTATAATCCAAAAGTCATTCGTTCCGCAATGGGAACAGTTTTCAGGATGAATATAATATATTCTATGAATTTCCCGCAAGTCATTGAATCTCTGAGAAAAAATCAGATCACTGTATTTGCATCTGTGATCGATGATGATGCTGAAAGTGTAATAAATGCGGACTTTGGCGGAAAAAGCGCAATGGTCCTTGGCAATGAGGGCAGCGGCCTTTCGCAAAACGATATTATGCTGTGCGATAAAAAGGTGACTATTTCTATGCGTGGGAATACCAATTCACTCAACGTTGCATCAGCCGGTGCTATCTTGCTGTGGGAAATGTGCAAAGGTGGACAGAAAAATGGATAATCGTTTGATCTGGATATTGCTTGTGAAAATATTTGGACCCGGAAACGCTCGGATATGGGATATTTCCGCTAATTTTGATAATGTCCGGGATTTCTATGCAAGCCTTAAAGCACATGAAATAAGCAGCGTGAGCGAAAAAGAATATGAAGCTGTTGATAAGTTTTCTAAGGACGATGCTCAGAATGTGGTCGATTACTGTGTTGAAAATGGTATAAATATATGCTGTTTTGATAGCGATGAATATCCAAGACGTTTAAAATATATAGCTAATCCCCCTGCCGTTCTATTCAGCTATGGAGATATCAGTCTGATCGATAAGGTCAATATTATCGCTTTTGTCGGGACAAGAATGCCGTGTGAATATTCGATCTATTCCGCAAGAGTTCTTTCGTCGGAGCTGATCAAATGCAATATAACGCTTGCCTCCGGCTTTGCAACGGGAATTGACCAGATAGCTAATACGATTTCACTGGATAATAACGTTCCTACTGTTGCCGTGTGCGGTACCGCAGTAGACCATGATTATCCGGAAAATACAATTGATCTGAAAAAGAAGATAGCCGAGAACGGTGTCGTCATCTCTGAGCTTATTCCGGGAAGTAAGCCTGTAAGCAATGCCTTTAAATTAAGAAACCGGATCCTTGTTGGTATTTCAAAGGGCGTTATCTTTATTGAGGCAAGTATGCAAAGCCACGGCCTTGATAATTATATCCATGCCACCGCTCAGGGAAAACCTGTCTTTGTCCTGCCGCCACGAGATATAACTGACAGCAGATTTTTCGGTCAGAGGTATCTTATACGCAACGGGTGTATTCCCGTTTTTAATGCTCAGGACGTTGTGGGGATGCTTTCCTACGATAACTTTGAAAGCTTTTCATATACAAATCAGTTCGGGGATTACAGCCTGCCTGTGGACGATTCAAGCTTTTTTGATAGTGAAAAAGAAAGAAAAACTGTTAAAAAGCCTGATGGTGAGCGCACACGTTCCGAAGAAAACAGCACCGGATCGGCAGATAAAACAGTAAAACATCAGATCGATTACGGACAGCTCAACGAAACGGAAACAGCAGTATGTAAAGTCCTTGAAAAGGGCAGGACACTTGCTGATAATATATGTACAGAAACCGGGATCGATATTTCAACTGTGCTTTCAGCCTTGACTCTGCTTGAACTTGAAGGTATAGTAAACAGCCTGCCGGGCAATCAGTTTGAACTGGCAGATTAATATATAGAACGGAGAATGGAATTTGTCTGATCTTATTATAGTTGAGTCACCTACAAAGGTGAAGACAATAAAAAGATATCTTAACGGAGATTATGAAGTTGTTGCCTCTATGGGACATCTTCGTGACCTGCCAAAATCAAAACTTGCTGTTGATATCGAGCATAATTTTGAACCTATGTATGTCAACATCAAGGAAAAAGAAAATCTTATAAAGGAAATAAAGAAAAAAGCCAAGAAGTGCGATCATGTTTATCTTGCAGGGGACCCTGACCGTGAAGGAGAAGCTATTTCATGGCACCTTGCACAGATACTCGGTCTTGATCTTGAACAAAAAAACAGAGTTACATTCAATGAAATAACCGAGAGCGGTATAAAAGCCGGTATGGCTAACCCCAGGACGATCGACCTGAATCTTGTTAATGCACAACAGGCAAGACGTATTCTGGACAGGATCGTGGGATATAAGCTCTCACCGTTTTTATGGAGAAAGATAAGACGTGGTTTGTCAGCCGGCAGAGTTCAGTCTGTGGCTGTGAAAATGATCTGTGACCGTGAAAATGAGATAAAATCCTTTGTTTCACAGGAATACTGGTCTGTTGACGGCAAGTTTACCGCTTCCGGGAGCAGAAGGGCGTTCTCTGCCAAGCTTAATACCGTTGACGGTGAAAAGATAGAGCTGGAAAACAAAGAACAGACCGATAAGATCCTTGAGCGTCTTAAAGGCAAAAACTTTGTTATAGAAAATGTTAAAAAGAGCATCCACAGAAAATCGCCTGCTGCACCGTTCACAACATCTACATTACAGCAGGAAGCTTCAAGAAAGCTTGGATTCCAAGGCAGAAGAACAATGAAAACTGCTCAGGAACTATATGAAGGTGTTGAGATCAGATCAATGGGTCAAACTGGTCTTATAACCTACATGAGAACAGACAGCCTGAGGATATCTGATGAAGCACGTGCTGCCGCTACGGAGTTTATAAGGAAAAAATACGGTGACAACTATGTGCCTGATACTCCGAGAAAGTTTAAAAGCAAGGGTAATTCCCAGGATGCACATGAAGCTATCAGACCTACTCATCCTGAATTAACACCCGATGAGGTCAAGGCAAGCGGTGTGACCAACGATCAGTACAAGCTTTATAAACTGATCTGGGAAAGATTTATCGCATCTCAGATGGCAAATTGCCTTATGGACACAGTATCCGTTGATATTATGGCGGATAACTGCTGCTTTAAGTCAACCGGTTTTTCGATCAAATTTGACGGGTTTACCGTTCTTTACGAAGAAAGCAAAGATGACGATGCTGAGAAAAAGAACGTTTTGCCTCCAATAAAAAAAGGCGATAAGGTCAATGTTAAGTCCCTTGAGGGCAATCAGCATTTTACACAGCCGCCTCCAAGGTACACAGAAGCAACACTTGTAAAAGCCTTTGAGGAAACAGGTATTGGCAGACCTTCAACGTATGTCCCCACCATCACAACGATCCTTGCAAGGAATTATGTTGAACGTGACGGCAAACAGCTGAAACCCACAACCCTTGGTGAGGTAACAAACGATCTTATGAGTGAGCATTTCAAAAAGATCGTTGATGTGAAATTTACCGCAAATATGGAGAATAGTCTTGACCAGGTGGAAAACGGCAGTAAGAGCTGGATAAAGACTCTGCATGATTTTTATGGCGAGTTTGATAATGAGCTCACTGAAGCAGAGAAGTCAATGGACGGCAAGAGAGTCAAGATACCAAGCGAAGAGTCTGACCAGGTCTGTGAAGTGTGCGGAAAGCCTATGGTCATTAAAATAGGCAGATTTGGTAAGTTCCTTGCCTGCTCAGGATTTCCCGAGTGTACAAACACAAAAAGGATAGTCCAGGAAATGAGCGGAAAGTGTCCTTATTGCGGCAAAAAGATCTTACTGAAAAAGACAAAGAAGGGCAAAAAATATTATGGCTGCGAGGATAACCCTACTTGCGAATTTATGACCTGGGATCTGCCAACGGAAGAGGTTTGTCCTAAATGCGGTTCAACTCTTTTCCAGAAAGGCGGAAAGCATGGCCTGCTTTTGTGCCATAAACCGGATTGTGATTACAGACGTGATCTGTCTGCTGCCCCCAAGGACGAATGATAAATTGTAATTCATAGGACTACTAAAGGAAAATCAAACATGAATAATAAAGCTAAGGTTATCGGTGCAGGGCTTGCCGGGGTGGAAGCTGCATGGCAGCTTGCAAATTCCGCAATAGAAGTTGAGCTTTATGAAATGAAACCGGTAAAATATTCTCCTGCCCACAAATATAAGGGTTTTGCCGAGCTTGTATGTTCAAATTCCCTTAAAGCAGACAGGATCGAATCAGCTGCCGGGATGCTCAAAGAGGAGATGCGAAGGCTTGGTTCACTTACAATGCTGGCTGCTCAAGCTTCAAGAGTGAGCGCCGGCGGGGCACTTGCAGTTGACAGAACAATGTTTTCCGATATCATTACCGAAAAAATCAAATCTCACCGTAACATAAGAGTGATCGAAACCGAGGTAACGGATATTCCGGATGGAAATGTTATAATTGCTACAGGTCCGCTTACAAGCGAGGCTCTTGCCGATAAAATATCAGAACTTTGCGGTGAGTATCTCTATTTTCATGATGCGGCTGCTCCAATAGTATCCTTTGACAGCCTTGATAAGCAAAAGGTCTTTTTTGCTTCAAGGTATGATAAAGGCGAAGCGGATTATATAAATTGTCCTATGGATAAAAATGAATACCTGCATTTCTATAATGAGCTTATAAATGCACAGAGCGCAGAGCTGAAACAATTTGAAAAAGAACACTTTTCCAAAGATGGTTTTAAAGTTTATGAGGGCTGTATGCCAATAGAGGTCCTGGCAAAACGTGGCGAGGATACAATGCGTTTTGGTCCGCTGAAACCTGTGGGACTTAAAGATCCGAGAACAGGCAATAGACCTTATGCTGTCGTTCAGCTGCGTGCTGAAAACTCAAAAGGCACCATGTACAATATGGTGGGCTTTCAGACAAATTTGAAATTTGGGGAACAAAAAAGAGTGTTTTCTTTGATCCCCGGGCTGGAAAATGCAGAATTTCTCCGATACGGAGTAATGCACAGAAATACATTTATCAACTCTCCAAAACTTCTTACCCAGCAGTTTTGCATGAGAAACAATGATAATATTTATTTTGCAGGGCAGATAACGGGAGTTGAGGGATATATTGAATCTGCCGCCAGCGGTATCTTTGCCGGTCTATGTTTGAGCAGAAAGCTCAGAGGTCTGGGTAAAGTCAGCCTGCCTGAAACAACCATGCTGGGAGCACTTTCAAAATACATCTCTGACGAAACTGTGGAAAAATTCCAACCAATGGGCTGTAATATGGGTATCCTGCCTGAACTGCCTGAAAAGATCAGAGATAAAAAACTTAAATATACAGCGATAGCAAACAGAGGTCTTGACGATCTTGACAGATTTATATCACAGCTTTAAACAGGAGGGCGCATAATGAATATAGTTATTGACGCATTTGGCGGAGATAATGCACCGCTGGAAGTTATAAAAGGGTCATTAAAAGCACATAATGATTTTAAGGTGGATGTAACACTTGTTGGTGATGAGAAGAAAATCAAAGCCTGTGCAAAGAAAAATCAGCTTGATATATCTTCTCTTAAAATCAAACACGCACAATCAGTTATTAATATCTGCGAAGAACCTACTGAAGTTATAAAGGGCAAAAAAGATTGTTCTATGGCTGTGGGTATGAAAATGCTTGCTGATGGAGAGGGAGATGCTTTTGTTTCTGCCGGCTCAACAGGAGCGCTTGTTGTTGGCGCTACTTTTATTGTAAAGAGAATAAAAGGTGTAAAAAGACCTGCTCTTGCAACTATACTCCCAACGGCAGGCAAACCCACAATGCTTCTTGACAGCGGTGCGAACGCAGACTGTCGCCCGGAGATGCTTGTCCATTTCGGTATAATGGGCTCAGCTTATATGAATAGGATAATGAAAGTAAAGAATCCACGTGTAGCACTTGCTAATATCGGTGCTGAAGAATCCAAGGGCAGAGAGCTTGAACTTGAAACATATAAACTAATGAAAAATGCTCCCGTCAACTTTACCGGCAATATTGAGGCAAGACAGCTTCCGCTGGGAGATTGCGATGTATGCGTTGCAGACGGTTTCTGCGGCAATCTTATGCTGAAACTGTATGAGGGAATGGGAAAGTTTTTCTCAAATGAGCTAAAGGGTATCTTTAAGAAGAATTTAAAAACAAAGCTTGCTGCGGCAATGGTCATGAAAAACATCAAGGACTTTAAGAAAAAAGTTGATTATTCCGAGTACGGCGGAGCTCCGCTGCTTGGAACTGCAAAGCCTGTTATCAAAGCACACGGAAGCTCAGATGCAAAGGCGTTTTATAATGCCATAAGACAAGCTAAACAGTTTACTGAAACTAAGGTAATAGATACCATCACACAAGCCCTTGCCCAGATGAAAGCAGAATCAGCCGATAAGTAACTTTTGATTTTATAGTTGTTATTATTATTTGGGAGTTTTTAATATGAATGAAAACGAGACAATAAAAGAATTTCAAGAAAAAATAGGTTACAAATTCAAAAATGAAAAGCTTATTATCGAGGCTCTTTCTCATTCTTCCTATGCCAACGAATGCAAAAAACAGCGTAAAAATAACGAGAGGCTGGAGTTCTTAGGCGATTCAGTTTTATCTGTTATCGTTTCGGATTATATTTTTGAGCATTTTAAGCATCTGCCCGAAGGTGAGCTTACAAAGCTGAGAGCATCTTTGGTTTGTGAACAGGCGCTGTTTGATTTTTCCAAAAAGATCGATCTTGGCAAGTATATTTTCCTTGGCAAAGGCGAGGAAATAACCGGAGGGCGTGAAAGACCGTCAATCGTTTCGGACGCATTTGAGGCTGTAATTGCAGCGATCTATCTTGACGGCGGCCTGAATGTTGCTTCAAAATACGTGCTTTCATTTATACCGGAGGATGTGAAGCCCCACAGCGTTGTCAGCTTTGTTGATTACAAAACTGCGCTGCAGGAAATAATCCAGAAAAATCCCGAGGAAAAGGTGGAATATGTCCTTACAGATGAGTCGGGTCCGGATCATGACAAGAAATTTACTGTTAATGTCATGTTAAACAGCAATGTTATTGGTACGGGTATAGGCAAGTCAAAGAAATCCGCAGAACAGAACGCTGCAAAAGAAGCGCTGTCGCTTATGGGCTATGAAGCATAATAATATATCTATATTTGTTACCCATGTGGGCTGTCCTCATATGTGTGCGTTTTGTAACCAGCATACTATCACGGGAAATTCGCAGATCCCCCATGCACAGGATGTAAGACGTATATGCTCAAAGGCTCTCGATCAGATCAAGAATCCTGAAAATACTGAAATCGCTTTTTTCGGAGGCAGCTTTACAGCTGTTCCAAGGGAATATATGATCGAACTTCTTGAAGCTGCAAATGCTTATTTGGGAGAAGGAAAATTCAGCGGTATAAGGATATCTACACGCCCGGATTATATTGATGATGAAGTGCTTGATATATTGAAAAGATACGGCGTAACATCTATCGAGATCGGAGCGCAGTCTTTAAATGACAAAGTCCTTGATGCCAACGAAAGAGGACATAGTTCCCTTGATATTATCAATGCCTGCCGGCTTATTAAAAAGCATGGTTTTGAGCTTGGTCTTCAGCTTATGATAGGGCTGTACAGATCCAACATGACGATAGAGCTTGAAAACATGAGAAAAGTTCTTGAAATAATGCCCGATACAATAAGGATCTATCCGGTGGTGGTGTTGAAAGGCACAAAGCTTGCAGAGCTTTATGAATTGGGTGAATATACACTCATGAGTATGGAAGATGTTGTTGATCTGTGTTCAAAGATGCTTTATGAATTTGAAAATGCAGGGATCAAAGTGCTTAAATGCGGCCTTCATGCAAGTGAGTTTGTTGAAAGAGATATGGTAGCGGGATATTATCATCCTGCGTTTAAAGAATTATGCGAAAGCAGAATGATCCGCAAGAATATGAACGACGCTTTTCTGAAAGCCGGTATCCGGGTCGATGAAAGCGCTAACAGAAAAATAGACGTAGACTGTGCTGTTTGCCCGCAGTGTATCAGTGCAGCAATAGGACATAAAAAAGCAAATAAGATCTTTTATATGGATCATGGGATAAACATAAAAGTATTTGGCGATGAAAAACTGGCTAAATACCAAGTAGAAGTCAGGGATGTGAGAGTTTGTATCTGAAAAGTCTTGAAATACAGGGATTTAAGTCATTTCCTGATAAGACGGAGCTAAAATTCAATAAGGGAATTACAGCTGTTGTTGGACCAAACGGTTCCGGCAAGAGTAATATCAGTGATGCCATGCGCTGGGTAATGGGTGAACAGTCCACAAAGGCAATGCGTGACGAAAAGATGTCCGGGGTCATTTTCCACGGCACACAGTCACGCCCCAAATCTCAGTTTGCACAGGTCACAATAAATATTTCAAATGAAGATCATACACTGAATTTTGATTCTGATCTTGTTTCTGTTTCACGAAAGCTTTATCAGAACGGTGACAGCGAGTATATGATAAACGGTAGCGCCGTAAGACTTAAAGACGTTGTGGAACTGTTCCTTGATACAGGCCTTGGCAGAGACGGTTATTCGGTTATAGGACAAGGCAGGATAGCAGATATTGTAAAAGGCAGATCTTCGGACAGACGAGAGATCTTTGAAGAGGCTGCCGGTATATCCAAGTTAAGACTAAAAAAAGAAGAAGCGCAAAAAAAGCTTATTGCAGCACAGGACAATATTTCAAGGCTCAATGATATAATAGCTGAATTGGAATCAAGGATCGGTCCGCTTAAAACACAATCGGAAAAAGCAAAAAAATTCCGTATACTTGACGATGAAAAGCGTGAGCTTGAGGTTTCGGTGTGGAATAATAAGCTTGACAGTTATATGTCTCAAATAAAAGAGTATGAAGAAAAGCTCGGTTCTTTGAAACAGCAGTATGAAAGCCTTAATAATGAGCTTTCCGATGCCGATAACACTATACTTGAATACTCCCGGAAAAGCGCTCTTGAGGTTGAAAAAATAGATGATCTCAGAGAACAGATACATATTATTGAAGAGAAAAACTCTGATTTCAGAACTGATATTGCTGTAATTGAAAATGATATATCTCACCTTGAGGATAGGATCCTTCAGCTTAACGAGCAGATCGAAGAAGCAAAGAGCATGAGATATTTCAATGCCACAGAGCTTGAAAAACGGGAAAAAGATCTTGATTCGCTCGCTGTTAAAAAAACTGAGCTGGAAAACGAAATACTTGATAAAGAGGATCATATACAAAAACTTATTCTCAAATCTGAGGACTCCGATAAGAGTATAAGTGAGGTTAATTCCCAAATAAACAAGTTTTATCTGGATAAAAACCAACTGAATTTCAAACTTGAAAATGAAAAGAATAATATTTCTGATTACAATGAGCAAATAAGCTCCGCTGCACAGACACAAAATGAACTCGAAAAAACAAATAAGCTTGCAAATAAAGAGCTTGGCGAGCTTCGCAGCGCAAAAAACAACGCTGACGATAAAAAACAGGAATGTGAAAATAAGCTTGCCGGTCTTACAAAACTTTATGAAAATAAGGCAGCAAAACTTGAATCAAGCCGTGAGGAGCTTTCTCATCTAAGATTAAAGCAGGGAGAGCTTGATTCAAAGCTTTCTATCCTGAACGACCTGGAAAAGTCGATGGAAGGTTTTTCTTATAGCGTTAAGCATATCCTTACAGCCGGAAAGCAGGGCAGAATAAAGGGCGTATGCGGTTCAGTTGCACAGCTTATAAATGTAAAAAACGAATATACTGTCGCAATCGAGACTGCTCTTGGTGGCTCTTTACAGAATATCATAGTTAACGATGAAAGCGTTGCAAAGCGTTGTATCAGCCTTTTGAAGGAAAATAAAGCGGGCAGAGCTACGTTTTTGCCCATAACGTCTGTTAAGGCAAGAAAATTTGATAATGCCGGACTATCCGAAATGGACGGATATGTCTCAATGGCAAATGAGCTGGTCAAAACCGATGATCGGTATAGTGAGGTCATCAAAAGCCTTCTGGGCAACGTCTGTGTCTGCGAGAATATTGATCTTGCATCTGTGATAGCTAAAAAGTTCGGCTATAAATTCAAGATCGTTACCCTTGACGGACAGATCGTCAATGCCGGAGGTTCATATACCGGCGGAAGTATATCCAAAAGCACAGGTATACTTTCCAGAAAAAATGAGATCGACCAGATCCAAAAGGATAAAGAGGAGCTTTCTCAAAAGCTTAAAGACCTTGAAAAGCAAGTCGAGATGATCTCGCAGGAAACTGCGAAATATTCAGCAGATATCGACGGACTTAAAGAACAGCTCGGTGGTTTTAACAACGACTGTGTAAGATTTGAATCGGAGATCAAAAGAGTCAGCGAATTTGTCCAGCAGTACGAAAAACAGCTTGATGAGATCGATCTTACTATCCAACAGCTTAAAGCAAAGATAGCTGTTTCACAAAAGGAGATCGAAAAGGCTTCTGATGAAATATCTTTGGTTGATAAAGAGATAATTGACTGGGAAGCAAAGCTTACATCTTCACAGAGCGAACAGGTTGAACTGAAAAAGAAAAGGGAAGCGCTCTCTGACGAGCTTTCGGAACTGCGTATAAAAGCAGCCGGTGTTGCAAAGGACGAGGAAGCTTGTAAGCTTTCTATCCAGCAGATACAAGCTGTTATCGAAAACAGCTCTGACGAAAACAGTAAACTGGAGCTTTCTGTTACTGAATGTAAAGAACAGATCCAAAACAAAAAAGATGAGATAACATCACACAAAGATTTTATTTCCAATTCTGTCAGCCGGATCGAAAGTCTTAATGGGGAAATAGCTCAGTGCCAGAAAAAGCATCTTGAATATGACGCATCGGCAAATGCTCTGCGTAATAAGTTCAAAAACAAAATGGATGAAAAGGAAAACCTTTCTACCCAGATCACCCGCACAGAGGAAAGATGTGAGTCTGTCAAGGATAATTTTGATAAGCTTGTATCGCAGCTATGGGATGAATATGAACTTACAAGAACTGATGCTGCACAGATAGCTGTGCCTATAAACGATCTTGATGGAGCGAATAAGCATCTGACGGAATTAAGAAGCAAGATCAAAAATCTTGGCAACGTCAATCTGGGTGCTATCGAGGAATATGCCGAGGTCTCCGAAAGATACGAATTTATGTCTCACCAGCTTGAAGATGTAAACAGTTCCAAAAAAGAGCTTGAGGATATGATCGACCAGCTGACTGATAACATGAAGAGTATGTTTATTCAGACTTTTGATGTTATAAACACTAACTTCAAAAAAATCTTTGCCGAGCTTTTCGGAGGCGGTACAGCAGAGCTTATTCTTACCGATCCTGAGAATGTACTTGAATGCGGCATAGATATCAACGCACAGCCGCCGGGCAAGGTGATCACCAACCTGTTGTCCCTTTCCGGGGGAGAGCAGTCTTTGGTTGCAATATCAATTTATTTTGCAATACTTAAACATTCACCGTCGCCTTTCTGTCTGCTTGATGAGATCGAAGCAGCTCTTGATGATACAAATGTTGTTAAGTATGCTCAATACCTGCATAGATTGACCGATAAAACTCAGTTTATCGCAATTACTCACAGACGTGGAACAATGGAAGAAGCAGATATGCTTTATGGTGTAACTATGCAGGATAAAGGCGTTTCCAGATTGCTTGCAATGTCGGGAAACGAAGTTAAACAAATGAAACTTGACTGATCCGGGAGGAAAATATGGGATTATTTGAAAAGCTGAAAAATGGTTTGAGAAAAACCAAAAATTCTATGATGGGTAAGATCGAGGGGTTATTAAAGAAATTCTCCAAGATCGATGAAGAACTCTTTGAAGAGCTTGAAGAAACACTTATAATGTGCGATATTGGCGTGAACACTTCGGTGAAGATCTGCGATGAGCTCAGAGATAGAGTTAAAAAGGATAATGTAAAAGAACCCGAGCAGATAAGAGATATGCTCAAAGAAGTTATAACCGAAATGCTGGGAGAGGATCAGCCCCTTGATCTATCAACAACTCCGTCTGTAATACTTGTAATTGGTGTAAACGGTGTTGGAAAGACCACAACCATAGGAAAGCTATCATATTCGCTGAGCAATCAGGGAAAGAAAGTTATAGTTGCTGCCGCTGATACGTTTAGAGCAGCTGCTATCGACCAGCTTGAAGTCTGGACTCAGCGTGCTGGTGTGGATATAATAAAGCATAATGAAGGCTCGGATCCGGCTGCGGTGGTATTTGACGCTCTTTCTGCTGCAAAATCAAGAAAAGCAGATGTTGTGATCTGTGATACCGCAGGAAGACTGCACAATAAAAAGAATCTTATGGACGAGCTTAAAAAGATCGCAAGGATCGTCCATCAACAGGCGGAGGGCTGTGCCCTTGAGGTGCTGCTTGCCCTTGATGCAACCACAGGTCAGAACGCTGTCAACCAGGCAAGACAATTCAATGAGGTCGCTGATATTACAGGTATTATCCTTACCAAGCTTGACGGAACAGCCAAGGGCGGTATAATCATAAGTATTACTGATGATCTTAAGATCCCTGTAAAACTTGTTACTGTGGGCGAGCAGATCGACGATCTTCAGAATTTTGTTGCCAAAGATTTTGTTGACGCTTTGTTTGAGGAATAAGGTGAGATCATGCAGCTTATTATTGCAAGTAATAATAAAGGAAAGATAAGAGAATATAAACAGCTGCTTCAGCCCTTTGGATATGATGTTATCTCCCAAAGCGAGGCAGGCATAAACATCGAGGTTGAGGAAACAGGTACTACTTTTGCTCAGAATTCTGCGCTTAAAGCACGTGCTATCTATGATATTAAGCATTGTGCAGTGCTTGCAGACGACAGTGGACTTGTTATAGATGCCCTTGGCGGAGAACCGGGAGTTTATTCCGCAAGGTACGGCGGCTGTGAAAATGATGTTGACAGGGTCTTACTTGTTCTTGAAAAAATGAAAGATGTAAGCGAAGAAAAAAGAAATGCCCACTTTGTATGCACGATTCATTTTATAGATGCCGATGCATCTGAGATACCTGTCGAGGGAAGAGTTTACGGTAAAATAGGCTATAAGCCCATCGGTGAAAACGGTTTTGGATACGACCCAATATTTATGTATGAGGGAAAAAGCTTTGCTCAGCTCAGCGCAGAGGAAAAAAACCGTGTTTCACATAGGGCAAATGCCCTTAATGCCCTTATCGAAAAGTTAAAGGAAAGAAAGCAGGTGTAATACATGATAACACCAAAGCAAAGAGCTGAATTAAAGGGTTACGCAAATAGCCTGCCCTGTGCGTTCCAAATCGGCAAAGGCGGACTGAATGAAAACCAGGTCGCCCAGATTGATGACTACCTTAGGGTGCATGAGATCGTAAAGCTTGGGGTGCTTGATAATTCTTTGTATTCTGCAAGAGAAGCAGCCGAGGAGATCGCAGAAAAGATTAAAGCCGACGTTGTTCAGGTCATTGGTTCAAAGGCTGTCCTTTATAAACCAAACCCTAAAGATCCGGTCATAAAATTAAAAAACAAATGAAAAAGATAGGGATATACGGAGGAACATTCAACCCGGTCCATAAGGGGCATATAAACTGCCTCAGATCTGTTTTTGACCAGATCAAACTTGATAAGGTCATTATCCTGCCGGACAGGATACCCCCTCATAAATCATCAGAGGACCTTGTCAGCGGTGAGGACAGATATAATATGTGCAAACTCGCCTTTGGAGAGTTTAGTAACGCACAGGTAGACGACTGGGAACTCAGACAAATTGGGAAAAGCTATTCTGTAAAGACTTTACGCCATTTCCATGAGGTTTATCCTGAATGTAAGCTTTACTTTATTATGGGCAGCGATATGCTGCTGAGCTTTGAGAAATGGTATAAATATGATGAAATATTAAAGCTTGCAGCCCTTTTGTGTGTTTCAAGAGACAGCAAAGATACCGATGAAATATTATATAGCCATGCCCGGAAGATAACCGATGAATGCGGCGGTGAAATAATAATAGTAAAAACCTGTCCTTTTGAGGTCTCATCAACACAGATAAGGCAGATGATCTCTTTTTCTGAGGATTGTACTTGCTATTTGGATGAAAATGTAGTAAAATATATCAAGGATAAAGGATTATATAATAATAGTTAGATAGAATGAGGTCTTGTAAGTGCTTGATAAAAAACAGATTGGGAAATATAAGGTGTATTTGAAGGATAATCTTTCAAAGAAAAGATATAATCATTCCATAAATGTTGCAGGCGCAGCGCTGGAACTTGCAAGAAAGTACGGTGCAGACGAAGATAAATCGTATATAGCGGGTCTTTTGCATGATTGTGCAAAGGAGCTTGATGTTTCCAAACAGCTGGAGATCGCTTTGACATCACCGCTTGATGTTAGTGAGATAGAAAAGAAAGCAACGCCTCTTTATCATGCTATCGCCGGATCGGAACTGGTGAAAACGGAATTTGGTATAACTGATAAAGAGATAATCCATGCTATAAGATATCATACCGTTGCATGCGGGAATATGCCAAAGATAAGCCAGATAGTGTACCTTGCGGATCTTATTTCCGACGACCGTGATTATAAGGATGTTAAGAAAATGCGTAAATATGCCGACCAGAGCCTTGAAAAGGCAATGTATGAGGCGCTTAAATTCTCCATATCCGACAGCGTGTCAAAGGGCAACGCTATCCCTATGTGTACCCTTGAAGCTTACAACGATTTTGTAAATATAATGAAAAATACATAAATAACGAAAGGACGATGTTTATGGCAGAACTAACTGCACAGCAGAAGATAGAGATAATTGTTAAGGCTCTGGATTCAAAAAGAGCAGAGGATATTCAGACTATAAAGATCGGCGATCTTACAATAATCGCTGACTATTTTATAATTGCAAACGGAACTTCAAATATTCATACAAAGTCGCTTGCAGAAGAAGTTGAGTTCAAAATGACTCAAAACGGTGTAGAACCTCTGAGAACAGAAGGCTATCAGGGACAGAACTGGATAGTTCTTGATTACGGTGATGTGGTCGTTCACGTTTTCTATAAGGAAACAAGGGATCAGTATAATCTTGAAAGACTATGGTCCGACGGTACTCAGGTAGATATTTCAGAGTTTCTTGTAAAGGAATAGAATAAAGCAATTGTTTGATATTTACAAGGGCAAAAAATTTTATATCCGGATTTTCAAGTGTAACTAAATAATCAATATATTAGCAAAGGATTGATACTAATGGCAAATTACGATTATGCCGCAATTGAAAAGAAATGGCAGAAATACTGGGAGGAGCACGAAACTTTCAAAACAGATGTGTGGGATTTCAGCAAACCTAAATTCTATGCACTTGATATGTTCCCTTATCCATCGGGCGTGGGACTTCATGCAGGTCACCCCGAGGGCTATACTGCAACAGATATCGTTTCAAGAATGAAGCGTATGCAGGGATACAATGTCCTTCACCCAATGGGCTATGACTCATTCGGACTTCCGGCAGAGCAGTATGCCGTGAATACAGGTAATCACCCCAACGGATTTACTCAGGAAAATATCAAGACTTTTTCAAAACAGCTTAAAGAGCTGGGGTTTGATTATGACTGGTCAAAAATGGTCGCAACCTCTGACCCGGAGTTCTATAAATGGACCCAGTGGATCTTCAAACAGCTCTATCTTGACGGATATGCAAAGTACATAGATATGCCCGTTAACTGGTGCGAGGAACTGGGAACGGTTCTGTCAAACGATGAGGTCATTGACGGAAAATCCGAACGTGGCGGTTTCCCTGTTGTTCGTAAAAATATGAAACAGTGGGTAATTGACCAGCCTGCTTTTGCTGAAAAGCTCCTTGAAGGTCTTGAAGAGATAGACTGGCCGGAATCTACAAAAGCTATCCAGCGTAACTGGATAGGTAAGTCCACCGGCGTTGAGGTCGAGTTTGATATTGTAGGCGGCGGAAAATTCTCGATTTTTACCACTTGTATTGAAACGATCTATGGTATCACCTTTATGGTGCTTGCTCCCGATGGCTCGATAACCGAAAGCCTCATTGACAGAGTGCAGAACAGGGAAGAAGTACAGGCTTATATTGATGAAACAAAGAAAAAGAACGACATGGATCGTACCGAGCTCAATAAGACAAAGTCAGGCTGTGAGCTGAAGGGTGTAACTTGTATCAACCCTGTAAACGGCAGAGAAGTGCGTATGTTTATAGGCGATTTCGTTCTTGCAAGCTATGGTACCGGTGCTGTTATGGCTGTTCCGAGCCATGACCAGAGAGACTTTGAATATGCCGTTGCTCACAATATCGAAATGCTCCAGGTAATAGACGGAAACGATAAGGAAGGTCATATTGATGTTTCGGATGCTGCACTTGAAAAGCAGGATTACCTGGGCAAAGGGTATAAACTCGTTAATTCCGAAGAATTTACCGGAATGACAGTTGAAGAAGCCAAGGAAGCTATTACACAGAAGCTTGAAAAAATGGGCAGAGCAAAGAGAACTGTAAACTATCACTTCCGTGAGTGGATCTTTGCCCGCCAGAGATATTGGGGCGAGCCTGTCCCTGTTGTACACGGCGACGATGGAAAGATCTATGTTCTGGACGATTCAGAGCTGCCTCTTATCCTTCCCGAGTTGGACGATTATAAAGGTAAAAACGGAAAAGCTCCTCTTGAAAATGCAACAGAGTGGAAAAAATATGATAATAACGGAATAAAAGGTACTCGTGAGACATCTACGATGCCCGGAAGTGCCGGCTCAAGCTGGTACTTCTTCAGATATATCGATCCTCACAATGATAAGGAATTTGCAAATCAGGAGCTTTTGAAGCACTGGATGCCTGTGGATCTTTATATAGGCGGACCTGAGCACGCAGTCGGACATCTTATCTATTCACGTATCTGGAACAGATACCTGTATGATAAAGGACTTGCACCAACTAAAGAGCCTTTCAAAAAGCTGGTTCACCAGGGTATGATACTTGGTGAAAACGGTATCAAAATGGGTAAAAGATTCCCTGAGTTTGTTGTTAATCCTTCGGATATCGTAAGAGATTACGGTGCTGATACTCTGCGTCTGTATGAGATGTTCATGGGACCACTTGAGGTAAGCAAACCCTGGAGCAAAAACGGCGTTGAGGGCGCAAGGAAATTCCTTAACAGAGTATGGACCTTCTTTACCGAGCCTGAAAACCTTACAGAAGATAACGACGGATCCCTTGCAAAGGTTTATAACCAGACTGTTAAAAAAGTCACCGACGATTATGAGAGTCTTGCATTCAACACCGCTATCAGCCAGATGATGATCTTTGTGAACGCTGTTTATAAAAACGGCAGCTGTCCAAAGGAGTACGCAGAAGGCTTTATAAAAATGCTTTCCTGCGTTTCACCTCATATCGGTGAGGAAATATGGAATATCCTCGGTCATAACGACACCATTGCATATGAGAAATGGCCGACATATGATCCTCAGCAGCTTGTTGAAGATAATATCGAGATCGTTGTTCAGATCAACGGCAAGATCAAAGCAAAGCTGACCATTGGAGTTGATTCGGATAAGGACTCTGTACTTTCAAAGGCTAAGGCTGAGCCTGCCGTTTCTGCCCTTATGGACGGAAAGACTGTTGTCAAGGAGATCTATGTTCCTAACAAACTGGTAAATATTGTTGTTAAATGATCGGCAAAATGTCACTCTTTGACAAGAGTGGCATTTATGCTATAATACAGAGGTCAGAAGATGAACGAGTCAGAAGAAAAACAGAATAAATACGACTTTATGACCAAAACACCTGTGAAAAAGCTTATTTTAAAACTTTGTGTGCCTACTATAATCAGTATGCTCGTTACAGGTCTTTACAACTCCGCCGATACGTTTTTTGTAGGAAAGATATCGACCCAGGCCACAGCTGCTGTGGGGATCGTTTTTTCTGTAATGGCGATGATACAAGCGATGGGGTTTATGTGCGGTCAGGGCTCGGGAAGCTTTCTTGCAAGGATGCTTGGGGCAAATGACGAAAAACAAGCCAACGAAGCCGCATCTACCGGTTTTGCGTTATCGATCTTGTTAGGCGCTTTTATAGCCGTTTTAGGGATAATCTTTGTTGAGCCTATCGCCGATATGCTTGGTGCCACCGATGCAACCCTTGAGGATACAAAAAAATACATGAGTATAATCCTTATCGGTTCTCCTTTTATGACAGGTCAGTTTGTGGTCAATAATCAGCTGAGGTTTCAGGGAAGTGCCATTTATGCTATGTTCGGCCTTTTAGCCGGAGCGGCAGCAAATATTATACTTGACCCTGTATTTATATTTGTATTCGACCTTGGTATATCCGGAGCAGCCCTTGCAACTGTCTGCGGACAACTTATGAGTTTCATAGTTCTTTTGATAGGCAGCAGCAAAGGCGGAAATATCCATATAAGGTTTAAGAATATACGGATCAATAAGCATTATATCTTCGAGATCATAAATGGCGGTATCCCATCACTCTTTCGACAGGGACTTGCAGCGCTGGCAACGATACTGCTGAATACAACAGCAGGTAATTACGGCGGAGATGAAGCTATTGCCGGTATGTCCGTTGCTACAAAGGTCCTTATGCTGGTTTCAGCCGCTTTGATCGGGTTTGGACAGGGGTATCAGCCTGTATGCTCATTTAATTACGGAGCAAATCTGAAAAAACGAGTTAAGGAAGGATATTTCTTTTGTTTGAAGTATGGAACGCTTTTTCTGTTTTTCGTGGCAACAATCTGCTTTGTCTTCGCCCCGCAGATCATTTCATTTTTCAGAGATGACCCCGAGGTCGTAGAAATAGGTGCCAAAGCCTTACGTTTCCAGTCAGTCTCTTTGCCGTTTATGAGCGGCATAGTTATGACGAATATGATGCTTCAAAGTATTGGATCGGGTTTGAAAGCATCGATTGCTTCTTCTGCACGCAGCGGTATATTCTTTATACCGATCCTATTGGCGTTTTCGTATTTCTTTGGATTGACAGGCGTTGAATGTGCACAGGCCGCAGCTGATCTTTGTTCACTTCTGCTGGCCATACCTTTTGCATATTCGGAACTTAAAAAAATGGGAGGATCTCAATGAGCTTATTGTTTATAAACGGATGTGTTAGAGAAAATTCACGTACCAGAGTTCTTGCTGACTATTTGATCTCAAAACTCGGTGATGAGATCATAACAATTGATCTTCAAAACGAGGATATAGCACCACTTGATTCTCGAAAGCTGTCTGAACGGGACAGTGCCATTGTGAATAAAGACACCGAAAACAGGATGCTGAAATATGCTGTACAGTTTTCAAATGCTGATACTATCGTTGTTGCATCGCCTTTTTGGGACCTTTCGTTTTCTTCGCTCATAAAAGTCTATTTTGAAAATGTAACTGCTGTTGGCGTAACATTTGATTATGATAAAAACGGTATTCCTTTTGGTATGTGTAAAGCAAAAAAACTGTATTATGTAACTACCGCAGGCGGTCAGATCTTCAATAAAGATTTCGGATTTGGCTATATAAAAGAGCTTTGCAGATCTTTCTATGGTATACCGCAGGTGGAGTTTATAAGTGCACAAGGTCTGGATATTGTAGGTGCAGACGTTGAATCTATTATGGATGATGCAAAGAAAAACATAGATAAATTGTTTGAGTGATATTCTGAAAGGAGGCGTGCTCAATGCCGGGCATCGATCAGAAATGGTTTTGTCAGCTTTGCGGCTTTGAAAACACAGGGCGTTTTTGTTGTGAATGCGGCGCAGAAAAGCCTGAAAATGCCGATACAAGTAAACCGCCGAAAAAGCCCGTGAATAACGGCAGTCCGTCCGATCATGATGTGTCGCACTTTTTCTCTGCTTCACCTTTTAAACCTGCGTTCGGTATGATGAGCGAGCCGTTCTTTATGACACTTTATAAAACTCGTGAAGAAAACAGATCCCTTGTTAAAAGCCGTTATAACTGCGGCTGCTATACCTGCTGTAAAGTGTTTGACCCCAAAGAAATAACTCAGTGGGTGGATGAAAAATATGCTGTGTGTCCCTACTGCAACAGTGCGACGGTTGTTGGAGATGCCTCATTTGACAGCGTGGATGCTCAGCTTCTTGATAAAATAAACAGGTGCTTTATAAAGAAAGAAGTATTTTCCGACTATACAACGCCGCAATTTACCTGCTATGATTCGCCGTGGATATGTCCGACTTGTAACAGCCAGGTCAAAGGCGGACTGTATTGCTTTACCTGTGGCACAAAAAATCCCAAAGCGATAAATGTTGATGCAGCTGATGCAGACAAACAGGAAAGCTGGGTATGTCCGAATTGTAACAGTGAGGTCAAAGGCTCTGTATACTGTCATGAGTGCGGAAATAAAAAAACTGATCTGTAAAACTGCTGTGAAAATAAAAAAACTAAGGGGGCATCATAATGAGGATCTCAAAGGCAGAGCTTAACGAATTCAGCTATGTAAAAAAGATAACACAAGATACAATTAAAGCGGTTTATCCCAAATATTATCCCACAGGTGCGGTCGAGTTCTTTTTGAAATATCATAAAGATGAGAACATCATAAACGATATCAAACAGGGTAAAGTGTATATCTTACAGCATGATAACGGAGAATATATCGGCACGATAACCGTAGACGGCAATGAGATAAAAAGACTTTTTGTCCTTCCCGAGTACCAGCATAAGGGCTTTGGCAGAGAACTGATGGACCAGGCGGAGATCGTGATCGCACAGGATTATAACGAAATAGTGCTTGATGCTTCTTTCCCGGCAAAGAATATTTATAGGAAAAGAGGATATGTCGAAACGGATTATTGCACTATTATTGCCGAAAATGGGGATTATCTGTGCTATGATATAATGCGTAAAAGCATATGATCTTTGTTATGTGTTAAAATGCAGTTAATATTGCGTTTTAAAATTTGTGAAAAAAACATTACAAAAACACTTGACTTTATATGCAATATGTTGTATAATTACCTTGTAATAATATCGGTCATACATATTTGTGATATTTTAAGACAGAGTGGTCGTAAAATGCGGCTAATTAACTGATGTTCGTTTCTGGTTACAGGAGCAAACGCCTTCACTATCACCTGAAATCACAGATAGACCTTTATATATTACCTCTGTCATAGGTGGCAAAGGGAGGGAACAATTTTGGCAGAAATTCGTGTTGGAAAAAACGAAACTTTGGATACCGCTCTCAAGCGCTTCAAGAGATCTTGTGCAAGAGATGGCGTTATTGCTGAGGTTCGTAAAAGAGAACACTACGAAAAGCCTTCAGTAAAGCGTAAGAAGAAGTCTGAAGCTGCTCGTAAGCGTAAATATTGATAATTCATCTAAAGGCGGGCATTTTTATGTCCGCTTTTTGTTTGAAAAAAAGGGGAGGACATTTGATGAAACTTGCAGAAGCACTTAATGAAAGAGCCGATATTCAAAGGAGGATCGCACAGCTGAAAGCGAGACTTCTCAACAATTCCAAGGTGCAGGAGGGAGAAAAGCCTGCCGAAGATCCAAATGACCTTTTAGACGAGCTGAATTTCTGTGTTCAAAGACTTGAGGAGCTTATTGCAAGGATCAATAAGACAAATTGTGAAGCAAAAGACGGGTCGGTCAGTATTACAGAACTGATCGCTCATAGAGATGTTCTTGCACAGAAACTTGGGATATACAGGGATTTTTTGAATAGTGCAAGCTCAGTTGTGAACAGGATAACTAAAACCGAGATCAAAATTCAGCCTTCTGTTGATGTTAGAGCATTGCAAAAACAGATAGATATGATGTCTAAAGCCTACCGTGAGACAGACACAAAGATCCAGGAGCTTAACTGGACGACCGAACTTTTGTGATTATATAGCGTGTAACCAAAACAGGGCGAGTGCTGATCTCCGGCACTGAGTGAGAATGAGTGCTATTGGACATATCGGAGGTATGTAAACTCAAAGTCAGCCTCATCAACGATACAAGCGCAATGTTACTTATTTTAAACTTACTACCGCTGCACTGACTGCTTTGGTGAGGGAGTGGACAGGGGACTTATTAAATTCAGGAGCGTAAAATGTTATTTTTTGAACCAACTTATGTATTTAACGATATCACAGGAATAACCGTTAGTTTTTTAAAGAAAAAGCGTATTAAGGGCATTGTTCTGGATATTGATAATACACTTACGACCCATAACAATCCTATACCGCCCGATTCGAGTATGCAATGGCTTGAAAATGCTAAAAATGCGGGTGTAAAATTGATAATTGTTTCCAACAACAAGCCTGAAAGGGTAGTCCCTTTTGCGGAATTGCTGGATATTGAATTTGTTGCAAACGGTAAAAAGCCTCTTACCACCGGTATAAATAAGGCAGTAAAAAAGCTTGGCTTGGAAAAAAGATATATTGCCGCAATAGGAGATCAGATCTTTACCGATATTATCGGTGCCAATCTTTCCGGGATCAGATCATGCTTTGTATTTCCAATGCAGCCGGAAAAAAGTCTGCCGTTTAGGATAAAGAGAACTCTGGAGAAGCCTTTGCTTCCAAGCAGAAACAGAATAATTAAGGAGTGATATGATGCCTGCACGATTTGGACCCGCCGGCAACAGCGACAGCTTTTCAGACAAATATAAATCTACCATACAAGCTCCCGGATACCTTGAAAATATGGGGCTTGACCATTATGAGTATCAGTGCGGAAGAGGGGTCAAAGTAACAGATAAAACTGCCTTTGCCCTCAGGGATAAAGCAAAAGAGCATAATATTTCTCTGTCGCTTCATGCACCCTATTTTATTTCGTTGTCAAGCATTGAACCTGAAAAGCGTGATAACAGCATAAATTATATTCTTCAGTCCTGCGATGCCGCTCAAAGGATCGGGGCACAAAGAATTGTGATCCATTCAGGCTCATGTGCTAAAATTTTAAGAGAAGAGGCCCTTGAACTTGCAAAGGATACCATTACAAGAGCACGCAAAGCCGCTGTTGAACAGGGATTTGATAATATTATCTTTTGCCCTGAAACAATGGGAAAGGTAAATCAGCTTGGCAACCTGTATGAAGTCCTTGAGCTTTGTAAACTTGATGAGACTTTTTTGCCGTGCGTTGATTTTGGGCATCTGAACGCCCGTGAATTTGGGTATATAAAAGGCAAAGCCGAGTATGAAAAGATAATCAACGATATGGAAAATGCCATTGGAACAGACAGAACGAAGGTATTTCACAGCCATTTTTCAAAAATAATGTTTACCCAGCCCGGCGGCGAGAAAAAACATCTGACATTTGACGACAATGAAGGCTTTGGTCCTGATTTTGAGCCGCTTATGGAGATCGTTGCAAAGAAAAATATGTCACCAATCTTTGTTTGCGAAAGCGCAGGAACACAGGATAAAGATGCTTTGACCATGAAAAACTATTATCTTTCAGTCAGATAAGGAGCTGATATTATGAAAAAAATACTTATTATTCACGGTCCGAACCTTAACCTTCTCGGTGAACGTGAACCGGGAGTGTACGGAACAGATACCTATGACAGTATCAATAATGAGATCATCGAGCACGCTATAAATAAACAGTTCCATTGCGAGGTCTTTCAGTCTAACCATGAAGGTGAGATAATAGATACGCTGCATCTTGCAAGAAAATCGTTTGACGGAGTTATAATCAATGCCGGCGCATATACCCATTACAGCTATGCTATCAGAGATGCGATCGCAGCAATAAAAATACCTGTTATAGAGGTACATATAAGCAATATAAATGCCAGAGATGAATTCAGATCTAAATCGGTTATTGCACCTGTATGTGCAGGCTCTATTTGCGGTTTTGGCAAAAATTCGTATATTCTTGCTGTTGATGCCCTTTATTATCGCTGGAAAAACGAGGAGGCTGCTGAAGCAAAATGACTCGCTTAGAACAGCTGATGAACGGACTTGAAGGTATCTGCGACTGCGGTATAATAAATGATGATGTCAACCGAAGATACTTTACAGGGATGAAATCAAGTGACGGCACCCTTGTTGTTTTTAAAGACAAGGCATATCTGATCATTGATTTCAGATATATTGAAAAAGCAAGAAAAACCGTTTCCGATTGTGAGGTTATTTTACAGGGCAGGCTATATCACCAGATAAATGAGCTTATTAAAAAGCACGATGCAAAAACCGCTGCTGTGAATATACAGTGCTGTAGTGTTGAACAGTTCGGCATTATGAAAAGCGCTCTAAACGTTCAGCTGTCATCTGACGGTGCATTTTCAAAGCTCATTAGAAAAATAAGAATGATAAAGACTCAGGATGAGATCGATCTTATGATCCGGGCGCAGCGCATTGCGGAAAAAGGCTATAATCATATTCTTGATATTATAAGACCCGGTATGACTGAAAGGGAAGTACAGCTTGAGCTTGACTTTTTTATGCTTAAAAACGGCGCTGAAGATCTTTCCTTTGATACAATTGCTTTAAGCGGAAAAAACACCTCGCTTCCACACGGCGTACCTTCCGACAAACCCGTTGAAAAGGGAGAATTTGTGCTGCTTGACTTTGGAGCGGTCGTGCAGGGCTATCACAGCGATATGACAAGAACTTTTTGTGTGGGTGAACCTACGGATAAAATGCGCTTTGTCTATGAAACGGTGCTCGATGCTCAGCTTGCAGCCCTTGATGCCGTAAAGGCCGGTGTATCAGGTAAAGAGCTTGACAAGATCGCCCGTGATATAATAGAGAATTCAGGCCACGGCAGCGAATTCGGACATTCACTTGGTCACGGAGTCGGTATGGAGATACATGAATCGCCCTATGCGTCCCCAAATAAAGATGATATACTTGAACATAATTCCATAGTAACAATTGAACCCGGGATCTATATAGAAAACGAGTTCGGAGTCAGAATAGAAGATTTTGTTGTGGTAAAAAACAGCGGCTGCGAAAATATGACAATGGCTGAAAAGAAGCTGATATGTGTTTGACTGAATCTAAGGGGAGGGAGGGACTATGATGACATTTGAAGAGTTCAAAGCAAAAGCGGACGACGATGAATTTGCACCGGGATGGGATGAGATCGAGGCTGCTTTTTCCGAGGTTTACGGAGACACTAAGCCTGAGCATTACGGAACGACCATCACCAGCCGTGCGATGTTTGGCGGTAACGAGTACCTTGACGGGTTCAGTGCCTATCCCTCTCCAAAAGGTTATTCACATGTGGTTACCTTTGGTATGAGCGAGCTTTATTACGATGAGGAAAGCTTCGGCGGAGAATTCAGCAAATGGGGCTACGAAATGACTATAAAACTCAAGGATACAGACCCAAAAAACTGCGTTTGGGCTATGAATATGATGAGTAACCTTGCAAGATACACATTCCAGAGCGAAAGATGGTTTGAGCCCGGACAGTATGTAGGAAGTGCTAACAATCCGGAGTCTATCAACCTGAGCAAACCGGATTCCAGGATCACTTCATTGCTTATTACACAGGATACAGAGGTAAAGGGAAGGGACACTATATACGGAAAGCTTGATTTTATGCAGCTTGTAGGTATCACTACCGAAGAATTTTTGAAAGTCAAGGAAAATAGGGACCTTGTGCCTGTACTGCTTGAAAACCTGAAGGCTGATTATCCCGATCTTGAAACAGATATGGACAGAACTAAGAACTATATCTGATTTCAAATCTTGTAAAAAAAATATTAAAATGAGATAAATATTGCTAAAAGACTTGCAAAAAAGAATGAAATGTGATAATATTATTGTGTAAATGTGTGCCTATATTGTGGCGCATATGTGGTTAAGATCAATATTTGGAGGTTTTAAATATGGTAACAGCAGGCGATTTCAGAAATGGTATGACTTTTGAAGAAGAAGGAAATGTAATGCAGATCGTTGAGTTCCAGCACGTTAAGCCTGGTAAGGGCGCTGCATTCGTAAGAGCAAAAGTCAAAAATGTTATTACCGGTTCTGTAATTGAAAAAACTTACAACCCAACAGCTAAGTTCCCTACGGCTTATGTTGAGAGAAAGGATATGGAGTATTCTTATAACGACGGAGATCTGTATTATTTCATGGATCCCGAGTCTTATGAGCTTATCCCTGTAAACAGCAAGGAGCTTTCGGATAACTTTAAGTTCGTTAAGGAAAATATGATCTGTAAGGTCCTCTCCTACAAGGGACAGGTTTTCGGTGTAGAACCTCCTTACTTTGTAGATCTTGAGGTTACCGAGACTGAGCCTGGTATCAAGGGCGATACTGCTACAAACGCAACAAAGCCCGCTACTGTTGAAACAGGCGCAGAGATCAGAGTTCCTTTGTTTATCAATACAGGCGACAAGATCAGGATCGATACTCGTACCTGTGAGTATATGGAAAGAGCTTAAATCATTAAAATAAATATTTGTAACGGAGGGATAGCTATGGAATTGACAAAGAAGGTAGCTTACCTTAAAGGTCTTATGGAAGGTCTGAAAATAGACGACTCCACTAACGAAGGCAAAATACTCACGCTTATGTCGGATATTCTTGAAGAAATGGCTGATACCATTGAGGATATCGCCACCGAAGTTGACGAGACAGTTGAGCTTGTTGATGTTATCGACGAGGATCTTGGCGAGCTTGAAGAGGATTATTACGGCCTTGATGATGACGACGATGATGATTGTGACTGTGACTTCTGCAATGATGACGAAACCATGTATGAATGTGTTTGCCCCAGCTGCGGAGATAAGATAATGCTTGGTGAAAACATTATTGCCGATGGCTCTATGGATTGTCCGAATTGCGGAGAAAAGCTTGAATTTGACTTTGACGACCAGACAGAGGAATAATTCATATACAGCTTAATATTTATTATGTATTTCAGGGGTGGTGAAATTCCACACTGGTGGTGATAAGCTTTTGGCTTTAGTCCACGACCGCTTAACGGCGCTGAATCGGTGAGATCCCGATACCAACGGTAAAGTCCGGATGGAAGAAATGACACAAGAAGATTTTTCAAGCCCTGATCACGTTTTCAGGGCTTTTTATTTGTCCTTGCGCTGTTTCTCCCAATAATTGATTATTGGAGGAATTATTATGGCTCAAAAAAAGCAAAAAATGTTCACAACAAGAAAGATCGTTATTATTGGAATGATGACAGCGGTTGCATCTGTTGTTTACTACCTTGATTTCCCTATACCCGGCATAATGCCGTCGTTTATAAAGCTTGATTTTTCAAATGTAATCTCTCTTCTTGCGGGTTTTGCAATGGGACCTGTTGAAGGTGTTATTGTATGTCTGCTGAAAAACCTTATACACTTGCTGATAAAAGGTTTCGGAACAACAATGGGTATAGGTGATATTTTCGACTTTGTTACAAGTGCTTTCTTTGTTCTTGTTTCAGCAACGATATATCGCAGGAATAAGACTAAAAAAGGAGCGATATTTGCAACTTTTCTTGGCATGATCGGTTTTACATTTATAAGCTTGCCTTTGAATTATTTTATCGTTTATCCTATATACTTTAAAGCATATGGCGGAGAAGAAGCAGTCCTTAAAGCATACCAGGCTATTATGCCAAGTGTGGACAATACATTTATGGCATTGTGTCTTTTCAATTTGCCATTTACACTTGTAAAGGGACTTTTATGTTCGATCATAACTATTTTGATATACAAACCTCTGTCGCCTATAATCAAAAGCAATAAAAAATAGATAATGTATAAAAGATCCTGATCTGTTCAAAATACAGGTCAGGATCTTTGTTATTGTTTGCATTTAAGTTTTTTTCAGTAAGCTATTGATATGTAAGACCAAATCCACGTTTAAGCCAGCACTCATCTGTTCCGATCTGCTTCAGATCACTATACCAGGGGCTTGGAAGCTTGCCGGAAAAATTGCTGTTACCGCAGAGCACATTAGCAACTCCCTGTCCCTCCGAGCCGGGAAGATAGCACATTACTATGCTGTCCCAGTTCTTTCGGTTCTGTTCATCTATAATAACATTTCTTCCGGCTATAATACAGGCAACAGTTGGTTTTCCAATGGATCTTGCTTCGTTGATCGCCTCAGCATTGCCTTCAAGTCCCAGCTTTCCGCACAGAGCAAGATCCTCTGTGTCACCGTTCCATTCCGCATAAGACTGTTCTCCTACGCACAGCAGTACGACATCTGCCTTTGAAGCTTCGTTTTTGTCTGTAATTACCTTTATACCGTTTTTCTCGGCGATCTGTTTAAAACCTGCAACAATTGTCGTAACACCGTCAATATCCTTTTCCGGGCTGCTGTTCCAGTCAAGAGTCCATCCTCCGCACTGTGCCTGGGCATTGTCCGCCGCAGGGCCGGTGATATAAACCGAAGTTCCTTTTTTGAAAGGGAGCACCTTGTTTTCGTTTTTCACAAGCACAAGGCTTTTCTCAACAAGCTGCTGAGCTACTTTTCTGTATTCCTCCGAGCCTGTTTCGGATTGTTTTGTCTTTGTATTCTCAAAAAGGGGATCTTTGAAGACCCCTGCATCAAGCTTTACTTTAACAATGCGCTTTGCCGCATCATCGATGCGTTCCTGTGATATTTTACCGATATTGACCGAGCTTACAATAATGTTTTTTACCTGCACAAAAGTATCTACTTCCATGAACATATCTATTCCTGCATTCACCGAGGTAATGATCTGCTCTTCGTAAGTGCTTGGTGATGTGTTCTGAACAGAATTCCAGTCGCTGACTATAAAACCTTTAAAGCCCATCTCGTTTTTAAGCTTCTCTATGTATTTTTTGTTTTCATGCATTTTAACGCCGTTTACAGCAGAATGGGATATCATGATCGTCTGGACTCCCGCATCTATCTGAGCTTTGTATACTTTCAGAAGTTCGTCGATCTGTGCATCTGTAAGCTTGGCATCGCCTCTGTCAATAAGCATTTTAACATTGCCCTGTTCACCTGTGCCATATCCTACATTTCCGTCACCAAAGAAATGCTTGGCGCAAACTATCAGACCACCGTCAAGCAGACCCTTTGAATAAGCGGTGCTAAGCTCAGTTATAGTGCCAAGATCGCTTCCGAAACATTCATATGTGCGTCCCCAGCGTGGATCAACGGACTGTGCAATAACAGGGGAGTAGTTCCAAAGCATATGACAAAGCTTTGCTTCGTCTGCTGTGATCTGCCCCATTTTATACATAAGATCCTTGTCATTTGCAGCTGCAAGACCTATATTATGCGGGAAAATTACAGCGTTAAGGCAGGCATACACACCGTGCACATCGTCCTGACCGTATATTATAGGGATCCCACATTCAGAGGATATTGCACCCTTTTGCAGATCGTCAACAGTCTGCCTCCACTGAGCGGATGTTAAAGGCCTAGTCTTTGACAACACGCCGCCGTAGCAGTTTTGTTTGAGTTTTTCGCTGTCTATCTCTTTAAGCTCCGGCAGTACCATCTGACTGACCTTTTGTTCCAAAGTCATTTTCTCAACGATCTGGTCGACCGTCAATCCCTCATATTTTTTGTAGTTATCTGCCGTATCAGAGGAACTGCTGCCGTCATTTCCCCAGGTAGCGTTTTGTGATGAGGACGATCGTTCTGATACAGATGAGGAACCACCGTCATTTTGTGATGAACTATCTGCACAGGATGCTGATAAGACCATTGTCAAGCTGACAATAAGTGTCAGAAGTTTTCTTTTCATATTACACCCCCTTAGTATTTTCAAAGATTATATCACATATTATTATTTTCGTCAAATATTTTAGGACATAATGGTGAATATGTTTCTCTTGTTACCTGTGTTATCCTTGGTAAAAAATGCTGTTTTAAAGACGTTAATTTCATTGCTTTGTTTTTTCCCGATAGTAGTCCTCGGCATCTTCATAGTCCCAGAAATCATCGTAGTTGTCCTCATAGAAATCCTCCGGGTCTTTATAATCGTATACGTTGTACTTGTCCTTTTTTGTGGTGGTTTTCTTGCGTGCAGAGGACTTTTTGTAGGTGGTTAGCTTTGTTGTTGTTTGAGTTGCTGTCGTGGTTCGATATGTGGTTGTGGCAATTGTAGTTCTGTACTTATAAGTAGACGGATATGTTGTGTGATCATTTTCTTCTTGTGCACCCTTGGCAATTGCTGAAATAATAAGAATTAGACCTATAAAAGCAAAAAAGATAACAGCAAATTTAAAAATGAACTCTCCCAAAGCAGGTTCTCTGTCCTTGTTCAGTTCAGCCTGCTTTTTATCATACTCTTCTTTGTCTTTTTTCTCCTGCATTTTAGCAAGCCTTCGCTCGACACTTTCGGCGTGCAGATCATCAGATGTTTTCCCATCATAAAGCAGCCTGTACCTGACAACATCATTCATATTTTTGTGAAACAGGTTTCTGTCCTTGGGTGACTTGTTATCCATAACAACACCTCCCGTTAAAGAGTTGTTTTTCTCCTTTTATATTATAGCACATAAATTTGCGTTTGTCAGCCGTTTTTTTGGACTGATATGTAAAATTTTTCCTTGACATATATTTGTTTTTCTGATAATATAAAACTGTCGAAAGACACCTATACAGAGTGCGTGAGGGACAAGCCCTTTGACCGCACAGCAACCTGCCGCAAGGTAAGGTGCTAATGCTTGACCGATAGGTAACATATTTTCAAGTGTTCCTGTCGGTGACGATGGGTTCTTTTTTTACCTCTATTCACCTGTATAAATTAAAATTTATTGGAGGTATTGCTATGAAAAACAACAGAACACTTGAAAACCTGCGCCAAATGTACGATGGACACGTTTACCTGCGCTTTAACAACCAGCAGGAGTACGATGAGTTCCTTTTAAAAGCCCAAAATGAGGGCTTTTCCTTTGGGGAACACCAGCCGACAGAGTACCTGGGCAAACCATGGGATATTATTTCCTTGCTTGAGGGTAAGCAGCTGGCGTTCTGTGGCTCTGTCAGCCATATGGCGTATAATAGCGGAGCTGTGAATGTCCACAGGATAGACTATGCTGCTTATGCACGCAGCAACAGTGACTACCTTATTTAAGTCAAAATGAAAAAAAGGACTGATAGCGATCAGTCCTTTTTGCTTGTAGTTATTTTGTCGCTGCGGCGATAATCGGCGCCTTCTTTTTTATCTTCTTTCAATAGTTTCTTTGAAATAGATTTCTATGTCGGGCCTTGTTTCAAAACTATGGATCATTGTTTTTCTCCTTTCATCTGTTGTCCTTTTGTGTTGTTCGTTTTTCTCTTGTCTGTATGTATGATAACACGATTTTATTACGTTTTCAATAGATAATATTTACCGAAAATGTAGTTTTAACTACACAATGTAACCAATATGAAGCTTAATCTAATAGTTTCGTGAAAGGTGTAAAATTATAAATACAAATCTTACAACAATGATTATATATTATGTTAAAGCCGGATCCAAAGCAACCTCTAACATGAAATAATTGTAAATACAAAGTTTGTGCAATAAATGTTTTTAGTCACTCATCGTTATTTTGTGTTTTACTTGACAAAATCAGCAGTCTTTGTTATAATTCAATTTGTGATATATTGTTATTTTAAATTGTTTTATAAGGAGAAACGATAAATGGAATATAATAATATTGAAGAGAAGGAAAGAGAAATTAACTTTCGGCAGTGCCTGCTATATATATGGGAACATATAGTTCCTGTCTTAGTTGTTACTGTTTTGTTTGGTGCATCTTTTTGCGGCTACAGTCTCCTTAAACAGGGAAAATCAAAAGCGATAAATCAAACTATAAAAGATATTGTTACTCAAAATCGTTCCGCATATTATCCGGATGGTTCAAAGACTGTTATAAATACCGAGCGTAAGAAGCTTGACAAAACATGCATAATCAGAGGCGAAATATTTATTGACTATGATTTTAGCTCCATAGAGGGTAATTCAAATCTTGATTATTCTGCTATGGTTGCTCGTCTTCAGCAGGATGCATTGCTTAGAATGGTTGGAGATAGTACTCTTAAAACTATCGCTGAAAATGTCAATAAAAAGGAATATACTGGTCTTGGTGATAACAAGATTACGTCGGAACAACTCAGGTGGTTTATTAACATTTCCTTTGGCGGCGCAAATGTTATGCAGTACTCTGTAACCGATGTGTGCACTGAGAGGGCGCTTGATATCGGAAAACAGCTTTCTGATGCCTTTGTAAAGGAAGCTTCGACCTATGAGACTATTGATTCTGTACGTATACTTGAAGAGCCGGATATTTTTTCCGATGATACCAGCAGTATTTCTTCAGGTAGCTTAAAATCGGCAATAAAACTTGGCGCAGTTGGAGCTGTTATAGGTTTTATATTAGTGTGCGGCGTTTATTTCCTTATTTTTGTTTTTGCAGATTATGTAAGGGTATCTGCTGATGTTGATTACACTGATCTCAACACAATTGGCATTTTACCCCAAAAGGAGAAAATGCGTAGCAATGAGATTAAGCGAATAGCATATAATCTCTCATTGCATAATGCTACAAGTAAGATGCTCGTTGCTCCTGTTGATAAAAAATCAAATACCTCATTGTTTATTGAGAGTGTAAAAGCCGAATTTGAAAACCTTAAAAGTAATATTACTTTGATAGATTCCGATAACATTATTGATTCTGCTGATGCTTCAATAAAGGCTAATGATGCAGATGCTATTATTCTGTTTGCGACATTTGGGAAAACAAGAGTAAAAGATATTGAATTTGCCCGTGATGAAATGAAGAAGACTGGCAAAAATATTGTCGGTGTAATAATCAATAACGCCAAGCATAAATAATATCATATTAAAATACCCACTGAGTATTCAGTGGGTATTTTAACTTTGTATCGTTATAATCAACAATTGTTCACAAGAAATTATTAAGTAATTTGACCAATCACGAAAAATACTTAAAATACGCTATTTTGCTTGACAAAACGGTGTTTTTTTGATATAATTTACCTATAAATGTATAAATGAAGTTTCTTATTATAAATTAGTATTAAATGGAGGAATTCCATGAATAAAAAACATATTAAGGGTTGGCTTAAACACGGTGATTTTATTGTGCTTGACATCCTTGTTATGCAGCTGAGTTTTATACTTGGCTACTGGGCACGTTACGGTTTAGAGAATCCGTATGCTAAAGAAGCATTTAGAGAACAGTCTATGGTGCTTTTGTTTTGTCAGATATTTGTAATTTTGTTCTTTAACAATTATGAAGGAATAATCAGAAGAAAGAAGAGTGATGAGTTTTTTGCTGTACTAAAATATGCATCAAGCATTTTGTTGATCCTTCTTCTTTATATGTTCATCAGAAGACAATCGACAGAAATGTCGAGAATTATGATCGGACTTGTAATGGCTTTTTTTGTATTCCTTAGTTTTTTTATACGTGTTGCAAATAAGGCAAGAATATTCAAGTCCAATAAATACAGCAAGTCATCTATCGTGCTCATCACCTCTAAAGCTTTGATACCTGATGCAATGCAAAGGCTCAATAGCGATGATATATACAAGAATTACTTTATTTCAGGTATTCTGATCCTTGACGGACGTGGTCCTGAAGGTCTTGATGATTACGGCGTGCCTATTTATCCTTTGAGTGATGAAGCATTGGAAGAACTAAGCCACAACTGGATCGACGAAGTGTTTGTGCTCCAGCCGGATAATATGGTGCTCCCTCAAAACTTGTTATATAAGCTTATTGAGATGGGCATTACTGTTAACTACACCATGTCATCACTTATTGATGAACGCTGGCCAATTGTTGATCTAAGAAAACTCGGAAAGTTCAAGGTTTTGTCTACCGGTATAGCATTTGCTACTGCTCGTGAACTTGCTATAAAACGCTTGGTCGATATAATCGGAAGTGTGATCGGCCTTATTTTCACCGGGCTGCTTACGCTTATAATCGGTCCAATGATATATTTTAAAGATCCAGGACCGATCTTTTTCTCTCAAGTCAGGATCGGGAAAAATGGTAAGAAATTCAAAATGTATAAGTTCAGAAGTATGTATATGGATGCTGAAGAGCGCAAAAAAGAACTTATGGAACAAAACAAAGTCAAAGATGGCATGATGTTTAAAATGGATGATGACCCAAGGATCATAGGAAGCGAGAAAAAAGATAAGAACGGTAAGCCAAAGGGAATCGGTAATTTTATAAGAAAAACATCCATCGATGAATTTCCACAGTTTCTGAATGTGCTTAAAGGGCAGATGAGTCTGGTTGGAACAAGACCACCTACAGTTGACGAATGGGAAAAGTATAGTCTCGATCATAGAATTCGTATGAGTACTAAGCCGGGTGTTACCGGAATGTGGCAGGTCAATGGCAGAAGCGAAATAACTGATTTTGAAGAAGTTGTTAAGCTGGACAGAGAGTATATTGAAAACTGGAGTCTTAGTATGGACTTTAAGATCATGCTCAAAACCGTACTTGTAGTTTTTAAGCATGAAGGTGCTGAATAATCTCATTATGAAGACTGTTTAAAGATTGGAGTATTGTATTATGGCTGATACAAATAAAGGTATACAGCATGTTTTTATTATTGGCAGTAAAAGCATAGGTCAGTATGGAGGATATGAAACTTTTGTGGACAAGCTTTCGGAGCAACACGCCGATGAAAGCAAGATAAAGTATCATATTGCTTGTAAGGCAAACGGTGACGGATGCATGGACGAGAGCCTTCTTGAAGGCGTAAGTAATGTAAAGAAGAATAAAAATGGTGATGTTTGTGAGTTTACTTATCATAATGCACATGTTTTTAAAATAAAATGTCCTAATATCGGTCCTGCGGTTGCGATCTATTATGACAGAGCAGCCTTGAATTACAGCATAAATTACTGCATAAAGCACCATATTGACCATCCTATATTCTATATACTTACATGTAGAATCGGTCTGTTTATAAACGGCTTCAAGAACAGAATTAAACAAATAGGCGGAAAGTATTTTCTGAATCCTGATGGCCATGAATGGAAAAGGGCTAAGTGGCCTCTCCCTGTTAGGAAATACTGGAAATGGTCTGAAGGTAAAATGGTTAAAGCCTCTGACATGGTAGTATGTGATTCTGTAAATATTGAAAAATACATCAAAAATGAATATGGTGTTCAGAATACTGTCTATATTGCATATGGTGCTGATATAAAGCCTTCTTCTTTAAATGATGATGATCTTTCGTTTACTAACTGGCTTAAGGAAAAAGAATTAAAGGCAAATAATTATTATCTCATAGTTGGAAGATTTGTTCCAGAAAATAATTATGAAACTATTATAAGGGAGTTTATGAAAAGCAATAGCGATAAATCTCTTGCGATAATTACAAATGCAAATGAAAAGCTGAAAAATAAACTTGAAAAATCGCTTAACTATTCTTCTGATAACAGGATAAAATTTGTTGGGACTGTCTATGATAAAGAACTGTTAAAGAAAATCAGGGAAAATGCATACGGTTATTTTCATGGACATGAAGTGGGCGGCACAAATCCAAGTTTGCTCGAAGCACTTGGGAGTACTCAGCTGAATTTACTGCTTAAAGTTGGTTTTAATAAAGAGGTTGGCAAAAACGCCGCTCTTTACTGGAATAAAAAAACTGGAAATCTATCCGATCTTATCAATAAGGCAGACAATATGAATGATCAGCAAAGAGCTGAGATGGAGATGCTTGCCAAACAAAGAATCAAGAACGCTTACAGCTGGGAGTTTATTGCTGATGAATATAAAAAGCTGTGGTTAGATCAGGAGTAAAACAATGAAAATACTTGCCATTCACAATTTTCACAGAAAAGGTTCTGCCAGTGGGGACGACCAGGTTTTTAAAAGTGAGACAGCCTTGCTTGAAGAACATGGGCATAAAGTTATCAGATATACAGTATGTAACGACGAATTTGATAATTCAAGCAACTTAAAAAAAGTTGTTTCAGCTCTTGGAATGCTTTGGTCTTTCAAAAATTATAAGTCGGTCGAGAAGCTGATTAAACGCACAAGACCTGACATTGTTCATGTTCACACCTTTTTTCCGCTTCTTTCTCCTTCAATCTTATTCGCTGCAAAGCGCTGTGGGATTCCTGTTGTTGCAACACTGCACGATACAAGATTTATATGTCCTTGCGCTACTTCACTGCGTGGGACTAAGTTGTGTAATAAGTGTGGCGATGGTCATTATTTAAGAATGGTCAGATATGGTTGTTTTAAGGGTTCAAAAGCCCAAAGCCTTTTAGTTTCAGCGATCTTCAAATATCATAGAATCAGAAAAAGTTTTTATCGCCAGATAGATAAATATATCTGTCTGAACGATAATCAGATAAAGCTCCTTAAAAACATTGGTTTTGATGAACATAAAATAGTTAAAAAGTATAATTTTGTTCCTGATGCAGAGGCAAGTCTCAAGCCGGTTAAAGCAGAGGGTATTCCCGATCGATATGTTGTTTTTTACGGTCGCATCGGTGAAGAAAAAGGTATACGTATTTTAATGAAGATATGGGATAAATTTAATGATATTCCTCTTGTCGTTATGGGCGGAGGACCTCTTGAAGATGAATTTGCTCAATGGGCAAAAAAACATGATAATGTTTATTACCTTGGATATACCGAGCATAATTTGTGTCTTTCTATAGTTAAGGGAGGAGAATTTGTTGTTTTTCCCTCTATTTGGTATGAGGGCTGTTCAATGGTAGAGATCGAAGCTCAATCGCTTGGAAAGGGGCTTGTAGCAACAGATCTTGGTTTTTCAAAAGAAGCAATCAAAAATGGATATAATGGTTTTAATGTTAAGCTTGGCGATACCAATGGATTTATCATGACAATAAGAAAGCTTTGGGAAAGCCCCGATCTTTGCAAAAAAGTTGGTGTAAACGCCCGGCATGACTATGAAACGAAGTATTTGCCAGAGGATAATTATAATCAACTCGTCAAAATCTATGACGACTTAAAGACAGGAAGATAATATGAATAAAGATATCTCACAGTTTGATAAGCTAATTATTTATTGGAACGCCGGTTGGAAGGTGTTTCGTGGTTGTTTACGCAGATTGACACTTAAAAAATCCAGAGGATTTCTTTTAATCGGCAGACATGTTCGGATAACTCACGGAAATCACATTTCGTGTGGTAAGAATACCAAGTTTGAAGATTACAGCGAAATACAGGGATTAAGCAAACATGGTATTCACCTTGGAGATAATGTTACGATCAGCAGGGGGGTAATGATTAGACCTTCTGGTTATTATGGCACAGATCTTGGTTACGGGCTTGAGATGGGTAACAATTCCTCTATTGGTCCTTACGGTTATGTTGGCTGTTCAGGTAAGATCACAATAGGCAATAACGTTATGTTTGGACCCAAATGCAGTCTTTTTGCTGAAAACCATGTCTTTGATGATACCAACCGTACAATAAAAAGCCAAGGTGTCAGCAACAAAGGCATTACAGTTGAAGACGATTGTTGGATAGGAAGCAATGTTGTTATACTTGATGGTGTAACAATCGGAAAAGGTAGCGTTATAGGTGCAGGAACTATGGTAACAAAGGATGTTCCGGCAGGAAGCATTCTTATAGATAAAAGAAATAAGATTGTTAGAAGCAGAAAGTAATTTGGAGGTATAATTGATCCGTGAATAGTTTTGAATTAAGAAAAGCTCAGATGATTCAGCTTGAGATCGCCAAAGAGATTAAAAGGATATGTATAAAAAATAAAATAAAATACTCTCTCGGTTACGGCACTTTGATAGGCGCGATCAGACATAAAGGATTTATTCCCTGGGACGATGATCTTGATATTTGTTTTCTTCGGAAGGAATATGATAGATTTATTGCCGCCTGCAAGACAGATCTTGGTGAAAAATTTTTCCTTCAAACATATGAGACGGATCCCTATTATACATGGCCTTATGCAAAAATTCAAATGAAAGGGACCGTATACAAAGAGGCCGGTGTCAATGATAAGATGGCTTGTGGCGTATTTGTCGATCTGTTTCCTTTTGATAATGCCCCAGTATACACTGTTCCTGTTGCTATTTTTAAATACAGGTTTTATCTTAAACTACTTCAAATAAAGATGGGATACAGCGAAACCATTTCTAAAAACAAAAAAGTTCTCAGATTTTTAATGAGGCTTCTTTCAAAGTTTTACAGTGTTGATTGTCTTAAAAAGAAGGTCACATCAATTCCTGTATCGTACAAAAATGATCATTCCAGATATGTTTATGATATAAATTCGGTATCTTTAATTCATGCAAAGCTGCCTCGTAAAGTGTTTAAAAAATACTGTACCGCAGTTTTTGAGGACGATTCATTTATGATTATCAAAGATTATGATGCATATCTGAGATATTTTTATGGCGATTATATGCAGTTACCACCGGAGTCGGAAAGAGAAAACAGACATCGCATTGTCGAGTTTTCATATGATAATGATGAGGAAGAAAATTGAGTATAAATGTTTCAGTTATAACCCCTTTTTATAAGGGAAACAAATATATGACGGCACTCTATGATTTGCTTTGCGATAATTTATCTTTTGCTAAAAGTGTTAATCCGGATTTTGAAATTGAATGGATCATTGTCAATGATTCTCCTGAGGAAAAAGTTGAAATTCCCAAAAGTAAAAGCGATCTAAAAGTGTCCGTGTATAATCATGCAAAAAACTGTGGGATCCATCAGGCAAGGGTGACCGGTTTAATCAATTCTCGTGGTGAGTTTGTCATTTTTTTAGACCAGGATGACCAACTTGCAAAAGAATGCATAATAGATACATGTTTACATATTGGTGACTCGGATGTTCTTATTGAGAACGCCTATCTTGAAGATGAAAACGGCGCGTTAAGGCTTTTATATCCGACGAAAGGAACTGTTATAAACGCATTAAGCATCGCCCCCTATATTGGTTCTCACAACCAAATTGTTTCACCTGGGCATTGTCTTGTCAGAAAAAAATCGATCCCTGTTGAGTGGAAGACAAAAATTCTGAGATTAAATGGCTCTGATGATTTATATCTTTGGATGCTGATGTTTGGATATAAGAAAAAATTCAGTTTTCTTAATAAAGCGTACTATACACACAAATCTACAGGATCAAATCTATCGGATGATGGTGAAAAAATGGGGCGTTCAAGTCTTGATTTTGTTGATTATTTAAAAGAAACCGGTCGCTTTTCAGACTATCAGCTTGACTGTTTTATTCGCAGCCGCAATTTACACTCTTTAAGGGGTTATGATAGCATTATTCAGTTTATATCAGAAATGTTTAGTAATTATGATATTATTCTAATGAGAGTGTTTTGGAAATTAAGGGCTAAATTGATAAAATAAGACTTGGAGGTTTGTTTTGTGATCTCTGTTGCAGTTACCACATATAACGGTTCTAAATATATTATAGAACAGTTAAAATCTATTTGTGATCAAACAGTACCTGTTGATGAAATAGTAATAGTTGATGATTGTTCCACAGATGATACTGTGTTACAGATCAACACCTATATTTCTCAGCAGAAAGAAAACAGGATAAAGCTGTATGTTAACAAAAGCAATCTTGGATACACCATGAATTTTTATAAAGCAATTTCCAAGACTCATGGTGATTATATTTTTTTATCTGACCAAGATGATGTTTGGATTCCAAACAAAGTTGCTCGAATGCTCAAAGTTATGGCTTTGCCTGGAGTACAGATCGCTTGCAGTAACTTTGAAATAATAGATGAGAGTGGCAATTTTACAAATAAGGGATACCGCATTCCTGAATTTATCCAAAAAGCACCAAAGGGTATCTCCTATGTTGACATTAAAACTCTAATGCTTGACAATATCGCACAAGGCTGCACATACTGTTTCACATCTCAGGTAAGAGATATATATAAGAAAATCAGATATTTTGAAATAATTCATGATCATCAGTTGATGGTTATTGGTGCAGCATTGGGAAAAGTATGTTTTATAAATGAAAAATTGATACATTATCGTATCCATTCTTCCAACGCCATCGGTTTTACTGAAAAAAAACAGCTTAGAGGAATCGATTTCAGGATCCGTCATAAGGAACCAAGAATGGTAACACTTCTAAAAAAGATTAGAAAACATCATCCCGTTAATGATTATTATCTGTGCGTTGTTATGCACTACATGAGATTACCGATCATAAATGCTGTTTTTAAAAGATTTTTCGGAAAATAATGAAAAGGTTATATAATTATAATGAAAATAAATTTTGAAGTAAAACAAAAAGATCTTTATGCATATATTTTGGGTTTTTCATCAACCCTCTATATTTTTATGATCAGAGGTATACCGATTTTTTACTATATTGCTATTCTTGGCATTTTTCTTTTTGGTATCAAAAGGAAAATGCCAAATGGTCTGCTTATAGGATATGCAGCATGTATGGTTGTTTCAGCCTTACTTAATTTCTTTATTACTGATTATAAAAAGACGCTTATTTTTTCTATCATCATGTTGGCTGCTGATATTGTTCTTATTATTCAGTTTGGAACAACGATGAAAAAATCAATTCCTTGGTATATCCACGGTTTAAAACATTCCTGTTATTTTCAGCTTGGATGGTGTTTCCTACAGTTCGGATTGTACAGGTTTATAGGATTAGATATAAATGGACTAATTTTCAAAGATACACTTCATACCGTCGAGACTGCAAGCCGATTTTTAAATGGAAAGATCGTTTTAACAGGTCTATGCTGGCATCCAAGTAATATGGTGCCTATCCTATTGCTGATATTTCTTTTTTCAAATAATTTTATTGTATGGTTTGCTTGTCTGTTCGTTGTTATAAATATGCAAAGCTCAACAGCAATTATAATTGTTTTGATTGCTGTTATGGTAAAATGTTTTATGCTTCTGTTTGATCGTTATTCAGAAGGTGTAACAGAAAAAAAGGTTTTTATTCTTGTTCTTATGATGCTTTGTATCGTAGCTGTGCTTGTTGTTACAGATGCCGGAAACTCTATACTAAACGATGTTACAAGGCTTTATAACAGACTTTCAGGTACTAAAACAGACGTTGGTACAGACATGAGCACAAAAGCTCATCAGAGTTATTATCTGTTGTTTCCTGAGGTGTGGAATAATTCAAATATTATTCAGAAACTATTTGGATATGGCCCCGGACTTTCCGGAATTCCAATTACAGCTATAACTGGCCAGTTTAGTTCTGTTGGTGCATGGGTCGTTGAATCAGATATTATGAATAGTATATACGGAATGGGCATTATCGGTACTATAACAGTTTACGCTTATATTATCCAGCTTTTATTTAATGCAAAAAAGGACAGAGCAATTCTGTTTTGTATTGTAATTCCTCTACTGACGGCTGGAATAACATATAATTTGCAATATTACTGGGTCTTCTTTATGTTATCTGTATTGATTATATGTAAGGACAATAACTATTCAATTAAAGCGTTATTTTCTAATGATGAAAAAATAAACAGAAAATTGTTCTGTTCTTTTAGAAAGAGAGTGAAAGCATGAACGAAAATTTTAAAATTGAACCTGACTTTTATAAAGAGGAAGTCAGGTGTGGGTACACTGTTACAGAAAAACAAAAGAAAATATGGGCTGTCGAACTTGATCTTCTTCACAAGCTGTTAACTGTATGTGAGAAATATAATATCAAGGTTTTTGCACATGCAGGAACTGCACTTGGTGCAGTTCGTCATCAAGGATTTATTCCGTGGGACGATGATGTTGATGTTGTTCTTCTTCACGATGATTATCTAAAGCTTCTTAAAGTTGCTAAAAAAGAATTTAAAGAACCTTACTTCTTTCAGACTGCACTTACTGACAGAAAATTCTTTTTCAGATATGCAAGACTAAGAAATAGTAATACTACTGGTTATATTACTGAATATCCATCAAGAGATTACAATCAGGGTATATTTGTTGATGTTTTTGTTTTTAATGGATATCAACAAAATAAGTGGCTTCGCCAAATTCAGGGACTTGAAATGAAGTTGGCGTGGAAAGCTTGCAGAGCATACATCGCAGACCTTAAAACAAAGAAATGGTACAAACGCCCGGTTATTGGACTTGCTCAGATAATTGAGAGAGCCTTTATTCCATATGAAAAGCTTGTAAAATGGAGCTGGCATGCACAGAGCAAATATGACAGGACATCAAAAAGAGTTTCTAATATAGGAAATGGGATTGATGTTAAGTACAATTGTAGTATTGAGGACTTTAAAAAGGCTGTATACCTAAAATTTGAGAATCTGATGATACCTGTACCAGTAAATTATCACAGATTTCTTACAAACATTTATGGCGATTACATGAAACTTCCTCCTGTTGAGCAAAGAGGAAAATGGCATGAGAATGTTATAGAATTTGACCCTGATACACCTTATAAAGAATATGTGAGGAGAAATTATCCAAAAATATGAGCTTTGTAAGCAAATTATTTGATAAATATAAGAACATATCTTTACCGGCAAAAGCCTCTATATGGTTTATGATTTCAAGTGTTGTTACAAGAGGAATATCGTTTATAACAACACCATTTTTTACAAGACTTTTGACCACAGAAGAATACGGCGTTGCAAGCCTGTATAACACTTGGCAGACGATAATCACTATTTTTGCAACATTTGAACTTGCCACAGGCGTTTTCAACAAGGCAATGATAAAATATGAAAATGACAGAGATGGTTATACATCATCATCACTATTTTTGTCATCTATTTTAACTGCCTCGGTTTTTTTGATTTACATAATAGGAAAGTCGTTTTGGAACAGCAAGATTGAGTTAAGCACTCCTTTGATGGTCATGATGTTTACGGATATATTCTTTACCAGTGCATGGTCATTTTTCTCGATCCGGGACAGATTTGATTTTAAATACAGAACCATCGTAATCGTAACCATAGCTTCAAATGCTTTGGCAACAATATTGAGCCTTATTTTAGTAGCTAATGTTGATTCCAACAAGGTTGAAGCAAAGGTTTTCGGATCACTTATAATAAGAGTTTCGATTTATTTGATCTTTTACATAAAGATCTTTTGCAAAGGTAAAAAACTGGTTGAATTTTCATATTGGAAATATTCCCTTGGATACAATCTTCCACTTGTTCCCCATTATCTGTCACAACAAGTCCTGAACCAATCAGATAGAATAATGATAAGCAAGATGTGTGGTGACAGCGATGCAGGGCTATATTCACTGGCATATCAGTTGGCGATCACAATGCAGATCGTTACCAATGCCATTCATGCTTCGTTTGTACCGTGGATGTATCAAAAAATAAAAGCAAACGATTTAAAAAGCATTGGTAAACGATCAATGCAATTTATCATCTCTATAGGAACGATATGTGTTTTATTTTCTCTGTTTGCTCCTGAACTTATTTTGATCCTTGGTGGTACAAAATATCATACTGCTGTGTATGTAGTTCCACCTGTATCTATGAGTATATTATTTCTTACCATATATAGTTTTATAAGTGGTATTGAATTTTATTTTGAACGTACTAAATTTGTTATGGTTGCGTCCTGTGTAGTTGCAGCTTCAAATATTCTTCTTAACTATATATTTATAAAAATATTCGGTTTTGTTGCAGCTGGATATACAACTCTTTTCTGTTATATCTGTTATAGTATTGTTCACTATATTTTTATGAAGCATGTTTGTAAACAGGAAAACATTGAGGATCCTTTTCCGGCAAAACTTATGTGGAGCATTGCTGCATTTTACGCTATAGTTTCAATTTTTATTTCATTTGTGTATGACTACTTATGGGTAAGGTATTCTTTAATTGTTGCCCTTACAATTGTAGCATTCATATATTTTAAGAAAAATAAACAATCAATTCTTGGAAAATAGTAATGGAGGGAATAAAATGACTATCATCGTTACCGGCGGAGCCGGATTTATCGGAAGCAATTTTGTATTTCATATGCTGAAAAAGTATCCTGATTACAGGATCATCTGCCTGGACAAGCTGACCTATGCGGGCAACCTGAGTACTCTTGCGCCTGTAATGGATAATCCGAATTTCAGGTTTGTAAAGGCTGATATATGCGACAGGGAAGCGGTCAACAAGCTGTTTGAGGAGGAGCACCCCGATATCGTGGTGAACTTCGCTGCGGAGAGTCATGTTGACAGGTCGATCGAGGACCCAGGCATCTTCTTACAGACGAATATCATCGGAACGCAAACGCTTATGGACGCTTGTCGCAAGTACGGAATACAGCGTTATCACCAGGTGTCAACAGACGAGGTATACGGCGATCTGCCCCTTGACAGACCAGATCTGTTCTTTACAGAGGAAACTCCGATACATACAAGCAGTCCATACAGCAGCTCAAAAGCCGGTGCAGACCTTCTGGTGCTTGCGTATCACAGGACTTATGGTCTGCCTGTAACGATCAGTCGCTGCTCAAACAACTACGGTCCGTATCATTTCCCCGAGAAACTGATACCCCTGATGATAGCAAACTGTCTTAACGATAAACCTCTTCCGGTATACGGCGAGGGACTTAACGTAAGGGATTGGCTGTACGTTGAGGATCACTGCAAGGCGATAGACCTTGTTATCCATAAGGGCAGAGTAGGCGAGGTGTACAACATCGGCGGCCATAACGAGATGCGCAATATTGATATAGTCAAGCTGATATGCAAGGAGCTTGGCAAGCCTGAAAGTCTTATCACCCACGTTACAGACAGAAAGGGACACGATATGCGCTATGCTATCGACCCCACCAAGATACATAACGAGCTTGGCTGGCTGCCTGAAACAAAGTTTGAAGACGGCATAAAGAAAACGATCAAATGGTACCTTGATAACCGTGAGTGGTGGGAAACAATCATCAGCGGCGAGTACAAGAATTACTATAAAAAGATGTATGGAGACAGAAAATAGATATGAAAGTATTTGTAACAGGTGTTGGAGGTCAGCTTGGCTTTGATGTGGTAAACGAGCTTAAAAATCGTGGACATCAGGCAATTGGCAGCGATATCATTGATAAAGATGACTACAACTACATAAAGCTTGATATTACAGACAAACAGGCTGTAGAAAAGGTAATATCAGAAACAAAGCCTGATGCAGTTATCCACTGTGCTGCTTGGACAGCTGTCGATGTTGCTGAAGATGAGGAAAACAAAGACAAGGTCTTTGCTATCAACTCGAACGGTACAAGGTATATAGCAGAAGCTTGCAAAGCAGCAGACTGCAAGATGATATACATTTCTACAGACTATGTTTTCAACGGCGAAGGCACAGAGCCCTGGCAGCCTGATTGCAAGGACTACGCACCGCTTTGTGTGTATGGTCAGTCAAAACTTGACGGTGAACTTGCAGTTTCACAAACACTGGACAAGTACTACATTGTTCGTATTGCCTGGGTCTTTGGCAAGAACGGGAAGAACTTTATCAAAACTATGCTGAATGTGGGTAAGAAACACCCGGAGGTTCGTGTAGTAAACGACCAGATCGGCACGCCAACATATACATTTGACCTTGCAAGGCTGCTTGTTGATATGGCAGAAACGGATAAGTACGGTTATTATCATGCTACAAACGAAGGTGGATATATAAGCTGGTACGATTTCACTTGCGAGATCTACAGGCAAGCAGGCTATACCACAAAGGTAACTCCTGTAACAACAGCTGAATATGGATTAAGTAAAGCCAAAAGGCCTTTTAACAGCAGACTTGATAAGTCAAAATTAACAAATAACGGTTTTAAAACCCTGCCTACCTGGCAGGATGCACTTTCAAGATATCTAAAGGAGATAGAGTACTGATGGGACAGATAAAAGTAGAAAAGAATGTTGGAGGAATTGAAGGACTCTGCGTAATAACTCCCGCTGTTCATGGTGATAACAGAGGATACTTTATGGAGACCTACAGCCAGCGAGATATGCAGGAGGCAGGCATCGACATTATCTTTGTTCAAGACAATCAGAGCTGTTCAACAAAGGGAGTTCTCAGAGGTCTGCATTTTCAGAAGCAGTATCCGCAAACAAAGCTTGTAAGAGTCATAAAGGGCAGGGTATTTGATGTAGCTGTAGACTTACGAAGCGGCAGTGATACATACGGCAAGTGGTACGGAGTTGAACTGACAGAGGAAAACAAAAAGCAATTCCTTATACCCAAGGGCTTTGCACACGGTTTCCTTGTACTATCTGATGTGGCTGAGTTCTGCTACAAATGTGACGACTTCTATCATCCCAACGATGAGGGCGGAATGGCTTGGAATGATCCACAAATAGCTATTGAATGGCCCGAAGTAAAAGGTGAATATAACGGCACAGCAAGTGCTGAAGGTTATGCTCTTGAAGACGGAACTAAGCTTAACCTTTCTGACAAGGATCAGAAATGGCTTGGGATAAATGATACATTTAAATTTTAAGGAGATTATGTGATGAAAGGAATAGTTCTTGCAGGTGGAAGCGGAACAAGACTTTATCCGCTTACAAAAGTTACCTCTAAACAGCTTTTGCCGATATACGACAAGCCTATGATTTATTATCCGTTAAGTACGCTTATGCTTGCAGGTATCAAAGATATTCTTATAATTAGCACACCTGATGATACTCCAAGATTTGAAACGCTTCTCGGAGACGGCAGCCAATTCGGAATAAGCCTTTCTTACAAGGTACAGCCAAGTCCGGACGGCCTTGCTCAGGCATTTATTCTGGGTGAAGAATTTCTTGACGGCAATGCCGGTGCAATGATCTTGGGAGATAATATTTTTTATGGTCCCGGCTTCAGATCTATTCTTAAATCTGCAGCTAAGAACGCAGAAGAAAACGGAAGAGCTACTGTTTTTGGATACTATGTTCCTGACCCTGAGCGTTTTGGTGTTGTTGAATTTGATGAAAAAGGCAAAGCACTTAGCATTGAAGAAAAACCTGCTCAGCCAAAAAGTAATTATGCAGTTACAGGACTATATTTCTACCCGGGAGATGTTTCAAAAAGAGCAAATACAGTGAAGCCCAGTGCCAGAGGTGAGCTGGAGATAACGACTCTTAACGAGATGTATCTTAACGATGGTCTTCTTGATGTCCAGCTTCTCGGAAGAGGGTTCGCATGGCTTGATACCGGAACGATGGATAGTTTGCTTCAGGCAGCCAATTATGTAGAAATGATCCAGTCACGTCAAGGAATAACAATATCTGCTCCGGAGGAAATCGCATTTATAAATGGATTTATTGACAAAGAAAAGCTTATGGAAAGCGCTAAAGCTTACGGAAAAAGTCCATATGGTGAACATTTGAATGCAGTTGCTCAAGGCAGAGTGAGGTATTAAAATTGCCGTAATTGGTGGTGGAAATATAGGAACTTAGTTTGCATGTAAATGTGCTTCCAAAGGCTACACTGTCAATGTTTATACATCAAAACCGGATTTGTTTGATGAAAAACTTGTTAAACTGTATGAGAGCACATGTGTAAAATATGAAAGAATTAAGACCAGATACCTATTTCCTAGTGGAACATCTAATTATGGAAAATGGATAATAAAACGTAAGTGTTTTACAGAAATTTCTCCTTTGCTTTTTGAAAACGAGAAGTTTATGTGTCCAACAGATTACGATTCATATTTAAGAGCGGCGTATGGCGACTATATGAAGCTTCCTCCTAAAAACAAAAGAGGAAACCAACACCGAATTATTAGAATATAATTTGGTAATGAAGGAGCTGATACATTATGAAAATCATTAATTTTGAAGATATACAATCATTGGGAATTACTCCAGAACTATGTTACAATTGGGCGGAGTATATGATTAAAAATAAGAATCATGCTTTGTTACCCCCTAAGATAAGCATCAAGCCTTATGATGGAGTATTCTGTAATGTTATGCCTAGCATGATTTTAGGTATAGGCAAATCCAACATAGGCGGAGTAAAAGTAGTCACTCGTTATCCTAATCGAATTCCAAGTCTTGAGAGCCGAATTCTTCTTATGGACGCTGATAATGGTGAATTCCTTGCTCTTATGGATGGAACATGGATTACAACGATGAGAACGGGCGCTGTAGCAGCTCATTCGATTTTGTTGTTTGCAAAAAAAGATTTTTCCAATATTGGAATGATGGGGCTTGGAAATGTTTCTCGTTCAACGTTATTAATCTTGTTAAGTATGATAAAAGACAGGGAGCTAAATATAAAACTTCTAAAATATAAAGGACAGGAAGATGATTTTGCTCAAAGGTTTGCCTTGTGTAATCAATGCAATTTTACATATGTAGATACTCCCGAAGAAATGGTCAACGGCTCAGATGTAGTTATATCTGGAGCTACTTACCTTCCAAACGATATTTGTTCAGATGAACACTATGATGAAGGTGTGCTTGTTGTACCCATACATACACTTGGTTTCACAAATTGTGATCTGTTTTTTGACAAGGTATATGCTGATGATACTGGACATGTTAATCATTTTAAAAATTATGACAAATTCAGGCACTTTGCTGAGGTTTCTGATGTTTTGAACCATTCGAATCCTGGACGTGAAAATGACGTCGAAAGAATACTTGTGTATAATATAGGTGTTTCTATTCATGATATTTATTACGCATATTCAATTTATAGAATGATGAAAGAAAACGACTCATTAAGACAATTGCCTGATGTAGACATGAATGATCCAACAGATAAGTTTTGGGTTTAATTATTATATTGTTTCTTTGAATTGGAAGAAACATCTAGTTGGTGTTGAGGATAGCGTCAAATTATTATAAAATAGTAGAGAAGAGGATAATTATGGATTCTATTAAAAGAAATGTTTTGCTAAACCCCGGTCCGTCAACGACTACAGATACGGTAAAGTATGCTCAGATCGTTCCCGACATTTGTCCGCGTGAAAAGGAATTTGGCGGACTGATGAAAGGAATTCGTGAAGACTTAGTTAAAATAGTTCACGGTGAGCTCGATAAGTATACGAGTGTGCTGTTCTGCGGAAGCGGTACAATTAACATTGATATATGCCTTAATTCTCTGCTTCCAAAGGACAAGAAGGTCCTTATCATTAATAACGGTGCATATTCCACAAGAGCTGCAGAAATATGTGAATATTATGGATTGCCATATATAGATCTTAAATTTGCAGTTGATGAAAGGCCGGATCTTGCAGTTGTTGAGCAGACATTAAAAGATAATCCGGACATTGCCCTTGTTCATACAACTCATAATGAAACAGGAACAGGAATACTTAACCCTATCAGAGAAATAGGAGCTTTAGTACATAAATATAACGCTGTTTTTACAGTAGACACCACCAGCACATACGCTATGAGACCTATTGACATCGAAAAGGATAACATAGATTTTTGCATGGCTTCAGCTCAGAAGGGACTTATGGCTTTCACCGGTCTTTCATTTGTTGTTGGTAACAGAGCGATAATTGAAGCCTCAAAGAATTATCCAAAGAGAAGCTATTATTGCAACTTGTTTTTACAGTATGATTTCTTTGAAAAGACAGGTGAAATGCATTTTACTCCGCCTGTGCAGACGATTTATGCTACTATTCAGGCTTTAAAAGAGTACTGGGCTGAGGGTGAGCAAGCAAAGTGGGAGAGACATACCAGAGTATTTAATGCAATAAATGAAGGGCTTGATGAGCTTGGATTCAGACAGGTCATTAAACCTGAATGGCGTGCAGGCCTTGTTTCTTCGGCTATTTATCCGGATGATCCAAACTGGAGTTTTGAAAAAGTGCATGACTATTGCTACGAACGTGGATTTACAATTTATCCCGGAAAGATCAGTACAACAAATACTTTCCGTCTTTGTGCACTGGGCGCTATTGATGAGCCGGACATAAAGGACTTCTTTAAGGTGTTCAGAGAGGCTCTTGAAGCAGCAGGTGTAAAAATTCCTGTTCAATATAAGTGAGGTGTCTGAGATGAAAACTGTATATACATGCTTCTGTACCGACGTTATACATGAGGGCCATCTGAATGTATTGAATGAAGCCAAAAAATTGGGGCGAGTTGTTGTCGGTTGTTTATCCGACAAAGTGCTTATTCGCTACAATAAATTCCCAACGGTTTCTCAGGAAGAGAGGATAAAGTTGTATCGTACCTTAGATGGTGTGGATGAAGTTATTGTTCAAAACGATATGCTTTATGATGATATTATTGAAAAAATAAAACCCGATTATGTACTTCATGGTGATAACTGGAAAAATGGTCCTGAACTTGCTATTCGAAGCCATGTTGAAAACGAAGTTAGTAAATATGGCGGGAAGATAATTGATGTTCCTTATACTTATAACGAAAAAGTAAAAAAAATCGATAGACAGCTTCGTGAAAAGTTATCAATGCCAGAGTACAGAAGAAAGCGCCTTCGTCAGCTTATTCAGATTTGTCCGATAGTTAAAACAATGGAAGCACATAGTGGTCTTACAGGCCTTATTGTTGAAAAGACTGTTGTAGAGCACGAAGGCAGACTTGACCAGTTTGATGCAATGTGGTTAAGTTCGCTTTGTGATTCTACCGCTAAAGGAAAGCCCGATATTGAGTTGGTGGATATGACTTCACGGTTCAGAACCATTGACGATATCATGGAGGTAACCACCAAGCCGATAATCTTTGATGGTGACACCGGTGGACTTACCGAGCATTTTGTTTATACAGTTAGAAGCCTTGAAAGAATGGGGGTTTCTGCCGTAATTATTGAGGACAAGAAGGGGCTTAAAAAGAATAGTCTCTTTGGAACGGAAGTTGAACAGACCCAGGCTACTATCGAGGAAATGAGTGCGAAGATAGCTGCGGGCAAAAAGGCTCAGCTGACAGATGATTTTATGATAATCGCTCGAATTGAAAGCCTTATCCTTGAAAAAGGTATGGATGATGCACTTGAACGAGCAAAAGCTTTTGTAAAAGCTGGTGCGGACGGCATTATGATCCACAGCCGCAAGAAAGATCCTGCCGAGATCGTAGAGTTTTGTGATAAATTCAGGTTGGAGGACAAAGGAACTCCGATCGTTGTTGTTCCTTCAAGCTTCAATTCAATTACCGAAGAAGAACTTGCAGAGCACGGAGTTAATATAGTTATCTACGCAAATCAGCTGACCCGATCTGCTTTCCCTGCTATGAAACAAACTGCTATGGATATTTTAAAATATCATCGTGCAAAAGAAGTCGATGACAGACTTTTGCCGATCAAAGATATAATCACTCTTATTGATGAGATATGAGGACACAAAAATGGCAAAAAAAATAGCAATACTTATGGCAGCAGGTTTGGGGTCAAGAATGGCTCCTTTGACACAAAAGGTACCAAAACCTCTTGTCAAGGCTTACGGACGATCAATGATCGAAACTGTTATAAATGGACTTGAAAACAATGTTGAGCATATCTATGTTGTTGTAGGGTATCTTGGTGACCAGTTCAGTTTTCTTACCAAAACATATCCAAATGTAACCCTCATTGAAAATACCGAGTACAAAGAAAAGAATAATATTTCTTCTATTTATGCTGCTTCTGATGTTATGAAAACTAATGATTGTTTTATCTGCGAAGCCGATCTGTTTGTTTCCGATCCATCCATATTTAGTGCGAAGCTTGATAGATCTTGTTATTATGGGAAAATGGTCAAAGGGTACTCTGACGATTGGGTTTTTGACTTAAATGATAAAGGTATTATCACCAGAGTGGGAAAATGCGGAACTGATACGTATAATATGGTTGGAATTTCATTTTTCAAACAAAAGGATGCGGAAATAATTGCAAATGCTGTAATTGAGGCGTATAGGCATCCCGGTCATGAACAGCTTTACTGGGATGAAATTGTTGATCAGCAACTTGATAAACTTGACCTTGTCATTCACCCCGTAACCGCCGATCAGATCGTTGAGATCGATTCAGTCGCAGAGCTTGCGGCTTTTGATCCGGAATATGAGAAATACAACTGAGGTGTTCATAAAATGAAAGTACAAAAACTTGTTGAAATAATTGGCGCAGATTTTTATACAGGTGTGCCTGACAGTCAGCTGAAAGCACTGTGCAATTACCTTATGGATACATACGGTATCGACCAAAAGCACCATCTAATTGCAGCAAATGAGGGTAACTGTACCGCCCTTGCGGCAGGCTATCACCTTGCTACCGGAAAGGTACCTGTTGTATATATGCAAAACAGCGGCGAGGGCAATATCATAAACCCTGTTGCCAGCCTGCTCAATGATAAGGTATACGCTATCCCAATGATTTTCATTGTTGGTTGGAGAGGTGAACCCGGTATTCATGACGAGCCACAGCACATATATCAGGGCGAGGTAACAATAAAGCTTCTTGAAGATATGGACATAAAAACCTTTATCATCGGCAAAGAGACAACAGATGATGAGGTACAAGCTACAATGGATAGCTTTAAAACTATACTTGCAAACGGCAAGCAGGTTGCTTTTGTAATACGCAAGGGAGCGCTTACCGACGCCCCGAATGTTGAGTATAAAAACGACAACACAATGGTACGTGAAGAAATAATCCGTCACATTGTTAAAGTCAGCGAGGAAGACCCGATAGTGTCCACCACAGGTAAGGCGAGTCGTGAGCTTTTCGAGATAAGAGAAGCAAACAAACAAAGCCATAGATACGATTTTCTTACAGTTGGCTCAATGGGGCACAGCTCGTCTATTGCACTGGGTGTTGCAATAAATAAACCGGACAGAAAAATATGGTGTATCGACGGCGACGGAGCATTGCTTATGCACATGGGCAGCATGGCTGTTCTTGGAGCAAATAAGCCAAGCAACATGGTACACATCGTTATTAACAACTCTGCTCATGAGACTGTCGGCGGAATGCCTACTGTTGCAGGACAGATAGACATTGTCGGCGTGGCAAAAGCCTGCGGTTACCCCAACGCTGTTTGTGTTGACAGCTTTGAAGAACTTGATGCAGAGCTTGCAAAAGCAAAGTCTGCAAACGAGCTTTCGCTTATCGAGGTAAAATGCTCCATAGGCGCAAGGGATGACCTTGGCAGACCGACTACCACGGCACTGGAGAATAAGCAGAATTTTATGGAGAACTTAAAACAATAATTCCGATCCCGACTTGTTCGGGATCTTTTTTTGGAATCTCATGTAAATTTCCACAATTTCTATTGAATTTTCGACAATAATATGATAAAATGTTATAAATATATATTGAAACAAGGTGTTGTATAGTGAAATTCTTGAAAAACAAAAGTATAAATATGTATGCTAAAATAAAACTGAGCCATTTGGGCAGAAAATGATAATAAAAAAGTGAGCCACTTAAACTGAAATCCTGTATAATAAGATCAGCTTGTATACAGGAGGGACAAGGAGTGGCAATAGCA
>Ga0256404_1000748_pt1 | contig 83444 bp, 55 predicted proteins | sample RumenRJG_01DNA_FD_185990 | JGI IMG/M metagenome (GOLD analysis project Ga0256404, IMG submission 185990) | Bovine rumen microbial communities from Lethbridge, Alberta, Canada - RJG_01 | ecosystem: Host-associated > Mammals > Digestive system > Stomach > Rumen | place: Canada: Alberta | collected...
TGCGACGTATACTTCATCTTCTAGTTTCTTTAACACTACAAAGATACAAATAAAATGTTAAATAGCCAAGCAAAAACGATATTATTTTCTGATTATCAGAACGTTACATTTATTCAGTGAACACTAAGTATCTGGGCAGGATGCGAAACAAGCCTATCATCAGATCAAGAGTAGAGAAGAACCGAATCCATTTCATCTTCTCTAACTCTTTGTATGCATGCCACTCATCAATAGTCATTGTGTGCTGATGATGCTTGCGATGTCTCTTACTCTTATATCGTTTCATAACTCCTAATTTTGTCGGCCATTCACCTTAGTCTTCCTGATCACCTGCCAGCCCACGGAATTTCTCAAACCCTGTGCATTCACCGAGGGGTACACTCTTATACCGCCGGTCACGGGCGTTGTCTGTCCGGATGAGCCACATCATTGTCTGATACCTATAGCACTGCTCTTTCCTGGGACAAAACCCATTGCAGCAGATCAGGAAGTCATCGTTTACTTTATTCTCCATTCTTATAACATCTTAAAGCAACTTACTCTCGGGTAACGTTTACGGCTTTGTTGTGACCAAACCAGTCACCATTGCGGCTCTTGTTGGCTCTCATGGTGATGTCCACAGCAAGATGTTCACCCTTCTGGATGTTGAACTTGCTGATGTCACCACCATACACCTCGAAAGCGCAGTGCTGTGGTTTCTCGTCATCGGTCTCCAGCACGAAATCCTGCACGTCGCAGTTCTGACCATTACGGTCAGTGATCTGACGCACCGGAGCGGCTTCAGTGATCTTACCTTTGATAATCATACTTGAACTATTTATTAAATTCTCCGGAGCATATGCTCCTTCGTTGCTTTCTATAGCTGTTTGTGGGTAATCAATGAACACCATCCCCATCATCTCAGCATGCTTTTCCCTAACGGGGTGGCGTTTCATCGATGCCGTATAGTAAACCTTGTCGCAGTGTCCCCATACCAGGTAGCCATCTGCAGCAAGCCTGTATTCCATGTTCTTCCGCTTCTTGTCAAACCCCAATGTCCTCACCATATAATGAGACAGCATGTTAGTTCGGCAGTAATCCTCATACCAGAAGGCGTGTGACAAAATCTCGCTTCTCATCTTGTTCAGCTCTGCCTTCGACAACGTCAATCCCATTTCGCCGGCCATGTCACTCACAGTGTTCTTTGATATGTGCAACTTCCGGGCGATCTTCCTGTTCGACATCGATCCAAACATAGAGGCCACCTTTTCACGTTGCTCTTTCTTCTCCTCCAGCTCATGATCCTTTGTAAGGCCCAGCTCTTTTGCTTTCCGTTGCGCAGACCTTGTACTGATTTCCATCTCTTCGGCTACTACAGAAGTTCTGCATTCTTTGTATCTCTTGATGAACTTCGCCAGCGTCTCCGTGTCCCATTTAATCTGTTTGCGGGGTGATGCTTTTTCCAGTGATAGCTTATGCGCTTGCGTCCGCAGCTGTGAAATGGTAATGCCATATTTATGGGATAGAGCCTCGTTCGTCATCTGTGGATAGTCTTTCCGGAACTGATCTATCGTCTCTTTCTTCCACTCTATCATGTCATAGCAACGTATTTTTCTTCTTGACCTTCCTGAGATCATCAGAATGTTCACCGATACATGCAGAGAGCATAGCATTGATAATGTTCTGCTTGGACATCTTAAGATCCAGGCTTTCAATTGCATCTTGAATGTCAGTATCTATCATCACAGTCTTACGCTCTACGACTTTCAGCCTCCTGCGATAGGTCTCATCATAATCTTTCAGCTTTGATAGGAACGTTGACGACTTGATGATGTCGCGCTGCTCTTTACTTTCGTTCACAACTTTCTTTGGTTGCGCTGGCTCTTCCTCCTGCTTCATAGGGGCTTCTTCTTTCTTTTCCTCCGCTGGTTCTTGTACCTGCTTCTGCTGCTCATCAGCCTTTGAATGCTCATAAGCTGGTGGAAGAGGGTTCGTTTCCATCAACAATAGCTCATCTATAGTTGGTACAGGCGTCTTGCCTCCTGGCTTTTTATTATTTTCTTTCATCACTCATTTCCCTTTTGATTGTTCACGGCGTTTGGACTTTTCTTCTCGAAGATTTCCTTGTATATCGCGTCGAAACACGGCTTCACCGCTTCCCGTTGCTTATCGGTCAGGAACAAGGTATTGTATCGCATCACGTCTGCAATATATTTGACCGGCGGCGTAGGAATACCTTCTTTCCCGACGACTTTGTCCATTCGTTCCCATGTCTTATGCTCATCAGCAGTACCAACACGGCTATCATAACGGTTCAAGACAAAGAACGCCTTGAAATGAGCGTTGTACTTTCTTTCCGGATCTCTTAGCACTTTGATCGCTATGCGATAGTGCAGCATCGACATCCACGTGTTCCTGTCATAAGAAAAAGGCGTGACCAGATAGTCCACATTGCAGAAGATATTCACAAGATTGTATTCTTTCAGATTACCTGGAGTATCAAGAATGATGACGTCAGCATATTGGGCCATCTCGTCTAGTTTCGACTCGATATACCATTCGTTGTCCTCTTTTGTTTTAAGATTGGACGGCGCCAGCTCATAGGCTTTGATGGCATACGGAATCGTGTACCCTTGGAACGTCTTTATATCCAGTTCCCTCACAGATGCCAGCGTACGTTGTGTGTCAAAGTCGCCCAGAAATACCAACTTCCCACGCTCTGTCAGGTAGTTAGCGAAGAGCGCGCAGAGGGTAGACTTACCACAGCCACCTTTCTGGTTGGCAAACGCTATGAATATCTTCTTCATGTCTTTACAAATTAACAGGACCAGAAGCCCCTTCAAATTTTAATTTTTGCAAAGATAGACAAAGATTAGTTGTAGCGCAAAATTTATTCCAATATTAGGTATAATTAAATTTGATAATATTGTAAACTTATAATTTTACAATAAAATAACTAAATAAAATACCAATATTGGCATATTATAAGTTTGTGATTGTTAATTTAGTTAAATGGATTGTGCATGAATACGGGTCCACTCAGTGCACAAAAAAACTTGCCGGCACAGTTGTCGGCAAGTTTATGGAGATGGACCGAAGTCCCTGATTTCTTCTTTGTCAGTCGACTTCAGGAAGCTGAATTTCTCCACCTCGTAGTAATACTGATATGGTCAGGACCAACCGAATCCAACTTATTCTCGAGTGTTAATAATACATGTGTCCGCAAACAAGAGAGACAATCAAAGAAAATTTGTTCTATTGCGGCAAGTTTTTAATGATTTTCTTTGATAATTAAACATTTTGTGTTAATTTTAGCCCAGAATATCAACAATGACATTATGGCTGGAGATACAATCAACCGATTAAAGGTAGTTTTAGCTGAAAAAAGGAAAACCAACAAGTGGCTGGCAGAGCAGTTGAATAAAACTGAGATGACAGTTAGTCGGTGGGCTCAGAATAGAAGTCAACCCTCATTGGAACAGTTGGTGGAAATCGCCAAAGTCCTTGATATAGAGGTAAAGGATTTAATCAACGAGACCAAAAACATCGTCGCGCAAGTAGGAGGGCCGAAGAATGAATAATCAGAAGTATCTTGCAGCCGGTCAGCGTATTTCTGTGCGTGGCGAGGAGTTCCGCATCGTTCGTGTAGAGAAGAATACGGACCAGTCGCATATTCTGTATGTGATTGGCCTGAGTGAGCTCGTCAGCAATAAACATTATATCTTTGATACAGCTATCGACACCGACATCACCGTAGTGTCGCCCAGCAACACTGTTCTTGTGGCCGATGAGAGCCCACTCTGTCGTTCCACCCGACTTCTTATCGAATCGAATATCCGCAACAACGATTATAGTTCACCTAAGATCTGCATCGCCCAGAAGGGAGCTTTCAACCTCGCCGACTATCAGTTGGAGCCCACACTGAAGGCGTTCGACCTGCCCCGTCCGCGCCTGCTGATCGCCGATGGCGTTGGTCTGGGCAAGACCATCGAAGTGGGCATCTTCCTCAGCGAGATGATTCGCCGCGGCCGTGGCCGCCGCATTCTTGTGTGTGCACTGAAGAGCATTCTGGCGCAGTTTCAGGAAGAGATCTGGAATCGTTTTGCCATTCCTCTTGTCCGTCTCGACAGTGTCGGTGTCGACCGCATCCGCGCGGAGATACCCATGAACAAGAACCCCTTCGATTTCTATGACAAGACCATCATCAGCATCGACACACTGAAGAACAATGGCAAGTTCCGCGCCTGGCTGGAGAAGACACGCTGGGACATCATCGTCATCGACGAATGTCACACCGTTGCCAACGACGACAGCCTACGTGGCGAACTGGCACAGTTTCTGAGCCGTCAGTGCGACAGTCTGATCCTCACCAGTGCCACTCCACACAACGGGCGGGCCGAGTCGTTCGCCAACCTGATGCGTATGCTGGAGCCTACCGCTATTCCCCGCAGTGGCGAATACACAAAGGAGGACGTGGAGAAATACTATGTCCGTCGTTTCAAGAAGGATATCGAGGATGAGCACATTCGCAGCAACTTCCAGGAGCGCAAGGTGGAACCCGTCAACGTTCATCTGTCTGATATAGAGGAACAACTGTTGGCGCTCCAGCAGAAGATCAAGTTCCGCAGCATCAAGGAGGCGACTGATTCCGAGCGGCAAGACCTGCTCTTCGCGTTCTCGCTGTTCAAGACGTTCCTCTCCAGCCCTGCTGCCGCCTTGAAGTCGGTGGTGAACCGTATGGAGAAGTCGGATGCTAATCATGAGGAACTGGTGAATCTGAAGACCATGCTCGAGGAGATGATCGCCACGCATACCGACAGCCGCTACGATGCCTTCTGCGACAAGCTACGCTCCCTGGGATGGAAGGGCAAGAAGAAGGATGAACGCATCGTTGTCTTCACCGAGCGCATAGAGACCATGAACTATCTCAAGCGCCGGCTGATGGACGATTTCGGCATGACCGACGAACAGATAGCCATCTTCAACGGCAGCCTGAGCGACACCGAGCAGGAAGAGATGGTGGCTGCCTTCGGCAAGGAGGACTGCCCCGTCCGCGTGTTCATCTCCAGCGACTCCGGTTCTCAGGGCGTCAACCTGCATTATTTCTGCCATCGGATGTTCAACTACGACATTCCCTGGAGCCTGATCACCCTCGAGCAGCGCAATGGCCGCATCGACCGTTATGGCCAGCAGCAGACGCCCTACATCTACTATCTCATTGCCCGCAGCCAGCAGCAGGATGTGCGCAGCGACCTGTCGGTCATCGAGAAGTTGATGCAGAAAGAGGAAGAGGTGCATAAGACGCTCGGCGATGCCCAGAGCGTAATGAACCTCTATAGCGCTGAGAAAGAAGAGCACGTTATCAAGAAAGCCATTCAGAACGGTACTGATCCCTTCACGGAAGAAGAAACCAAGCCCGAGCAGAAGGCACGTCGCCGTCGCGGAGGCTTCTTCTCCATGGGCAAGAACACCACACCTGCCGTTGAGCATAAGCAACTGCTGGAGCCACAGCTCTCGCTCTATCGCGACGACATGCAGTTCTATCGTGACCTTTTCGCCGAACTGGAATCAAAGGGCAGTGTGAAGCATGGCGATATTCAGGTAGTAGAAGCCGAAGTCCCCTATGTCGAGGCCGTGGCGACAAAGGAGCTGAAAGATGTACTCTATGACATCCCGAAAGAGGCGTGGCCGAAAGACCGCACTTTCTGTCTGTGCAACAATCAAAAGGTGGTGATGCAGGCTATAGCCGATTCACGCAAGTCGCAAAACGACGAATGGACGAAGATACAGCTTCTCTATGACCTTCACCCCATCATTCAGTATATGCTCACCAAGCTCTCCGCCTCCGTTCCCAAGGAGCAGGCATTTGTGGTGCATCACAAGATGTTTCCCGCCCATCAGGCCTACTATCTAATGTACGGCAGTCTGTCGAATGGTCTTGGTCAGAACCTGATCAGCAAGTTCTTCCTTGTTCCCATGGATATGACTATGGGCAACATGAATGTTCAGCCGATGTCGCTGGCTGACTTCATTGAGAAATACCCGGAGCTGATGAATCCGCTCTACCAGGATGCCGTGAGCTCGGAGGACCTGGCCCGTCTTCAGGAACTCCTCAATGATGCCATCGACAATGGTGAAGCCAACTACATGTATAGCCGCATGTCTGATGTGAGTGAGAAGATGGCTAAGCAACTCGATGCCTACAAGGCAAAACTCAACCATTGGGCAGAAGACGCCAAGCAGTCTATAGGTGGAGCACAGGAGCAATCACTTGATATGGTTTCCGATGTCGTCATCACAGCCCGCAACTACAAGGGCGAGGAAGAAGAGATACAGAAGATCTGCGACGAGTCCAGCCAGTTCTATCAGGATCTGTTCAATCTGGACAACACCGATCCCTATCTTCGTGTATTGGCAGTATTCTACAACCATTAAAATGAGCAATTATGGCAGACAACATAAAATATCGTTTCATACAGAACGTAGGCGACTACTTCCCGTCAGGCTACTTCAGTGAGGACTTCATAGACAAAGTCCAGAAGGCTGCGGGGGTGAGCAGTGACGAGATGGCCGACCTGTGCACACCATATGTTGCCCTGCGTCGTGAATACGAAGCCTACAAGAACTATATCGTCAACACCAATCCTCGCGTCAAGGATGCCATCAAGCATACCCATGATTTCAACAACCGGCTGCTGAAGATCCTCGGCTACGACGCGGAGGAAACCTATACCTTCCTGAGCGTGAGCGATGACGCTTCATCCGTCGTCCCGGTCCGTCAGGTGCTCCATCGTGGGGGCAACACCTCCATGCTCATCATGGAGATGCAGCATCTCATCAAGGTGGGTGACAATGAGCCGGGCGGACTCTTCGTGCAGCAGTATAATGTAGATGGCAACACCGCGACGGTCCGCCACCAGCAGTTCTATGCCGGACAGTGGAGCGAGGTGTTCACGGTGCCCGACGATGCCCACATCTCTCCCGCGGTCATCAACAAAGCCATCGATGCGCTGTTCCTGCTGCCCAAGGAGCGCCGGCCACATTATATCCTGATGCTGGCAGGCAACACACTCTTTATGCTCGACGAGGAGAAATGGAACCGGGGTACCTACCTGGTGTTCTCGCTCGACGAGCTCTTCTCGCAGGCGAGCATCCCCACCTTCCGCAAGTATTATGCCTTGTTCCATCTGCTGCTCTGCAAGGACACCCTGGCTGCCGACAGCGAGACGGTGCTGATGGACAAACTCGTGGAAGAAAGCTATAAGAATGCCTACGAGGTGACGAAGGACCTCAAGGTGGGTGTCGTCGACAGTGTGGAGACACTGGCCAACGAAGCCCTCCACTGGTGGCAACAGAACGGCAGCCTGCCCGTGGCGGACTATACCGACGACACTTTTGAGGCGAAGGTCAAGGACGACTGCCTGACCATCGTCTATCGCCTGCTCTTCATCTTCTATGCCGAGAGCCGTGACGAACTCGACATCCTGCCGACCCATGATGAAGTGTACGACGAGGGCTATTCGCTGGAGATGCTCCGCGACCTGGAGAAGGTACCGCTCATCAGTGAGGCGGCTCGCAACGGTTTCTTCATCCACGAGAGTCTGAGCCATCTGTTTGCCTTGCTGTCTACGGGCTATCATGACAAGGGCAACAAGTCGTTCTCGGTGCGGCATATCGACTCGCCGCTGTTCGATGACGACCGCCTGAACTATTTCAAGGGGGTGAAGTTCCGCAATGTGGCATGGCAGCAGATCATCAGGAGCCTCTCGCTCAGCAACACGGGGCGGCAGGTTGGACGCATCTCCTACGCCAATCTGGGCATCAACCAGCTGGGCTCGGTCTATGAGAGTCTGCTGGCTTACCGGGGTTTCTATGCCGAGGAAGACTATATCGAAGTGCATAAGGCCGACCATCCGGAGGACGGCACCTTCCTGGTGCCCTACAGTCGCATGGATGATTTCGAGGCCAACGAGATCTTGAGCGACGCTGATGAGAAGCCCATCATCCTGAAACAGGGCACGTTCGTCTATCGACTGAATGGTCGTGACCGCCAGAAGTCGGCTAGCTACTACACGCCAGAGGTGCTCACGCGCTCCACGGTGAAATATACGCTGAAGACCATCCTCGACGAGGTGCGCGAAGGCAAACGCCAGGCGCAGGACCTGCTCGACCTGAAGATCCTCGAACCTGCCATGGGAGCGGCTGCGTTCCAAAACGAGGTGGTGAACCAGTTGGCGGAGGCTTATCTGCAATATCGGCAGGAGGAGAAGCATCGCGACGGTGTGAGCACCTGGCACATAGCGCCGGACCACTATCGTGACGAACTGCAGAAGGTGAAGGCCTATATCGCCACGCACAATGTCTATGGTGTGGACCTGAACCCCACTGCCATTGAGCTGGGCAAGCTGTCGCTGTGGCTCAACGTCATCCACAAGGACATGGAGACGCCATTCTTCTCCAATCGGCTTGCATTGGGCAATGCCGTCATCGGGGCGTGGCTGAAATGCTACAACAAGAGTGAGGTGGTGGCCAAGCCGAAGCCTCATGGAAAAGGGCTCATTCCTACCAAATGGTGGGAGAAGGCGCCACATAAGATATCATTCAATAAGAACAGTGTGCATCGGTCGGTGAACGAGGTGTATCACTTCCTCCTTCCCGACGAGGGTATGCTTGCCGTGCGCACCATCAAGGACTATAAGGACAAAGCCCGCGAGGAGAACAGCGACAGCGAGAACAGGACGAAGCCTACCTATCATGCTTTGCAGGCGATGAAAGCCCGCATTGCCGAATGGACGGCACCGCTTGGTGAGGCTGATTTCCCCAAGCTGCAGCGCCTGAGCCAAAAGATTGATGTGCTGCTGAAGGAATACTTCCAGTTCCAGCAGAGTGTGGAGAACCTCACTCAGAACAAGGTGAATCTCTGGGGTATCTCGGGGGTACCTGTGCTCAACTTGGATTCATACGCCGAGAAGGAGCGCCTGAACGACGTGCGTTATCGTCACGACAACGCCTATTTCCGTCTGAAGATGGTCATGGACTATTGGTGCGCCCTATGGTTCTGGCCGTTAGAGAAAGCAGACCAGCTGCCTTCGCGTGAAGACTATTGGCGGGACATTGATGCCATGCTTGCCGTGAGCGATGAGCAGCTCAATGCACGCACAGCGCATCGTCTCCGCCAGGGCGTTTACGTGGACAGTAAAGGTCAAATGGGCTTGTTCCCGCAGTATCACCAGAACGATATGTTCATGGAACTGCAACTGGGAGACATGGCGCAGGAGCCTGGCTCCGGAGAGAATGACCTTTCCGCGGAACAGGAATCGGACATCATCCGCATGAGCAAGGAGGAGATCCTCACCGAGGTCCATGGTGAGCGCACGTCGTTCTTCGACGAGTCCCTGCGCTTCAAGATTGTGAAGGAATTCTCTGACCGCTATCACTTCTTCCACCCGATGCTGGAGTTTCTGGAGGTGTTCTGGCTTCGCGATGGATTCGACATCATCTGCGGGAATCCGCCATGGGTGAAACTGGAGTTCGATGAGCAGGGCATCATTTCGGAGAAGTATCCCGAGGTCGCCATCCGTAATATGTCGGCCCCCGCCGTGCGCAAGTTGCGTGATAAGCTCTTCGCCGAGAGTTCGGAACTGGAAAAGATGTATCGCGACGAGGAAACAGAGAACGAGTGCTCGGCGGTGTTCATGAATGCCTATCAGAACTATCCGCTTTTAGAGGGGCAGCAGACAAATCTCTATAAGTGTGTTTTAGAGAATGGCTTCACTGATCTCTCTGGCAAAGGCTTTATGGGCTTATTGCATCCGGAGAGTATCTATGATGACCCGAAAGGACAGCCGCTACGTCGAGAGGTCTACCATCGGCTTTGCTATCACTTCCAGTACGAAAACGAACTTAACCTCTTTACCGGGACGAATGATCACGGCCGAATGAAGTTTGGAGAGAATATCTATGGTCCTCGCAAGGAACATATATCATTTGATAGCATTCATAATGTTTTCTCACCCATTACTATTGACGATTGTTACAACCACGATGGACATGGACTATGCGGCGGTATTAAGAAAAATGGCATGTGGAATACGGAAGGACACCGCGACCGCATCGTGCACTTCGGTGAAGAAGAACTTAGGGTTCTGAGTGAGACATTTGAGGGAGGAGAGAATTGGGATTGTGTTAAATTAAACATAACACATACAAGGAACATCATTCATGTGCTCGAAACCCTGTCTCAATTTAATAGTCATGTGTCTAACGTAAATGAACGAATAATAACTGAGGGCCTTCATGGAACCAATGCAGTAGTCGATGGAATAATAGATCACACAAATGACTTTTATCCTGAATGGGATAACTATGAGATGGTCTATAATGGGCCTCAAGTTTATGTTTCTAATCCGTTTTTTAAAAATCCATATAAGGTTTGCACCTTTAATGGGAACTATGACAAGATAAATCTCCAAGATGTAGATATAAGAATTCGTTCCACATTTAAACCTGTTATGGAGCGAAGTAATTACGTTCAGGTAATAAAAGGATTCTTAGAATGCCAGCAAGGGAATAACATTATCTATGGGAATTGGATAGATTATTATAAAGTTGCATTTAGAAAAATGCTCAATCAAGCGGGAGAACACACCTTGATTGGTGCTATAATACCCCCAAAGTCCTCACATGTTGGAGCTTTAATCTCTGTTACCTTTAAGGATTTAGACAAGCTTATAGAGTTGACGGGGCTTACATCAGCTATAGTAATGGATTTCTATCTGAAAGCTATTGGCTCTAGTAATCTCTCAGCTGGGCGTATTGAGTCCTTCCCCCTTGGCATCGTCTCCAAGTACAAGTCCGCCCTATTCTCCCGTACCCTTCTGTTGAACTGCCTGACGAAGTATGACGCCGACCTGTGGCATGAGTGCTGGCGCGACGACTACCAGCAAGAGCGATGGAGCATTGACGATGACCGGCTAAAACCCTTCGACGAACTGACAGAGCAATGGAGCTGGCACACCCCGCTGCGCAACTACTTCGAGCGTCGGCAGGCACTGGTGGAGATCGACGTCATCAGTGCCATGGCGCTTGGGCTGAGCCTGGAAGACCTGAAGATGATCTACACCATCCAGTTTCCCGTGCTTCAGCAGAACGAGGACGACACCTGGTATGACGCCCATGGCAACATCGTCTTCACCTGCTCGAAAGGGCTCACCGGCGTAGGCCTCGAGCGCAAGGGCTCCCGCACCACCACCGGCTGGGAAGACATCCGTGGCGAAGAGATACGGGATGCCGATGACCGCATCATCGGCTACAAGGGCACCTCACCCACCTACGTCCACACCATCGACCCGAAGAAGAGCGAGCTCTACGGTGGCCAGCAGGTCACCTACTATGCCCCCTACACCCGCCCGGACCGCATCGCCGACTACCGCCGTGCCTGGGCATTCTTCGAGAAACAATTTAAAGACAAGAAAGAATAATGGACGAGAACTACTATAAACTCCTTTATGATGTGCTTCAGTCGTACGACCGATGCACACCATCGAAGATCTTTAGATTAAGGCCTCGACAGGTCTTTGTCTTTGGTACCGATGCCAAAGGCTCACAACGTTATGGAGCGGCAGGACTTGCTGCAAAGAACTTTGGAGCGCAGGTTGGCGTTAAGGAAGGGCGCACAGGAGACTCTTATGCTCTGCCAACGATGGGATGTACCTTGGAGGAATTGGGGGCAGCCATCCTTAAATTCGAAGAATATGCTCGTGGCAATATAGGGACGGCTTTCTTGGTTACTCCCATAGGATGCGGGCACGCAGGCTTCAAAGTTGACGACGTTGCACCTTACTTTAGAGGCTGTATAGCTCTTGGCAATGTAATGTTGCCCGATAAGTTCATCCGTTTCTTTAAACGAGAATGTATAGAGAAATTACAGATCAAAGAAGCTCTGAGTGTGAATAATAACCAGGAGATGGACTACTTTCTTCTTTATGACGAATCAGTACATCCAGTGCTAAGGTATCTCGAAGCGCACTCTATCCCATTCTCAAAAGATGGCGGATTCACGCTTTTTGATGAGGATAATAGTGTTATTGCTGAAGCAGAATTGGGTATAGAATCTGAGAAGATTGTGTTTTCTCCGCTTGACCAAAATAGTGAAAAAGTTTTAGTTGACGCAGGATATACAATCATGACAGTTGACGAATATCTCGCATTTAAATCATAAGTTAGAATATGTCTATCAGATTAAATAAGATTTGTAGAGACGTAAATATTGGATTACAGACATTGTGCGAATTTCTATCGAAAAAAGGCTATGATGTCAAACCTGACCTATCCTTCAAACTTCCAGATGAACAAGCCATGCTTGTTTACGAAGCTTTTGGAGGAGGAAAGCACGTGCCCCAACATCAGTCAAATGTAACAGACAATGGAGAACCGTCTCCAAAAGAAATAAAAATATCACCACTGGATACTTTTGATTGGGAGCTATTCGAAACTGGTGTACCTGCTGCAGAAGCGTCTGACTCAGCCAATAGCCTACAAATTAAGAAGGGTGATATCGTTAATGCCACGGTTTTGTCTGTTGACAGAAGAGAAGTCATGGTAAATTTAGGCTATAATGCTGATGCAATAATACCTGCTGTAGAGCTTCGATACAACCCGGATATCAAAGTGGGAGATAAAATAGAAGTCTATGTTGAGGATACAGAAGAGACTTCGGGAAGACTTGTCGTTTCGCATAAAAAGGCGAGATTACAACATTCATGGGATCTGATTGAGAAAGCTCATAACAATGACGAGATCATAAAGGGCTATGTTAAGTGTCGGACTAAGGGTGGCATGATAGTTGATGTCTACGGTATAGAAACTTTCTTGCCAGGTTCTCAAATTGATATAGTGAAAGTTTTTGATTCTGATAGTTACATCGGAAAGTATTTAGATGTAAAAATAATCAAAATCAATACTGAATTTCGAAATGTTGTTGTCAGTCATAGAGAAGTCGTTGCTGAGAATTTACAAAAGAAATCGGCTGATAAGACCTTGCTAAAAGACATTTGGCAAAAACACACAGAGGTTCAAGAACAGATACTACGGCAAAGGACAGCGCCTATCAGCATTGTTCCAGAATCAACTGTCATCGTTAATGAGAAGTTGCATGTCAGAGTAGATACTTCAGATAATACAGGTTACCTGAAGTCAAGGATAAAGGAATCTCTTGGTATCTCTGACGATGACTGTCATTTTGATGCTGGTTATGTTTTTGCTCCTTATAAAAACTGGAGCAAGCTTGACGAACGTGAGAAATCCAGAATCAGCACGCTGGCTAACAAAGAATATGTTTCATTCTCCTATTACCCAGTAATCGATGGCAAGATAACTGATAAAAAAGCCCAGTTCTCAGGGGTCAAAGAATTGCTTGATAAACTGAAAATTGAGTACGACTTTGACAAGAAACGTCGTCTGCAAATTTCTATTGATGAGCTTCAACGGCTTAAAGATAATGCAGATTTCCAAAATTTACAAGTTTCACTGCCAGATGAAGCATCGGCTATTATTCCAACATATCCAAGTATATTATATTATTTGGATAGGATATGTCCGAACAATAATTTCAAAAACATTGAAGTCTTCAAAGCCACTTCACGTGTGATTGGTGGTGTGTCCATAAGTAAACAGCTTGTCGTAGAAGGTGGCTACTTTAATGAGACCGTTTGCAAAAAGCTCGAAGAGGTATTCGAGTTGCAAATGTGCAAAGTTGAATATGAATTCCATATAGACACTTCCGTCATTAGCCAATATGATTGGGAAGAAAACAAGTTGGGCTTGCCGATATCGACAAATGGCACACTTGTTTTTATTAAGAATGTGAAGCCATCTGAGTCTGACATCTTTAATGAAGAGACCGTTGAAGATATAGAAGATAACGAATACAATTCAGTCAATAATTTTAAGTATATTAATAACAGAGATACAAATGATATTCATTTAGAATATACTTTAGACTGCCAAATAGTTAATCGGATATTTGGAAAAGGCAATTATACGGTTATTCCACGCTTCTTCTATAAGTACAAAGAAAATCGTAGTTGGGCTACTCCAGAAGAATTAGATCGTTTCAATGATCAGATCCACACTGAGCTCAAAGAGAGAGTGGGCATTGAAAAGAATGGTTCATCAATAGGTATTGATTTCAAGTGGAAAGAAAATAATTTGCCAGAGATACTTACCCAACTAAGTAAAGAATACGGATTTATAGATTTTGGTCTATTCAAGAAAGGGCATAAGTGCAACTTTGACATCAAATATAAGAAGGCAGAGCTAACAAGTATCATGGAGGAACTCCATGATTCATTTGACAATCTTAATGTTGAACTTGTAAATAAAAGTACAGCACTCTCGTTCTATAGAGAATTTGACACGCTGGAGGAGCTGATTGCTTTTAAGCCACAGCTCCAACATAAGCTTAATTCGTTTAACCAAAGCCGTTACCAGTGTGTTATCAATGAAACACCTACTGGCTATGTCAAACTATCATACTTCTACGACAAGAAAAGCCGAGACGAGGAACAGGTTGAAGCCATTAAGGAACTAAAAGGGGCTGATTTCTCAATTGGGGATTTGTCCATAGGTAAGCTGATTAGAATTTCCAACTATCCTGAAATTGTTATTGACATATCAGGAGATAATTATGAAGTAACTAAGAAGTTGATAGAAGAAACTAATGTGTCTTCTATTACCCCAGATTTATCTGGTGACCTTGAAAAACTAGCTCGTTTAAAGGAATCTTTGAATAGAATCATCGAAGGACGTGATATTGAAAATCCTTCTTTAGGTGATTTCATTTTTGATGCTTCAAAGGCGGGCAAAATAAAAGATTTTGAAGATGCTATAAAGCTGGAAGAACAAGAGATAAGTAAGCATATTCTAAATAAGAAAATAGATAAAAACCAACCACAGAAAACTGCAATTGCAAAAGCATTGCTAGCTCCCGACCTAGCCCTTATTCAAGGTCCTCCGGGAACAGGAAAATCTACGGCCATTGCAGAATTGATATGGCAATATACACGGGAAAACCCTGATAAGAGAATACTTCTTACGTCGGAGACCAATCTCGCTGTTGACAACGCAATTGACCGTGTGGTAAACCAATATCATAATCTCATTAAACCTATACGCATAGGTGATGAGTCTCGTCTGGAAACGGAAGGCCTTCAATTTTCTTATTCTGCCATGTATCGATGGGCAAAAGGCGAAGATTGGAATTCCAAAAAGAAAAGATCCTCTATTGATGACGACGAGGAAAACGAGGACGAAGTATCTACTGATGTAGACTCTGTTTACGAGGCTCCTGAAAAATTGGTACTTCTTAATTGGATGGAAAATATTGAGCGCCGAATAGATTCAGAGAAAATGCCTCTTGAAGCCCAACAGTTATGGAAGGATCTACTAGAGGACCCAACAACAGACCTGAAGAATTTGTTTTTTGACAATTATGTCAAGAACTGTAATGTTATTGGGGCTACGTGTAGTTCTATTGGTCAGAAAAATATCATCATGACCGAATCCATTGAGAATCAAGGCAGGAGGAATCGCTTTATACCGACAAAATTCTATCGCATATATAGGCAGATTTTCAGTGGAAAGGAAGAGGTGTATAATCCTAAGATAAGCTTTGATATGGTGATCCAGGACGAGTCAAGCAAGGCTACTCCTGCAGAATTATCACTTCCGTTAATCTATGGCAAAAAGAATGTAATAATTGGAGACCATCGGCAGCTACCACCCATGCTTTCAAGGGAATCATTCATAAACTCTTTTGACTATTTAATCAAGAGAGAGAAAAATGATGATGAACGCCAAAAGATGAAAGAATTGAAGAGCTATGTTCTTAAGAATTTCAAAAGTCTTGAGATCAGTCACTTCGAACGTCTTTTCACTCAAATTGATGATAGTCTAAAAGGCGTTTTCAACTACCAATTTAGAATGCATCCAGCCATTAACGATGTTATAAAGCAGTTTTATAAAGATGAAGGAGGTTTGGAATGTGGGCTTTCGACACCTATTGATCTAGGTGTTGACGACCCAGACTATATCAATAATGGAGCGTCGAGATACCACGGGATAACTGCAGGTCCAATCAATCCGGAAACTCATGTGCTATGGATTGATTCATCAAGCCCTGAAATGCTTGATGGCACATCCCGTGTAAACTATGGCGAAGTAGCCATCATTAAGAAGTTACTTACAGAGCTTAATGAGTCTGAATCTTTCCATAGATATGTAGATAGTTGGGACAGTATTGAAGATAAACAAATTGGCCTCATTTCCTTTTACGGGAAACAGTTGCGTCTATTAAAAAACATGACAAGAGAATTTGACAACTCTCAAATTCCTATCAGAGTAAGCACTGTTGATAGGTTCCAAGGTATGGAGAGGAACATAATTATTGTATCAATGGTGAGAAGCCATTGCATACAAAATGAGAAAAACCAGAAGCCGAATTTTGATCGTTATCCTGAAGATGGGTTCCCAAAACAGGAAGATCTAGGTTTTGCACAATCTCCTAACCGTTTGAATGTCGCACTTTCTCGAGCAAAGAGATTGCTTATAATAGTTGGTGATAGTAAATTATTTAGGGGCAAGAGTATATATGAAAATGTATATCAGACTATTGCTGATCCTAACAACAAATATGGTAAAATAATAACCGCAAGTGAATATGGACTATAAGAAGATTCAAGAAGGCGGAAATCTCAAATACTCTTCACGTCCGACAGACCGCAAGTTCCGGGAGTGGAGATTAAAGAAGACCATATGCAGTGTAGTCTACTATGTGACAAACGACTTGTCGAAGCTGGATAAAGTCATACTGCTTACATTACAACACACTGGTGAGTTGTATGAGAATCAACTTGCGCGAATCTTAGGGTTCAATGTCGAGGATGATTTTTATTCAATACCAAAAAGATATGCCGACCCAGGAGAAAAGGATATATTTCTGGGTATCCTTTCAGAAGTAGCGTCTTTCGGATTAATACATAGGGAAGGGAAATTAATCAGCCTATCTCCTCTTGGTAAATTGGCGCTGAAGAAGGGAGTTAAGTACTCTTTTCATAGTGGAGTTATGGCTTTGATGCAATGTTTCGATATCGCTCAAAAAGATTCCTCAGAATACAAAGTGTTCCCCTTCCGTGATGCACTCGGTGTAACGTCTCCTGTGCAGGGACAATCTGATGTGTCTTATGACAATTTCAACCATGATGGCATTGAAGACGAGCTGTATGGAACACCATCAGAGCTAATATCACGTCTCTCTCTTCAATGTGAGACCGACGTAAATATCTGCCAAGCCGAGGAATCTACAGAATCTCGGATGTCAGAAATATATGTCGATTTTAGGCTATATGAGTATGAAGGCGTTAAATATCCGCTTGTCTTTTATAACAATGAGCTTTCAGAGGCAACCAATTACCTTTTGCTTCAAGAGTGCAATGCTGACTATATAAACCAGAAAATTCACATCGGTGAATATTTGCATCTCGTAAGAGAAAGTCATGAAGCGTTGACTTATTCTTCGATGATGCCCTATGTAGATGTATGGAATCTGAATGACTTCCTTGAAAGTGAGCATTTAGTTTGGGCAGACAAGAAACTGTTTGCTGAAATTGCGAAATTGGCAAATGGCACACATTGGAATACCATCTCAACTGTTTCCCCGACAGATGCACTTAAGCTGTATCTACAAGACTACAAGGATTCTTTAGATTGGATCATACTGTCCACGCGCTATGATGATGACTTCATCGTTGAAACGGCGGTTACTTATCCATGGGATTTCGAGGGTCTCTCTACAGAAAGAAATATTGATTTCTTAAAGCGCCTCATTGTTATTCCAGAGCTTCACAAGGATATAGACTGGGATTGGGAATCTATATTAGCAAGGCTTGATGATGAGTTCGTTCTTGACACAATAGACTCTATTCCATATGACATGTATTCCGTAACGGAGAAATACTTGTCTAAGTATAATCCTATTATTGCCAGATTTCCAGAGAGGAAGTGGAACTGGGAATATATATCAGCAAATGCTGGGCTTGATTATGTTTTACAGAACATCAATGTGTTTTCTAAAGATATTTATCTAGACACCATAATGGCCAGAGCTTTTGCTTCGGAAGAATGGGCTGAAAAATATTGTGACTCTAGCGAATTTGCCTTCGCAATTATTGAGAAGAAAAAAAATCTGCAGAATAGATATAATGCTAATTCGGCACAGTATATCTGGACTACTAAGGTAATAGATTGGCACGAGAAGTTAGGTTTTATTTCGTGGAAGTCTATTAATGATGTAGATGGATTAGAATGTAATCCAGGTGTGGCTTGGGATAGACATACATTTGAAAAATATCACGATAGAGAATTTTCAGTTAAGGGTATAAATCACATCTCATCTTCAATTACGGATGTGGATATAATAGACTGTTATCCCGACTTTAAATGGGTGTGGTCTATTTTATCAACACGAGATATTGTAGTTTCCAATATAGAGTTTATCAAGCATCATATTGATAAAATTTCGTTTGCCAAAGCAATTCCATTAACATCTGCAAGTAGTCTCTCAGTACTATATTCTATTGATGAATTCAAAAAATATGTTTCAGAGCAGAATGCCTGGGACCAATTGACGGCTCATATAGAGAAGAAAACTATTCTTCAAAACTTAAATGATCAAAACTGGGATTGGGGCGTTATCACAAAAAATTTCTGTGCTACGCTTAATTTTTCAGCCCTTGCAAAATTAAATGTATTGGACCGTCTCGATTGGAAATATATTTCCGAGAATGCAGATATAGAAAAAATCAAAAAGAATCTTGATAACTACGTAGATAAATTTGATTGGGATACTTTAACCACACGTCTGGATCATGATTTCATAATTGCCAATCTCCCAGAATACTATTCATTTTGGGATTGGGACTATATTATTGATAGTGTCCTTACAGATGAAGATCTTGCAAACTCTGATTTAAGAATACAGATTGCAATTATCTCATCAATGCTCGAAAAAGAATCGCGGTCTTCTTTATGGAGTAAGCTTACAACTCGATACTCGACAAGTGACATTATTAACATCATCATTGATAATGCTCAGCTCAAGAGCCAGCAAGTGGTATATGATTGGAATTATTCAGATTTATACAATAGGAAGGATTTTGATATTAATGATTATCTAAAATCATATAACGAAAATGCAATTCCTGTTGATTGGGAAACTCTCTCTTCTTCAAAATCTTTAAACAAAATATTATATTGGGACAAGAAGGTTATTAAGGACTTTTTTGTATGGGAAAATGTTGTTATTGATATTCTCAATAACGAGAATTATCATTGGAACTTTAAGTTTCTCTCCACCCTTTCTTCAATAAACTGGTGTGATAATATACTTAAAATACGTAGCGATGAATGGGATTGGAATTTCCTATCCGAAAACAGCAAGTGTTTTAGTTATAATAGCAAGAAGCCCAATGAAATTCTAAAACACATCGAGAAATTCTCTTCTTATCTGAACTTTGCAATTCTCTCAAAACGGCATGATGTTAAGCTTTCCTTAAAAATGCTGTCTTCTTTGATGTCTGAAAAGTGGGATTGGAAAGAGATTTCATCTAATAGAGGATTCGAATTATCTGCCGATTTTGTTATCAGTAACGATAGCTTAGCATGGGATTGGAATGAATTGTCTTCAAGGAAAGATTGTCAATTCCCCATGGAATACATACTGACAAATAAAGACAGGGACTGGAACTGGTCTGCGTTTTCTAGAAGGGCTGACCTTTCCCTCTCAGCAGATGTTGTAGTTTCCCTCATTGATAAAGAATGGGATTGGGAACAAATCCTTCGTAGATCCGATATAGAGTTTACTGAAGAACATATTTCTAAATTAGTCAACTTGAAATTAGACTGGAAAGAATTCAGTCGAAGAAAGGACTTTTATCCAACTATGAAGACATTGAATGTCTTGGAAGATAAAGATCTTGACTGGGATGATATTTCCAGAAGAGAGGATTTGCAATATAATGTAATTCTTTTCTACAAGGACAAGTTGAACTGGTCTATTCTAACTAGAAGCAACCATATCGATAAGTCCAACCTCAAGGTTCTTGAGACTTTCATAGATTATCTTGATTGGGATGTTATTTCCAAATCTGCTGATTTTAAGCCCTCAAACGAGAACTTAGACAGATTTAGAGATAAAGTCAATTGGAGTATCATATGTAGAAGGCCAGATTTCGTTGTTGATGAAACAACCTTATCTTTATTTGCGAATGAAGTTGACTGGAAACGAATTTCTCAGAGTGGCACCATATCATTTACTCGAAATTTGATAGATCGTTATATAGACCGTTGGGACTGGGTCGCCTTGTCAGAAAATCCAGCTTTTAGAAGTTCTGGAATTGATAATAATTACAAGAGTGAATTGAATATGATGGAATTTTATAACAGTCTTAAAGCAAACTGTTATAACCGACCATTTATATATCATTTTACCCATATGTTCAATGCAATAGAAGTAATAAAGTCTCGTAGGATTCTTAGTCGCAACAGAGCCGAAGAACTTGGGTTGTTAAAATATGACTCTGCCGGCTCTGTCGTCTATAGATCAGCGAAAGCCCATCCGTATGCTAGATTTTATTATAGAACTGGGACACAAACACAATTTTATAATGAGTGCTTGGGTAAGCAGAAAGGATCCAAATATTATGGGCGTGCAGAAGATAACGGCCTACCCATGTGTCCAATGCCAGTCTTTTTCAAGTTCGATCTACAAGAAGTTTTGGCTGCCCATCCTAGTTTGTGCTATTATAGTACCGGCAATTTGCAAACAAATTGGGCACAGGTATTCAAAATAATGGATGACCCTGATAATATAGATAGTGTTAATCTTTATAGTCATAATAATTATGACAAGGTTGTCCGTGACAAAAAGCAGCAGGAGTTTCTTGTAAAAAATGAATTTGATTTTTCTAATTTAAAAGAATATCAGATTATTTGTTACGATCGAGAAGAAACAGAAATTCTTAAATCTATATTTAAGGATGATCCTATTCGTGAACATATTTACTGTGTTTATGATGTTGAGGATGTTTTTGAAAAAGAAAACCCGTCATTGAGATTTGAAATATCAGATAATTGTATTAATATTAATACAGATTACGAGGGCGACTATATTTTCCAAATCGAAAGTGACCAAATCAATAAGGTAAAGGTATGTAATAAAAAATCACAAATTAAAGCTATCAAAAGCCATATCATACAGTTATACGACCACGTTTCTGTTGAATGCGGTGATGTTGCATTTGCGATTTACTATGTTAATCTGAGCCCGTTTGCTCGTTCTCCGAGATGGTTGGTGTATCAATATTTACCAAATAAGGAAGAATGTAAAATCACGGATTCTGCGATCATAGAGAAATTCTTAGGTATCAGCCTTGATGATGACTATTCACCTGAGGAAATGATTACTGCACTTGAGATACTAATGCCCAAGCTGGAAGATCTGTATAACACTCGTGTAAGACATTATGTTGTTAAGAAGCATACCTTACTTGTTTGTGAACAGTTTGAAAAATATGCATTTGCCTTTGATAGCAAATGTATGAATATGGATCTTATGAGACTGGTTTTAGCCGTCCACGACATTGGCAAGGCAATAGACCGTCCTACACAGCATGAGCATACTCTTTCCATAGTTCGTAAATTATGGGATAGTACTCCATTTACGAAGCATGAACTTAATCTTGTCGAAGTCTTGCTAAAGGATGATCACCTAAGTTTATACTTCCAGAATAAATACGACTTAGCTGATTTAAAAGAGGAGATAACAAGAGATGCAGCAGAACTAAACATTAATTCCTCTGTCCTTCTACAATATAAAATGATTTTGTATCAGTGTGACATAGCTTCTTACACAAAAGATGCTGGAGGTTTAATGTATCTAGAGCATATGTTCGTATATGAAAATGGTGAGAAATCATTTGACGAAGATAATGGTCTTATTGCCATGTCTAAAGAGTATATGGACATGTATTTAATATTAAAAAATGAAATCGATGAATAATATAACATTTCATAAGGGGAATATCTTCAATAGCAATACTCAAACTATTGTCAACACAATAAACTGTGTTGGAGTTATGGGTAAGGGAATTGCACTTGTTTTTAGGCTCAGATACCCTAAGATGTTCGAAAAGTATAAGGAATTCTGTCATTCCAAAATGATAGGAATTGGCAAGTTGTGGTTATACAAGTCGGAAGAATCTTCACAATGGGTGTTGAATTTTCCAACGAAATTTCATTGGAAATATCCAAGTAAGATAGAGTATATCGAGGCTGGACTGCTAAAATTTGTGGACACCTATAAAGATAAAGGTATAACATCAATAGCCTTTCCCCTTTTAGGAACCCACAATGGGGGACTTGACAAGATTGAAGTAATGGACTTGATGTATAAATATCTTGGGCAATGCGATATACCGATTGAGATATATGAATATGATCCATTTGCTCCCGATGATATGTTCAAAGAGTTTATGAAGAAATGGAATGGTATTTCTCAATCTGAAAAAATAAAAATAATGGGTAGTCGCTCTGCAAAGCAGGTTGGTATTATTGACAAAGCAATAAATGAGGGCAATATCAAATCTATGATTTCATTAATTGAGTATCATGGAATTGGCTTTACCACGATGCAGAAATGTTTTGACTTTGTTATGAACTATCAAAGTGCCCAAAACTCTTAATTTACAGCTTATGTTACCATTACAACAAGCATACGAAGTACGGGCTGCCGTACTGGAATATATCAAGGCAACCTTCCACTTCAAGGACACCGAGGTGGGGAAAGCCTTCTATCGGTTTGTGGAAGACGAGCGTAACGGACTCTTCAAAGGTCCCTACGTATCGTTGAAGACACCGTTCGTAAAAGCCAGGGAGGATGAGGAGATCCCGCTAGACATCAAGCCGGACTTCCAACCGCATCAACATCAGATAGAATCCTTCCGCAGGTTGACGACTCACGACGGTCATCGTCCGCAGCCGACACTGCTGACAACCGGCACGGGATCTGGTAAGACAGAGTGTTTCCTATACCCTGTGCTCGACTATGTGTATCAGCTCAACCGTGAGGAACTCCATCAGGGCGTGAAGGTCATCATCATGTACCCGATGAACGCCCTTGCCAGCGACCAGGCCAAACGATTGGCCGAAGCCATATGGGGCACAGAAGAGAACCATCCGCTGAGAGACAAGGTGACGGCAGGACTGTTCATTGGTGAAGGCAATGAGGATAATCTTCCGACAAAGATGGGCGCTCATAACATCATCGAGAAGCGAGATGCCATCGTGGACACCGTACCCGACATATTGCTGACCAACTTCAAGATGCTGGACTATGGACTGATGCAACAACGATATATGCCTCTGTGGAAAGGTAACATCGATGCCAAGGAGCCCATGCTCCGTTTCATCGTCCTTGACGAGTTGCACACCTACGATGGTGCCCAGGGAACGGATGTGGCCAATCTGATACGCCGACTGAAGCTGAAACTGCATCTGCCCAAGGAACATCTGACCCCCGTCGGCACCAGCGCAACCATTGGCAACGGCGAAGACTCAAAGACACTGCTTTGCCAGTATGCTACGGATGTGTTTGGCGAGGAGTTTACCGAGGACAGTGTGATCGAAGAGCATCGCGTCAGCGTGGATGATTTCTTTGACAAAGACACCGAGAACTATTTGCCCGGAGAGCAACAGCTGAAGCGGCTGAGTCTTGCGAATGCAACCAGCACGGAGAAATATATTAATCATGTGCGCAAGACCTGGTTGCCAGGGTGTAACAACGACTCTATAGAGATTGGCAACAGGCTCCGCAAGCTACGTATTGCGAAGGATTTGCTGACCGTGACGACGCGAGGCGTGATCATGCTGACGGATCTGAAGACTGAGCTTGGGAAGCAGAATCCTGACTACCAACGCATCCTGCGGATGCACCCCGAGCAGGCCAGCATCATCATCGAATCGTTGCTGGCGCTCATCAGCGAGTCGAAACTGCCAGACGATGAAGGCCATCCTCGCTTCCCGCTGCTCTATCTCCAGATACAACTTTGGCAGCGCGAGCTGAGCGGCATACAGCGTTTCGTGCAGCAGGAGCCAGAGTTCACGTGGCGGGATGCCGTGCCCCGTGACGAACGTTTGTCGTTGCCCATCTACTTCTGTCGCGACTGCGGAGCAAGTGGATGGATCACCACGAAGAAAGATACTGAGCAGAAGTTTGGTACGGACTATGCGCGCATCAACCAGGCCTTCATGAATGGAGACAAGGAAGTGAGGCTGATGAACACCGAGTCGACCGTGCATGCGCCGATAGACGATTATAAGAACAGCGAGCTCGCTCTGGATGAGACCTATTATGTCAAGATGGACGACCTGTCAATAGGCTCAAAGACTGATGACAACGTTCTAAGAGTGAGAGTGGTTACACGCGGTCGGTATAACCAGGGCAACAAGGTGGTGCTGGACAAGAAATGTCCACTCTGCATGAGTGATTCCTTAGCCATTGTCGGCGGAAGGACCTCCACGTTGTCATCGGTGGCTGTCAGTCAGATCATGTCGAGTGATTTTGATACGGCCGATGCCAGCAAGCGCAAGATGCTCACGTTTAGCAACAGCGTACAGGATGCTGCGCACCTGGCAGGCTTCTATGAGGTGAGAACCTTCCGGTTCCTGTTCCGTCAGAGCATACAATACTATCTCAAGCAGGTAGGCAAACCCATTACACTGAAAGAACTGCAGGATGGATTCAAGACCTTCTGGAAAGCACGATTGACTGGTGACGAATATTACTACAGGTTTATGCCGGATGAGCTGGTGGAGCGCATTGACCTGACTACCAACTATCGGAATCCGGCAACAGGCCAGCTGACCGACAAGTTCAAGAAAGAGTTTGACCTTCGTGTGGACTGGGAGATATGCTCTGAGTTCGGTATGATGTCACAGCGAGGCCGCACCTTGGAGAAGATGGGATCGAGCGCCACCTATTTCAGGGAGGAAGACCTGAAGGAGGTGTTCACCAAGATGGAACCTTGGCTGAACGAGAACCACATGAAGTTCGTCGCCAAACGGGAAGACCTGTTCCTGCGGTTTGTCAATGGCATCTTGCATCGCCTGCGTGGCAGAGGCGGCATCGACCATGAGTTCCTGACGCTATACAGAACAAGGCAGTTGAAGCCTGTAAACCTCAACTGGCCGAGGATGGAGAAAGACCATTTCCTGCATAAGCGGTTTGGCGGTAACCGTGTGCCACACATGATGGGTTACCAGGCGGTGAACAAGAAAGATGAAGTGCTGGATGTGACTACGGTGAGAAACAACCGCAGAAACTGGTTCTATGACTACTTTGTCAAGAGCATACAGAATCCTTCGGGCGAGATGATGCTGCCCAACGTGGAGACCATCAACGACTTCTATCGCACGCTGATGGAAACGCTGACGGGCTGTGGCATCTTCAACAAGAAAGAAGCCAACGGACTGACGAACTATGCCATACGTCCTGAAGCCATCTATGTGGAGCCCGCCGTACAGAGCATCAAGTGCGAGAAATGTGAGTCGCACATGTTTGTGGCTAAAAGCGACACGCTGACCGAAGATATGCACTGTCTGGACTACAAATGCACGGATGGCGTGTATAACATGATTGAGAATCTGGGTGATAACTACTATCGCAAGGTGTACAACCGTGAGACGGCACCGCGCATCTATGCCCATGAGCACACCGGACTGCTGGAGAGGAAGAAGCGTGAAAACCTGGAACGTGACTTCAAGGAACATCCAAGCCCTCATTCCACGAATGTGCTGACGGCAACATCAACCTTGGAGATGGGTATTGACATCGGTGACTTGAACGTGGTGGCCAACACGGGTATTCCTCCACGCCCAAGCAACTTCCTCCAGCGTGTGGGACGTGCCGGACGTAAGGAAGGATCTGCCTTGGTGCTTAACTATGCCAAGGCCGGCAAACACGACATGTTCTATTTTGCGGAACCTCTTTCGATGATGGAGGGAGCAGTAAGCACGCCGGGGTGCTTCCTGGAGGCCAAGGATATTCTGCGCCGTCACTTCTATGCCTTCTGCATCGACTCGTGGACAAGTGCCGACAAGAACAACACGATCCCGAACCACATAGAATACATGCACTTGGGCTTCGACCTGCTGGAGGACGAGCAGTTTTTTGCCAACCGTATCAACAAGTATGTCAAAGACCACAGGGTGTCGCTGACCGAGCGGTTCAGGGCCGCCTACCCGGAGAACACACAACATGTGCTGGATGAACTCTTTGAGACCCTGGTGAACGACACGTTCTATAAGCGCATCATCGATGAGTTTGAACACTTGTTGGAGCGGATAGACCAGATCAAGAAGGAACGACAGGAACTGAAAAAGCGCCTTGACCAGATACCCCAGAATGACAAAGAGCGCCGGAAGGACATCGATGACCAGAACCGGGGCCTCCGCTCGCAGCTCAGGGCTATCGTGAGCCAGAGCGTCGTGGAGTTCATGACCAATGCCGGGTTGTTGCCGAACTATGCCTTCCCCGAAACGGGTGTGAAGCTGACGGCAACGATCTTCTCGAAGAGAGCGCTGGGTGACGATGCGGAAAATGTGCCGGAGCCAGAGACGTTGGAGCTGGTGAGACCGGCTTCACAGGGCATCAGGGAGTTGGCACCGAGCAATGATTTCTATACGCAGAAGCTCCGCCTGGAGATCAAAGGCCTGAGCATGAACGACCGGACAGACAGCGTGAAGCTGATGAGATATTGCTCTGAATGTGATGCGCTGGCGGAAGAAGGCACGCCTGAATACAATATGACCTGCTGTCCGAAATGTGGCAGCGACTCATGGCACTCAAACCGGCATCCCTATCTGAGGTTCACCACAGCCACGACGAGTATCTATCGCAGTGATGCTGCGCTCGATGACCGCAGTGAAGACAGGGAACAGAAGTTCTTCCATACGATGAAGCATTTCAAGTTCAACCATACAGGTAATGTGTCTTCTTATGGTTTGAAGAATGTGGCATTCGGTATTGAGTTCTGCAAGGATGTGCGACTCACGGAGGTGAACTATGGTGATCGTGACCAGATGGCCGATCCCGTGGAGATCAACAAGACCAAACATATCTCCAGCCTGGGTTTCGTGACCTGCAAATATTGCGGAAGGACGACAGCCGTGATCTATGGCAGCAAGGAAGGAAAAGACATGCACTATCCCTTCTGCAACCATAAGGATGTGGGCTATCCTGCTGATGAAGCACATAAGGACACGTTTGAGCATCTCTATCTGTATCGGACGATGCAGACCGAAGCCATCAAGGTGTTGCTTCCGGTTCAGTTGTTTGAGACAGAGGCTTCATCGCAACTCTTCAAGGCTGGTTTGGAACTGGGAATGAGATACTATTACAAGAGCAGTCCCGAGCATCTGCATATCGACACCTACAAAGAATACAACCACGCGACACAGAACTTTGACAACTACTTGGTCATCTATGACACCATCCCTGGTGGTACGGGTTATCTGTCGAAGCTCTATGACAAGAAGGAGTTCTCGCGCCTTTTGCAAATCAGTTATGAGCACATCCGCGACTGTGAATGCCGGCTGGAGGGTAAGGACGGATGCTACCATTGCATACTCTCATACGGCAACCAGTGGCAGCGGAAGAACCTCAGCAGGGCACGTGCCGAAGAACTCTTCAAGCGCATCGTGGATGAATGTGACAATTGGGAAGACATTGACGGCAGCATCGGCACGATTACCACCAGCGGTGTCATCGAGGATAGCGAGTTGGAGATTCTCTTCACGAAAGCCATGGAGAAAATTGCCAAAGACAATGGCTGGAACTGGGAGAGGAAGATAGATGCCATCAACGAGACCTACAATTATCTGTTGGTCATGAAAGATGATGACCTGGAGCTAAGGTATAATGTGTATCCTCAATATCGTCTCGGACCGGCCCAGGGCGTTGCTGCCATCACAAAACCAGATTTCCAGTTCATCTGCACCTACGCTAAGATTGACGGGGAAGAGTTGTCGCAAGATGAACTGACGCAGTGGTCGGTGTATCTTGATGGCTATCAGTATCATGCCAGCAAGGAAAACATGGGGTTCTATCTCGACTTGGAACGTCGTGAAGCCATCAGAAAGAGTCAGGCTGGCGTGGTGCGTCGCACGTGGACATTGACATGGGAAGATCTTCGTCCGTTCCTGGATGAGGAGTTGACTCCTTCGGACACCGATTCCCTGAATATCTTTGTGCAGATGTTGGAAAACCCCGAACTGGACATTCAACAAGAAGGTGCTCAAAACTTCGCAGAACGGCAATGGACTTCTGACGAAATAGAAAACTGGAGGTTGCCGGAAGGCCTGACAAGCATTGAGAAAGAGGTCTGGCAGGCGTTCTGGCACAAGTACAACATCCTGCAGATATACATGCAAGAGGAGACTGCCCCCTCGCCCGTGGAACCAGAAGTGAACCTCGATGATATCCTCATCTTCTTCCCCGGACTGGAGAATATCGTTACCGAATTGGTAAACAATCATATTCCATTCGATACAGATGGAGGCTTCGACCTCGAAGAGGATGGCATCATCATAGCAAATGCTGCTATCAAGCTGGAAAACGAAAATACAGTCATAGATAACTTCGACGATGAAACCAAAGCCATCTTCGAGGCACATGGCTATAAGGCTTTTACGCCTGAAACATTTAACATTAGTGCAATTAAAAGACAATAAAATATGAGACTTTTCTTATCAGATTCATTCTTCGACAAATTCACTGAACTGCCGAGAAACGTACAACAGCGGACGAACGACTTCCAGCGTAAGTTCCGTGACAACTCCCAGTCAGCGAGCATCCATCTGGAGCCCATCATGGGCGCAAAGGACAATAGCCTTCGCTCTGCCCGTGTAGATGGAGAGTATCGGGCAATCCTAGGCATGCTTGGACAAGACCGATTCATGATGCTGTGGGTGGACAAACATGACAAGGCGTATCGTTGGGCTCAGAACAAGAAGTTTGTTTGGAACGACCATACTCAGTCGTGCCAAATCATTCCCGTTGCCATAGACGAGCCAGAGACAGCAGAGACCGTTACGCAACCATCCGAAGAATCCACCATCTGGTCGAAGGTGGACGACGAGAAGTTGTTGAAGATCGGCGTTCCTGAGGAGTTGATACCGTTAGTAAGAACCATAACCGACCTGGACTCGTTGGATAAGAACGAGGCCAAGCTGCCACAGGATGTCTATGAGAACTTGTTTGCCATCTTCGACGGCGAAGAGATCGACAACATCATTGCCAGCATCGAAGAGGGTAAAGCTGGTGATGGTGAAGACTCTCTTCTGTCGAACAATAATAAACGCAGGTTTGTGGAGATTACCGACGATGAATATCTTGCTCAAATCATGGAGCAAGGTATGGAGAAATGGCAGATATTCCTGCATCCCTCTCAGCGGAAACTGGTTGACAGTGACTACAAAGGAACTGTTAAGGTGAGCGGATCGGCCGGTACTGGCAAGACCATTGCGGCATTGCACAGACTGAAGAAACTGTGTGAGTGCAATGATGCTCACGTGCTGTTCACGACCTATACTACTGCACTAAGAGACAATCTGAAGGAACTTGTTCAGAAGATGGACATCCCTACTCAGAAATTCGATTTGAACAACATCGATAAGATTCTGTATCAGGTAGCCAGCGACCTACACATCATCCCAATGGGATTCACAGTGCTGGATTATTCTGGTGATGAAAAGAGCAAGGCGCTGTGGTCAGAGGTACTTGATACTGAGGTTTCTGAGTTTGACGAGGAATTTCTCTACAACGAATATATCGATGTGATTCTCTATAACAACAATAAGGACTTAAAATCATACCTCATTCAATCACGAGTGGGAAGGACAAAGCCTATCACCCGCAAACAGAGAGTGGAGATATGGGGACTCAAAGAGAAGTATGAAGCGCTGAAGCAGCAGCGGCATGCCGTGGATCGGCTGGAGCTGTTCAACATGACAGCAAACTACCTGAACGAGCATGATATCAGGCCCTATACCAATGTCATCGTCGATGAGTTTCAGGATTTCTCCAACCCGGAACTACGATTCCTCAGAGCATTGGTAAAGGAAGGCCGAAATGACCTATTCCTTACGGGTGATCCCTTCCAGCGTATCTATAGCGGACGGAAGATTAACTTCAGTGCTGCTGGAATAAATGTTCGAGGCAAACGTAGCATGAAGTTGAAGGTCAACTATCGAACTACCGAGGAAATCAAGCGCATCGCCGTGTCGGTCGTGAAGGGTGTAAAATATGACGATCTTGATGGTGGTGAGGAGAACAACAAGGGATACGTATCGCTCGTTCATGGTGACAAGCCAACCTATGTCATGCTGCATTCAAGCAACGAAGAGATCACGCAGGTAAAGGAATATCTTGCGAAATGTGAGGAAAACGGTGTGGCGCTGAAGGACATCTGCATTGCTGCAAGAACGAGACAACTTTACAAGGATGTGCAAGACCATCTGCACCGTGAAGGAATCAAGTACAAAGAGATAAAAAATGGCGAGAGACGTGGCTCGTCCGATGGCCTCTCGCTCTGCACATTCCATTCACTGAAAGGCCTGGAGTTCAGAATCGTGATCCTCATCGGAGTCAATGAGCGAAGTATGCCCTCAAGAGCAACAGGCTCTTATCCTTTCAACAATATGGATCCAGCCGAGACCAAGGAATATCTGGCCGGCATACGTTCGTTGCTGTATGTAGCGATCACTCGTGCACGTGAGCAAGTTTACATCACGGGATATGGCGAAGCCTGCCAACTGCTTAAAAACGAGGGCTGAGCACTACAAATGCATCTCTTCTTGGGGGACTGTTCGTTTAGACGTATGGTCCCCTTTTTTAGTATCACCGTGTCATACGGCTTTCATTTTGAATTGATTCCTCATAACCTTCATGGGATCCTACCTCATACTCGCGGTTTTCATCTCCGGCACCACCTTGTTGGGTGAGCGCACGTTTAACACCATTGCCAACAGTCGTCTGCTTCTTGGCCGTTTGTGGTGTTCTTCCTATAGACACATTATTATATATACGGTTCATGCGTTCAATATCCAGACCCTGCTCATTCATGTTGAAGATACATCGATCCTGAACGTCAAGACAGTAATACTGGCCATTCTGACGATAGATACGCATTCCCGCTTCAAAGAACTTATCTTTCAACTCATTGTCTTGTGCATTCTCCATAAGTATATTTACACGTTTGACTGCTTTGTTGAGTACTTTGGCGTTCTTATCTGTGGGCTTCAACCCCTTGAAGTCCTCCATCTTCATAAAGCGCAACAGCATGGAGCATTCCGCCTCTGAGGAAGGACAGAATGACTGTAGCCACGCCAGTTTATCATTATGTTCGAGCCTCTGCATGATTTCCTCATCTAATTGATGTGTCTCGTCTCCCCACTGAATGCCTGACTTAGTCAGTTTCGTACCGAACTGACGACGAAGCACTTTGTTCAGCTCTCTTGTGGTCAAGGCTGAATTGGCTTCCATCATGGCCATAACCATGTTGTCTATATCGGCGAAGCGTTCCTCTGCTGAGCGGAACTGTAGCAACTGTTTGAGGGATAACACACTGCTGCCCTTGAATACTTTCTTCTCTTTGTGGTCAACGATGAAGTAACCATAAGGCGAGTCTGCTTTTCCAACGAAGACCAGGCTAATTCCAAAGTAGCGGTGCATCTGTGCTGCCAGCTCTTCTTTGTTCGCACAGTGATCACGGTATTTCAGAAGGAAGGCCTTGATACGTTTACGACGTGCCGTCTCATCATTAGCTACAGACTGTTTACTTTCGATCAAGCTTAGTTTGACCTCGTCCACTACACTGCCGCCCTTCTTTATTTTCAGCATGTCGTTATCCTCATAACACTCATAGCCTTCACTTTCAAGGATTGCCTTAAACTGGTTAACCGATTCATAATGATAGCTCATTGCATCGGCCACATCAGTAGAGACATTGAGTCCTTCCCGTTGGTTCATGATGGCATTGATGATATGAAGAGAACGCCGCCGCTCATTGTTATGGTCAATCTTATGACCATCCGGAGCCACACGGCTCGTGATGATATGGATGTGGTTGTTGTCTGTGTCGTGATGACCATAGATTAGCAAGGGTTGCCCTTCATTCTCATAACCCATCTTTCTGAGGTACTCATGCGCTATCTCCACAAGTTCAGGAAAAGAGAATTCATGTCCCTTGCAGGAGATCGCTACATGAAACTGTGCGTTTCTGATGTGCTGGTTACGGCTGGAGTATGCCATGAGATACCGCCTAAGGTATTTCGCCGGATCATCATTACCGAGTGTGAGCATGTCGAAGTTCGTCATCTCCAACAGCTCAGCTTTACCCTGAGACACTTTCTGCTGATTATATTCCACAGCATGAAAGGTAGGACTGGAAACCAAAATGGTTGCAATCATGATTTCATCATTTTATAAAATTAGGATAATAGGAAATTTCAAATTTACAATATCCAAATTTCTATAAAACCATGAGATCACAGAATTATAGTTTTATGAAAACGGAAGAAAGTAAAATAATCAAATGATAAAATTCCATTTTCATGATTTGCAAAAAATGGGTGCTTATCAGAGCATCTTCAACGCCATACTCGCTATGGGCTCCAGTTCATCCTTCATCTTCTGGATGAGTTCGTAGACCTGCTTTGTCTCTGGAAGCAGCACATTATCAAAGTAGCTTTGTGAGAGTTCCCCGGTTATAGCAAGTTCATTGGCCCGCTTCACCTGCTGATTGAAGTTGCCGCCCATCCAGCTGAGATCCTGCTGGTATTTGCGGAAGAACTTCATCGCCTCAGTCAGGACTTTTATTTTCCCTACAGTAGCCGTATCATCGAACTGCTTTACAGCATCACGGATCATCGAGCTGATGTTACCTTGATAGGTTGACGCCTTCTCTTCAAACAGTGCTTTCTCCTGTGGAGAGACACAAAGTCTGACAATGATATTTCTCTTAGCTGCCATTATTCAATGATAAATGTGAGTTGCGAACATTTTCCCCCAGCCTTTGGCTGGCAAGTGACTTTTGAGGCTATACGAGGCGAAGCCGGAGTATGGCCATAAAAGTACAACTTGCCTGGTAGTCATTTCTCTGATGTGACAAAGGTAGGAAAAAGAAGTAGAACCAACAAGGCTCAGAACAGAATTAAGTCTGACAAAATTTGATAATTTTGGTATTTCATAAATACCTAAGATTGTGATAACCCAAAGTTATGTTTTTGCAGTTTCACAATAATATCAAATGATGGAATCAGCATTTTGTGTGAAATGATAAAGAGAAAAAACGTGGACGCTTACCGAAGGTTCACGAGGTTCTGGAAAAAACCTTAAGCTGCCGAACGGTAAGGTCCACGCCATAGCATGGACACTCAACGTATCGGTCAACCAGCTTAATTTATTGAAATTTTCCAGATTTCGTTTCTGTCGACGGATAAGCTAAATGCCTATATTTGTTACCACCAAAGTATGCTTTCGAGCATTATGTCCAGTTAATATCCTATGCGTTTTCGGACATCAGGTCCAATTTCGCTTTAACGTTTTACGGACTTCGCATCTACTTACGGTTGCAAATATAATCAATTTTTTTGTATTAGGCAAGCCAAATGGTTAATATGTTGATTTTCTAAACTCTGTTGTTACGTTTTCTAAGGGCGTATAGAGGATTGTGATATTGATCCCACCGAGGCCCGGGCTCTGTGCAGCCATGTTCACCAGGTCCATGTCCTGCATTGGGTCCACCATCAAACTCGATAGTGTAGGAACTCCATTACCACGAAAAGCCTTCCACCAATATGCAATGCCTAGGTCAACCCATATTTTAAGCTCAAAGTGAGCATTAGAAAGCGTGATGCATGGTTTCTGTGACATGTTGCTACAAGCCTTTACCATAGCCGGCACTCTGAAAGAAGAGTGCAGCATGTCATGCAGCAGCTTCTTCTTTAGTGCGAATGAGTGGGGCAACGATTCAACACCAAACTTTTTCGTCCTAGTAGGATGTTTGGGAATGTTGCATTCTACTTTGCTGAAGCCGAGGTTGAAATGCTCTCTCAACTGCAGAAGGAACTGGCTGAGAATAGCGCACTCCGAAGGGAAATTCAAGTGAGTCTCATCGCAGGTGACCGTTATGTCCCGCTCTCCATAGATCCGCTTTGTGAGTACGAGCCATAATGTGGGCATCTCCTGGAGCATCTTCTCCAGCAGGTTTCTGCTGTGAGTGTCTTCCTTCAGACAGACACTGAACTGCAGAGGGATGCAGGAATGGAAATGGCTCACAATGGAGATGATGTCGATGAATGGTGATAGCAGCTGCTCCATCTTGCAAATGAAGTTCATAGCAACTACACCACTGACGGCCTTCTCCTCATGGATGGCTCTCACCAATGTGGATGCCATATAGCGACGCCCCTCAGGGAGCAGCCATGTGAAACTGCCCACACTGATGAAGTTCAAGAGAATATCTACCAGACTCACGACCTGCTGAAATAGGTACAGTAGTACATTTTTAGGCAGTTTGGTGTCACAAGTGCGGTATTTCATTCTGATATTGAACAGGCCCTTGCAGAAGGATTTCACGGTTTCCTTCATGTGGCGTGCCTGTAGAAAAGCCACTCGTAGTGAATTTCTAAAGTTCGTCATAATTCTTTGCATTCATAGGCTTGCCCTCTTCACTTTGGCAATACAAAGATAGGGATGAAGAAAACTTATTGCCATCTTTTCTTCAAAATAGTGACAGATCTTGCATGTCGGAAAACGAAAACTTGCTCGCTATTTTATTGCCGATTTATTTGCGTATATGAGAATAATTTTGTATCTTTACATACTGATATACAACGTTTTAGACTAAATTTAGAAGATATGGCTACTTTCACTTTTGCTTTTTTGATTGCCTTCGGCATAGTTTGGGTTGTCCTGGGATGTGCTTTCTGGGTGATAAGAGTGCTGCTGTACTTGACATTCATCGTCACTGGCAAGATCTTCTATCTGCTCCGTGATGGGATGAGGAGAATGAATGTCTCGGCATAGAGCCCTGATCATTCTCACAGCTACTTCGTTCGGACAGTTGATAGCGTCTTACGCTATGTTCATCGACTGCTAACACTTCATTGTTTTGTCTCCAATTCCTGCCATGTTTTTCTTCCCTATAGTCGAGGTTCATTAAGCTTTATTTATTTTCTTTACTTATAATACTATTTACGGACCTTTCTTTACTTCTACAAAAGATTATAAATCAACGTTTTACAAAGTCAGCATAACCACAAGTTACAAGGGATTGCGCCAAAGTTGCAAGGGATTGCGCTAAAAGTTACAAGGGATTGCGCTAAAGTTGCAAGGGATTGCGCTGAAAAAATCGTTATTTGACTGTGTGCTTTCCCCAAGGACAAAGGCATAACATCCTTTGTTCAATCAACCCTTGTCTGAATTTAACAAACTAAAGACTTTTTAACTATGCAAAATCACTTTCTATCCTACCTCGCATCCCTGTACACAAGGTAGGCGATTTTGTAAGATGAATACTTTTCCTTAATTTTGTAAAGTTGCTCCCCAAGGAGATGAGCCATGGAACGGAAAGATGGATAGGGTGAAAACTCCAGGAAGTGACAGCGTCAGCCATGCAGCACTCGGTAAAAGCTGCTGGCGACGCTTATTTGAAAAGTTTAATTTGATATAGGGCATGGCCAAAAACCAATTCTCACCGTTGGACAATCTCCGGCAGATAAAACACAATCGTGTTCGCTGGAGTAACTTCCTCATCAACGCAGCTATAGATTGTAGCGCGTTGGAGAAGCGAGCCTTATATCTGATTTCAGCCTGGGTAAAAGAGAACTTCGTTGTCAAGAACCTTGGTGTTCCTGATAACTGGAAGAAACTCTATATGCAAATGACAGAAGAGGACTTAGGCTATATAGGGGGAAAGAAGAATGTTCCCCGTACCTATGAAGCTCTAAAGAAGCTTAGTAAAAAGATCATTCATGTTTCTTATCTCAATGAGAACAACGAGCTAGTCAATGGTTACATCCATTGGATAGACGCGTTCTTCTATAATACTGTCACTAAACTCTATGATGTCCGCATATCACCAGAGATCTTACCATATATGATCAACGTTACAGACCATTTCACGACGTTGGATATTGGTGAAGCCATGACTTTTGGGTCCGCCAGGTCCCAGAAGATGTATGAGTTCATCTCGATGTTCAGTGGTGATTTCCGCTATTCTGACAAACGCTCCAGGGAGCTAGGCTTCGTATATGCCAAGAACGTTATCCCTGTAAGCATCGATAAGCTGAGAAGCATCTTCGGCCTGCAAGAAGTGAAAGATCCACGAACAGGGAAAGTGGAGAACAGTAAGAAGTATTCCAACTATAATGGCATCAAAACCAACATCTTACTGCAAGCCCAAAAAGAACTATACATGCTCCACACCATGGATCCTGATTGCGTATGGTTTGACTTTCAGCCTCTTTCAAAGAATAAACGAGGAAGCAAAGTCAAAACAGTCCTCTTATATATCTATACCAAGGATAATCCCAAGAAGGGACTTGACCGGCCTTGGCAAGTTGGGGACGAAGAACTATGTCCATACGATATGGGATTTGAGAAGCATGAGAAGACAAAGCTAACTCCCGAGCAGAAACTTCATGCCAACCCGCTTTATTCGCTGCCTCCAGGGGAAAAACAGATGCAGCTTGCAAATCTTCTGAAGAGATACTTGTTTCCTGATGACATTGCGTATTATATGAGACAGGCTCTGATTGAAGCCAAAAGCCGACTTTATAACCAAGATGATGCGTTCATGAATATGATACAGGTGATCCAGGAAAAAGAGTCTCAGCAAAGCTTCCTGGATGGCACAGATGCTTACAGACGCAATTGTCTGGTAAGGTTTGTGTTTACCAAGAACCTGAAAAAAGAGTTCGGCTGGTCTATTCCACCTATCGATCTTCACAAGCATAAGAAAGGAAGAGGAGACGTAGGCAATGCTTCAAGAGACATGGATAGCATCAGAAACAAGATCTTAAAGAGATAAGATCCTGTGGACATTCCCTCTGGGCTTATGCTTGATGGATGAACGAATATTAGTTAACAATTGCTCATTTTCTCGTTCAATCTCGCATTTACGCCCGGTTTCCATCCAAGCTGCCAGCTCGTCCTCATAGAAAGTCCATTTCTTTCCTTTTTTGATGCCCGGCATATCTGTCTTACGTGCATATTCGTACATAGCCGACTTGGAGTAATTGGTAATCTCACAAGCCCGATCAATATCACAGAGTACATGTTTATAAGGGACTTCTACAGCTGTGGGCTGTTGACCAGAGGGAAGTGATGTGGTCCTTGTAAGCAGTGTGGCCACCATTTCTTTCAAGGCGGACAATTCTTGTTTGAGTTCGTTCACCATCTCTGGCAAATTATCGAAGGTCACTTTATCATTTTCCATATCAGTCATACGTTGTGAGAGTCGTTGTCTTTCAGACACTTTAATTGATAATACTGAAGGTCATTGGCAATATCAGATGGTAGTGCTATAGCTTTTCGTCTTGCCCCCGATCTGGTTGCACTGACCGGTAAGGGAATGATGGTATGCTTTCCGTCTACTGCCAGCTTATGCCGTATCGTAGTAGGCAGAATACTTTCCTTTCCATTGCTGCCATCGAAATCATGATTGAATACCTTATAAATAAAGCCTGCACCAAAATCATTATCCTTGCAGAGATAGTATTTGACATGATAGCCAAGATGATACAGATCCTCGCGCGACAAGTCTTTGTTAGAAACAACAGCCAGTTCGACATCCAGCGTTCCATGCTCGATCACTCTGTGAATGTTCCGGATAAGAGCATCTGCATCTTTCATAGAGCTTAGATGGTTGGCCATATATAGGGATACTATATTGGTGAACAGTTCTCTCAGTTCTGCCTTTTGTCTACGTGCGTTCCGTCCCAATATAGGTCTTGTCTTTCTCCCTATGGTTTCAAAGATACGCGAAGAAAAGGCTAGGCACGATAACATGATACTTAGGATAAAAGCAGCTATATACGGTATAGCTACCATTTTGGTAAGGTGAGCAACTTCACCCTTGAAAAACAACAGCCCTAACAGATAGAACTGGATCACGTCACAAGTAAGCAGCACCCAAATGGTGCTACCCATGTGATTGTCTTTCTCACCTGACTTATTATGCTCCATACGTATTTTATTTTTGCGCAAAGGTATGGAGTTCGTTGCTACCAATAAGCAACAACTGTTGCTATTTAACACTAAATAGCAAATAAATCAGCAAGTTACACAAGATTACACACGCTTTGTGTAACCTTGTGTAGAGCTTTTTACTTCAAAGAGATTCGATTAGCAGACTGTCGTTTCTTGTCACTTACAAGGTGTAGGCTCGACCCGTGACGCCTTGCCTCCTTACGGAGGTAGGTTTTCACAAGTCTGCCCCCGAACCGTACTTACACGTCTCCGCGTATACGGCTCTCCATATGTAATCGCATTAGCTTTAGTCGCTATGAATCTTGCTATGGCAGTCTGCACAGACGATAAGCGTCTTTCTGTGCATTTTGAGCATTCTTCGTTCCCACTCAGTCTTACCTTTCAATTCTGAAAGTTTTCTGACGTGGTGTACTTCAACCCTTGCCTCCTTACCACAAAGTTCACATTTCCCTGCCAATAATCTTTCAATCAGACTCATCGAGGGAGTAATGAACATGTAAGGCAGATTGTCATACTTTGCAGTTCCCAAGTCGGTCAACCGCCTGAAACCTTCATTGTAGAACACTCTTGGCTTTCTCTCGCCTTTCTTATCCGTGAACCAAACAACAAAGTTATCGTCTTCACGTAACTTGTTTGTTACCGCCCTCACGGAACAATTCCATTTCATGGCAAGAGTCTTGAACATACTGAACTTCATGATGCACCCGAAAGAGCGACCAAGTGCCGATGCATTGTTTGCAATAGAGTAATACTTGTAGAAGCCACGTATCTCAGTATTGTAGCGGCTGACGATTTCTTGGGGTTCTAAGTCCATAAGGTACGTTCGTCCTCTGTACCGCCAAACCTCTTTGCCTTTTTCTGAGACTACCTCCATTGCCGCAAGGTCAATGAGCTTCTTTTTAATCACTTCCCGTGATATATGAAGAACCACATTTCCATTGCGATGTCTACGTATTTCTCCTCTCGCATTCTTCTGTGCGGTGTAATCTTTACGGACACAAATCTCGTAGCCCAAGAATTTGGCGTAGTCTTGTGCGTTGGTTATCAGAGTCTTTTCTTGTGACATTTCCAACTTCAGCTTTTCTTGCATAAAATGAGTAATGTCGGCCTTGATTTTGACGCACTCTTCCTTTGTGCCAATGACCCCAATGAGAAAGTCATCAGCATACCGCACATATTTCAGTCTACGGAAATTTTCATCCATATCGGCTCCACTCGGCATTGTCAGTATCTGCCTTTGTTTAGTACGAAGTTCATCTATCATTGCAGATATTTTACCTGCATCCTTAACCTCGTTTATTCTCTTTTTAAGATAATGCACGCGGTTGTTTAGCTTACAGATGTCCTTGTTCCTGCGCCTCACTGTTCCCTTGCGGAATTTCTGTGCATATTCTTCCATAAACTTATCGAACTTGTCAAGGTAGATATTCGCCAATATTGGACTGACGATGCCGCCTTGCGGTGTGCCCGAATAGGTCTTGTTGAATTGCCATTCTTCCAAATACCCTGCATTGAGAAATTTGCGTATCAGACGTAGAAATCTCTCGTCTAATATCCTTTCCCTTAGTATTTCAATGAGCACGTTGTGGTCTATGTTGTCGAAGAAGCCTTTTATGTCTCCCTCAATAAACCATTTAGTACCATTGAAGTTGTTTTGCAAACTCTTCAGTGCGGTATGGCAACTGCGATTAGGTCGGAATCCATGCGAGGTCCATTCGAAATAGCCTTCATAGATAGCTTCCAATATCATCCTTACCACCTCTTGCACTAACTTGTCTGCGAAAGCGGGAATACCCAGAGGGCGTTTCTTGCCGTTCTTCTTGGGTATGTAAACCCTCCTTGCAGGTTTGGGACTGTAGGTCTCATTCTTAAGGCTGTCTATCAGCTTATTTACCTTGTCAACGCTCATGCCGTCTGCTGTCTTCTTATCTGTTCCGGCAGTCATATTGCCGGGCTTTGCGTGTATACGCTGATAGGCGACATAGAACATCTGCTCGTTGAACAAGATACGATAGAGTCTTTCGTACTTGTAGCTTGAATCACTGCTGTGTTCAGCTAAAATGTTTAATACTTGCTCAGGATTTCTCATACGTCTCTCACGTTTTCCTTTGTTTGTACTAAAGTTACATACTGTTCCCCTTCGCCATGTGCAGGCTATTAACCTGCTCGGACTACTACGAGAACTCCGTTGCCATGTCGGATATTCATGGGCCAACCCCAATAGCCATTCTTTTGGCTTTCCGATTTAGGCAATCCCCAGTTAGCTACACTTGATAACTATTGGCATGACATATTGTCGGATGCGACTTTCGTTCGTTTCCGCTTATTGCGGCTGCGTCATAATCGGCTCTTGTTGCTCTGCACTAACACCAAATAGACAGAGTATTATGAAATGACGTTTATGATAGCCTTCCGTCATTGCAAGATGTGGTACCGCCGAACTATCGTTGAACCAATCAAGGCTTCATCCTCATATATGTCTTTTCGTCTTGCCCCTCAGTCGTCACATGGCTATTTGTGAACTCAGGACTTTAATCAGCATGCTACACTCCCCTCTGAGTTTCCTCTTTGGATAAGCTGATTGACGATAGGATTTATCGAGCCCAATCCTAACTTCTTGCTATTTAAGCATTTATCAAGCGACCAATCTGGGCGCACCTGCATAGATCTGAGTAGTGCTTACATTGCGATGGGTGAGCATCTTGCTTACCGTATAGATGTCGGTGCCTCCTGCAATCTGCAATGTTGCAAAAGTATGACGGAAACAATGAAAAGTAATGTGTTTCTTGATACCAGCAGCTTTGATCCATTCTTTGAGGGGATCTTGGCAATAGGTGCGTTTCATCCCTTTGAAGACAGTACCTTTAGCCTTCTCTCCACATAAAGCGAGTGCTTCATCACTGATAGGCAATGTGGCTACAGTCTTTGTCTTAATAGTAGTGATTCTTAAACAGAACCCACCTTCCGGAGCTGCTTCTATATCTTCCCATTTGAGGTTCATCACATCACTGATGCGAAGACCAGTGAGACATGAGAACAAGGAAGCTCGACGGAGTACATCTATCTTACATGGAGTAGCTGCCAGTTTTTTTAATTCTGCCAACGTAAGATATTCTTTATGAACATCCTGCGTCTTAATCTTCTCCAGATAGTCGTTGATATTCGTGTTGATCATCTTCGACTCATAAGCGACCTTCAACAAAGCGCGAAATGAGCACCAATAGCTGGAAGCTGAGTTATGGCAGATTCTGGCAGACTTGTCATCCGTAGTGACAAGAGCCAACAGATAGGTTCGGAACTTGTTGCAGAAGTTCTCCGTGATGTCTTTGAAGAGGCACTTGCCCCCACAGAACTTATAGAAATGTTCATAGACGATGAACCATTTCTGATCCTTCCCACGGCACACCAAACGATAGTATTCGAGGAAGTCGTCATTGAGATGGTTGGTATCGAAGCAGCTTAAGTCCCTGCAGATGATGGCCTCACTTCTACGACATCGGACAATTTCAGCCTTTGCCATCATGCTCTGATTATATTTCTGCTGTGTCTTGTTCTCCGGCTTAGCATAGATGTATATGCCAAGATACTCCCGGCGCTGAACCTTCATTGTGTAGGGGTTGCGGAACCCTGGATAGTAGTCCAGATAAAGGGATATTCTTCCCTTAGAGATAGGGCGCTTACGCAGCGTCACCTTGGTAACGGAATTAGTCATATTTTCTAATGTTGATGGATGGGTTGCAAAATTCGTAAAATGAATCGATAGTGTAACGTTGCACCCACTTACACCGACAGTGAGTGCACGAAATTTTAGTCTTTTGCATTGATGAGCACCTCATATTCACCGCAATTCCTCTCAAGAAGAGCCTTGTCAACCTCAACTCTTGGGTAATAGCTGAAGGCTCCGATACGTTTATACGGAATCTTATATCGCTTGATCAGATAGGACACCTGGTCTTTGGTAAGTCCATACTTCTTTGAAATCTCTGTTCGTGTGTAGTAGTTAGGATCCACAACACCTTCAGCAATCTTTTTAAGAGTGTTGATGTGGACCTTCGAGTAGTAGACGGTTCTACCATGGGTGATACGTGGAATGCTATGCCGCTTCACAAACGACATAACAGCTCCATGGGTCATGCCAAACTTCTCTACTACCTCATCGGCAGTATAGTAATCCTGGCGGTTGAAATTGATTCTGATGTCGGAGAAAGCCTGGTCGATGTCCTCTTTCTTATAAAAGACATATCGGCCCTGATAGATCTTGGCGATGTGGAACTTCTCAATCCGGTTGTTGATCATTGTCTTGCTTACGTGGAACTTCTTCACGAGCTGAGTCAGATTGTAATAGTTGCTCTCATCCACCTTCTCACGAGGATGATAAAAACGCTTCCGATAGGGACGAGGATTGTCAAAAATATTCTCGATGTCTTTTCGCCGGATGATTGTCCGATTGCCTAACTGTAGGCATGGGAAGATACCAGCCTGCAGGTAGCGGTAGACAGACGCTCTACTTGTCCCTAAGAGGATACCAGCCTCGGAGGGAGAAATAAAATCTTTCCCCTTAATGGCAATTTCGGCTAATGTAGCCACTTGAGTTTCCTCTTCATTCTGAGCCTGCTCGATTCTGGCGCGGTTCTTTTGGTATTTGTATGCCTTGTCCGTGCAACTTCGAGAGCAGAATCTCGTTACTAGAGTGTGGGCATGAAACTCTTTGCCACACCACTCGCATCTTTTAATAATGTCCATTTTTGTACTATTTTAATCATCTAAGTCTGCAAATCTGTCTCATAGTGTCTCACAGTTTCTCAAAGTCGCCTATTGAGCACTTTAGTGATGACCTCGGTATTTTCGCATAGTGTCTCATATCGCACTATGATGTCGTTTTGTGAGGTGTCTCACAGTGTCTCACATCGCACTTCGATGACGTTTTGCCACTAGAAAATTGGTGTCAAGAAAAAGTCAGCGGTACAAATATGGTACAAAAATTGAGTAAAAAAGAAGCACTACCTGTTAGGTAGTGCCAGAATAGATATTTTGCAAAGTGCCGAATATCAGTAAGTTTTGTATGATTTAGTAACAGATAGTAACAGATACTAACTGATATTTTTGTCAAATCATTTGCCGATGCAAAAGTGTGAGAATATGTTGTTTAATGTCTCTTGTGGAGTTATGGCGCCCCCAGTGATCTCCGCCAGATCTTCAAGACAGATTCGCAGATCCTCGCTGATGAAATCTGCACTCAACCCTTCTTCAAGGGCTTCAAGGACCCTATTGATACTCTTATCGGCCTTGAGAAGCGCATAGTAGTGACGGGAGTTGGTCACGACAACATCATTCTCCGAGATGTCTGGTATTCCCGCAGCAGAAAAAAGCGTGTCTTCTAAAGCGGTTATATTTTGGTTGTATTTTGCAGATATATATACCACGTTTTTCTTGTTTGGCGGGATCACTCCATGAAAATGCAGATCGGCCTTATTGAATACTGTTATTAATTTCTTGCCTTGAGTCCGGTCTACCATCTCCAAACGTTCGGCTTCTGTTGGCTTTTCATCGACCACCCAAAGAACGATTGCCGCTTCTGCCAATTTTTTGTACGTTCGCTCTATACCCATCCTCTCTATTTTGTCCGTGGTGTCTCTTAACCCAGCTGTGTCGATAAACCTAAAGGTTATACCATGGATGGAAGTGGTATCTTCGATCACATCACGTGTTGTACCACTTATATTGCTCACTATGGCCCGATCGTCGCGCAACAGTCTGTTTAGCAAAGTGCTCTTTCCCACATTTGTTTTACCAACTATAGCTACAGAAATCCCTTTTTTTATGGCCTCTCCTGCTGCGAAAGAGTTGGCAAGGGTCTCTATCTTGTTTTTCAGTTCTTCTGCCAGGCTGTGCAACTCTGGCCGTTTGGCAAATTCCAGTTCCTCATGATCGCTAAAATCAAGCTCAAGTTCCAAAAGAGAGTTCATTTTCAGCAGTTTGTCTCTTAAATCCGAAAGAGCATTACTGAAATGTCCCCTAAGTTGTCCCAAGGCGATCTTGTGTGAAGCTCTGTTCGATGCGCTTATCAAATCAGCCACAGCTTCAGCTTGGCTGAGATCCAAACGTCCATTAAGATAAGCTCGCTTGGTATATTCGCCGGGTTCGGCTTGTCTACATCCTGCCTTAATTAGAGCCGAAAGAGCTTGTTGGAGGATATAAGCAGAGCCATGGCAGGAAATTTCGGCACAATCCTCTCCTGTATAGGAGTGGGGAGAGGGATAGAAGTTTACCACTACGTCATCAATCAACTCTCCTTCGGTGGAGAAAAAGTCGCCATAGAACCGTTTCTTTGTCCTTGCATAAGCGAAAGGTTTGCCCAGACTGTTTCTGAGCATCCCCTCCAATATTCCAAATGTTTTTTCGCCACTGATACGGATGACTCCGATGGCTCCTCCTGCAGGCGTAGCTAAAGCGCAGATTGTATCTCTCAAAATATTTGCTATTAGATTCGTTCCAATACTTTAATTATCAAATTGTCAATTGAAGAATGTTGCCCGGCGTCTGCTGTTCCAGCCCGCCGGTTGGCAATTACCATGCAACATGTGAGTGCCTTGTGTCCCATCATTCGGCTAAGACCGGCAACAGCAGAAGATTCCATTTCAAAATTTGTAATATGGAGCCCTTCGTATTCAAAGCTTTCAATTTTTTCGTTTTGTTTAGGGTCTGCCAAGGGGATTCTAAGTTGACGGCCTTGCGGACCGAAAAATCCACCACATGCTACGGTGTAGCCACGTACCATGTCATCATGTGCAATGCTATTGAGTAATTCTTCGTCAGAGGCTACGATATAAGGGATGCAGGTGGGACGCTTCCAATGCATATGACGGATAAAGGCTTGTTCCATCTTGAGATCGCAAGCCTCGTCACGTTTTCCATAAAAATTCAACAAGCCGTCAAAACCGATACTTTTCACACTGGCAATGAAGGTTCCAGTAGGAGTATTGGGCTGCAGTCCTCCGCAGGTACCTACTCTTACGATAGTGAGTTGCCTGAAGTCTTTCTTCAGTTCGCGTTTTTGAAAGTCAATGTTGGCACAAGCATCCAGTTCGTTGATTACAATATCGATATTGTCACATCCAATACCTGTTCCTTGAACAGTTATTCTCTTACCTTTATATTTTCCGGTAATGGTATGAAATTCGCGGTTGTGCACATTGCATTCAATGTCAGTCAAATGTGTGGCTACAAGATTAACACGATCAGGATCGCCCACAAGCATTACCTTATCAGCGAGATGTTCCGGTTTAAGATGTAGATGATAGATGCTGCCATCAGGGTTGATGAGCAGTTCCGATGGTGAAAAATATTCGTTCATAGCATATTCGTTTTAGAGGATGATCGTTTTCCATTGTGACAATGGAATCATTGGTTTTCTATTTTTCTGATTTGTTTCTCTAAAAGGTGAATTTCTTCTGCGAGAATTGGCAGTTTCTTTTCCAAGGATATGATAGTCGTGGCATTCTTGTTAGAGTCTCTCCGCAACTCGCTTAAGTTATTTCTCATATTGTTAAAAGACTTTGACATATCTATCCATTTGGCACAAAGTTGGCGTGCCTTTTGAGAATGGAAAGAAGACATGCTTTCGTAAACGATATCGTCGTTGATAACAAATTTGAAATCATTGCCGGTTTTCTTTTTCTTCAGCCTCTGTTTTAAATTTTCAAGACGCTGAAGAGCCTTTTTCCTATTGCCAAAAGCCCAAGTGTCTGAAATAGAGCGCAGACGGGCTATTTGAGTAGCTTGCTGAGGGCTTGAGACCACTCCGGAAAGTGTTTCTCTCACAGTGGTTGGCTCAAAGGCATAGATGCATAATTTTCCGTCCGGCTGATATCTGTCGCTAACCAGCCATCCAAGGGTATCAAAATCATCAATGATGAGCATATAATCATTCGCATCTGAGTTGAAAGGTAATCCGCAATTCTCTGGTTCGTAAAAAACATTGTCATCAGGATTGTAAACTGACATGAAAATGTCTCTTTTGCCTACGCTGTGTCTTCCTTCACCTGAGAAGTAAAGGGTTTTTCCATCAGGAGCCAAAAATGGGAAACCGGCATGTAAGATTTCTTTTGACAATTCAGAGCGATGGAGCGGGGTAGAAAAGCCGTTACCCGTCAAGTTTTGGGTATAGATGCCACGATTTGTGGTATCGTTGTAAGCAAATATGCGATAGTTCTCGAACCCGTTTTCGTAAATCATTTGCCCATTTCTAATGGTAAGACTTCCATTTTCCTTGTCTAAGGGAATATACTTAAGGAAATCTTCATTCTTGTCCACTACGACACTGTCGATGAACATTATCTTGGCTGCAGACGGCAATAATTGCTCAAAAAGGGTATTGATATGAGAAACTGATGTCTTGGGCTTCATCTGTTTTTTCTGAGCCCTTGTCATAGCGGGCACGATCAACAGACAACAAACAGTCATGAAATATACAAACAGAAAGTGTTTCATCATATAATTATCTTTTTTACAAAGGTATGGCTAATTTTTGTTACCACAAAATCTTTTATCTATTTTTTTGAAGAAAGAGCTCCAACTATTCTGGGGACGTTCCACAAAGTGTGGCGGTCGCCATCCAACAGTGTGGTGGTTGCCATCCAACAATACGGCGGTCGCCATCCAACAATACGGCGGTCGCCATCCAACAATACGGCGGTCGCACAACGTGGAGGATTTAGTTCGCAACGTTTTGAAAACTATATGGAAAAGATTAAGCTAACCAGTCAAGCCTTCCCATGCTCGTTTTTTTATAGTGCCCATGTCAAAATGCCGAGATGCTTAAGTTGCTTCTCTCACCATTCCTAATCTCAAGGAGAAAGCTCAGAAAGTATTGTAATTGTAAATGAACAGGAACATGAAAGTCGGTGGGGCTGGATTCCTCCATAAGAACGCAGCCCCACGTAAAACAGGCTTTCTAAGCCTTGGCATTGGTACTCTGAAATAAGAATTTTAGCATTATAGTGGATATTATCATTTTTCGCTCATGAGATGATCAAAAAAATCGTCCAAATCTTTATCCAGTCCATTCATTAAGTCTCCACCAAGGATAATTGTTTCGTCGTCGGCTATATAAAGTTCTCCGAGTGAATGTTTCTCATCATCTTCGAGCACGAAACTATAGGGCTTAAGGATTCCCATATCATCAACGAGACTGGAAAGACGTTTCAAGGCGTTGCGAAGGGCTTGTTTGGTTTCGTCATAGAAATTCTTGTCCTTGTTATCTATCCATTGCTCAACTACACAGCGTGTTATCTCCTTCTCGTCGTCGTCGAAAGCAAGGAGTTCTCCTGTCTCTTGGTTGACGCAGAGATGAATATCGGTAATGAGTGAAACTTCGTCATTGTGTGGGAATTTTTGAGCTATTTTCTTTATAAAACGCTCAAGTTGCTGGTTTGTTTGTTCTGTAGTAGACATGGTTGCTTGATTTGTAAATGTTGTTACAGAGGTCATTAAAAAATAATGTGGGGTGGAAGAATTCTATTGCTGTCAATGTTCTTTTTATGGATCATGACGTATTTTTAAAAGGGGATTCTCATTGTAGCCTTCTTCTGCAGCCGACTGGGGCTTGCATCTGTAAATAGGCAATCGCTTGATTCTTACTGAATTGTCGTTGAGGGCTATTACCTTGTTGGCAGTAGTTTCTGTTACAGAGCAAGAAATTCTGTTGTCCCCAGCCTCCCAATACACCATATTCTGTGTATCACTATTGACGATAACATATTTGTATTGGAAAGGGAAGTGGGAGATCATGTCAGCATTGATGCTCACCATCCAACAATTGTCCCCCACCTTGTCCATAGGTAGGTACCTATTTGTCAGCCATCTCCCCATAGTTGGCGTATCACCCAAAACAGCAATCTGCTCTTGAGGCAACAGGCCGTAGGCGCGAACGTTGAGAATTACGGTGATATGTGCCAAAGGGACTGGGACGATGTTGATTTTGTCAGGTCTAAGGCTTACTTGGATTCCATTGTCTTTGCATGCACATTGCCAATGGAGGGGCCAGTCCTGCCATGAGTCATAAAACTCATACTCGCAATCTTGACTTAGTGCGATAGCACGTGGTACGGGATTGCACTCCCTTCGCTCCACAAGGCCATCCGCTCCCCTAAGTTGATATGCATAAAACAGGGCTACGTAAGAGCGATGCCAAGAGGGCATGAGACTGTAGTCGATACTCCAATTGAAGCCGTCGGATGTAATCATAGGAATATACTCTATCCTCACCCTGCTTTGTGTAAGGATAAGGTGGAGCGCCACTTCCAGCGTCTCCCCCCATTTTGCTCTATATGGGAGATGAAAAGTCAGTTTCATAGGTGAATCTTTCTTTGGCCACAAATATAGCAAAATATTTTCATTCCGTTCATCTTCCGTATGAAAAAATGATGTTGATGGAATAATTTTTCTCTTAGCCTTCTTGCGTTCAGATGAATTTTGTAACTTTGCACCCCGAATAAAAAGCCTTTGGCTTGCAATATTAAATTATGAACACGATATCGAGGAAAAGATGTCTGGTTTCGGCAGCTATAGTTGTCGTTGCCATGTTAGCTTTCGGTTATTATTATTTCTTCTCGGCTTTTGCCCGTGACGACAAGTCGCAATTCGTATATATCGACAATGACGACAACATTGATTCGGTTTTAACGAAACTTCGTCCCATGTCTACAGACCATGGCATGAATGCCCTTGGCTGTCTTGTCAGGCATTTCAACTATGGAGATCATGTCCGTACAGGTAGGTATGAGGTGGGGAAAGGTATAGGTGCACTTCAACTTTTCCGGCATCTGCGCAACGGCCTGCAAACCCCAGTGGAATTGACAATACCCAGTGTCAGAACGATGGACCGCTTAGCAGGAGAGGTCTCTTCCAGACTTATGATGGATTCTTTGGAACTTTATAAAATGATATCGGATGAAAAAGTATGTCGCAGCTTTGGTCTGGATACAAACACAATTGCCTGTCTTTTCATTCCTAACACCTACGACATCTATTGGAATATCAGCCCTGAAAAGTTCCTCAAGCGTATGAAGAAGGAGGCGGATACATTTTGGAACGATAGCCGTCGGGCAAAGGCCCGCCAGGAAGGACTCACGCCTGTGGAGGTAACAACTTTGGCAAGTATTGTTGACGAAGAAACTGCCAATAACACAGAGAAACCCATGATTGCAGGGATGTATCTGAATCGGCTGAAATTGCGCGACGCTAAATATCCTGATGGTATGCCCCTTCAGGCAGACCCCACTATAAAATTCGCTTGGAAGAAGTTTGACTTGAAGCGCATCTACAACAACCTGCTTTATATCAAGAGTCCTTACAATACCTATAAATACCCCGGACTTCCTCCTGGCCCAATTCGCATCCCATCGGTAGATGGTATTGATGCTGTTCTTAATGCTGTCCACCACAATTACCTTTATATGTGTGCTAAGGAGGATTTTAGCGGTACGCATAATTTTGCCCGCACCTATGAGGAACATCTACGTAATGCCGCTCGTTATAGCGAAGCATTGAACAAACGGGGGATTAAGTGATGAGGGATTATCAGACTTACATTTTTGACCTTGACGGAACGCTCATCAATAGCATTGATGATCTGGCGACAAGTTGTAATTTTGCACTCCGCCAGTTTGGCCTGAAAGAATATGCAGTAGACGAAGTGCGTATGATGGTTGGTAATGGTGTAAAGAAACTCATGGAGCGAGCGACTCCCAATGGTCTGGCAAACCCTCATTTTGAAGAAATCTATTCATTGTTCCGAAAGCACTACATGGACCATAGCCTCGATACTACACGTCCGTATCCTGGCATTATGGAAACCTTGTCTGTGCTAAAATCAAACAACAAAAAATTGGCTGTGGTGAGCAATAAGTTCTATGCGGCCACTCAAGAGATTGTTGCGCACTTTTTCGGTACATTGATCCCGGTTGCCATCGGCGAACGGGATAACATTAGGAAAAAACCAGCGCCGGATACGGTCGTTGAAGCTATGCGACAACTTGGAGCCCGACGAGAGGAATGCGTGTATGTGGGTGACAGCGATGTGGATATAGATACGGCCCGCAATTGTGGAATACCCTGTATCAGTGTGCTTTGGGGATTTCGTAGTAAAGAATTTCTGTTGGCCCATGGAGCAACCCAATTCATCAGCCATCCCAACGAGCTCATCATTCACAAAAATTCTTGAACAGAAGCTATAGAAGACTGCCATGTTAGCATAGTACTTTGTGTAAAAATAACTGTTTATTTGCTGCTTTGTGACCGAAAATGATTACTTTTGCCAAAAAATAACAAATGACGGAAGAAATACAATTATCGGTCCCCCCAGAGACAGCTGCTGATAGTCGGCGACTTGCCCAACATATTGCACGCCTGAAAGCCATTGATGCGCGTACGATAAAACATATTAGAATTTTGCGCAGAAGTATTGATGCCAGACAAAAACATATTCTGGTGAACCTTTCTGTCAGGTTATATATCAACGAAGAAGTCGAAGACGACGAATTCAACAAGATAAATTACCGAGAAGTGAACGGTCGCCCCACAGTTGTTGTGATTGGTGAAGGACCAGCCGGACTGTTTGCCTCACTTCGCCTCATAGAATTGGGATTCAGGCCAGTTGTTATTGAGCGTGGGAAGAATGTGCGTGAGCGCAAGAAAGATCTTTCCTTGATTACCCGCACGCAAAAGGTGGATCCAGAAAGTAATTACAGTTTTGGAGAGGGTGGGGCGGGAGCCTACTCCGATGGAAAACTCTATACGCGCAGCAAAAAGCGTGGAAACGTGAATCGAATTCTTAATATCTTCTGTCAGCATGGCGCCCCGCTATCCATTCTTTCGGATGCACATCCTCATATAGGCACAGATAAGTTGCCACGTGTGATAGAAAACATGCGATTGCAAATCCTGCGCTGTGGGGGATCTGTCCATTTTCAGACTTTGATGAAACGTTTTATCCTCCAAGGCGAAACGATAGTTGGCGTGGAAGCTGTAGATCTCATCACTGGGAAAGAATTAGAATTCCACGGTCCGGTAATTCTTGCTACAGGACATTCAGCCCGAGACGTATACCGTTACTTGGCATCAGCTCGTGTAGAGATTGAGCCAAAAGGTATTGCTGTAGGAGTGCGTTTGGAACATCCATCACATCTCATCGATCAAATCATGTATCACAGTCCTAAAGGGCGTGGAGATTTTCTTCCGGCAGCCGAGTATAATATGGTGACTCAGGTAAATGGTCGGGGAGTTTATAGCTTTTGCATGTGTCCTGGAGGCTTTGTTGTGCCTGCAGCCACTGGTCCCAAGCAAATAGTGGTAAATGGCATGAGTCCTTCAAATCGTGGTACTCGATGGAGCAACAGTGGAATGGTAGTAGAGACGCATCCTGAGGATTTGCCTGGTGAGAATGTCTTGAAGGTGATGGACTTTCAAGAGCGCCTTGAAGAGACATCCTGGGAAGAGGGGAATCGATTGCAAACAGCCCCAGCTCAACGCATGAGGGATTTTGTCGAAGGCCACCCAAGTGCCTCTTTGCCTCAGACTTCATACGCTCCTGGAGTAGTCTCAAGCCGACTCGACAACTGGCTGCCAGAATTTGTATCCCATCGTCTAATTGAAGGTTTTAAAATATTTGGCCATCGGCATAAAGGATTTCTTACCAATGAGGCCGTACTTATCGCTGTAGAAACAAGGACGAGCTCGCCTGTGAGAATTCTGCGTTCTCCGTCAACACTTCAGCACATTCGTATTCATGGCTTGTTTCCTTGTGGCGAAGGGGCAGGATATGCCGGAGGTATTGTTTCTGCGGGAATTGACGGTGAGCGATGCGCCGAGAGTGCTGCTGCATATTTGCAGCAGTTATCTTGAAAGATGTTGTTGTAATAATAAACATGGTCTACATGAAGACTATATTGTCGAAAAAGATCTTTTTTGTTGGTATTCTGATGATCTGTCTTTCCGTTACTTCTGTTCGAGGTCAACGAAGAGGCTATGAGAGTTATCTTTCTAAGTTGATTTCGGCTTATGCTGATAGTTTGTCACAGCAATCCTCTGACACGTCTCATATTTACTTACAAACGCCTGTAAACAGTAATTACAGGCTGTTTACACCCTTGGCACTCTATTATTCTCCTCTGCAGAATAGCCTTGAAACGGGCAAAGTTCCAGATAAGATAGACAAGGCGTTGCTTCATGTGTATCTGACGCGTCCCGATTTGGTGAAAACTACCGAGCGCAATCTTAAAGCCGTTGGTTCGCCCGAAGAGACCAAACAAGTGAAAGTGCATCCCGACATAGTAGACATCATTGCACCACAAGCCCAGGAACCTGAAGCTTATCCTTTAGATCTTGTCATCAGTAAACCCAATTTTTGGTCGCTGTCTGCAGAATATTACATGCAATTCCTGCAGAACTATGTTTCTTCCAATTGGTATAAAGGTGGGCAGAGTAACTATTCTATGGTGGGTGGATTGACTGTTCAAGCCAACTACAATAATAAGCAGAAGGTACGCTTCGATAACAAACTCGAATTGAAACTTGGCTTTCAGGCCACTCGCGACGATAGTCTTCATAACATGAAGACTTCGGAGGATCTTATACGCTATACAGGGAAATTGGGGCTGCAGGCCTCCAATCATTGGTATTATACACTGCAGGCTATTGCTCAAACCCAGTTCATGCGGTCTTACAAGAGTAACGACCCGGCGGTATATTCAGATTTTTTGTCTCCCTTTGTCTTAAACATTTCTTTGGGTATGGACTATAATGTGAATTGGCTCAAGCAACGTCTGACAGGATCGGTTCATTTAGCTCCTATTGCCTATAATTTCAAGTATGTAGACCGTCTCTCTCTGTCAACACGGTATGGCTTGGATGAAGGTAAGCACCAGCTCAATGATTATGGTTCTGAAATCAATCTCGATCTTACTTATAAGTTTGCTACCAATATGAAATGGAGCTCCCGTCTTTATTTCTATACAACATATAAGCGGACGGAATTGGAGTGGGAGAATACTGTCATTTTGCAGATTAACCGTTTCCTAACTACCAACATCTTACTTTATCCACGTTTTGATGACGGTTCAAAGAAAGACAACCACCATGGGTACTGGCAGCTCAAGGAATATTGTTCTTTGGGTTTTACCTTTCAATTTTAGCAGATTGAAGTTATGTTGTTCGCTAAAGGATTTTGGCAATTCTATCCCTACCTGAGACTGGCTTTGTTTTTTGTATCCGGTATTCTTGTGGCTAATTATTTTGCCTTTCTGTCCTTAGCACTCACTGCCACACTCACTGTGCTCTGCATTGTGAGTGCTCTTATTTTTATAAAGAGAAGATATCTATCCACTCTTTGTATTTATCTGTCGGTGTTTTTCTTGGGTGCGTTGTTGATGATGCGGTCAGCCTCAGAGTTGTCACAGAAAAATAGAACCATTACAGGAACTGAAAAAGAATACAAGGCTATCATCATCAGTCAGCCACAACCAAGGGGTAAGACGATGGCCATGGACTTGTTCATTCTGCAAGACCGTTATAAGGTAAAGGCACATATCTTCAAAGATGACGCTCTTAGAGCCGAACAATTAAAGATAGGACAAGGAATTGTCTTTACTGGCGTACTTGAAAGACCTGAAAATAGAGGTGAAAAATTCAACTACATACGATGGCTCAATACCCATGGGTTCATAGCCACAGTGTTCTTATTGCCTAAGCAATGGCATACCGAAAATTTAGACATTTCGGGCGTAAGCCACTTTCAGAAAGCGGGTTGGCGAATGCTTTCATTCAGACAGCGATTAATTGACCGCATAAGTTCTCACTCCAACATCAGCCCGTCAACAGCAATACTATTAGCTCTAACATTGGGCGATAGAACTTTTCTGACGCAGCAACAGAAGACCTCTTTCAGCGATGCGGGAGTCGCACATCTCTTGGCTCTCAGTGGTCTGCATCTTTCAATTGTTTATGGTTTCCTTGCATTCTTGATGTCGGCTTTTCGTCGTCGGTGGTTATCAACAATTTTTTGTGTGTTCACCGTTTGGATTTACGTCATGATTGTTGGTATGCCTGTAAGTGCCGTGAGATCCGCTATCATGTTGTCTGTCTATGCTGTGACCTCTATAGGTTATCGTGATCGCACGGGAATCAATGTCTTGGCACTCACCGCCATGACATTGTTAGCTTTTAATCCTCTATTGCTTTGGGACTGCGGATTCCAATTGTCTTTTCTTTCAGTTCTGTCTATTGGAATATATTTCAGGCCTCTGTACCAGATTGCCCATCAGTGGACACCTCTACTTAAGAAGGTTTGGGGCTTTCTTGTTGTTTCCTTGGCAGCCCAAATCGGTACGACTCCACTTGTTCTTTATACCTTTGGACATATGAATCCTTATGTCTCATTGACCTCGCTTTTCCTCATTCCTCTTACCATGGTTATTCTTTATGTCGGGTTTTGTGGGATTCTCTTATACGCAGTCGGCCTGAATGGTGCCCTGTTCGTGGAGATAGGAGAAAAAGCTTCTGGATTTCTGATGAACATAACTCATTGGACAACTCATTTACCAGGATCTAATGTTTGCACTGAGAATTGGAGTCTGCCCCAAACCATCATAACTTATTTGTTGATTATTTTGTTGAGCTTGCTCTTGTTTAAGATCAGAGAGATATTGATTGGTGGGCGTGTTGAATTAAAATAAAGCCTGTGAACAATTCTACTATTCACAGGCTTTACTGAGGGATGTTAGTTAGGCACCATGGAAAAGATACTCTTTTTGAATGTCGGAAGTCATGCGAGTGAAAATCTCATTCTGCAATTCTTTGGCCACATTCAAAGCGTGAAGCAAAAGTTTGTCTGAGAAATCCTGAAGCATGTCCAAAGCTTTGACTGGTGCATCCTTGCAGACAGCAAGATAGTCAGCTTCAAACTCGCGTTGACGTTCATCATTTTCTTTCTCAAGCTTCGAATATGCATCTTTGACAATGGGTGCGTAAGCATTATAATTGGTCATGGCCAGTGTCATCACCTTACGGAATGCCCAGTAGGCTGATTTCTCATCTGCGTGACTATTGCCCAAACGGTAAGGTTCTGGAACAGAGCGAACACCTTGATACAAAGGTAGGAAGATGCCCAGATCGGCCATACCCAAAGCAATATAAGTCACATGCCCGATGGATGGAGGAAGATTCTTGCGTACCTGGATGATATGTGTCTGCGTTGTACGGAAAATGCTTACTGGGCGCCAGGGTTCCTTACCATTGTTGTGCAGATAGGGATCATGGTCCGTACCGTCGTAATGGAAGCGGAACGCTGTGCGAAGCATCTGTAGATCAAACGGTTTATCTGATTCAGCAAATACGGGGAAAGTATTTTTTGTCACATCGTTGTGAATGCTCGGCGAGAACATTGCCTGCAGTCCCCATACGCGTGGATAGTTGTAGGTGAAGTCGTCATGCCCCGGTTCCTTACAGTCGTGGGCAAAGGCCTTATGAAAATCGAATTTTCCTTCTGATGGATGATAGAGACCGTTTTTCTCGGCAAATTCTACAAGGCCAGGAGCGGCGAGAAAGTTCTCCTTATCTTTAGGATCGTAATCGCGAAGGCGGCTCTGGTTACCCGTCACATAATACTTGTCGGCTGGAATTTTTGCTGCAAGCCATAGGTGACCGCAAGCATTTTCCAGATACCAGACCTCCTTGTCGTCGATAAAGCCAATGCCAAAGCCTTCGGCCGAACCGTATTTCTCAATGAGTGCGCCCAAGCGCTCAACACCTTCTCGGGCCGTGCGGATATAAGGAAGAACTATATTATAGGTGCAGTTCTCAGCAAGCCCATCAGGAACATAAGGATCGAAAGAAAGAGCCTCCTTGCTGCTGAAAATCGTTTCAGTTGAACTCATTCCCACACCTGCCGTGTTGAATCCAGCACTGCCCCATTCGCCGGGGAATTGGTAATCGGGTAGGCCTGTATAGCCTAAGGCTACTTCGGGTAGGGGACAACGAAACGCGCTATCCTTGGCGATAAACTCACGAGGGCCATGGGCTGTGTCTGTATGGAATTCATAGTTGATGGCCATCATGGCATCAAAGTCGCTTGAACGACAAAGAAAGCGGGAACCGTCGGTTGACATCTTGTCACCAACAATAATGGTTGTGCATTCAGAAGGTAAACTGCTTGCACGTTGTTCTGTTTTTTTCATCATACTTTACTTTTTTAAGTCGTGTGCTAAATTAAACATTATATTTTGAAGAAAGAAACAATTCGTGAAAATAAAGTTCTGTATTGTAGGGTATGGGTTGATCCATTCCTTATCCCCCTACGACTCTATCCTAAAGATTCAATTCATCATCAACGTCATGATTGCATTTACATCCTTAAAGATAAAGAGTGATAGCTGGCCGATAGTGAGTGCAGATGCATTGGGTAGAGGACGATCGGTCTTCAGTACCTCTCCATTAGCAATGGCGTAATAGGTATTGTTGTTGGCAATATCCCTATCGGCATAGACACGAAGATTAAATTTTTCTGTTGGGTGGAGGCGGGCATAGAGTTGAAGTGCGACTTCGGCATTGATAATCCTTATCATTCCCATCGCTGCTGTAGGGAGGACCTCTGCAGAAGAATGTAAATCTTTCAGTGCCACATCATAATCCTCTTTATCGTGAAGAAGTATACATGGTTGTGCACATTGCCATTTATTGAATGTGTCAAAATCCATCATTCCAACCTCCTCTGGTCCGGCAATTGCCTGGATGCTCTGCGAATAGCCGCATTGGGCATACCATGTGAAGAGCCAGGGGCCAGCGGGTATCAGACAGGCAAAAACTGTATGTTTTTCGTAGAGTCTATTGTGAGCTTGACGCATCAGACTTGTTCCTATGTTTTGCCTTCTCATGTCTGCTCTCACACTCACTCCACTGATATAGGCAGCATTGACAGCCGTATTCTCCATCTTCAAACGCATAGGAATAGTCTGTAAAGCTCCAACTACATGACTATCAATTTGGCAAACGACATTGATATCTGGACGATAGATCTTCTCAAAATACAATTTCATAAAATCCTCTGAGTCGTGGAAAGCATCACGCCACAAGTTTATGGTTTCCTCCTTGATTCGTTCAGAATCAACAAAATCAGCTAAAGGCTCGTTCTCCATAATGCTATACTTTTCAAGGAGAAATTCTGGCTTATATGAAAGTTTGGCACGTCGCAAACCTTCCTCGCCCAAATCCTCCTCACGGTTGATGTGAATATACTGAGGCGGGAGATGTCTCACAAATTCTTGATTTATGATGGAGAAGGCTCCTTCGTAGTCGACATCAGCTTTTTCTACACAGACATCAAATGTGTCAGAATTTATTGGGCATCCATAGGTAAAGGCAACAAGTTTACCGTCCACAAAAATGGTTCCTCCAAGGCAATCGAGTTGTTTCCAATAGAGAAAGGCACGTGTCATGGATCGCTGTTCCTCAAAAAGATTTTTCTTTTCGATTTCTGTGGCACTGTCTTTTGTTTTCAATCGCCACTCTTCCTCTAAATTTAGACATTGTGGAATCATTTCGGGCAGCATTGGCCGGTATTCATATTTGGGGTAAAGAGCCCGAAATTTGTTACAGTGGTTTCGCTTGCTCTGAAGGTGCTTGCCCGAAAGTGTTTCCAGCTTTTCACGAGAATAGATATAGTCGAAAAAATCTCGTTCTTGTTTCATTTTGAACATACCGGGCATGGCAGCCTCCAAGAGTTGAACCTGTTCTTTGCCCGCGCCTATCATTAAGAATGGATGGCCCATGGCAATGGCGTCGGATCTTAATTCCTTAATCACTTTTACAACTTGACCAACATCAGGCATTTTTCCCTCTTTATCTGGCTTTGCCAATGGCCCCATATAGGCCAAATGGTGGCCAGAATAGAAACGAAACACGAGAAAGTCGTCTATGACAGCATATTGAGTATCATAAAGAAACCGCCAACTGATTATGTTGGCAAACGAGAGGTCGCAATTTTGGAATTTTCCTTGGAGGGTATAGCTTTGAATCAACTCGCGGTCGGTCAAAAGCACGTCATTGAATTTTATCATTTTTGAAATAAATTTTTATTTACTCACTTTGCTGATAAGTGCTTGAGAGCTTTATTGTCGTAAAATGAGCCATCGTTTTAACAACAAAGATTGAAGTTGGAGATGTAAACGATTTACTGTAAAGAATCTTGTCTGTTAGTCATAGCTTTGACTGTAAGTACAGTTCTAACTTCGGAATCTATCATATCGATATGTTCCTATTCCTGATTTAGGACGTTAACGTTAATCTGGAACAAAACACTTAACCAACAGTCCAGTGTCGTGTTATTTAAAGATTATACTATTAGGAAGTTTAACCCATTTCCTGTTTCTTGTGATCTTTATTGCACTTCCTTCCTCTTGTTTTAAAACGTATGTTGAGTCTTTTGGATGATGGGTGAGAGTGGCCTTCAGATCCTCACTGCCATAATCATTTGTGATAGAAAGTTTGGCAGTGTGATTATTAACCAAAGTGACATCAGTAAAAATCCATTTTCTCGAATCTATATTGTCTCCAAGATATCCAGCTACCTCCCCAAGAAACTCTTGCCCCGGTATCAACTTATTTTGGTGGTAGAGATCCATGTCAATATAGATATTGTATTCTTTATTGTAATACCTACCTTTGAATGCGGAGTCCGGCTTTGTATCAATAGAACAACTTAAATCTTTTGGCGATAAGTCTGCTACTTGGATCTGCATGATCAAAGCTGGCAATATCAAAAAAGCAAATATGATTTTATTCATTTTCTTTGAATACTTTTATTCCTTTTAAACTGTCAGAACTATGGGCATATATTATCAGTTTGCCCAATTTTTTTGGCAAAGATACTCTTTTTTACCACACTATTCAAGTTTTTTTGGAAGTTTTGTCTCATTAAGTAAGCTTATTTACTATTTTTTACGTATCTTTGCGGTCATATAATTTTGAAGTATGAAGATAGATAAGGAATTTCCGGATTACATCTTTGAATCCAGTTGGGAAGTTTGCAATAAAGTAGGTGGAATCTATACGGTCTTATCCACTCGTGCTTTGACTTTGCAAGAGAAACTTCGTGATAAGATTTTCTTCATTGGACCGGATTGTTATAAGGATAATAAAGACAATGTCTATTTCACCGAGGATCAGTCCCTTTTTGCTGATTGGCAACAAGAAGCATCCAAAGAGGGATTGAAAGCGAAAGTTGGCCGATGGAATGTCCCGGGCAATCCCATTGTCTTTTTGGTTGATTTCCAACCTTTTTATGCCCACAAGAACGATATATATGGCAAATTGTGGGAAGATTTTCAAGTAGATAGTCTGCATGCTTATGGTGACTATGATGAAGCCTCGATGTTTTCCTACGCAGCAGCGAGGGTAGTTGAGAGCTTCTATCACTTCTACCACTTGGAAAAAAAGAAAGTGGTTTATCACGGCAATGAATGGATGACGGGCTTGGGATTGCTCTACGTGAAGAAGAATCTCCCAAGAGTGGCCACCATCTTTACGACACATGCAACGAGCATCGGCCGGTCTATAGCCGGCAACGGTAAGCCTTTGTACAATTATCTCAATGCCTACAACGGAGATCAAATGGCTTGCGAGCTCAATATTCAGAGTAAGCATTCTATCGAAAAGCAAACAGCAAAAAACGTTGACTGCTTCACTACAGTAAGTAAAATTACAGCAATGGAGTGTCGCGACCTGCTTGATAAGCCTGTTGACGTTGTACTGCCCAATGGCTTTGAGCCAGATTTCATGCCCAAAGGTGCAGATTTCACCCACAAGCGTAAACAAGCTCGCAAGCGTTTTCTACAGGTAGCCAATGCTTTGACCGGAAGCGAATTTGACGACAATACGCTTATTATTTCTACAAGTGGACGATATGAATTCCGCAACAAAGGAATAGATTTGTTTATTGACTCAATGAACCGTCTTCGTCAGAATTTATCAATCGACCGAAATATTGTTGCCTTTATTTGTGTACCAGCCTGGGTGGCCGGACCACGTGAGGACCTGCAAGAACGTCTTAAGAGGGGAGGTACCTACACAACGCCACTTGACAATCCTGTTATTACTCATTGGTTGCACAATATGAATGATGACCGGACACTGGGAATGATGCGCTATCATGATATGCAGAACCGGTTGGGAGAAAAAGTGAAGGTGATATTCGTCCCCTGTTATCTTACGGGAGAAGACGGAATCATGAACTTGAGTTATTACGATCTGATTCTTGGCAACGATCTCTGCATCTATCCGTCGTATTATGAGCCATGGGGCTACACTCCTTTGGAAGCCATAGCGTTCAAGGTGCCCTGTATCACCACCGACTTAGCTGGTTTTGGACAATGGGTCGACAGTGAATGTGGAAGACCTGGAGAACTTTCTGATGGTGTGAAAGTGGTTCATCGTTCCGACTACGATTACAATGAAGTTGCCGATACTATTTGTGAATCAGTATTGCAATTCTCGAAGCTGAATAACGAAGCGGTGAAAGCCTGTCGTTCAAAAGCAGCCCAGCTGTCCACCAAGGCTTATTGGAGCAAGTTCATTACTTATTATGAGGATGCCTACGATTTCGCTTTAAGAAAGGCAGAAAAAAGAATGATCGAATAATTATTAAAGCCTGCATGGTCTTTTCACTGCTTACATGACGGTGCAGCGCTGAATATTTTCAATACAAAATAGAGAATTATGAAAATCAAAGCAGATTATGCTAATGCTCCTCAATGGAAGGAACTGACCATTAAGAGTCGTCTTCCTGAGCAGTTGAAATGTTTGGATGAATTGGCCCATAACATGTGGTGGGCGTGGAATTACGAAGCCCGCAACCTGTTCAAGAGTCTTGACGAGAAGCTCTATGCCGAAGTGGGACATAATCCCGTTTTGCTTTTGGAACGTCTGAGCTATGAGCGTAAAGAGGCAATCGTTAAAGACCGTGCCTTGATGAAGAAAGTAAAGGACGTCTACAAGAAGTTCCGTGAATACATGGACGTAAAACCTGACTCAAAGCGTCCTTCAGTAGCCTACTTCAGCATGGAGTATGGTCTGAATCAAGTATTGAAGATCTATTCTGGTGGTCTTGGCATGTTGGCTGGAGATTATTTGAAAGAAGCTTCCGACAGCAATGTCGATCTCTGTGGTGTTGGTTTCCTTTATCGCTATGGCTATTTCACACAGAGCTTGAGCATGGATGGGCAGCAGATCGCCAAATACGAAGCTCAGAACTTCAGCTCTCTGCCCATTGAGCGGGTTTTAGATGAAAACGGAAATCCCGTCGTCGTCGACGTTCCCTATATAAATTATCAGGTTCACGCATATGTATGGCAAGTGAATGTGGGACGTATCAAACTTTACCTGCTTGATACGGACAACGAAATGAATTCAGATTTCGACAAGCCCATAACCCACTCTCTCTATGGAGGTGACTGGGAGAATCGCTTGAAACAGGAAATCCTGTTGGGAATCGGAGGTATATTGATGCTGAGAAAGCTTGGCATCAAGAAGGATATCTATCATTGCAATGAAGGACACGCAGCATTGTGCAACCTTGAGCGGTTGTGTGAATACGTTCGCTCTGGTCTTAATTTCAATCAGGCCCTCGAGTTAGTGCGTTCTTCATCACTCTATACCGTTCACACACCAGTTCCAGCAGGTCATGACTATTTCGACGAAGGACTCTTCGGCAAATATATGGGCGGTTATCCGGCTCAACTTGGCATCTCTTGGGATGAGTTTATCGGTATGGGCCGCCAGAACCCCGACGACCACAACGAGCGCTTCTGCATGAGTATCTTTGCTTGCAATACATGCCAAGAGGTGAACGGTGTATCAAAACTTCACGGATGGGTGAGTCAGAAGATGTTTGCTCCAATTTGGAGTGGCTACTATCCAGAAGAAAACCATGTGGGCTACGTGACCAATGGTGTACATTTCCCCACTTGGACAGCTACCGAATGGCGTAAGCTCTACGACAAGTATTTCGATCCAAATTTCATGAACGATCAGAGCAACGAGGAAATTTGGCATGCTATCTATAATGTTCCAGACGATGAGATTTGGGATACGCGTATGGCATTGAAGCAGAAGCTCGTACGCTATATCAGAGAGAAATTCACCGACACTTGGCTTCGTAATCAAGGCGACCCCAGCAGAGTGATGTCTCTCTTGGAACGCATCAACCCCAATGCGCTGATGATTGGTTTCTGCCGTCGTTTTGCCACATACAAACGAGCTCACTTGCTCTTTACTGACATTGATCGCTTGTCTAAGATTGTGAACAATCCTGAGCGCCCCGTTTTGTTCTTCTTCTCTGGAAAAGCCCATCCTGCAGATGGAGCAGGTCAAGGCCTGATCAAGAAGATCTATCAGATCAGCCAGCGTCCTGAGTTCCTTGGAAAAATCATCTTCCTTGAGGATTACGACATGCAACTCGCTCGCCGTCTGGTGTCGGGCGTGGATATTTGGATGAATACACCTACACGTCCACTTGAAGCCAGCGGTACTTCCGGTGAGAAAGCTGAAATGAACGGTGTTGTTAACCTCTCCGTACTTGATGGTTGGTGGGTTGAAGGCTACCGTGAAGGTGCTGGTTGGGCTTTGCCTCAGAAACGTACCTATCAGAACCAGGAATATCAGGATCGCCTCGATGCTGCTACTATCTACAGCTTGCTCGAAAATGAGATTATCCCACTCTATTATTCAAAGAACAACAAGGGCTATAGCCCCAACTGGATCAAGGTGATCAAGAATTCGATTGCTACCATTGCGCCCCACTATACGATGAAGCGTCAGTTGGACGACTATTTCGATAAGTTCTATACCAAGGAGGCAACTCGTTTCAAGAAGCTCTCTGCCAACGACAACCGTTTGGCCAAGGATATCGCTCTGTGGAAAGAGACCGTCGCAGAACGTTGGGATGCAATCCATGTGGTGAACAAACAAGTAGACCTGCTTAATCAAGGTGGCGAGACTGGTGTGAAATACACCTTGCGATATACGATTGATGAGCAGGGACTCGACGATGCCATTGGATTGGAGCTTGTCACATTGAAGCCCCAGACAGATCCTTCAGACCACAAGGTTTACAGCATTCATGAGTTTAAGATGGTTGGTCACGAAGGTAATAATTATACTTTCGAGTCTGTCATTGAGCCTGATGAAGCTGGTTCCTATCGTTCTTGTGTACGTATGTATCCCAAGAACAAGAATCTTCCTCACCGTCAGGATTTCTGCTACGTCAAGTGGCTTGACTAACGCTATGCAAGATGGGTAATGACGAGGAGCAGATGGTACGGCTCCTCCTTATTAATACAACAAATCCCGAGGTTATCCCCCGGGATTTGTTGTTTGTTTAGAAGGCTTTCTATATTGAACGGTTGCGTAGCTATTCTTTAGACGTGTCCCTTTCTGTTCAAAAATTGTCAAGTGATTTCAGCAAAAGGCTGCAAGAGGGATTTTTCCTTATCGTGGCTAACGGCATGAGAAATCGTGGCAATGCCACGTGATGCCGTGACAAGTTAGTTGATTGATATCTGATAATTAAAAAGGTCCGCCTCTCAAGGAGAAGCGGGCCCATTTTGTTGTATACTCGATAAGAGATTACTCAGCTTCAGACCAGTCTTCCTGGCTCTTGCGGACATAAGACTGATAGCGGCGTCTTGCTGCCTTTTCAGTCTCTTGGAGCAGCTCGTCGGCCTGCTCGGGAAGTGCCTTCTTCAACGAAGAGAAGCGAACCTCGCCGAGGAGATAGTCTTGGAACTTATCCCACTGCGGAGCCTTCGAATCAAGCTGGAATGGATTCTTGCCCTCCTTGGCCAATTCGGGATTGAAGCGCCACAGGTGCCAGTAACCGCATTCCACAGCCAAGGCTTCCTCGTGCTGAGAGCGACCCATGTTGCGCTTGTCTGCCTTGCTACCCTTGATACCGTGGTTGATACAAGGAGCGTAGGCGATAACGAGTGAAGGTCCGTCGTAGGCCTCAGCCTCACGGATAGCCTTGAGCGTCTGTGCGTTGTCAGCACCCATAGCCACTTGTGCCACGTAAACATAGCCATAAGTTGTCTCCATCAGGCCAAGATCCTTCTTAGTCACACGCTTACCTGATGCGGCAAACTGGGCGATGGCACCCAACGGAGTAGCCTTTGAGCTCTGTCCGCCCGTGTTGGAGTACACCTCGGTGTCGAGCACCAGGATATTGACATCCTCGCCGGAAGCCAACACATGATCGAGACCTCCGTAGCCGATATCGTAGGATGCGCCGTCACCACCAATGATCCACTGGCTACGTTTCACCAGATAGTGGTCGAGGGTCTTCAGTTCCTTGCAAACGGGGCATCCTGCCTCTGCGCCTTGAGCAATCAGCGGCTTAAGCTGAGCAGTAGCAGCCTTGGAGCCGTCGGCGTCATTCTTGTTGGCAATCCAGTTCTGAGCTGCCTCCTTGAAGTCAGCGGGAGTCTTCTCGTCTGCAATCAATTCGTTGAGCAAAGCGCTAATGCGCTCTCTCATCTTCTTGTTACCCAATGCCATACCAAGACCAAACTCGCAGAAGTCCTCAAACAGCGAGTTGTCGAAGGCAGGACCCTGTCCCTTAGCGTTTGTGGTGTAGGGTGAAGAAGGAATAGATGCGGAATAGATAGAGGAGCAACCCGTAGCGTTGGCAATCATCTCGCGGTCACCAAAGAGCTGTGAAACCAGTTTTACGTAGGGAGTCTCACCACAGCCAGAGCAAGCACCGGAGAATTCAAACAGAGGCTGAGCGAACTGAGAGTTCTTGGGGCTCTGCTTGATATCGACGAGATCCTGCTTGCTGGTCACGTTGTTAACCAGGTATTCCCAGTTGGCAGCTTCCTGCTTCATATCGGGGGCATCCACGTTGAAAGGCACCATCTTCAGAGCCTTCTTCACTTCGCCGGTCTCACGGTCCTTCTTGCCAGGGCATACATCAGCGCAGTTGCCGCAGCCCAGACAGTCGAGCACAGAAACTTCCTGGCGGAAGTGCATCCCCTTGAGTGCCTTGGGAGCGAGAACGGGCAATGTTACCAAGTCACCGGCACCTTTGAGCTCCTCGTCGGTCAGGACGAATGGACGAATAGCTGCGTGAGGACAAACGAAGTCACACTTGTTACACTGGATACAGTTCTCTGAATTCCATACGGGAACAAATGCTTCCACGCCACGTTTTTCCCATGCGGCGGTTCCATTCTGCCATGTGCCGTCCACGGTACCATTCTTCACGAAGTCGCTCACCTTCAGCAAATCGCCGGCCTGAGCATTGATGGGACGTACCAATTCCTTGACGAATGCAGGTGCGTTGTCCTCCACCACTTCGTCGTCTGGCAGGTTGGCCCAAGCAGGGTCTACAGCGAGTTCCTTGTATTCGCCGCCACGGTCAACAGCTGCATAGTTCTTGTCGACAACGTCCTGTCCCTTCTTTCCATAAGACTTCACAATGAAAGCCTTCATCTGCTCCACGGCAAGGTCGATAGGAATCACCTTTGTGATGCGGAAGAATGCAGACTGCAGAATGGTGTTGGTGCGGTTGCCCAAACCGATCTCCTGGCCAATCTTTGTGGCATTGATATAATATACTTTGATGTTGTGCTTGGCAAAATAGCGCTTCACCTTATTGGGGATGAAGTTGACCAGTTCGTCACCATCGAAGATAGTGTTGAGCAGGAACGTGCCGTTGTTGCGCAGACCACGGGTCACGTCATACATGTGCAAGTATGCCTGTACGTGGCAAGCCACAAAGTTAGGTGTATTCACCTGATAGGCACTGTGGATAGGCTCGTCGCCGAAGCGCAGGTGAGAGCACGTGAAACCTCCCGACTTCTTAGAGTCGTAGGAGAAGTAGGCCTGGCAATACTTGTTGGTGTTGTTACCGATAATCTGAACGGAGTTCTTGTTGGCACCTACAGTACCATCTGAACCCAAGCCGTAGAATTTAGCCTCGAAGAGCGAATCGCCGCCCATTGGGATTTCCTCAACCTCGGGCAGGGAGGTGAAGGTTACATCGTCAACGATGCCCACGGTGAAATGGTTCTTAGGCTCAGGAAGTTCCAGATTGTTGAAAACTGAAATGATCTTTGCGGGAGTCGTGTCGGAAGATCCCAAACCATAACGGCCACCTACGATAAGCGGCTTACGCTCATCGTCATAGAGAGCGCTCTTCACGTCAAGATAGAGCGGCTCGCCTTCTGCTCCAGGCTCCTTAGTGCGGTCGAGTACAGCGATTCGCTTCACCGTAGCAGGCAAAGTCTTCTTCAGGAAGTCTACAGAGAACGGACGATAGAGGTGGACTGCCACCATACCTACCTTCTTGCCCTGCTTGATCAGATAGTCGATAGCCTCGCGAGCTGGTTCTGTAGCAGAACCCATGAGCACGATGACATTTTCTGCGTCGGCAGCACCATAATAGTTGAAGAGGTGATACTCACGGCCGGTGATCTTCGATATCTCGCCTAAATATTTTTCTACGGCAGCAGGTACTCTGTCGTAATATTCATTGCATGCCTCACGATGGGTGAAGAATGTCTCGGGGTTCTCAGCCGTACCGCGGGTGACAGGACGCTCAGGAGAGAGGGCACGATCACGGAAGCGCTTAATGTACTCGGGGTTGACCAACGGACGGATGTCCTCCATGTCCATGGCCTCAACCTTGTGGTACTCATGAGAAGTACGGAAACCGTCGAAGAAATTGATGAAAGGTACCTCTGTCTCCAGTGTTGCCAGATAAGGTACTGCGGAGAGGTCCATTACTTCCTGGACGGATCCCGAGCAGAACATTGCAAAACCGGTCTGACGGCAAGCCATAACGTCCTGATGGTCGCCGAAGATACAGAGTGAGTGGCTGGCCAGCGTACGTGCAGAAACATTGAACACGCAGGGCAGCAGTTCACCGGCAATCTTGTACATATTGGGGATCATCAGCAGGAGGCCTTGAGATGCAGTGTAGGTCGAAGTCAGTGCGCCAGCCTGGAGCGATCCGTGGACAGCGCCGGCGGCACCGCCCTCAGATTCCATCTCCTGGATAGACACCGTCTGACCAAAGAGATTCTTGCGCCCTTTAGCGGCCCACTCGTCTACGTGCTCCGCCATGGGTGATGAAGGTGTGATAGGGTAGATGGCGGCTACCTCTGTAAACATATAGCTTACATGAGCGGCAGCTGTGTTACCATCACAAGTCATAAATTTTTTTTCTTTTGCCATAATTGATATTAATTATAAAAGAATTTGGATATTTGAATATTCTGTTGTTTCAGTAGAGAAATCCGAACAACCAAATCGGGATTTTATTGCCACTTCCTTCCTCACATCCGTAACGGGCATAAAGTAAGTCTGAATTGTGGCGAATCCGATTCATGCTATTTGCGTCTGTCACACGGAATTTCCAAGTGCCGTCGACAGTGTAAGTTGCGTCTCGTCCATTTTGGTTCACAATATGGTCTTTCCAAAGCGTATTGATGAAAAATGCTTCCATCACGTCCTGAGTGTCGGCCTTGATCGGATAGAAGGAGTACATCAGATTGGGGTTGTGCATGATGACCTTGGCAGGCTTCTTAGGGAACTCTTCGCCTAAAGGATATATAATATTGATAAGCCTGGCTTCCGAAAGATATTTGATGTAGTTCATCACTGTGGCACGACTCGTCTCTATATCTTTTGCCAGTTGGCTGATATTCGGCGATTTGGGACCATCAACAGCAAGAAGATAAAAGAGTTTCTTTATTTTGGTGAGGTATTTCAATTCTATTTGTTTGATGAGCAAGATGTCTACCTCTATCATCATGTTCATAGTTTTCAGAAGGTTTTCTTCATAATTTCTGTGCTCCAAAAAGAAGGGATAGTAGCCGTGATGAAGATAATCCTTGAAAAACTTTGCCGGATTGACAACTCTGTTTACCTCATGGGCGATTTCTTCATGATGGGAGATAATGTCGTCTAAAGAATACGATGGGAGATGAAGCTGCTGCAAGAGATTGAGGAACTCTCGGAACGAGAATCCACGTAGGTTATAGCTTTTACAGATGCCGTTTAGTTCTGGGTTTTCTTGCTTCAGGCGCATTACACTACTTCCCGAGAAAACGATATGTAGCTCAGGGTAGAGATCGTAGCATTTTTTCAGCTCCTGGCTCCAATGGGGCTGCTTGAAAACCTGGTCGATAAGAAGAACTTTACCGCCCCTTTTAACAAATTCGCCAGCGAAGTCAGCAATGCCCCTGCCTTGGAAATAGAAATTGTTCATATTGACATAAAGGCAACGTGGATCACGGGGGCCAAATTGTTCTTTGGCGTGTTGCAAGAGGAATGTCGTCTTACCGACGCCACGCGTACCCTTGATTCCAATAAGTCGGTCGCTCCAGTCTATCTCGTCGATAAGAGAACGACGGAGGGGCGACATCGTGTGCTCCACCAAGTAGGTATGTGTACGGTAAAAAGCTTCCATTACAGTTGTTTCAGATAATCTGTCTTCTTTATGATGCAAAGATAATGATTATTTTGAGATTTGCAAACTCTACTTGGCAAAATATTTGTTCCATTAGCGTTTTTTGAGAAAATATTTGCTATCTTTGCTGCATGAAACTTCATATATTCAATCCAGAACACGATATCGCTTTGGCCGCCAACGATATTCATTTCACAGCTCCGCACGCTGGGCGCAAGTTGCGGAGTGATTTGGAATTTTTGCCCGCTCTTTGGGCAGACGATGGAGACTGTGTGTTGGTGGAAGATGTGAACAGGGCACAGCAATGCGTTCGTTATTATCCAAAGTATGCCTCAAAAGTGTTGTTTGCCACTCCTGACGTCGTACGAAATCTTCAGTTCTCTTCTATTGAGCCATGGGGATGGGATAAGTCTGTGTATGGTGAATTACTTCATCTTGGACTGGGAGAAAATGAGACTATTTCGGAGGACCAATTAAGACGGATTCGTGAAATCAGCAACCGCAGATGGGCCTCGACAGTTCTCTTGCCAGAACTCCAAATGTCGGGTACTACCGGCAAGGCTTTTTATGCAGAAACAACGGCTGATGTTAAAAGGCTTTTAGGCAGTCTTGGAAATATAGTCTTGAAATCTCCTTGGAGCAGTAGTGGACGGGGAGTGAGATATGCAGAAGAGAAAGATTGGAATGAAAAGCTCGAAGGGTGGGTAAACAACGTTCTCAAACGTCAGCGTGGAATCGACGTGGAACCTAAATATAATAGGGTGAAAGATTTCGGCATGGAATTTTTCTCAAGAGCAGAGGGTGTTTGTTATGCAGGGCTTTCGGTTTTCAGAACAGATCACGGATTCTACACGGGTAATGTTCTTGCTACGGAGACCGCCAAGAAAGAGATGCTTTCCAAATACATTTCGTTGGATTTGTTGCATGAGGTAAAGGAAAAAATGTGCGCGCTCCTGTCTCCAGTCCTGAGAAATGTATACTATGGCCCTTTGGGAGTAGACATGATGATAGTTGCCGATGGTGAATCTGGTCACGAACTTTTGTTGCATCCCTGTGTGGAACTCAATCTCCGGAGGACGATGGGACATGTGGCTCTCGCCATATCCGGTTCGGACGAGGAGCCTCAGCGGCTTATGCGAATCAGCCTTGAAACAGGACGTTATCATTTTCGCATCGCTGATACCAACGAGAATGTGTTGGATAGGGACATCTTTTAGGCAAGATGACTATATAATTTCGTAGAATTTTGCTCTTTTCATTATTTTTTGTACTTTTGCGAGAAAATAACAACATACAATATTTCCAATGTATAGAACGAATACATGCGGAGAGCTTCGGCTCTCTGATTGCGGTAAGAAAGTGACGCTGGCTGGATGGGTACAGCGTTTACGCAAGATGGGAGGTATGACATTTATCGACCTCCGCGACCGTTACGGAGTTTCTCAGTTGGTTTGCGATGAAGCCTCTGATAAGGAGCTTTGCGATAAAGCCAACAATTTAGGACGTGAGTTTTGTATTCAAGTCACAGGTGAAGTCCGCGAACGTCAGAGTAAGAACCCAAAGATGGATACTGGCGATATTGAAATCGTTGCCAGCGAGCTTAATATACTCAGTCCATCTCTCACACCTCCTTTCAAGATAGAGGACGAGACTGACGGAGGTGACGACTTACGTATGAAATATCGTTATCTTGACCTAAGACGTCCTGTGGTCAGAAAGAATTTGGAGTTGCGCCACAGAATGACGATCTTGATTCGCAACTTTTTGGACGCACGTAATTTCATCGAGGTTGAAACTCCGATACTCATTGGCTCTACTCCCGAAGGGGCTCGTGATTTCGTTGTTCCTTCCCGAATGAATCCTGGTCAATTCTATGCACTTCCGCAGAGTCCGCAGACCCTGAAACAATTGTTAATGGTGGCGGGATTCGACCGCTATTTCCAAATTGCAAAGTGCTTCCGTGATGAAGACTTGCGTGCTGACCGTCAACCCGAGTTTACGCAGATCGACTGTGAAATGAGTTTCGTTGACCAAGAGGATGTTTTGGAGATTTTTGAGGATATGGCCCGCCATCTGTTCAAAGAGATTAGAGATGTGGAGCTTCCACCCTTGCAGCGTATGACTTGGCAAGAGGCTATGAGGCTTTATGGTTCCGACAAGCCTGATTTGCGTTTTGGCATGACCTTCGTAGAGCTTGCTGATGAGTTGAAGGGTACGGGAAGTTTTTCTGTATTCAACGAAGCACACTATATCGGTGCCATTTGTGTTCCTGGTTGTGCCAATTATACCCGAAAACAGCTCGATCAGCTTGCGGACTTTGTCAAGAAACCTCAAATCGGTGCCAAAGGACTTGTCTACATTAAGTACAATGCCGATGGAACCGTAAAGAGCTCTATCGATAAGTTTTATGATGCAGAGCAGTTCCAGGTAGTGAAAAAGAAAATGGGAGCCAAAGATGGTGACCTTGTGCTGATATTGAGTGGCAACAATGCCAATAAGACTCGCATCCAGTTGTGCTCACTTCGTTTGGAAATGGGTGACCGTCTGGGTCTTCGCGACAAGAATGTCTTCAAGTGCCTGTGGATAATAGATTTTCCATTGTTTGAATGGAGTGATGAAGAACAGCGCTTGATGGCAACGCATCATCCTTTTACAATGCCCAATCCAGACGACATTCCCCTGCTCGACGAGCATCCTGAGCAGGTACGTGCAAAGGCATACGACTTTGTATGCAATGGTATTGAGGTTGGCGGCGGTTCACTTCGAATTCATGACACACAGCTTCAAGAAAAGATGTTTAAGATTCTTGGATTTACCAAGGAACGCGCCGAGGCACAATTTGGGTTCTTAATGAACGCTTTCAAATATGGTGCACCCCCTCATGCTGGCCTGGCCTTTGGCTTGGACCGCTTTGTGAGTATTCTGGCAGGATTGGACTCCATTCGCGATTGCATTGCTTTCCCCAAGAACAACAGTGGTCGTGATGTTATGCTCGATGCTCCGTCTGCACTTGAGCCGGGACAGTTGGAAGAACTGCAAATCAAATTGGACTTGAAGAAATAAATTACAAGTTCCGATATTTACCTCGTTTACAACTTATTGTAAGCCAATAAAATGGTGGTTTTCATTGATTTATATCAAGAAAACCACCATTTTATTGTTATGAGTTTTCAGGATGCTTTTATTTTAGCTCATTTTTTTGTTTTCATTAGATAAAAATGTTACCTTTGCAATAGAAAAATAAAGAAATAGACACTATTCATAGCTAATAGGATCCGTAAATATTACATTATGGCAGAAAAGAAAGCAACAAGACGTGCAGCCGTAAAGACAACAGCAGCTGCTAAAAAGACAACGACAAAGAAGGTAGAGTTTCTGATCAACGCTGAGAACGTAGGTTTCCGTGCTGGTGATGTTTATCAGACATTGGCAGCTGCGGGTGAGCCCCTTACAGCATTGGAGATCGCAAAACAAGCAAAGATTTCAGAAGAAGAGGCTTTCCTTGGCATTGGTTGGTTGTTCAAAGAGGGCAAGATTAAGGATGTCGAAGGCAAAATCGCTCTCGCTTAATTCAATTTTACATACTCTGTAAGATTTTAAAGCGTTGCTCCTATGTTTGAGTGTAGGAGCAACGTTTTTTTATGAAAAGTTTTGCTTATTACATATTTAATCCTTATCTTTGCCAACAAAACATACACAACTTATGGCTATCAACAATAATCATTTAGTAATTATGGCAGGCGGAGTCGGCAGCCGCTTTTGGCCAATGAGCACAGAAGATAAGCCCAAACAGTTTATTGATGTCCTTGGCTCGGGTAGAACACTTCTCCAGTCTACGTTTGATCGTTTTAAAGGAATTATCCCGTCAGACAATGTATGGGTAGTCACCAACCGTAAATATTTTGAATTGGTGAAGCAACAACTTCCGAGTATTCCCGTAGGTAATATTCTTTTGGAGCCCTGCAGGAGAAATACTGCGCCCTGCGTGTGCTACGTCAGCTGGCGTATCAAGGCCAAGGATCCTAAAGCCAATATTGTTGTGGCTCCAAGCGATCACCTTATTACCGATGTTGTTGAATTCCAACGGGTCATTAAAGCATGTCTGAAGTTTACCAGTGAAACAGATGCCATTGTTACGCTTGGAATGAAGCCGACCGAACCACATACGGGCTATGGCTACATAGAAGCTGACCTCAGTTCAAATTCCGCACGCAACAAAGAGCTTTATCGCGTCGACAGTTTTCATGAAAAACCTAAATTGGAGCTGGCCAAGCAATATCTCGCCCAGAACAATTACTTCTGGAATGCTGGAATTTTCATATGGAGTGTCGAGACTATCGTAAATGCTTTTAGGGTCTATGCTCCGGCTATGAACAAGATATTCGAATCTATGCTCAGCATCTATGGTACAGATAAGGAGCAGGAAGAGATCGACCGTCGTTATCCAGAATGTGAGAAAATCTCAGTAGACTACGCTATTCTTGAGAAGGCCGAGGAAATATTTGTCTGTCCTGCTGACTTTGGGTGGTCTGATTTAGGCAGTTGGGATTCGCTTCACGCCCACACTGAACACGATCTGTATAAGAATTCATGTATTGGACCAAACATCAAGGTATACGACTCCCGCAACTGTATTGTACACACTACAGAAGAAAAACAGGTTATTGTGCAGGGGCTTGATGGATATATCGTGGCCGAAAGCAACAATACTCTTTTGGTGTGTAAAATCTCTGAAGGTCAAAATATTAAGAAATACTTAGGCGAAGAATGAGCAATTTTCCCCACTGCAAGTTTTTCTTATTTCTGACCGTCCTCCTCTTCCTTTCCATAGCACCAGGACATGCAGGAAAGAAACGTGAGTTCAGGGGTGCTTGGATTCAGTGCGTCAATGGTCAGTTTGAGGGCATGACGACTCAATCCATGCAGCAAAACCTACTTCATCAATTGGACGAGCTGCAGAAAGATGGAGTTAATGCTATCATTTTTCAAGTTCGTCCTGAGTGTGATGCCCTTTATGAGAGCAAACTGGAGCCCTGGAGCCGATTCCTTACAGGCAGGCAAGGGCAGGCCCCCTCGCCCTATTGGGACCCACTTCAATGGATGATAGACCAGTGCCATAAACGCGGGATGGAGCTTCACGCTTGGATCAATCCTTTCAGAGCCAAGACAAAGGGCACTGTTGATTTGGCTCCCAATCATGTGGCCTTACGCCATCCCGAACGAGTGATTGCCTATGATGGCCAGCTTATCCTGAATCCGGCTCTGAAGGAAAACAGAGATTATGTATGTGATGTGGTAAAGGATATCGTCTCGCGATACGACGTTGACGGACTGCATATCGATGACTACTTCTATCCTTATCCAGTTGCCGGACAGCCTTTTGACGATAATCGGTTCTACCAGAATGACACTCAAGGACTCAGCAAAGGCGATTGGCGGCGCTACAACGTGAATCTGCTCATTAAGCAGATGGCTGCAACCATCCATGAAGCAAAGCCTTGGGTGAAGTTTGGCGTCTCTCCCTTTGGTATTTATCGCAATAAGGCTGCTGATGCGACGGTGGGCAGCAATACCCGAGGGCTGCAAAACTACGACGATCTCTATGCTGATATTCTTTTGTGGGTCAACAATGGTTGGGTGGACTATTGCGTGCCACAACTGTATTGGCAGATTGGACACAAGACTGCAGATTATGCTGAACTGATCCAGTGGTGGAACAGATATGCCGCCGCACGTCCACTCTTCATTGGAGAGGACGTTGAGCGTACGGTGAAATACGCTGATGTCCAGAATCCCCAGACCCATCAAATGGCAGCCAAATTCAAATGGCACAACGAACTACCCCATGTGGAGGGCACCGTATTGTGGTACAGCCGACTGGTCGTAGACAATTTGGGAAGCTATGGTTCCCTGCTCAGAAACTATTATTGGAAGAAGCCCGCTCTCCAACCTTTAATGCCTTTTATCGACAACAAGGCTCCTAAGAAACCAAGGAAGTTGAAAGTTGTTCAGACCAACGACGGACCTGTTCTTTTTTGGACTAAGCCAAAGGGGCATGGTTGGAAGGATGAGGCCCGACAATATGTGGTTTACAGATTTGAGGGAAAAGAGAAAACCGATTTTGATGATCCATCGAATATCGTGTGTATTACTTCAAATACTTTTGTAAAATTGCCGTTCAAAGATGGTTCACATACATTTGTTTATTATGTTACGGCCCTCGATAGAATGTCTAATGAGAGCAAGGCCGCAAAGAGGAAGGCAAAGCTCTGAACAAGTCTTTTGGAATTTAGCACGATTGCTTGAGGCTTGACTTTGCGCTTCGGCCATCCGTAAGAAAAACCGTTTTACTATGGTATTTCAGATAAAATGCTGTGGTTTCTGTCTCAATCTTCGTGAGCCAGAAACCTCCCTGGAGACCTTAATGGTCTCCTTTATTTTTTACATCCATGATGAAAATGCTTGAATTTTCTTTCCACGATATAATCCACGTGGAAATATAATGTTAATTGATTATCAGATGGTTACGTGGTAAATGGTACAAAAATGTGCAAGGAAAAATGATATTGTTTGAGGGTAATCAGAGACTATTTCTCTATGTTCAGTTTTGAAATATTAAGGAATTATACTTTTGATTTAACCTTTTAAAACACGATTTTCTTTTACCAAACTTTCCTAATATGGAAAGCTTTGTTTATCTTTGCACCTACATCAAATGATGATTGATATGGAAAACAAGAGCTTAGGAATGATTATACGCGAGGAGCGAAAGAAGAAAGGACTTACACAAGCCCAACTTGGCAGGCTGATTGGTCTGAAGGAGTCTCGTGTGTCAAAGATTGAGCATGGCGCACCGATAACGCCAGAGGTGGCATCTTTCATTCTTGGCAAGATGGGGTCGGCATTGCAGATTAATGTCGTTGACAAAGCAGGCTTTAACCAAGAGGAAAGCGAATTTATTGTTTCTGTTATCAACAACTTTGCCGATGAGAAGAAGATTCCTCTCACTAAGGCTTACAACTATATCGTGACTTTCAAGGGGATAGACTTCATGCGCCAGTACCAAGACATTGAGAAGACCCTCAGTAATCATGAGATTGTCAGTGATGTCTCACGTGTATGTGCAAATAACGGTGGTCGTCTATGATTCTCTATCATGGCAGTAACCAACTGATTACCAGAATAGACTTGTCAAAGAGCAAGGACTTCAAGGACTTTGGTCGTGGTTTCTATCTGACTAAGGAGTATACACGTGCAGTCGCCATGGCTCAGCGGACCACTGCTATTATTGGAGAAGGCAGTCCAGAAGTATCACCGTTCATATTCAATCCATCAAGATGCCCCATCGATGTAGCCATAACAAAATTAAAGTGGATAAAATAACAGGAATGGATACCTATGCAAAAACTATCAAGACTCTAAAAGAAATTAATGAGAAGATAGATAAGCGTTGGGTAGCTGTTAGAGTAAATTTTGATAATAGAACTTTACGAGATATAGAGGAAATAATTGACGATATAGATTTCTTAGATCGTAGAAAAACGTATGTCATAATAAAGAAAGTATGGCAGCTAAAAACTGAAAAAGTAAATACAGAAGCTCTAAAAAATGCTATTCAAACTTTTTTAGAGAGAAAATTTCTTGTAGATTATTATTTCATGCCCAAGGGTTGCGTCTGTTTTGCAGAAAGAAAAAATCAAGTTCTATTTAATTATGATGGGAAAATTTTCAAATGCACAACAATTTCTAAATTTAACGACGAAAACGCATTGGGAAAACTTGATATGATTTCTGGTAAAATCCATTGGAATGAAGAAAAAATGAAAAGTTGGTATTCAGACATGCAACCAAGCTATTGCAAAACTTGCAAATGGTTTCCAGCTTGTTTAGGCATATGTAATAGGCAATTATTGGTAAATAAAGACAAAATTTGCACTTTCGACGCTTGTAATCTTACTCAAAAAGAGTATCTGATGTATTTGTTTAAGTATAACATTCTTAAAAATGAGCTATATAAATAGAACTATCATACTATTGATTGCGCTTGCTAACTTTGCGTTTGCTCATGGCCAGAACGTATTTCATGGAGACATTGTCTCTATGAACGGCAAGGTGGGGATAGCAAATGGATATGTGTTGCTCATACAAGACGGAAAGATTTTTAAGACAACCTCTTCTGACAAGAAAGGGCATTTTTCCTTGAGCAATGTTCCCGATGGAAATTATGCTGTAGAGGTGACATGTCTTGGCTATCAAACGGTTTGTGACTCTCTCTGCATAACTGAAACGACCAAGCGTATATATAAACTGGAGGAAGAAACGAAAATACTGGACGAGGTAATAGTAGTAGCAGACCGTAGCCAGATAGTAAGGAGGACTGCCAATGGCGAGGTGTTCTATCTGTCGGCAGATGCCAAGAAGATGAACAATCCCTTTGTGGCTTTACAAGAGATTCCTACCATCATATCCGACGTCAACACCTCGTCGGTGAAAATGCTAAATGGAGAAACTCCCCTAATTCTCATCAATGGCAACATGGTCAATTCGGGCATCGGTCCGATTTCCCCAGCCGACATCGAATCCGTGGAAGTCGTAAACTCTGTTTCTGCCCGATATTTGCAAGAAGGCGTGACGAGCATTTTGAACATAAAACTAAAAAAACAGACCAAGCCATATTTATGGCTTGAAGGGGCGACACGCCATGAAATCCCGCTTGACAATGGTTTTGGCGTGGGATATTTTGAGGTGGGAAATCATAAGGTTAGCCTTTATGGCAGGGCTGCTTACCACTACAAATATCATGACGACGTGGAATCGCTCGTGAACCGTGAGAACACTGGTTACAAGCAGAGTTACAATCTGTCAACTCGCAATGATGGCAGCAAATGGATAGGCGAATTGCTGTTGAAGTACCAAATGACGGCAAGAGATTATTTTGCCGCCCAAATCTATGATTCATATCATGCCACGAAGGAAAATGGCTCGGCGCGGGGATTCTATAAAACGGATATTTCACAGGCATATGGCTTCAATTCCCTCGACAAGAACAGAAGCAACATTCTTACCACAAGTCTGTATTACAAACATACGTTTACGAAAAACAGCGAATTGGAATTGCGCTTGACCTATAATTTCAACAAAAACAAATATACCGCCAATCGTAAGGATTTTTATGACGAGCAACTTGACGAGGACGATACCCGTTACGACAACAAGCGCCATTCAGGAAGTTTCAACATAGACTACTCCAAGGAATTCGCCAACAACGGTTCGTTGATAGCAGGAAGCCGAAGTACGCTTGTCATGGATGAAATCAACAACTTGATGGGTAAGAATCCACTTTTCAAGCACCATAATTACAATCAATACATGTATGTTGGATATGGTGGCTCTTGCAAGTTCCTTCGCTATAATGCATCCATAGGGTTAGAGGGAATATGGGCAAAGGCTGGCGAAGTGAGTTACTGCTATTTTCGTCCGAGAGGCAATGTGAGCACGACGTGGGTCGTCAATTGCCACAACTCCGTGCGTTTGAGCTACAGGCTCACGAACACAGCCCCCAATGTGGCATATATCAATCCCTACAACACGTCAACCGACTCCTTGCTGGTCAGCATCGGCAACCCAGAGCTCAAGCCTCAAATGACCCAGTATGCTTCCGTGTCTTATACGTTGAATGTAGGGAAGCTGTATCTTACGCCAACAGTCGATTACAAATACATAAGTGACATGATAGAAAATGAAGGCTACTCCAAAGGTGGTGTCTATTATAGCACTTACGCCAACACTGGTCATTTCGTCCAAACTTCAGCAGGAACCGACTTGAGTTATCGTTTCAAGTGGGGGCGAGTCTATGCAGGTGGCGGCTGGAAGGCCAGCCATTTCACGGGGCAAAATGCCAAGAATTCCGTCTATGCCTCATTCGGCTTCAATGCGCACGTGAAGGATTATTCTTTCTATGGCGATGTGGATTACAATTCAAGAGATTACACGGCCTTGGCTTGCACAAAATACATGCGACTTTCCGTTGCCAACCTCCAAGTGAATTACAATATCACACCCGACTTTTACATTGGCATATGCCTACAGCATATCACTGGGGAATACCAAAGCAAGACGACCACCATAGATGGCTCTTTCCATTCCGTGACAGAGAATCATTACAAAGACAAGAAATTCCGTCCTTGGGCGATTCTGAGATATACTTTCCGTAAAAACGCAGACAAGAAGCATAAGCTTGGCAAAGTTTTGGATAGCACAGAAGAGGGTATCTCCATCTTAAGATAAAGCTATTTAGAATTAAGCACTCTGGCTAATTTCTTATGATGTTGTCAAAAAAATAAATATGAAGAAATTTTTCATTTTTCGTCAACATGATTCCATGCAATGTGGCATAGCCTGCTTGCAAATGGTATGCAAATATTTCGGCAGAGAATACTCTTTGGATTCTCTGTCGAAACTTTTTTTTGCTACTGCGGAAGGAGTCTCTCTGTTAGGTATCAATGAGGCTGCAAATACACTTGGCTTGCATACTACATGCGCTAGAGCTACAACTATGGTGCTAGGTGAAGTCCCTTTGCCTTGTATCCTTCATTGGAACCAAAATCACTTTGTTGTCTTGTATAAAGTCAAGAAAGGAAAGAACTTCTATGTAGCAGACCCAGGGAAGGGATTGGTTGTTTATACGTTAGAGGAGTTCAAGCAACATTGGATAAGCACGAGCTCCAATGGCGAAGACAAGGGCATTGCCATGTTCTTAGAAACTACTCCTGCTTTCTTCACTTATAATATGCAGGGGGAAGAGAACATCATAGAGAAGAGGTCGTTCCGTTTCCTCTTCGGCTATGTGAAGAAGTACAAACGCTATTTTGGACAAGTCGTCTTGGGCATGGTTGTGGGTAGTCTGCTGCAGCTTGTATTGCCGTTTCTGACTCAGTCAATAGTTGATGTCGGTATAAAGAACCAGAATATAGGTTTTATATGGCTAATACTGCTCGGCCAGCTGATGCTCACCTTCAGCCGTACGGCTTATCTCTTTCTCCGGGAGAATACGCTGGCCTTCATGGAATCTCACCGCAACTACTTCCACGACATTGGCCGCATTCCTAAGAGGATGGTCTATGACAACATGAGGGTGGCAGTGAAAGTAAGATGGATGTGGACCACGGATGACATAGTCTGTTTCCAGAAGGTCGAGCGTGAGGTCACCAACTACGCAACTATCTCCTTAGACAGGGCGAACTACTCCGTACCTAACACCTTCACCCTCGGTACCGTCAGCGTGCGCACCTACACCAACAAGATTGAGGTGCTTGACACAAACGGCATGGTCGTCGCTGGACACGACAAGGAGGGGCACGGCGAGCCCTTGGGATACAGGCCTGCAAGGAACGCATGAGCGTCATGTTTACCTCTGTGCCACACATCATCACACAAATCAAGGAATGCTTCTCACAGCGAACGCTGCATGCTCTGGAGACACGCTTCAAGCGGTATGACCTTGTCATCTGTGATGAGTTCGGATACATGGCCTGCGACAAGGAAGGCGGTGAGCTGCTCTTCAATCATCTCTCGCTCAGAACCGATACAAAGGCCACCATCGTCACCACAAACCTGTCCTTCGACCGCTGGGGAGAGATCATCAAGGACAAGATCCTGGCCAATGCCCTAGTCGATAGGCTTACACACAACGCATACCTCATCAATATGGATGGCGTTTCATATCGTATCAAGGAGACAAAGAATTATAATCAAAAGATACAGAAAAAAGATGGAAAGTAAAATGAATTTTATACCTTTGCAAACGTGACCTGCAAGGGGGACACTTTTAGATTAGCAAAGGGGTCACATCTCGACTCGCGTGCACAGGAGAAGAGTATGATTCGTGTCCTTTGGACAAGGAAGACTTTTATGATTTGCTGGAAATGAAATTAAAAATGGATTGCTTATGAAAAAGACAATACACTATACTCGTAAAGTGTTTGTATTCATGCTCATTTTCATGGTTCAAGTTGCGTATGCCCAAGAATTGAAAGGAACTGTAACAGATGAACACGGAAGCAGCATAGAGTTTGCTAATGTTGTCGTCTTGTCAGCGGACTCAAGTTTCATATCAGGAACGACCACTGATGGCAAAGGTGAATTCCACGTTCAGAGGCCCAAGGATCACTCTATATTGAAGGTTACATACATTGGATATAGAGATAACTATGTGGATTTAGACCGACTGCCAGCCGATTCCGTGCTAAGGGTCAGGCTACAAAAAAGCGAGATTCAGTTGTCTGAAGTGACGGTAAAAGGCAACCGTCCTCTGTTCCGCCAAAAAGAAGGTGTATTGACCACACAAGTTCATGGCACCATACTGTCCAAGATCAACTCGATTTCTGATCTCCTCTTACAGATTCCAGGAGTCGTAAAAGGCCGTACGGGCGATATCGAAACCTTTGGGAAAGGCTCCCCCATTATATACATCAATAACCGAGAAGTCAAGTCGACAGATGAGCTGGACAGACTTGTTCCGTCGGACATCCAGCAGGTGGAACTACTCACCTCACCCGGACCGAAATACCGGGCCAATGGCAGGGCTGTCATTAAAATAACGACGGTCAACAAAGAAGAGGGCTTCTCTTTGCTGGCGAGGGGCTTGGTCAGTCAGAACGAGAGAACGTCCTTTGGGCAGAGCGCCCGATTAGGTTATCAGTTCAAAAACATCAACATCACAGGAAGCTATGACTATGAGCACGCTCGTAGCTCATCTACACAGCCTTCAGTAAAGGAGTTGCATGTGGGGAACAACATCCATCGCTATGAAAGCCCGCAACGGAGCAAAGAATCTACTCCAAAGCTCAACTTCGCTCTTAGCATCGACTGCTCCATAGACACTTGCAATTCTATTGGTTTATCATGGGATGGAAATACATATAAGGACACAGAAGACCGCAATGCAGGCCTTGGCTATTCGTTGAATGGAACGGCTGTGCAGAATACTCTGGTGGCAAACAGATATAAGAATAGCGTCACGTACCATCACTTGAACACGTTCTACTTGCTTAGCAAGCAAAGCTGTACCTTTGGCGCATACGCAGATTTCGTTCACAATAACAACGATTATCATCAAAACACCAATGAGTCGACAAATGATCTGTCAACTTTGAATACGGTCAGCGACGGTGATGCCAAGCAAAACATGATGTCGCTGAAAATAGACTATAACCAGAAGTTGGGAAACACCACGAACCTGTCCTTGGGCGTGGACTTCTCGTATACCAAAGCGAGGGGAACTATCAATATCTCGTCCAACAGCATGAGCAACTCTTCGTATAAGACTCACGAATACCTATACGGAGCCTATGTGGAACTCAGTAAAAGATTCGGTTCTGTCTCTACGAAGGCAGGCGTAAGATATGAGGATTACATCTACAAGTACAATAATTTGATAAGCCAGATTGGGAGTAAGAACACCTTCAACAACTTGTTTCCTTCGCTGAGCATTTCTTACGGCAAGGGAGGCTGGAGACATACCTTATCGTTCACCTCCCAAGTAGTGAGACCGTCCTTCCGGCAAATGAGCAATTCAAATTACTACATGAATGAATACATGTACCAACGGGGCAACCCACAACTGGAGCCGACACGTATCTATCAGGCACAACTGTATTCCTCCTACAAATGGATAACTTTGTCTGCCAGCTATTCTTTCAAAAAAGATTATATACAATCATACTTTGAGAATTGTGGCAACGACAACATCATTGTCACCACCTACAAGAACTTTGATCATATCCAAAACCTCAATTTCTTCATCAACGTGCAGAAGAACTTTGGCATTTGGTCGCCCTCGCTGACGGTAGGCCTTGACCAGCCTTTCTTCAAAAGTGAATATCTGGGCCGACAGATGCGACATAACAGAGCCTCGTTCTACTGTGTTCTGAGCCAAATCCTGAGCCTTCCTCACGATTATATGATCTCTTCCTATATCTACTTTAACAGTGGTGGCAACCAAGGGTCGGTGGAACTTCTTCCGTTCCACACCACCAACATTACTCTGCAAAAGGCTTTCTTCAAAGGCAAGTTGACCATCAGCCTGCAAGGAAGCGACTTGTTCAGAGGTATGAAATTCAGGGAGAAGGACAAAATCGGATCCTTGAACTTCAAACAAACGGAGGACTACCATCTTTGGAAATATTCCTTCAATGTAACCTACAGGCTTAATTCCAAGAATACCAAGTATCGTGGCAAGAACACATTGGACAAGGAGATAAAACGATTATAAAAATAACAACTACAAGAAAATCGATTTATAGCGGTTAAATACTGAATGAATAGAAAGTTTCCTATCTCTTTGCAGCACGATGCAATGTTATGTGGTATTGCATGTTTACAAATGGTATGCGACTTCTATGGCAAGAACTATACATCTAAACACTTGTCAAAACGTAACCATCCATTTTAGGCCGCCTTTTCTATAAGCTGTAAATTTTCGACCTTTGCCGAAAATTTACAGCTTTATGTTTAATCTCAACGAGAACAATCAGTTTCTCATTTCCAATGCTCCTACCGACA
>Ga0256404_1000749_pt1 | contig 83378 bp, 73 predicted proteins | sample RumenRJG_01DNA_FD_185990 | JGI IMG/M metagenome (GOLD analysis project Ga0256404, IMG submission 185990) | Bovine rumen microbial communities from Lethbridge, Alberta, Canada - RJG_01 | ecosystem: Host-associated > Mammals > Digestive system > Stomach > Rumen | place: Canada: Alberta | collected...
TTTTCAACATAGTGAAAGCTATGTTTATTTCTCATGCAATTTTTTCGTTCCACGGATAATATTTACTTTTCAAAGTACTTGCCAGAGTTTAGCTGGCATGAACTACTCAAGATTCCGAGAGTTCATATTAACTGTTTCGTCTAAAGTCGCAAGGCATTACATATATACCCTGCAAATAAATTTATATATCTTATTTACGTTTAAACAATCTTAATCTTGGTAATAACTCGTTAATCACACCTACTGTATAATCTATCTCCTCTTTGGTAGTAAATATACAGAAGCTGAATCTTATAGCTGACTCTATTTCATCAAAATCAAGTCCTATACCCTTAAGAGTAGCACTGACAGTATGTTTATTCGTACTACATGCTGAACCTGCTGATACATATATTTCCCTGTCCTCTAATGAATGTAAGAGTACCTCGCTTCGTACACCAACAAAACTTGCATTGACTATCTGTGGTGCAGAATCTCTTCCTTTCTTACTATGAATCTTCACATCTTCTATCTTAGACAGCTCATCAATAAGATAATCTTTTAATTCATAGAGTCTGTCTATATTTTCATCAAAATTTTCATAGATTTTCTTAGCAGCTACACCAATTCCTGCAATTCCCGGTACATTTTCAGTTCCGGAACGCATTCCTTTCTGTTGTCCGCCGCCATAGATTATAGGCTTGATTTTTAATTTATCTTTAACATAAAGAAAACCTGAACCCTTAGGTCCATGAATCTTATGTCCACTTACCGATAACAGGTCTATACCCATTCTTCTAGGATAAATGTGATATTTACCATATGCCTGTATTGCATCTACATGAAAGATTATATCAGGCTTCTTAGCCTTTATCACTTCGGCTATCTCACTAATTGGCATCACTGAACCGATTTCATTATTAACATACATAACTGATATAAGAATTGTATCATCGCATATCGCATCTTCTAACTCTTTTATATTAATAACGCCTGCTTCATTTACATGAAGATATGTTATCCTAAAGCCCTGTTCAGCTAAAAATTCCATTGTATTATGAACCGATGCATGCTCAACCGCTGTAGTGATTATGTGATTACCTGCTCTTCTATTAGCTAATGCAGTTCCTATGATAGCCATATTATTAGACTCTGTTCCGCCTGATGTAAATACTACCTCTTTCTCATCAACTTTAAGTGTCTTAGCTATATTTTCTCTTGCTTCTTTCACATACTTCTCCGCTTCAACTCCTCGAAGATGCATAGAGGACGGATTACCATAATCTTTTAACATCGTCTCTACCATTATGTCTTTGACTTCATCAAATACTTTAGTTGTTGCGGAATTGTCTAAATATGCTTCCATTTTCGTACCTTTCTGTATAATATTTTGTATAATTTTCCATCTGATAAATAATTTAATGAATGTATAACTTAATTAATAAATGCATAAATAATTTAATTAATTACTTAATAAACTAATGACTAATTTTATAATTAATCTTCTAATTTAAACATTAATACAGAGACTATCATTAATCCTGCTGTCTCCGTTCTTAATATTCTCTTTCCTAATGAAATTCTGTTAATGCCTGATTCTACTGCCGCATCTATTTCTGCTTCATCAAAGCCACCCTCAGGTCCAATAAATATTCCGACCGACATTCCCTTCTTCACATTTGCAATGACTTCCTTAGTTTCAGACATATCCTTGTAATTTTCATACGGAATTAAATTTATGTCAAGTGTTTTTGCATAATTTATCGCTTCTTTGAAGCTCATAACATTATTTACCTTAGGAATTATACTTCTTCTGGACTGTTTTGCTGCACTTTCAGAGATACCATTCCATCTCTTAAGCTTTGCACTTTCTTTTTTAGCATCTAACTTCACTACTGCCCTCTTCGTAGCTACAGGAATAATTTCATATACACCTAGCTCAACAGCTTTTTGTATAATCATTTCCATCTTATCACTCTTTGGCAATCCCTGAAAAAGATATATTTTAGATGGCAATTCAGAACCCTCGTATTTCTCATCAGTGATATCCACTAACACTTTATCTCTATCTGAACCGTCTCTAATCCTGCCAAGATAATCATTTCCGTTGCCATCACTTATTAATACTTCTTCACCAGCTTTCATTCTAAGCACATTAATAATATGATTAACGTCACTTCCGGTAATTATTATCTCTTTATTCTCTGTATTAACCTGATTCTCTGTTACAAAAAAATGATGCACCTTAATCCTCCAATTATTTTCTAACAGCAGTTACACTTACCCAGTCTTTCTGTCTGGTTATCTCTTTAACTTCTAACTGCTCATTTTCTTCTATTGCCTTTACCACATCAGCCTCTTTATTATAAATAATTCCTGATGTAATGAATAATCCACCTTTCTTAAGATGTGGTGCAATTACTTTAGATAAAGGAATTATTATGTCTGCTAAAATATTAGCAACCACTATATCGTAACACTCATATCCTGCCTTATCTTTAATTTCTTTATCATCAATAATATTTCCCTCGATAAATTCAATATTATTGTCTACACCATTAACCTTAGCATTCTCAATTGATGCTGTTACCGCAGCTTCGTCTATATCGATTCCAAATGCATTTTTAGCACCTAATTTTCTTCCGATAATTGATAAGATTCCACTTCCACAGCCTACATCTAAGAGATTCGTATCATTTGTTATATATTTTCTAAGCTGTCTTATACAAAGCTGTGTTGTCTCGTGAAGTCCTGTTCCAAATGCTGTTCCCGGATCAATTTCAATTACCATCTTATATTTATCAGTATCTTCTACATTTTCCCAGGTTGGCTTTACTAAAATGTCATCAATTGCAAATGGTTTAAAGAATTCTTTCCATTTATTTATCCAATCCTTGTCCTCTGTTGTTCCCTCTGTTATCTTGCCTGAACCAACATCTACAAATGTTCTCAACTCCTCAAGCTGTGTATTAATGTTATCAAGAATCTCATGCTCTTCTTTAGCACTTGTATCAATATCCATATAGAATATTATTCTTGCTACTCCATCATCTACTAACTCCGGAAGTATATCTATATACATAGCTTCTTTCTCAGCTTCACTAATCTGCTTCTTGTCTTCTATTTCAAAACTGTCGATTCCTGCTTCCATTAATGCACCACTGACTAAATCAACAGCATCCGTTGTTGTCTCAAGCGTAAATTTCTTCCACTGCATATTATCTCCATTCCGCAGACGTTTACGTCGTAGGAATCGCGAGCAAAATTTCAGATTTTGCTCTGCGATAAGGGCTAAATGTGACGTCTGCGGCACATTTAGCTGTGCGAAAAATAATCGCATCAGCATTATTTTTCACATTATCCTCATTTCCGAGCGAATTATTCGCGAGGAGGCGATGAGAAATTCGCGTAGGCGATTTCTCATATGCCATAATGGCTATTTGCTTTCGCTCCGAAACAAATAGCTGTGTGAAAAATAATCGCATCAGCATTATTTTTCACACTATTCCAATTTCATTTTAAACTGCTTTAAATACCACAACTGTTCTCTCAGGAATTTCAAACTGGTTACCAATTAAGAATATTGCCTTATCTTCTATATAGCCTGCTTCATCCATTGTATTAATAATAATCTGCCATTTATATTTGCCTGCAAGTGGTGGAAGTTCTATATTCATAGGCTGCCAGAATGTATTAACGCCCATATAGATAATCTCATCTTCACTATTCTCATCTTCGCTTCTTCCTGCAAACATTACACCGATATATTTAGTATTAGAATCATATCTGTTTTCAAATGCCTTCACACCATGGGTACTTACCGGCGGAAAACCAAGTGAACAGAAATGTCCATTTCTTCTTAATACATTGTTATTCTTTCTAAATGCTATCGTTGATTTGAAGAAATTAAATATATCTTTATTCTTCTCTAAAAGTGTCCAGTCAAGCCACGATATTTTATTATCCTGACAATATGCATTATTATTACCATATGCTGTATTACAGAATTCATCACCAGCGAAAAACATCGGTATTCCTCGGCTTAACATAAGCACTGTACAGGCATTTTTAATCATTCTCTTACGGAGCTTCATTACTTCTTTATCATCTGTTTCACCCTCGGCTCCACAGTTCCAACTTAGATTATCATTTGTTCCGTCAGTATTATTCCAGCCATTTGCCTCATTATGCTTATTATTGTAAGAATATAAATCATATAATGTGAAACCATCATGGCAGGTTATAAAGTTAACCGATGCATTACTTCCTCTTAAATGCTCGTCATATAAGTCCGTAGAACCTGTGATACGGTTAGATGCAACATAAGCAAGTCCACTGTCACCTTTAAGAAAACCTCTAATGTCATCTCTGTATCTTCCGTTCCATTCTGACCATCGATTCCATGATGGGAATGTTCCTACCTGATATAATCCACCTGCATCCCATGCCTCGGCAATTAACTTAACATCTGCTAAAACCGGGTCAAATGCAAGACTTTGTAAAAGCGGTGGCTTACTCATAGGTGAGCCATCTTCATTTCTACCAAGAATTGTAGCAAGGTCGAATCTGAAACCATCGATTCTGTAATTGATAACCCAATATCTCAGACATTCAAGTATCATCTGCTGTACAATAGGATTATTACAGTTAAGTGTGTTGCCACAACCGCTAAAGTTATAATAATATCCGTCAGGTGTTAACATATAGTATATATTATTATCAAAACCTTTAAATGAAATATATGGTCCTTTTTCATTTCCCTCTGCCGTATGGTTAAATACAACATCTAAGAATACTTCTATGCCATTTTCATTCATTTCTTTAATAAGTTTCTTTAATTCATTACCCTCTCTGTTGAATTCTAATTTTGAAGAATAGCTTGTATTAGGTGCAAAGAAACTTATAGGATTATATCCCCAATAATCTAATAATACTTCTCCGTTAACTTCTCTTCTGTCTCTTGTCTCATCGAATTCAAATATCGGCATAAGTTCAACCGCATTTATACCTAATTCTTTCAGATATGGAATCTTCTTTCTTAATGCTTCAAAAGTTCCTCTCTCTTTCTCGTCAATTCCTGATGAAGCATCTTTACTAAAGCCACGCACATGCAACTCATATATAATTAAATCGTCCATAGGAATCAATGGATTAGCAAAGTCTCCCCAGTCAAAGTCGTCTTTAACTACTCTTGCTTTATAGCAGTTATCTCCAACAGGACTTCCCCATACGCTCTGTCCTGTTACAGCCTTTGCATAAGGGTCTAATAAGAATTTACTCTTATCGAAAATAATTCCCTTATTAGGTTCGTATGGTCCATCTAACCTGTATGCATATTCAAAATCTTCAATATTTAACTTAAATACTATCATTGAATATACATTTCCGATTTTATATTTCTCTGGAAACTTAATCGTTGCAAATGGTTCACTTTCCCTAGGTTTAAAAAGCAACAACTCACAAGAAGTCGCATTAGTTGACTGCACAGTAAAATTAACGCCGCCCGGAATCGCCGTCGCTCCATACATTTCATATAAACCCGGTCTGATCTGGTATCCGTTAACCTCATCAATCGGTCTCATATGAACTTTATTCATATCAACCTTGCCACCAACCACGTATCTGTTTTCTACTTTTTCCATAACTGATTATCTGTCTGTAACAGACTATTCCTTTCGTATTTTCTTTTCCTCTATTCGTAATCACCAAACTTATATCTTGAAAGATTTATTTAGATTTATCATACATTTTCTGCTCGAAAATGTGTATATCTTATCACTTTTCGTAATTCAATCATAAATTTAATGATTCTTTCGCCATTATTATACTTTAACACAAAGAAAAAGCCATTGCAAACCATTTATTTTAATCAAACACATATATAGTCATATTTGTAAGTATTTACGGCTAATTTATTGTAAAGATAAGAATTCACGCAAGCGAATTCTCATCTGCCATAAATATTATCCACTTTCACATGAAACAAACAACCATATTTTTAACACAAGAAAGCCCATATATGCATCATATATGGACTCTCATTGTTATTATAATTATATTTCTTATGTTATATCTCTTACAGTGAATCTTTTATTTTATCAAATATACCTTTTTTCTTCTTTTCTTCTTTGGTCTTATCTTTTTCTTCCTTGCCAACATTAAGACTTCCGCCCATCGCATCATCAAATGCTTTAAGAGCTTCTTTCTGTTCTGCTGTCATTCTCTCAGGTACCTGAACTATAAGTGTAACAATATGGTCACCACGTACCTGTTTATTTCTAAGAGTAGGTATACCTTTGCCTTTTAATCTAATCTTTGTATTAGTCTGTGTACCCGGTTTAATGTTAAATAAGACGTCACCATCAATTGTCTTAATTCTTACATCTCCACCCATTGCAGCCTGTGCAAAAGTAATTGGAGAGGTTGAATAAATTGTGTAATCCTGTCTTTCAAATATAGGGTGACGTGATACAACTACTTCTACTAATAAATCGCCTCTTTCACCACCATTAATTCCTGGTTCACCTTTTCCTCTGATTCTGATACTCTGACCATTATCAATACCGGCAGGAACAGAAACCTGAATCTTCTTTCTGCTGCTCTTATATCCTGTACCGTAACAATCAGGACATTTTTCTTTAATTATCTTACCTTTTCCTTTACATTCAGGACAAGGCTGTACGTTTCTCACCATTCCGAATAATGACTGCTGGGTAAATACAATCTGACCTTTACCACCACATTTTGTACATGTAACAGGTGTTGTTCCTGCTTTCGCTCCTGTTCCATGGCAAGTTGTACATTCATCTTTCAATGTGAGTTCTATCTCTTTTTCACATCCAAATGCTGCCTCTTCAAATGTAACTCTTACACTTGTTCTTAAGTTAGCACCTTTCTGTGGTCCATTGCTGTTTCGCTGGCTTCTTCCGCCACCAAACATTCCTCCGAATATATCACCGAAAATATCTCCCATATCTTCGAAATTGAAGTCAAAGCCACCTGCTCCTGCACCACCTGAGCCATCAAATGCTGCATGGCCAAACTGGTCATACTTCTGTCTCTTTTCGTGGTCACTAAGAACTGCATATGCCTCACTTGCCTCTTTAAACTTTGCTTCAGCTTCTTTGTCACCGGGATTAGTATCCGGATGATACTTCTTAGCAAGTACTCGATACGCTTTCTTTATCGCTGCATCATCAGCATTCTTGTCAACGCCAAGCACTTCATAGTAATCTCTTTTATCTGCCATAATTCTCTCCATTCCAAAGCGAAACTAAGAAATCTGGCATGGTATTAAATACCCTGCCAGACCTGCTTATTCTAATTAAACTTCTTTGTAATCTCCATCAACTACATCGTCATTAGCACCTGTATCTGCCTGACTAGCTGCACCGCCCATATCAGGACCTGCACCTGCTGTTCCCTGTGCCTGTTCGTACATTTTAGCGAATAAGCTCTGAGCACCTGTCATTAATTTTTCCTGTGCTGCTTTGATATCTGCAACTTCTGCATCTGTCATATTCTCAGGATTAGATTTCTCAACTAATTCTTTAAGTGCATTCAAATCTGCTTCAACTGATGCTTTTTCGTTAGGATCAATCTTGTCTCCTGCTTCATCAAGAGCTTTCTGTGTCTGGAATACCATTGAATCTGCTTCATTTCTTGTATCAATTGCTTCCTTACGTTTCTTATCCTGTGCTTCGAATTCTGCTGCTTCTTTAACAGCTTTATCTATTTCTGCATCTGACATATTAGAACCTGCTGTAATTGTAATATGCTGTTCTTTACCTGTTCCTAAATCTTTAGCTGATACATTTACGATACCGTTTGCATCAATATCAAATGTAACTTCAATCTGTGGAACACCTCTTCTTGCTGGTGGGATACCATCAAGTCTGAACTGACCAAGACTCTTGTTATCTTTAGCAAACTGTCTTTCACCCTGAAGTACGTTGATATCAACTGCACTCTGGTTATCTGCTGCTGTTGAGAATATCTGGCTCTTCTTTGTAGGAATTGTAGTATTTCTCTCGATTAATCTTGTTGCTACGCCACCCATTGTCTCAATACTAAGTGAAAGTGGAGTTACATCAAGAAGTAAGATATCACCTGCGCCTGCATCTCCGGCTAATTTACCACCCTGGATTGATGCACCAAGTGCTACACATTCATCTGGGTTAAGGCTCTTGTTAGGCTCTTTACCTGTTAACTGTTTAACTTTATCCTGTACAGCAGGAATACGTGTTGAACCACCAACTAATAATACTTTTGAAATATCTGACATATTAAGTCCGGCATCTTTTAATGCGTTCTGAACAGGAATAACTGTTCTTTCAACTAAGTCATGTGTTAATTCATCGAATTTAGCTCTTGTTAATGTCATATCAAAATGCTTTGGCTCGCCATTAACTGCTGTAATGAATGGAAGGTTGATGTTTGTGCTGGCTGCTGAAGATAATTCTTTCTTAGCTTTTTCTGCTGCTTCTTTTAATCTCTGAAGTGCCATCTTATCTGTGCTTAAGTCAACACCCTCCTGAGCCTTAAATTCATTAATCATATATGTTGTTAAATGTTCATCAAAGTCATCACCACCAAGTCTTGTATCACCATTTGTAGCAAGAACTTCGATAACACCATCACCGATTTCGATAATAGATACATCAAATGTACCACCACCTAAGTCGTATACCATAATCTTCTGTTCATTTTCATTATCAAGACCATATGCTAAAGCTGCTGCTGTTGGCTCGTTGATAATTCTCTTAACTTCAAGTCCTGCAATCTTACCTGCATCTTTTGTTGCCTGTCTCTGTGCATCATTGAAATATGCAGGAACTGTGATAACTGCTTCGCTTACTTTTTCTCCAAGATATCCTTCAGCATCTGCTTTTAATTTCTGAAGAACCATTGCTGAAATTTCCTGTGGAGAATATTTCTTATCATCAATAGTTACTTTATAATCTGTACCCATATGTCTCTTAATAGAAGAAATAGTCTTTTCTGCATTTGTAACAGCCTGACGTTTTGCAGGATCACCTACAAGTCTTTCTCCTGTCTTTGTAAATGCTACAACTGATGGTGTAGTTCTAAGTCCCTCCTGGTTAGCAATAACTGTAGGTTTACCACCTTCCATAACTGCTACACATGAGTTTGTTGTTCCTAAGTCAATACCTATAATTTTACTCATAATTAATTCCTCCTAAATAATGAATTTTCTGATTTTCTAAAATTGTGTTAATGTCTTTAATAATCTATATATTATTTGCAAAATACCTGTAAGATAATGTATCTGTCCTGCTTTATTAATTCTAAGCCATTATATTTTGCAATTGTCTGTTTAGTTTGCAACCTTAACCATACTGTGGCGTACTACGGAATCTCTATACATATAGCCTTTCTGTAATACTTCAGCTACAACATTCTCACCTAACTCTTCATCTTCTACATGCATTACTGCATTATGAAGATTAGGATCAAATTCATTGCCCTCGGCTTCGATTTCTTTAACACCAAGGTCTTCTAAAGTCTTTAATAACTGTTTGTAAATCTTATCCATTCCCTCTGCAAAAGGTGTTGCTAATTCTTCTTCTGAAACCGCTTTGAAACCTCTTTCAAAGTTATCAACTACAGGTAAAATCTTTTCAATCACATCTTTTGCTCCGACTTCATACATAGCTGATTTTTCTTTTTCTGAACGTTTACGGAAGTTATCAAACTCTGCAAATGTTCTCTTGTATTTATCAGTAAGTTCTTCAATTAATTCATCTTTTTTATCTTTCTTCTTATCTTTTTTGAAGAACCCTTTCTTTTCACCCTCTTTTGAATCCTGGCTGTTATCTTCATCTGCTGTTTCATTTTCTGCAGCTTCTGCTTCAGGATTCTCAGCTTCATTTGTTACATCATCTGTAACTTCTTCTGTTACATCTTCTGTTGTTTCTTCAACCACTTCCTCTGTTTTATCTATATTATCTTTATCTATTTTATTATCTGCCACTTATTATATACCACCTTTCCTATTCATTTTGCTTTTTAAATTTCTCATCTAATTGTGTTTTAACAGTCTTAAGAGTTTCAACTACTTTTTCGTAATCCATTCTCTTCGGACCGATAATACCGATTGTTCCTCTGACTCCATCTTCTATTTCATAGGTTGCAGTTACTACGCTGCAATCTTTCATAGTCTGTACCGGAGTCTCATTTCCAATGTATACCTGAATTTCTTTCTTATCATCTGTCTCATCATTTTTATCTATAAGACTTGTAAGCAGTTGTTTTTCTTCAAATGTACTTATTATCTCACTTGCGGTACTGCTTTCACTAAGTTCAGGATATTTGAAAATGTTCGTTGCACCACTTGTATATATCTTGAAATCATCTTCATTAGCAAGAGCTAAACCAATTGCATCTATTATGTCTCTTACTAATTCCATATGTTCCGGTGCACTTCCTGTCATCTTAGAAATCAAACCAATGTTCATCTCTTCAAGTGCCAATCCGTTAAGACTACTGTTAAACAAAATATTAAGTTTTAATATCGTCTCACTATCTAAGCTTTCCTTGAGAGTGATAATTCTATTCTTAATTATGTTGCCTTCAGTTACCACTACACATAACAATTTATCTTCTTCAATTAAAGATAACTGTACAAACTTTAGCTTTCTGGAATTTCTTGCAACCGGTGTCGTAATCATCGTCGCATAATTAGTATTCGTAGCTAAAAGCTTTGCTGTATTCTGTAGTAATTCCTCGACCTTTTCGACTTTTTCATTGAGAAAATCTTTCATATCATTGAGATTTTTCTCTTTTAAGTCTAATTCATTTGCCTTATCTTTCATAAGTTTATCAACATATAGTCGATAGCCTGCATCGGTTGGAATTCTTCCCGAAGATGTATGTGGCTGAACAATGTAACCCATCTCCTCTAAGTCTGCCATTTCATTTCTAATGGTTGCTGAACTCAGATTCAAATCTGTCTCTTTAGATATTGTTCTTGAACCCACCGGCTCTCCGGTATTAAGATAACTTTTGATAACTGCATTAAGTATCTTGAGTTTTCTTTCATCAAGTTCCATGTACACCGTTCCTTTCATGATGCATTTCATGTGTTATGATGTTTGTTATTAGCACTCACTCGATTAGAGTGCTAATTACTTCATATCCATAAGATAGCACTTGAGTTTTCATTTGTCAACACCAATTTTAAAAAAATTTTATATTTATTATTTTTCGTTTATCTTACATTTTCGCAGCCTTTATTTACTGCATTTAAAAATCTCTTTTGAACTTCTGCTTCTATATTATCTTTTATATGTTCATCTATGTCACTATAGATAACTCCACCTGCCATAAATGAATGTCCTCCTCCGTCACCGATTCCTTTCAATGCTTCTGCTGTAAGCTTGCCCGAATGTACATTTTCATCAACGCTTCGTACTGATAACTTATATCCGCCATTCCTGTCAGCATATACTATACAGACGCTCACCTCATTTAAAGATAAGATAAAATCTGAAATCATAGCTATAAGTCCATCATTACAATCAAATGGAATATGAGCAAAGCCAATTCCGTTAATAACGTTTATGTTCTCAATTGCAGCACCATATGCTTTTAAATCAGACATTTCCATATTATTAATGTAGAATTTGGTTATCTTGTCATTATCAGCATATTTATATAAGTATCCAAACATTTCTATATCTAATTCTGTTACACCTCTTGTAAGTGAAGCTGTATCCATTCTAAGTCCATACATTAATGCTGATGCAACATTTCTATCCATTGGCGTTCCGCTTTCTACATAATATTCGGTTACTAATGTTGCACACGAACCGACTATTCTTACATCTTTATATCTATAAGTACATTCTATAAAGGTTGGATGATGGTCTATACAGGCTACTTCATCTCCCGGTAAATCAGTGAAATTCGAATTATATTTCTGTCCGTCAATTGTTACTATATAATCCTCTTCCTGCATATCAGTAATCTGACTGTATTCCTTAATATCAATTCCGAATTCCGTAAGCATCTTCTTTGTCGATATCTTGTCAATTGCCCCACAATAGCATAATGTTGTCTCAACACCATGTTTCTTTAGGAACTGCTGCATACCAAATGCACTCGCTATCGCATCAGGATCCGGGAAATTATGTGTCTGTAAATAAGTCTTATGCCCCTTTAGTAACTCCACTAAATCATTCCAAGCCATATTTCTTTGCCTTCTTTCTCTAATATTAAAATCCACCATTTTGGTAAGCTCTTGCAATTACATATGATGGTTCGTAAAATGCACTACAATTGTAATTATCAATGGTATCGCAAATTTCATTATTATATACTCTGATAATTCCGTCAACGTAATCCTCACCAGGAATTGCTGTATCAGAGATGAGTCTTTGATATACTTTACCCATTTCCAAGGCTGTCGGTATTCTCTCTGCTAATTCTTTATCAACCGCTGTAATATCAAAGTCACCCTCCACCAAATGATATTCCTCTATCCAGTCATCCTCTATCTGTAAAGGGTTTTCGCAATGAAGAACATTAGCCACACTAATCAGATGCTCTAATGCTTCCTTACCAATAGTATTCACTACATATTTATTTTTCTGATGAATTCTACGTGCAACACGCTCAATCATATAACATATAAAATATAAATCATTTATCTTTATTTTTTCATCAGGGAAATATATATTTGTCATAATGTTACACTCCCTTCAAAATGCAATGTCTGTAATGCCTCTTCTGTACAGAATACAATCTGATGAGTAGGCAAGAATCTTTGGATTAGGTACTTCTACATTACTTCCATGATAAATAATATTGTTTTTCATTATGCAGCCTCCTATTCTTCATTTTCTATATATTAATCTGTATAATATTTCTCTTCCTGCAATTCCAGAATTTTCACAATAGACTCTAGCATTTTTATTTATAAATATCAAGAATTTTCTTTTTTCATTATACTAATATCATTTATAAAATATTTACAAGCCTCTTTTTTGCGTTTTATATTATTTAGCCTTTTGAGATACAAAAAGCCAAGTTACTCACCAACTGAATAACTCGGCTTAAATCATCTATTTACTTACTACTTTCCACAAATCTCCATAATTCCCTTAAGAACTTCATCGGCTTTATCCATATAAGCATTTTCACCCATATGTCCGATTCTTATTACTTTTCCCTCGAATTCGCCAAACGAACCGGCAAGCATAATACCATATCTTTTCTTCATTTCTTCTAATATATAATCTGCTGTCATTCCCTCCGGCACATTAAATACTGTTACTGTATTAGAAAATCCTGAATTCTGATAGAATGTAAAGCCTGCTTCCTTAAGAGTTGTTCTTACCTTATCAGCTACCTGTGCGTGTCTCTTTAAAATATCTTTATCATTCTTGATATTATCAAATGCCACTCTTAGTCCATATATATCACTTATTGGCATTGTATAAGGGAACCATTTCTTTTCATAATATCCGTCAAATATTGTAAGATTAGCATAAAATGCGGCAATCGGTGTCTTTCTGTTATGCATTGCCTTTTTAGCATCATCACTTATTACCACAAATGTAAGTCCCGGAGGTGCTGATACTGCTTTCTGGGAGCCGCCACACAGTAAATCAATCTGGAATTCATCAACATTTACATATTCGCCAAACATTGCCGATACCGAATCTACTACTGTCATTATTCCGTATTTCTTTAATAGAGGGCAAATTCTTGAAATGTCATTTAACATACCACTTGGTGTATCACAATGCACTACTGTAGCATATTTAAAATCATGATTTTTCTCTAAGAATTTTTCTAAATCTTCTATATTAATTGTGTTTTTATAATCAACTGTGTACATTGTAGGTACTCCGCCATACATTGTAACAAAATCTTTAAAACCATTTCCATACAGACCATTGTCGATAACTAATACTTTATCGCCCGGTTCTGTAAGGCTTGCACACGCTGCTTCTAAGCCTAAGATTCCCTCTCCACCGAGAATTAATGTTTCATTCTTAGTTCCAAGAAGTTCACTTATAAGTTCACATGTTTCTTTATAAAATTCACAAAATGATGTATCCAAATCAGGGTTGGTACATTCTTTCATTCTTGCCATTCTTACATTCTCGGCAACCTGTGTTGGTCCGGGAGTCATAATCTTATACATAGAATTCCTCTTTTCTAAGCCTGTCGCTCGTTATTTTTATTAGTGCTGAAGCACTGCTAGATAATATTTTCCACTATCATTTTCGCTGTTATCATAATCTATGTTTTGTCAGCTTATTATTTTTCCTATTTTGTAGCAAATATTTTGGCTGCTGCTTTTTTAAGTCTTACAGATATAGGAAGTACAATAATTGCTGCCACACCTATCTGGACAAGGTTTCCAGGAATTGAGCTTACAGGTGCAACCCAGTTTCCATAGATAACGCCTTCTGCAATGTAATATCCAACAACCTTGATAACTGCTGCCACGATAATTGCAATAAGGTTTACAACATACGAATTACGTTTCTCTGTAATCTTACCAACTGCAAATCCCATTAAACCAACGATAACAAGTGTAAATGGAGCCCATGTAGCCCAGAAACCTGATATCATATCAAAAAGTCCCATACCAATTCCACCTGCAATCATACCTGTTTTCCAGCCAAATACAATAGCTGCTATAAAGAGCGGAATATTTCCAAGGTGGATAAGTCCGCCATTAGCTGCTATAGGAAGCTTAATGTTAATAAATGCAGTAAATACATAAGTAAGTGCGATAAATACCGCATCAATAGCCAGTTCTCTTATCTTCTCAGATGTTGTTGAAACACTTTTTTCTTTTTTAGCAATGTTTTCCATATATTTTCTCTCCAATCCTTAACTTAGTTATTCCGTAACTTAGTTATATGTATTATTTATTTTTTAAAGAATATCATAAAATGTCTTTTTTTAAATAGCCAGTTTTTATCTTTTTAACCATACCACTTATTGCACTTATACGCATTTTCCCCGATATTACGTTATTCTTCTGGTTTACATTTTATATACAATATCTTGTATCTGCATTTTTATGTTAATCAATATTTAGTGTTTTGTTATAGACAAATTATTTTACTAATGCTATAATTAATACGTTTCGTCGCATCGGGCGAAAATACAATATTTTTTAATAATTACCACATTATATTTTCGTATATATTTATTAATAATTCCGAAAATATAACTATATAAAACATATATTTTATACTGTATTGTAAAATGAAAAGAAAAATTTACAGACATATTTCAAGGAGGAACAGAAAAAATGAAGGTAATTAAGCGAGACGGCAGACATGTCGATTATGACCGCAACAAAATTGTTATTGCCATTCAGAAAGCAAATGACGAAGTTGAACCATATGAGCAGATTTCAGAAGACAAAATTTATAACATAGTTGCTTCTATTGAAAATCGTGGTTTAGCAGAGATGCAGGTCGAAGATATCCAGGATATCATTGAACAGAAACTTATGCAGGAGAAGAAATTCGTTCTTGCTAAAACATATATTATTTACCGTTATACAAGAGAAATGGTTCGTAAGGCTAATACAACCGATGAATCAATTCTAAGCCTTATTAAGAATAGTAATAAAGATGTTATGGAAGAAAATTCCAACAAAAATGCAATTATTGCCTCTACACAGAGAGATTTGATTGCCGGTGAAGTATCTAAAGACTTAACTAAACGTGTACTTCTTCCTGAGAAGATTGTAAAAGCTCACGAAGATGGTGTATTACATTTCCATGATGCTGATTATTTTCTTCAGTCAATCTTTAACTGCTGCCTTATTAATATAGGAGATATGCTTGATAATGGTACAGTTATGAATGCTAAATTAATCGAGAGTCCAAAGAGCTTTCAGGTTGCTTGTACTGTTATGACACAGATTATCTCTGCTGTTGCTTCAAGCCAGTATGGCGGACAATCTGTTGATATAAGACATTTAGGTAAATATTTACGCAAAAGTCGTGAAAAATATAAGAAACATTACGAATCTAAATATGCCGGTAAGATATCTCCTGAACTTATGGAGCAGTTCATTAACGACAGATTATATGATGAATTACGTTCAGGTGTGCAGACTATACAGTACCAGATTAACACATTGATGACTACTAACGGCCAGTCACCATTCGTTACTCTGTTCCTTAACCTTGATAAAGATGATGAATATATCGAAGAAAATGCAATGATTATAGAAGAGATTTTAAAACAGCGCCTTGAGGGAATTAAAAATGAAAAAGGCGTATATGTTACTCCTGCATTTCCTAAATTAATATATGTATTAGACGAGCATAACTGTCTTAAAGGCGGTAAATATGATTACATTACCAAATTAGCTGTAAAATGTTCTTCTAAACGACTTTATCCTGACTACATTTCAGCTAAGAAAATGCGTGAAAATTATGAAGGCAATGTATTTAGCTGTATGGGGTGCCGAAGCTTCTTAAGTCCATGGAAAGATGAAAATGGCAACTATAAATGGGAGGGAAGATTTAATCAGGGTGTTGTAAGTCTTAATCTTCCTCAGATAGGTATAATTGCAAATGGTGACGAGGAAGTATTCTGGCAATTAATGGAAGAGAGATTATCTCTTTGTTTTGAAGCATTAATGTGCAGACACCATGCATTAGAGGGTACTTTATCTAATGTAAGCCCAATTCACTGGCAGTATGGTGCTATTGCAAGACTTGATAAAGACGAACCTATTGATAAATTATTACATGACGGATATTCTACTATTTCTCTTGGCTACATCGGTTTATACGAAGTAACTAAGTTAATGACAGGTGTGTCACATACTGATCCAAAAGGGCTTGAATTCGCACTTAAAGTAATGAACAGACTTCGTGCAGCTACAGACACCTGGAAAGAAAATACAGGTATCGGCTTTGGTCTATATGGAACTCCTGCTGAAAGTCTCTGCTATAGATTTGCAAGAATTGATAAACAGAAATACGGTGATATTCCAGATGTTACTGATAAAGGTTACTACACTAACTCTTATCACGTTGATGTCCGCGAGAAAATCGATGCATTTTCTAAATTCAAATTTGAAAGCCAGTTCCAGAAGATTTCTTCTGGTGGTGCTATTTCTTACGTTGAGATACCAAATATGCGTAACAACTTACAGGCATTAGAAGAAATCGTTAAATTTATCTACGATAATATACAATATGCTGAATTTAATACCAAATCTGACTACTGTCACGTATGCGGTTTTGATGGCGAAATTATAATTAATGATGATTTAGAATGGGAATGTCCACAATGTCACAACAAAGACCATTCTAAGATGAATGTTACAAGACGTACATGTGGATATCTTGGTGAAAATTTCTGGAATGTCGGTAAGACTAAGGAAATTAATGCAAGAGTTCTTCATATCTAATATATCTAAAATTATAATTATATCTAAAATATAAGATATCTGATTCTTAAGCTTTAGAAAGGTTAAATGTATTATGAATTATGCAGATATAAAACAATATGATGTTGCAAATGGTCCCGGAATACGAATCTCTTTATTCGTAAGTGGCTGTAATCATCATTGTAAAGGCTGCTTTAACGAAGAAGCGTGGGATTTTAATTACGGCAAACCATTTACTGATGAAACAATTGATACAATTATAGAATATCTTAACAGTCCTCATATCGCAGGCTTAACACTCCTTGGTGGCGAACCAATGGAGCCTGTTAACCAGAAAGCACTTCTTCCACTGGTTAAACGTGTTAAGGATACTTATCCTGACAAAACCATCTGGTGCTTCACAGGTTTTAGATTCGATGATGATATTCTAGGCAAAATGTATGACAAGATTCCTGAGACTAAGGAATTACTTGCCAGATTCGATGTAATGGTAGACGGTAAATTTATGGAAGAACTTAAAAGTGTAAGTCTTGTATTCAAGGGTTCTTCTAACCAGAGAACCATTATGGTACAGGAATCTTTACAAAAAGGTGAAATCGTCCTCTGGACACCACCTGAGAATAAATATTAATAAAATACTACAATATTACTTTGAAATTATATAGGAAACGAGGTCACTTATGGAAAAGATAAAAATACAATACTTAAATGATGATATCAAGAAGCTTGAATATATAGATGGTAAGTCTGACTGGATAGATTTACGTTCAGCAGAACGCGTTGAATTAAAAGCAGGTGAATTTAAGCTTATCCATCTCGGAGTTGCAATGCAGCTTCCTGACGGATACGAAGCTCATATTCTTCCACGCAGCAGTACATTTAAGAATTTTGGAATTATTCAGGCTAATTCAATGGGTATCGTAGATGAATCTTATTGCGGTCCTAATGACTGGTTCTATTTCCCTGCTATCGCACTCAGAGACACAGTAATTGAGCCAAACGACAGAATATGCCAGTTCAGAATTGAGAAACACCAGCCACAGATAGTATTTGAAGAAGTTGAAAGATTAGAAAATGCTGACCGCGGTGGTATCGGAAGCACTGGTAAAAACTAAAATATTACAGTTCATATACAATGATTTCCTTATTCATAAGATGTATATGAACTGTTTTTTATATACTCAGACTTAAGGAATATGAAAGCGTGTGTCATAGAGCGCATAGACTGACATCTCGCCTTAAGTATATATCTGTTGAATGTATACAAAATTTGAGTTATATAAAAATCTCTTCTTATCTCTCACCTTTTAATTCTAAATCTAATAACTTCGCTAAAGGTTCCATTGCATTTAACTCCTCCTGAACCGTATTAGTCTGTGCTCCGGCCTCTATAAGCATTGATTTAGGTCTTAAATGCAGATTATACTGGTATGCCTGTATATAATTCTTCCTTGTAAACCCTGTGAAATACTCTTCAGCTAAAACTTTCATCTGCAAACTAAAAGCAAGATTTTGTTCACGATACGGATTATACAGATATCCTATTTCGCCAATACTGTTAAGCCTGCTTATTCCATTGAAGAACATAATTTTAGCGGTCTGCTTACCATTGACCTCCGTAACCAGATGCAGATTATCATTCACACCATCCCTATGTAAATCTATTACCACTTCTATACTAGGATTCTCTGCTAATACCTGTGCAACTCTTTCATATGCATAATCATAAGCTTTATGTCTGTCAAGCACACCATTTACATAATCAAAGGAATCTTTAAGATGTATAACATTATAACCGTATGTTTCCGTCAGTAATTTCGTAAGATAATCCCCAACACCTATTATAGTAGTGCTCACATCTCCACTTACACTGTCTGCAAATGCCTCCTGTCCATGTGTATGATAAATTAATATCTGAGGCATATTACTTGCTGTCTGCATCTTCATATCCATTGCCATTAATTTGTTAGCATCAATATCTTCCGGATATAATGTCGTACTTGAAACAACTGTATAAAATTTACTCATAAGATACTCATAAGTCAGGTCCTCTGTCTTAATATCCTGTAGCTTCTTAAATTCCTGTCCCGCTGTCTCAACACTATTATCAGATTGATTGGTATCCTGTCCGTTTGAATCTGTTATTTTATCTGTGGTATTCCCCTGGCCATCTCCATTTGTATTACCATTGTTATCATTTCCGTTATCACTTTTACCATTACTTTTATCATTGCTATTATTGCCACTATTACTACTATTATTTCCATTATTATTGCTATTATTTTTGCCATTATTACCGTCATTAGTATCATTATTTATATCATTTTCATTATCAATATTGCTTTCTTCTCTGGTATTTTCTAAACTAAAGCATCGTATATCTAAGCTTTCCGCTGTATTTACTGCAATTTTCTCATTTGCATAATCATATGCTGATACATTTATGATTTTCGATAAAAATGTCAACTCCTTATTGCTCTCATTCAGTATATCATTATCCGTTTTTGTTATGTAACCCACTGACAATATGCTTTCTTTTGCGAATTTCTTCACGATATTTTCAAGCATACTGTCAGAAAATATTTTCTTCGTCCCCATATTAATGAAATTAAATATAATATATATAATTAACCCATATATAATTATGGTTAGTACATAACTTTTCCTACCTTTCATTCCCCTCTTGCCTCTTACCACTTTTATTATTTAGAAATACACCTTTGTCCTCTAATCATTATATGTTCCCACTCCATATAATATTCAATCCCTCTGATATTGTATAACTAATATATTTGATTGTTTCATCTACATCTTTAGGTGTAACATACATTACTCTGGTAGCCGGCTCTAATACTTCTTTGATAAGCTGGTATTTTTCTTCGTTAGAGAAATTCTTAAGTGTCTTTGCAAGACTTACAAGTTTATCAGACATTTCAAATATTTCCATAAGATTTTCCATTGTATCGTTAACAATCGTGGCAGCATCAACTACAGTCGGTATGCCTATTGCGATTACCGGAACGCCCACCGTTTCTCTTGTAAGTCCCCTCCTGTGATTTCCTACACCTGAACCGGGATTTATTCCTGCATCGGAAATCTGTATCGTAGTATTTAATCTGCTTGTACTTCGTGCCGCAAGCGAATCTATGGCTATAATCACATCAGGCTTAATTTCCTTAACAATACCCTTGACTATCTCAGCCGATTCCATACCAGTCTGTGCCATAACCCCCGGTGCAATTCCACTCACTTCAAATCTTGTACATTTATCTAATTTTTCTCTCGGTGCATATAATTCATTCATATTTCTTGTAATGAAAATATTGTCTACTACCCTTGGTCCTAACGAATCAGGTGTCGCCTCCCTGTTTCCTAATCCAACCACTAATACCTTTCCACCATTTCTGCAGGGTAATATTTCTTTTAAATATTTAGCAAGTAATTTAGAAATATTTCTGTGATAAGAATCGTCTGCCTCTCCTAATTCCTTTGCTTCAAGTGTTATATAATTACCCATTGGCTTTCCTATATATCTTGCTCCATTTTCATCTTCCACTACTACCTTTGTAACTTTAACACTTCCATTTTCTAAATATTCTTCATCTATGCTTATTCCCTCAATATCCCTATTGCTCTTTACTCCGTCTTTTAATTCTACGGCAAGGTCTGTTCTAATCTTGAATTCTGCCACTTTACTCTCCATTCTGCAGGCTTATAACGTTATAAATGTAAAAAATATTGCAGACAAAATTTCATATTCTGCCCTGTGATAAAAGCTATATTCTAACGCCTGCTACACATTTAACTTACTTTTAATTATTCTTTGTAAAAATACGTTAAAATATACCAAAATACTTATTGACAAAAATATAGTTATACTATACACTATATTAGTATGTTTACATTTGACACGTCCGCGTCTTATAAGATGTAAAGCATAGATATTGACTCCTAACTCTCTCTCAAAGAGTCAAAATACTAATAACAGAATATATTTTGGAGGTGGACAGATTGGCTAATATTAAATCTGCAAAAAAAAGAATTTTAGTTACTGAAACAAAAACAGCAAGAAACAAGGCTATCAGATCAAAGGTTAAAACTTCTGTAAAGAAAGTTTACTCTGCTATCGATGCTAACGATAAAGAAGCTGCTTTAGCTGCATTAAACGCTGCTACAGTTGAAATCGATAAAGCTTGTACAAAAGGTGTTTATCATAAGAACAATGCTTCAAGAAAAGTTTCTCGTTTAGCAACAGCTGTTAACAAACTTTCTTAATTAGTACTTATAATATATGAATTCAGAACTGCTATACTGCTATTTGTGGTATGGCAGTTTTTTATTCTATCTATTGATGAATACAGAAGTAATAAAGAATAATATTCAGCTAAAAATAGATTATTTTAAAATACATCCATAAACTACAATCGCAAATTTCAATATTATTTTATTTACATAATGTCCAGATTATAATGTTAAAAGGCCGGTATGATAAATCAAAGCTAAGATTTATCGTACCGGTCTTTAGTTTTAAACATAATTAAGCACTATATTTAACAATAATTAATTCAACTGCCATTTTATCATTCATATTTCCAAGTTTTACAGCTTCTTCTAATTCAAGACAATAATTAACTGCATCTTTAATAACAGGTAAAGTGAAATTCTTGCACTGTCCTATCGCCTTATTAACCACGAAATTCTGCATACCCATATTTTTAGCTATTACTGCTGCCGCTTCTCTGTTATTAAGCATTTCCTTAACCTGTAACATTATATTAAACTGTCTGGCTAACATATACAGAATCTTCATCGGGGCTTCTCTTACAGCTATCAAATCATAGTATAAATCAAGTGCCTTTTTCTGCTTCTTATTACCAATCGCATCGACCATCTCGAATATTTTACCACTGATTTCGCTTATACATACCTTATCAATATCTTCTCTTGTAATTACGTCCTTATTAAGCGTATAACTAAGCAATTTATCCAATTCGCTTGTGATATTATCCATATCGTCTCCAAGCTTATCTAACAGATAATCCATATTGTCTCTGGTAATATTCTTATTTTCTTTCTTTAACCTTACCAGTATCCATTTACTAAGGTCAGATTTATTCATTCTGCTACATTCGCATACATATCCATTACTTTTAACCTGTTTATACAAACGATTACGCTTATCAACCTCATTTTCTATAAATACTAATACCGTATCTTCAGGAATTTCGGCGATATAATTAGCCATATCTTCATTTGCAGACTTAAACCACCCCGTATCCTCCATAAGTATAACTCTGTACTGTGCTAAGAATGGAAGTGTCTCTGCCAGGTCAATTATCTGCTTTTCGTTACAATCTTTTCCTGAGAATTTAGAGAAATTCATATTATCTCCATCATTTACGATAGCATTTATAAGTTTATCCTTGATATTTCTGACTAAATACTTCTCTTCGCCATATATAAGATATGCCCTTTTAATCTCACCCTTTTCTATATCTTTGATTATATTCTTCATTTAAGAATCTTCCTCCGATTTAAGATTTATCCATACTTAAGATTATAATGTTAATGTAGAAAAGTTTCAACCTTAAAACCTCTTTCATTTACGTGAATATCTATCTCTCCTGTATCTTTAGTCACATAGATATCAGAAGCTATATCTTTAAGCCTCTTTAATGCGTCTTGTCCCGGGTGTCCATATCTGTTATTAACACCACAGGAAATGATACTTACCTCTGGTGATAATGCCTTTAGAAACTCTGCTGATGATGAATTATTAGAGCCATGATGACCGGTTTTTAAAACGTTTATCTTATCTGATATTCCTGATTTAATAAGCATTTTTTCACCCTCCACACCCAAATCTCCGGTAAATAACATACGAAAATCTGATTCAGATACCGAAAGATAAAATGTTAAGGATAAATCATTTTTATCAAGCTTTCTGTTATCTTCAGGCCACAGACATCTTATCTGCATACCTTTCATTTGAATAATATCTCCTTTACCAAGATATATTACATTTATCTTCTCTTTCTCAGCCTTGGAAATAATATTTCTATAGTTTTCATCAATTACTATTTCGCTAATCTTTGGAACAATAATGTTTTTCACGTAATTTCTGCCATTATATTTGTACTCCATTAAATCATTCATTCCACTTATATGGTCCATATCTGAATGTGTCATAATAAGATAATCCACACACTCAATTCCACTCGCCTTAAGAAACGGAAGAATTGTATATTTAGTAATATCTTTCTCACTACTGCTGCCTGCATCAACTAATAAGGTATTTCCGGCATTATTAATACAAATGCTGTCTCCCTGACCTACATCAAGCATATTAATCCTGACGCCTTTAACATTGTTAGATAACAGGATAACATTAAGAAGTATAAGCACCATACATACTGATATTCTCTTTATATTTCTGACCTTAAACGTGTCGATATCTTCATAATTCACTGTATTATAGTCATTATTATTCATATAAGTTTTATCATTTCTAATACCATTATCAAATTTATGCGTTTTATCACAGCTATCTGCTTTATAATTTTTGTCTGCTTCATCATATCTAATTAAATAAATATGCAATAATATCACAGCTATAATCAATAAGCCAAAATATATCACAAGCCTAAGATTCCCCGGTATTCCGACTATTCTCGTTGCATATGGCATTTTTAGGAATAACCTGCATACAAAATCATAGAATTGAAGCACTCTGCACCCAATCCATATGACAGCACTGCCAAGATGTATACTTATACTTCCTAGTATTATTCCTAATATTCCACACACCACGATTATTCCCATAAACGGAATTATGATTATATTGATAACTGATGAATACATTGATATCTCGTAGTAGAAATATGCTGACATCGGTCTTATGACAGTATTAATCATCTCGCTTGCCATAAATGACGATATAAGCTTATTATTTATTTTAAGAAATCTCATTAAAGGCGTGTGAAGTAATATAATTCCAAGAATTGCACCGAATGACAATAGCATACCCGAATTAAATATTGCTAACGGATTAGTATATATTATTATTATAAATGCCAGTGTAAGAGCAGATAATATATCATAGGTTCTTCCAATTAATTTGGCAAGCAGACTGACTCCAAACATTATTATTGCTCTTTTAGCTGATATATTTTCACCTATCATATTTCCATAGCACAATATTATAGTAAATGTGAGTATTCCTGATGGATATAAACCCATTATCTTTCTTAAAGTTTTGTATACAAAATAACCTATAAGCGATATATGTAAGCCAGAAATTGCTAACAGATGTGATATTCCTGCCATCTTATAAAGTGACCTCGTATCACTTTCTATATCAGACTTATCACCTAACAATATTCCCTTGTAGATACCTAAATACTTTGCAGGAGTAATTTTATCAAGTATATTTATGCAATGACATTTTAATCTGTATAATCCTGTGCTTACTATATCCCTTTTAGAAATTATAAATGCTTCATCATCATTTTCCTTAATAAATCTTCCCGCAATACCTAATTCATAATAATACTTTCTTTCATTAAATCCGCCTTTATTCCTTGCTACTTTGTAACTGTCATACTTAGCATATGCATCTATCGTCTCTCCTGTAATACCCTCTATTTCCTCATCTTTAACATATAATATTATATTGACATTACTATTTTGATAATTCTTCCCTGACACGTATGCATCTTCAAGGTAATAATATATTCCATTGCTCTTTTCCTCTGACTTAGTTATCTTTCCGCATACTCTCACTCTTTCATGTGCTCTTAACCCATTTTCCAAACTATGCAGCTTATCATTATAATTCCTATATTTAACAAAACCTATATTAACTATAAGGCATAATATACCTGTGTATACAATAATTAAACGTACTTTTCTCCTAAGGAAATGTCTGTTAATCCTGCTAATTCTGTTAATTACAAAAGCCACCAGTAAACCGGTGGCTATAATACATATTTCTATAATAATTATTAACCCCATTTTAGCTTCTGTTAATCTTCCCGCTGATTCTCCAATTATCAAGGCTGCGGCCATTATAACAAGTGGCCGTTTTATTTTATCTCACCTCTACTTTACAATATCTAAATTCCTTGTAAATGTATACTCTAACGATATTGAATCTTTAAATTTAACATTTGTTTCACCATTAATACTTATCTGGACTTTATTAATATAGCTTAATTCACAAAGAGAATTGACTATTGAATAAATCTCTAATTCCGGTGATACGTCTGTACTCTCCGTCAGAAATGAATTATCAAAATTCACATAACATATTCCATCTTTCGTCATAACACTAAGTAACTTTACGTTAGATGGTATTGTTCTCTGATATTGGTTTAATTCAGGTCCGCTAATAAGCTTGTCAAGTATCAGCTTCTCTACTGAAGTATTTGTATCATATACACCTGAATATTCCTCAGCTACAAGATTTTTACCGTCTTTATCTGCATAATATACTACAATGTTAAGATTCTGAAATGAATTAATATTCGATTCTTCTCCTGCCACGAAATCTTCAGCCTTCATACTTCCTATTTCATTATTACCATCTAGTACAAGAGGCTGGCTGTTTACCGTAAATATTACATAATCAACACCTTTTAACTGTGTAATACTAAGCACAATGGCTGAACGGCATAATAATTCCGTAACCTTGCTCATCTCGTAATATGATGAACTAAAATCAATATTAACTGTCTTATCATATAATGTATATCCTGATATCTCTACGCTTTCAGGCTTGGCTGTAATGAAGTTCTTCTTTTTCACCGGAGTATTCATCTGATTTAAGACTTCCTCTACCTGCGCTATCGTATCATCACCTTCAGGCTTATACGTCTTAGAAATCAGCTTCGTTCTGTCTTTATTAGTATAATACAGATAAATTTCTCCGTTTTTTTTGAGTTTACTGCTCTTTGAACAACCTGAAAATGTACAGATAATCATAATTAGTATCAATACTAAGGAAAATACTCTTTTTAATTTTAATCTGTGTTTCATATTCTAAATCATTCCTATCTGTTTTCCTCATTCACATAATTAAGAGGAATTCTTACAGTAAAGGTTGTTCCCTCACCCTCTTTACTGTATACCTTGATTGCTCCGTTATGAAGCATAATAATATTCTTAGTAATGGCAAGTCCTAAACCTGTACCTCCGGTCTCTCTTGCCCTTGTCTTATCTACTCTGTAGAAACGCTCAAATACCATTTCCTGTGACTCATCAGGAATACCTATTCCCGAATCAGCTACTTTAATGAAGAAATATTTATGGTCGGCATTCAATGTAACTCTTACCCAGCCATCCATTACATTGTATTTGATTGCATTTTCCACAAGATTAGTTATTGCACTTGTTATCTTAACTTCATCGACTTCTGCAAGAATTGGTCTGAAACTCTCTAATACGAGTTCGATATTATTCTTAGCAGCGATAGGCTTTAATCTCTTAAGAATCATTTCCACTAACTCATTTATATTTACCTGCGAAATATTTAAGTTAGTATTCTTCTTATCTAGCCTTACAAGTGTAAGTAAATCTGTTATAATCTCATTCTCTCTGTCGATTTCATTGACAATATCACCGAAGAATTCCTTATATATCTCATTTGGTACATCTTCCTGCATCATCAGTGAATCAGCTAAAACCTTTATAGATGTAATAGGTGTCTTTAATTCATGCGACACATTTGACACGAATTCCTGTCTCGAATCATCGATTTTCTTCATTCGTCCAAGCATACTGTTAAATGCCTGTGCCAGTTTCTCTGTCTCTGTATATCCGTTTAATGATAATTCATTATCAAAATATCCAAACGACACTTTCTCAAAAGAATTACCGATTTCATCGAATGGTTTTACTAATTTTCTTGACCAGAAAAATGCAAATATAACAACCACAAGTGCTAAAATTGTCTGAATAATATACATTTTCTCGGCTACTTTATCTATGGCATACTCAACATCTTTCGTTGAAAATGTTACATACATTATTCCTGATACGTTCTTATTATCCTTTGAAATAGATGAGATAATCTTAATATACTGCTTCTTAGAATCGTAATATGAAACGTTCTTGCCTTTATAACATTTAATAATCTCTTCAGATACAGTTGTTTTCTCTTCGTCCATCACATATGTATCTTTTATAATCATAAAATTATTATCTATCAGCATAACACGACCGTCATACATAGCCGATAACTGCGACAGTTCCGCATCAATGGCAGGCGATTCTTTCGTCTCCATATAATTTTCGCTTATTATATGGTTCTTCAATATATTACACTGGCTCAAAAGTCTGTCTATCTTCGTATTAACCATTGCATTTTCAATAGGTATTCTTACTACACCCTGAAAAATTGTTATAGGCACAATTCCTATCAGCAAAAGTATGATAAATATTCGAAACTTCATACTTCTAAGTACTTTTCCGGTTAAGCCGATATATCTTTTTAAGCTTCTGTAAAATCTGTGGTCTTTAATCTTATCTAACATACAGGCTCCTTAATGTTATTCTTTAAAGAAATAACCGACACCCCATTTTGTAAATACATATTTAGGTTCACTAGGATTACTCTCAATCTTTTCTCTCAGACGTCTGATGTGAACATCAACTGTACGGACATCACCCGGATACTCGTATCCCCATACGATACTTAAAAGCTTCTCACGACTGTATACTTTATTAGGGTTAGTAAGTAATAATTCTAATAAATCAAATTCTTTAGCTGTAAGATTTATCTCTTTATCACCGATTTTAACATTTCTGCCTTCAACATCTAACTTAAGGTCGCCTTTAACAATCATCTTATTAGGTCTGCTGTTAGATGCCTCTTTCTTACTTCTTCTCATTATGGCTTTAATTCTTGCCTTGACTTCTAATATATTAAAAGGTTTGGTAATATAATCATCTGCACCATATTCTAGTCCAAGAATCTTATCCATATCATCGCCTTTGGCTGTGAGCATAATTACAGGCATAGAACTAAATTCCCTTATTCTGCTAAGAACTTCAAAACCATCATATACCGGGAGCATAACATCTAATAACACGATGTCATATTCTACCTGTTTTGCTAAATTAACTGCCTCTTCTCCGTCATATGCACAGTCAACTTCCATTCCGTCCTGTTCTAAACTGAATTTAATTCCTTTAACAATTAGCTTTTCATCATCTACAACTAATATTCTGTTTCCCATATTCACATCACCTATGTATATATGCCCTTTCTTCACAGTCAATTCTAGGCTTCCTTTCAATAATATTTTGACTGTCTATATCTTTTATATCTTAATTAAATCTTTAATCTTATCAAATGCAGCTTCTTTAATTCCACTTATATTCATTATATCTGAAATATCATTAAAGCTGCCATTTTCTTCTCTGTAATTAATTATAGCCTCTGCTTTTGCCTCACCTATTCCGGGCAATTCCATAAGCTTTTCTTTTGTTGCTTCATTAATGTTAATAAGTCCGTCATCTTTACCATAAGAATCTCCGCCATCGGAATTATTATAAAAATCTTCACTATCAGAAGCTTCATTTTCAAATGTTTTATCATTATATTCCCAGAAATAATCGCCATTACTATTTTCGACTTCTTCCTTAGTTGGGACATAAATCTTCATCTCATCAGCAACAGGTCTTGCAAGATTAACCGAATCAACATCTGCCTCTTCGGTAGCTCCTCCTGCTAACTCTATTGCCTCAAAGACTCTGCTGGCACTTGAAATCTTGTATACACCCGGTGCTTTTACTGCACCACAAAGCTGGACATATACTTCTTTATTCTTCGCTGGCTCACTTTCTGATTCATTTTCCTGTTGACCTGAAGCTTTCTTTGAATCATTCTCTGAAAATGCATCATCTTCTGAAATCGTATCTGCCTTATCATTATAGACCTTTACATTATTCTTACCATTACAGCCTGATAACATAACCAGACATATAATCATTAACATTAACTTATTTACTTTTTTATCTGAAAATCTGTTCATAAAAATCTCTCCTCTTCTATTAAATATTTAAGTTTAATATTAAATTAAATATTAAATAACTAAATAATAATCTAAATATTAATTCATTTTAATATTTCAGAGAGATTATAGAATGTCATATTCATTCTACATAAAATTTTTAAGATTTACAACCTGTTTTTAATATATTTTTAAACTATATTTTTATTCCCATTTTCATTTATGTTCTCATTTTCACTTTTTTATCCCTTTATTATTCCTGTTCTCATTTTCACTTTTTATTTTCTTTTTCATACTTATTTTTAATTCTTACTTTCATTCCCACTTAAATAAGATGATACCACCTATCGCAAGCAAAACGCCAATTACCTTTTTCATTTCGAAATCTGCTTTCTCAACTCCGAATATTCCAAGTAATTCTATAACATATGCAACAACCACCTGCGATACCACGATAACCATAACAGATTTAGCAGGACCTAAAGAAGCCATACTTTTTACAACCGTATAAGTTATTGCTGTTCCTATTATTCCACCTAACAGCATATATTTAGGACTAACTTTCGTTATCCCCATAAAACTGCTTCGGTCGGCAAAAAACCACATAACAAGACCTGCTAAAAGAGCCGTAAACTGCACAAAACAGTTACAGACCCACATACTGGTATTCTTCGTAACTCCTGTATTAAATACACCCTGAATACTCATTAATGCACCCGATATCAACGCAATTATATATCCCATCTTTACAACCTCCATATGCTCAATTATCTGCACATTTGCAAAAGAAAAGTTACAGGGTATATATTTTGCTTTCACTCCATTAGTCGGACAATTTATGATTATTTGTTCGCTTTCATCGTACAAATAACCCTAAATTGTTCGCCTAAAGTCGCAAGGTGCTAAAATATATACCCTGTAACTAAAGTTTTCGCAAATACCCAGACATTGTCTATATGGTATTATTGTAAACGGGTTTTATAGGTTTCATACATTGCATTTAACTTATCCTCAACATTTTCGCCATTCCACGCTTTATTTAACACTGATTGTACCTGAGCGAAGTAATCTCCGGTAACAAGCATCTTAGGTAATATGCAGGAATTATCGTATTGCTCCTGTATAACGGCATAATCAGCATTTGCATAGTCTGTATGTTTTGTTGAAAACAAGCCTGTCTGTGAATAGATTAAGTCGGTTCTGTCATAGGTTGCATATTTAGCTAATTCTTCAGCTTCCTTATCTTTATCTGACATATAATTAACGACTAAAGTCTCTGTACGTGACAGTGGTTTTGTTCCTGATTCGTCATTTAAGTCAGGCAATCCACATACATTATAAGATATTTTCTTAGGATTATCTAAGTCCTTTAATTCGTTATATTCGTCCATAGTAACAATCGAAGCTATTATTTCGCCATTCATAAATGCTTTAGCTAATCCGCCAAAATCATCACTTATATTTATGCCAAAATCTTTCGATAACTCTGTATAGAAGCTAAATGCTTTCTTAACTTCATCTGTATTTACATCTATCTTAGTTTTATCATCTCCTGCTCCACCACCTATGTTCATATATTTTCCAACGAAACCATAATTATGGTAGATATCTTCAACATTCCAGTACATAATGTATTTTACATCTTTATTTTCACTGAATTTAAAGTTCTTAGAATAATTAATTATAGCCTGAAAATTAACCGGTACAGACTTAAAATATTCATCATTATATATCATAAATTCTGTATCAAATGTAAGTGGATAAGCAACTTTCTTTCCCTTATAAGTTATTGCATTAATGGCTGTAGGCGAATAATTCTCTAAATTATAATAAGAACTCTCATTTTCTTTAGCCAGTCCATATCCGTAAGCCGCTTCTAATTCATCAGAATCTAACAGATATATGTCAGGGGCTTTTCCGAGTGTATCATCTGTCTGTTTATTTGCCTTATTTATATTTTCTAAATAATCAATATCAGACATATATTTTACATTTACCTTAATGCCCTTAACTTTTTCATAATCTGCTGCAAGATTAGTGAAATACTCATCATATCTCTGGTCGTTATACCATAATGTGAGTCCGTCATCTTCTGCTTCTTTCTCACTGCGATTAAATGTCTCGCTGTTATCTGCCACTAAAATAATAATACTTACAGAGATAACCATTATGATTATCTCTGTAAGTCTCTCAAGTATTACTTTTTTATTTTCTTTAATTCTGTCAAACATTACAAATCATCTGCCTTAAAATGTACTTAAAATGTGCTTAATACATCTGTTAAAATATTTATCATTTCATCAACATTTTCTTTTGTAATAATAAGTGGTGGTACCATTCTAAGAACATTACCTCCTGCACTTATAACTAAAAGTCCCTTATCCATAGCTTTGTTAATAACTTCGCCTACAGGTACATCAAGAACGAGTCCCTGCATAAGTCCTTTGCCACGATGTTCCTTGGCACAAGCGAATTTATCACAGATTTCATCTAATTTACTCTCTAAATATTTACCTACTTCGCAGACATTTTCTAAAACATCTGTCTCTTCAAATAAATCTAATACTTTATTGATTGCTGCAGTAGCAAGTGGATTACCGCCATATGTTGTTCCATGGTCTCCCGGAACTAAAACAGCCGCTTTTTCGTTAGTAAGGAAAGCACCTACAGGTATTCCACAACCTAATGCCTTAGCAAGTGTAAGTATATCAGGTTTTACTCCATAATATTCATGTGCAAACATCTTTCCTGTTCTTCCCATACCACACTGAATCTCATCAAATATAAGTAAAATATCATTTTTATCACAGATTTCTCTTACACCTTTAATAAATTCTTCTGATGCAGGATAAATTCCACCCTCGCCCTGTACAGGCTCAAGAATAATCGCACAGGTCTTATCTGTAACTAATGCTTTTACACTTTCTAAATCATTATAATCTGCGAATTTAACTCCACCGATTAATGGCTTGAATGCCTCCTGATATTTGACATTACCTGTAACTGATAATGCTCCCATACTTCTTCCATGGAACGAATGATTCATTGCAATTATCTCATGGTCATTCTTACCATCTTTATTATATGCATATTTTCTGACTGTCTTAATTGCACCCTCGATAGCTTCTGTTCCACTATTTGTAAAGAACACTCTGTCCATTCCTGCTAACTTAGTAAGTCTCTTAGCTGCTGTTGATGCAGGAACATTATAATATAAGTTAGATGTATGTATTATCTTATCAATCTGTGCTTTTAATGCATCATTGTATTCTTTATTATTGTAGCCAAATGCAAATACTGCAATTCCTGCTGCAAAATCAAGATATTTCTTGCCATCTGTATCATAGAGATATGCTCCGTCTCCTTTTTCTAATACAATCTGGTATCTGTTATATGTATGCAGTAATGAACTTTCTGCTTCTTCTATATATTCCTTTGTTGTCATAATATCCTCATTTCTGAGCGATTTATTCGCGAAGAGGCAGTCAGAAATTCGCATAGGCGATTTCTGACTTGCCATAAAGGCTATTTGCTTTCGCTCAGAAGCAAATAGCTGTGTGAAAAATCGACATATCGATTCGATTTTTCACACTATCTTCATTTCTTTAATTCTAATCATTTTTTTCATTATAGAATCTAACTTCGTTATCTCCTAAAATTGCTGTACCAATACCTTTATTAGTAAAGATTTCAAGTAAGAGGCAATGTGGAATTCTTCCGTCTAAGATATGCACTCTTGAAACACCATTATCGATTGCTTCGATACAGTTATTAAGTTTTGGTAACATACCACCACCTATATAACCGTCCTCGATTAATTTACGTGCTTCTGAAACATGAAGCTCTGATATTAATGTATCTTTATCATCAGGATTTTTATATACTCCTTCAATATCTGTTAAAAATGCAAGTTTTTCAGCATTAACAGCTCTTGCAATTGCACATGCTGCATCATCTGCATTTATGTTGTATGAATTAAATTCATCATCAAGACCGATAGGGCATACGATTGGAAGATAATCATTTTCCAATAAATCAAATAATACACCCGGATTAACCTCTGTTACATCTCCAACGAAGCCTATATCCTCTCCGTTAGATAATTTCTTCTTACATTTAAGTAATTGTCCATCTTTACCACTTATACTTACAGCTTTAACGCCTAATTCCTCAACCATTGTTACAAGTGATTTGCCGACTCTTCCAAGTACCATTTCAGCAATTTCCATAGTATTTGCATCAGTTACCCTGAGTCCGTTGACGAACTTTGCTTCCATTCCTGATTTCTCTACCCATTTGCTGATTTCCTTACCGCCGCCATGTACGATTATTGGTTTGAAACCAACTAATTTAAGAAGTGTAACATCTTTAATTACATTCTTCTTTAATTCTTCATCTACCATTGCGCTTCCACCGTATTTAACAACGATAATTTTTCTGTTAAATCTCTGTATGTATGGCAACGCCTCTATAAGAACATTAGCTTTTTCTAAATATTTTTCCATTCCTTTTTCCATAGTTGAGTAAATCCTTTCTCTAAATCACCTGTTCTTTTTAACTTAATCATTATAAATCAGATATTTATAATTGCAATTATTTATGAACGGTAATCTGCATTAATTTTAACATAATCATATGTAAGGTCACAGCCCCATGCTGTTGCTGTCTTATCACCCATCTTAACATCTAATAAAGCTGTTACCTCTTTCTCTGAGAGAATCTTTGTAGCTTCTTCTTCGCTGTAATCTGTAGCAGTTCCGTCTTCTACTATCTTAATCTTTCCTGCTTTGCTTTCGAAATAGATATCAACTTTTTCAGGATCAAACTGTACACCTGAATATCCCATTGCACATAAAATTCTTCCCCAGTTTGCGTCATGACCAAATATTGCAGCCTTAGTAAGTGTTGATGTAACAACTGATTTACTAAGTGTAACCGCATCTGCTTTTGATGCTGCATTTACTGTTTTAACCTCGAATAAAGCTGTTGCACCCTCGCCATCTGCTGCAATCTTCTTAGCAAGTGTCCTGCACACTTCTTCCAAAGCAAGCTTAAATGTATAATAATCGTCATTCTTCTCTGTAATACACTCATTTTCTGCAAGTCCGTTAGCAAGTGCTATAACTGTATCATTTGTAGATGTATCACCATCAACCGATACCATATTAAATGTATCAGGTATAGTTTCACTTAATGCCAACTGAAGCATTTCCTTAGAGATATTCACATCACTTGTTATAAATCCAAGCATTGTACACATATTTATATGTATCATTCCGGAACCTTTACACATTCCACCGATTGTAACTTCTTTACCACCGATTGTAGTCTTAACTGCAACCTGTTTAGATACGGTATCTGTTGTCATAATGGCTTCTGCCGCTAATGTGGCATCCTCTGTACCATTTCCAAGCGCAGGATACAATTTATCAATACCTTCTTTTATCTTATCTATAGGAAGCTGTTTACCAATAACACCTGTTGAAGCTGTAAGAACTTCATCTTCTTTAACACCTGCTACCTTAGCTACCTCTTTAGCAATTTCGCCACAATATTCAAGTCCTTTAGTACCTGTGCAGGCATTTGCTATTCCACTGTTGACTACAACTGCTCTTATTCCATCTGATTCTGCGATGACTTTTTTATCCCATTTAACAGGAGCAGCCTTAACAAGATTACTTGTAAATGTACCTGCTGCCTTACATACGACATCACTATAAATCATTGCCATATCTTTCTTAGTTGAATCTAATTTCTTAATACCAACAACAAGACCTGTTGCTTTAAAACCTTTAGCGGCACATACACCGCCCTCTGTCTGTATAATTTCTTTATTCATAATAATCCTCATTTCCGTTGTATTTATCTTCTATTTTTTTAATTCTATGGGAACATAGGTACCTGTACTAAGCCCTCATTTTCAGGGAAACCGAACATAATATTCATATTCTGTACTGCCTGTCCTGCTGCACCTTTAATAAGGTTATCCATTGCACCCATCATAATAATTCGGTTTGTACGTTTATCAATCTTGAAGTTAACATCTACATAGTTACTTCCCTCTACCCATCTAGTCTCAGGTGGAACATCTTTATCTAATACTCTTACAAACTGCTCTTTATCATAATATTTATCATATACAGCCTTTACTTCTTCATAAGATACATCTTTCTTAAGAGTTGCATATGCAGTTACTAAGATACCTCTGTTCATTGGTACAAGATGTGGTGTAAAGTTAATAAGTACCTTTTCACCTGCAGCATATCCTAACTGTTCCTCTATCTCAGGAGTATGTCTGTGTGTTGCAACGCCATACGCCTTAATATTTTCATTCACTTCACAGAATAAATTATTAACCTTAGCGCCTCTTCCTGCTCCTGAAGTTCCTGATTTAGCATCTACTATTATACTTGATGGCTCTATAAGTCCCTCTTTTAATAAAGGATAAATGCTAAGAGTTGTACATGTTGGATAACAGCCCGGATTAGCAATAAGTCTTGCACCTTTTACTTTATCTCTGTTTATCTCACATAAACCATATACAGCTTCGTCTATAAACTGTGGACTCTTGTGTTCTATTCCATACCATTCTTCATATGTTTTAACATCTTTAATACGGAAATCTGCACTCAGATCAATTATCTTTACCTTATTTAATATATCTTCATTTACAAGTGATGCACATAAGCCCTGTGGAGTAGCTGTGAATATTACATCTACACTGTTTGCTAATTCTTCCATATTATCGTCCATACATTTTGCATCAACTAACTGGAACATATTCTGAAATACTTCGTAATACTTTTTATCTATATAGCTTCTTGAACCATACCACGCAATTTCCACATCTTTATGCTGTAATAATAATCTTACTATCTCAGCTCCTGCATATCCTGTTGAACCAATTATTCCTGCTTTTATCATATTAATCCTCTTTTCTGAACGCCTTGTTTTAACCAGATATCCTGCAAATATTTTCTATCTGTCATTCCTTACCATTTGTCTTCGCTCTGTAACAAATTGGTATACTTTTTTATTAAGAATAATTTGTCAAAATGTAATCTTTCTGCCACGATAATGTCATACATAATGAATTAACTTTTGACACTTTATTCATATAATATAATCAATTTCTCATATTTGCAACAAAAAATTGAAACTTTTTATAATTATACATTTTTATTGCATAATATGCAAGTCGTTTTTTTATTTATTTCATTATTATATAAATAAGGTAATTTCACTTATTTCGTTATGTATCTCAAAAAATACTTTATATTTTTTCAATTTTCGATTGATTTTTTATGCATAATGATGTATATTGTTATCAATGAATTCAAAGATATGTATTTGTGTGTTATTCATTTGCATAAATATTCATTCACTTGGTGTTTATTATGCATAATCTGACATAAATACACATATGAATCGTTTTATACATAATATTACATATTAAATAGGAGGATTTTTCAAATGAAAGAAAAAGTTATCTTAGCATACTCAGGCGGTTTGGATACAACTGCTATTATTCCTTGGTTAAAGGAGAACTTTGATTATGAAGTTATCTGTTGCTGTATAGACTGTGGACAGGGCAACGAATTAGATGGTCTTGAAGAAAGAGCAAAACTTTCAGGTGCAACAAAATTATATATCGAAGATATTACAGATGAATTCTGTGATGACTATATCGTTCCATGTGTACAGGCAGGTGCCGTATATGAAAACAAATATTTATTAGGAACATCAATGGCTCGTCCAGGTATCGCAAAGAGATTAGTTGAAATTGCACGTAAAGAAGGCGCTACTGCTATCTGCCATGGTGCTACAGGTAAAGGAAATGACCAGATTCGTTTCGAACTTGGTATCAAAGCACTTGCTCCAGACCTTAAGATTATCGCTCCTTGGAGAATGACAGATGTATGGACAATGCAGTCTCGTGAAGAAGAAATCGAATATTGCAAACAGCATGGTATCGATCTTCCATTCTCAGCAGATTCAAGCTACAGCCGTGATCGTAACTTATGGCACATCAGCCATGAAGGACTTGAACTTGAAGATCCTGCTAACGAACCAAATTATGACCACTTATTAGTTCTTGGCGTTTCTCCTGAAAAAGCTCCTGAAGAAGGCGAATATGTAACAATGACATTTGAAAAAGGTGTTCCTACAAGTGTTAATGGCGAAAAGATGAAAGTTTCTGACATTATCAGAAAGTTAAATGAATTAGGCGGAAAACATGGTATCGGTATCGTTGATATCGTTGAAAACCGTGTTGTTGGTATGAAATCTCGTGGTGTATATGAAACTCCAGGTGGAACAATCCTTATGGAAGCTCATGCACAGCTTGAAGAACTCGTTCTTGACCGTGCTACAATGGACGTTAAGAAAGATATGGGTAACAAATTTGCCCAGATCGTATACGAAGGAAAATGGTTTACTCCACTTCGTGAAGCTATCCAGGCATTCATTGAATCTACTCAGGAATATGTAACAGGTGAAGTTAAATTCAAACTTTACAAAGGTAATATCATTAAAGCCGGAACAACTTCTCCATATTCATTATACAGCGAATCATTAGCAAGCTTTACAACAGGTGACTTATATGACCACCATGATGCAAGCGGATTCATCACATTATTTGGTCTTCCACTCAAGGTTAGAGCAATGAAATGGAATGAAGCAGGAATCGAAAACAAATATATGAAATAATAAATAACTGATACACAGATACGGTGTCAATCCACTTATATTATTAGTGGGTTGGCACCGTATTTTTTATAATTCAATTCTTAAAATAATTTACTACATCCTTACATTTCTTTAACTTGCAAATACCCCTATGATTTAGTATTATATATGTTAGGTTTTTATGCCTGATTAGATAATGTCTTATGACACTCTAATCCTTATTATTAAATAAAGTGCTGTAGGACTAAATGTTTGATAACTTTGATTAGTCATCAATACATTTTGTCTTATAACTCTAATAAATTTATCAAATATTATGCGGCATTTTTGTCGGCATACGAGCAGATATATGCTTAAGAATGGAGGAAATATGCATACTGTAGATATAATAGTTCCCTGCTATAACGAGGAAGAGGGACTTAGTATGTTTTATGATGAAACTTCAAAAGTCGTAAATACAATTCCAAATTATTCATTTAGATATATATTTATAGATGATGGAAGTAAAGATAATACTTATAAGAAGATATTAGAACTTGCGAAAGCACATAATGATGTTAAATATGTCTCTTTCTCAAGGAATTTCGGTAAGGAAGCCGGTATGTATGCCGGTCTTACCTACTCAACTGCCGATTATGTAATAATTATGGATGCTGACCTGCAACACCCGCCCGCTTTAATACCACATATGATTAAAGGGATTGAAGAGGGATATGACTGTGTTGCTGCCAGACGAACCAATCGTAAGGGTGAAGCACCTGTAAGAAGTCTGTTTTCACGCAGCTTTTATAAATTAAGTAACAAGATGACAGATATTAATCTTGTACATGGTGCTGTGGATTACAGAATTATGTCAAGACAGATGGTTGATGCTGTTCTTAAACTATCAGAGGTTCAGAGATTCTCTAAGGGAATTTTTGAATGGGTTGGCTTTAAGACTAAATGGCTTCCTTATGAAAATGTAGAGCGTACTGTCGGAACAACAAAATGGAGTTTCTGGGGATTATTCAAATATGCCATTGATGGTATTACTGCTTTTTCCGTTACTCCGTTAAGAATTGTTACCTGTTGCGGTTTTACGATATCTCTTGGTGCATTTATATACATTATAATTACAATTATTCAGACACTCGCTTTTGGAATTGATGTTCCGGGCTATGTAACAACACTTTCTGCTGTTCTGTTCTTAGGCGGGATAATAGAATTTTCCATCGGTGTCCTTGGGGAATATATCGGGCATATATATATAGAAAGCAAAAACCGCCCTATATTTATTACTAAAGATACTAATCTTTATATGAAAGGAAATAATGATAGAAATGAATAAACTAAAAAAGCTAATTAATAAGGAGACATTTTCGTATCTCGTATTTGGCGTACTTACAACAGTTGTTGACTTTCTGACATACATTGTACTTACACACCTGTCAGTGAATTATATGTTTGCAAATGTTATCTCATGGATATTTGCAGTAATATTTGCATATGTTACGAATAAAATCTTTGTATTCAACAGTAAATCAACTAAGAAAGAGGTCTTAATTGACGAAATACTTAGTTTCGTAAGTGCCAGACTGTTTTCACTGATATTCAGTCTTGTATTTATCTATGGTATGGTAACTCTGTTAGGTACTAATGATTTAATTGCCAAGATACTTTCATCAGTATTCGTGGTTATAATTAATTATGTACTTAGTAAATTCTATATTTTTAAGGATAATTCGAAGAATAATAAGATTTCTTTTATAGATTTTATCTATAATAATCTTTCACTTATACTTTCATTTATTATACCTTTAGTAATACTTGTAATTATCTATTATATGAGAAAGATTTATCCATTTGGCGATAATACTTATCTTAGAAGCGACTGCTACCACCAGTATGCACCATTTATGAAAGAGTTGTATAACAAGCTTACTAACGGAGGCAGCCTGACTTATTCATGGAATATCGGTCTTGGAGTTAACTTTAGTTCGCTCTATGCATATTACCTTGCAAGCCCTGTCAACTGGTTTATCGGCTTAGTTACGCCTAACCATATTCCTGAAGCAATGAATTTATTTATCGTTGTTAAGACTGCTTTATGCAGCTTGACATTTGCATATTATCTAAGTAAACATTTCCATACTAAGAAGATGTCTATTGCATCTCTTTCAGTATTCTATGCACTTTCTTCTTATATCTGTGCATTTAACTGGAATCTTATGTGGTTAGACTGTTTAGTGCTTCTTCCACTTATTATTCTTGGTCTTGAAAGACTTGTTAAAGAGGATAAATGTTACTTATACGCAATTTCATTAGGTTTTGCAATTCTATCTAATTACTATATAGCAATTATGATTTGTATATTCTGTGTACTTTACTACATTGCACTTATATATAGTGATTCAGCTAAGAAGAACCTTAAATACTATATTACAAAATGTAAGAACTTTGCGATTTACTCGCTTTTAGCCGGTGGTTTTGCGGCAATTACCGTACTTCCTGCATATTATGCACTTAGTTCTACTGCTTCAGGAGATTTTGAATTTCCTAAGACAATAATTACTTATTTCTCAGTTCTTGATATGTTATCAAGATCATTGATTAATGTAGATGTCGCTGTATTCTCAGCACACGATCCTAACCTTTATTGTACGGTTGCTGTATTTCTACTAGTTCCGCTATATGCAATTAATCCTAAGATTAAATTAAAAGAAAAGATTGCTAAGATTTCACTTCTTGCATTTATGTTAGTAAGCTTTAATACGAATGTACTTAACTATATATGGCATGGCTTCCATTATCCAAACAGCCTGCCTGCAAGAGAATCATTTATATATATCTTCCTTATTCTTGCCATAAGTTATGAGGCATTAATTAAGATTAAGGAAGTATCACTAAAACAACTTGCCGGCTGTTTTGCCGGTGCGATTGCATTAATCTTACTGATTGAGAAATTATATGTATCTGATACCTACAGTTCACTTACAATATATATAAGTATAGTATTTTTAATATTCTACCTGATAGTTATATCATTGCTTAGAAATAATAATTATAAACAGAACTTTGTAACTTATCTTTTATTAATTATTGTTAGTGCCGAAGCATTTATTAACGCAGAAGCTACTTCCTTAAGCACCTGCACACGTTCTTATTATCTTAATGATAATACAGCAATTGATACCTTGGTTGAACAGGCAAATGAAGCTGAGGGCGATAATTTCTTCAGAATTGAGAAAGCCGATAGACGTACTAAGAATGATGCCGCATGGAATAATTACCGCGGTGCTTCTACTTTCTCTTCAACTGCTAATTCAGGTCTTAGTAAATATTATGGCTCATTAGGTTTTGAAGAATCTACAAATGCTTATGCTTACTATGGTCATACACCTCTTACTGAAGCTATGTTTTCAATTAAATATGTCCTTAGTAACAGCGAATTAAAAGAAACTGAATTCTTATCAGCATTTGCAAATACTACTTACAATGTAACAAACTACATTGATAACAAATTAACCGGTGAACGTTCATATTATATGTACAAGAATAATTACGTTTTACCTCTTGCATTTATGATGCCGGATGATATTGAAGAGAAATGGGATAATAAAGATGCTAATCCTTTTACAGTACAGAATAATCTTTGTACTACAATCACAGGCAACGAAACACCTATGTATACAAGACTTAATGTAACTACGATGGGTGAACAGAACGACATTGATATTGATTCTGATATGCATTTATTTATATATGTAACAACTTCATTAGATTCAATTAACGTATCAATTACAAACAGCAATGGCGAAGTATCCTCTAAGAATTATAATTCAATGACACACCGCCATATATTAGATATCGGAAATGTTACTTCAGGTTCAACAGTTTCAGTATCATCTACCGATTCTGAAGTAAGCCTTATCCAGTTATATGCTTATAGCTTTGACTCTGATGTATTCTATGATACATTTAATACATTAAATAGCAATCCAATGGAACTTACTTATTTCTCTGATAATAAGCTTAAAGGTGCTGTAGAAGCTTCAAAAGACGGATTATTATATACATCTATTCCTTATGACAAAGGTTGGAGCGTATATGTAGATGGTAAAGAAGTAAAGACTCACGCATTTAAAGATGCACTTCTCTCAATATACTTAACAGAGGGAAGCCACAATATTGAATTCAAATATTCACCTGTAGGCTTTAAGCAGGGAATTATATTAACTTCATTATCAACGATAATCTTCATAATTATAGTGGTGATGAATAATGCGAAAAATAAACGTCGTAAAACTATAGATATTGCAGAATAGATAAGATATTAATTAAACAAATACCGCATAAGTAAAAGAACGGTCCGGTAAATCAACGTTTAACTAAAGTACGTTGATTTACCGGACCGTATATTATTGAAATTCCACAACTTCTGAGAAATCTTTTCTTGGTCTTTGTGCCGGTGCTTCATCTCGCAAACAGTTTCTTCCTTGCGGTTTCATTTTTCTTGACTTCATAGTAAAATTTATGTATAATTTTGTTATCGAATAGGGAGGTGTTTTTATGCCAACAATCAAATCAAGTGCTGATTTAAGGAATAATTACAATGAAATTTCTACATTTTGTCATAATTATCCTGAACCGGTTTTTATTACGAAGAATGGAAAAGGTGATCTTGCTGTTATGAGCATTGAAACCTACGAGGAACTGACCAGCCGCTTTGAACTTTACAGCCAGATTAAGGAAGGAATGGACGATATTGCCACAGGCAACACCCGACCATTTTCCGAAGCTATCGCTGATATCAGGAGTCGTCGCAGTTGATGAGTTATCAGGTTCATATCACTTCCACCGCAGAACACGATATTATGCGTGCTGCGCATTATATCGAATTTACCCTCAAAAATCCCGATGCCACAGATAATCTGCTAGATGCTGTAACCGAGCAGATAGGCTCATTAGCCGACCTTCCACAGAAATTTCGTCTGGTAGATGATCCGGTACTTGCAGGCTGGGGCATTCGTTTTGTGATAATCAATAATTACCTTGCCTTTTATACGATTAATGAAGAAAAACAGACTGTAATCATCGTCCGTTTTCTCTATCAGAAAAGTAACTGGACTTCCATTCTTCGACAGGGACTTTCCCTCATTTAAGGAATCTGTTTTTATGCGGGTTCCTTTTTTAGTGCATTACCTTATAAGCAACTACACCCGCTATAGCTAGCACAGACACGTCTGTCTGCTCTCCCTAATTTATCTCATCCCAGTCAGCAGGAATATCCTCAACCGAGCCAAAACTCTTTAAAATAAATTTGTCATCAATTTCTTCAAACTCAACAAGATATTGTGTATTTTCTCTTGCACCCCAATACTCAAATGTAATTATGTTTGGTTCATAAATATAAACAATTACCAAATTATCTTCAAAATCATCAATATTATAACGCTCTTTATAATATTTTTGAGAATTTTTACAACACTTTTTATAATTCCTTTGAACAACATTATCAAGTTATATTAAAGTCTTTTTAACAGTCAAACAAATTTCATTAAATGAATCTTTTTGCTTATATACAATACTAATTGTATCTTACTTAATTAGTGAATCAGATATTGATATACTTCCATTTTCCCCGAAATCATTAATTGTTTTTTCAAAATCATAAATCAATAATTCAGTTTTATTTCTAACACATTTCTTAATACACTGACCAGATTTTCCAAAAACCATTGTCGGTGCTGTCTGAAAAGGCGAAGTAGCGTTTACTGAAATAGTCGTAGTAACATTTTCGACTGCACGAGTTTGTAGATGACCTCTAATCATACTATATCGTTCCTTATCATCCATATCCGCTACATCATAAAATAAAATTACATTTACATCTGTATTCCTTTTATACAATTCTCTGAAAAATTCAGGAAATCTAATTTCAAAACAAATTCTAATTCCAAATACAACCCCATCTATTTCAAATATTCCATCTTTATCTCCCTTTGTGAAATTATCATTATCCCATCCCCATAAAGCACACTTATCATAAAACTTAATTTGTTTATTAGGCTGAAATAACAATGCTCTATTGTATATTTCTTTTTCTTTAAATATGGTTCCTACAATAAAAGAAATATCGTTTTTGTCAGCTATTGCCTGAAGTTTATCACACATTGACCTCACAATATTAAAATCGACACTTAATGAATTTAATATATCTCTGGAAGGATAGCCTGTTAATGAACATTCTGGAAAGATTAATAATTGAACACCTTTATGTTTTGCTAAATATATCGCTCTTTCTATTTCATTATAATTATCATATATATTTCCGGATACTGCAAATTGATATGCTCCAATTCTCATTTATAAATCATCTCCTTTTCCAGTATAAGAACATAGACCTATACTCTGTGACGACCGAATAAACCTTATTTATACTTACTATTTGCACTTGTCAAATTAAGATAAGTATCTATAAACTGGAAGTTTAAAAAATCTTATACATATCATTCTGGTAGAACATTACTAATTTGTATAACTAATGCTGTTCCATATAATCAATAAATTCTTGTGTCTTAGACCAATACTTAACTCTTCAATTTTCAAAATTATTAAACTGTTCTATATATTGAAATTTGACACTCCATTAAACTGGAATTTGTCTAATTCATTTTTAAAGGATTATCTAATATAAATCTATCACTTCTCAATCAAATTCCGATTTATTAACCGCCTTATATTCATCTATTCCGCCGCATCTTCAGTCATACACGTATAGAAATTCGATACATTTATATCTTTCATATCTTCAAATTTTATATTTTTCCATACATCATCATTGAATTCAGATGATACCGCCTCTATAAATGGATCATAGATTTCTTTAAAGTGCTTATCCTTTTCTTCTTTTATCATCTCTTCTTTATGAGTCTGGGTTTTATCCTGAAGATAGTCGCTTATGCATTTTATGATATAATATCCGTCAGGTGTCTCTACGATACCACTTACTTCATCTGTCTTTAATGCATATGCCGCATCTTCAAATTCCTGTATCATTTCACCTTTGCCAAATTCATATTCTACTTTGTCGGCATCGGTATTATTAGCTGCTAACTCCATAAAATCTTCTCCATTATTTATGGAATCTAAGAGCTTTTGCATCTCTTTTTTAGATTTTTCTTTTTCTTCATCTGTATATTCTACTCTGTTTCCCTTAGAATCTAATGTATATGTCTTAGAATAGATACTTGCCACTTTTATTACTTTAGCATCGGCATCACTTATTTCAGGATTGATATCCTTAGTAAGCTCTGTATAGACTTTATTAGCAAGTTTATAATCTGAATATGCTTTTTTAACATCATCTAATGTTACATTCATATATTTTTTCTCGGCATCTGTAAGTGCATTGAAGTATTTTTCAGCATCTTCCTTTACCTTTTCTTTTTCATTTTCTGATAATTTTATCTTATTTTTCTTAGCTAATAAATCAAGTGCTTTAATTTCAGCTAACTGGTTTTTGACATTATCTTTAACATAATCTTCTAATGTTACACCGCAGATATCTTTACTCCATATATCTGTACCATATGATTGCTCATATCTGTTCTTCTCTGTTGTAAGATATAACATCGCTTCAGATACACTAAATACGCTTCCATCTATCTTAAATAATTCTTTATCAGACAAGCCCGTTGATAAAAATATTTTCTTACCACCTATACTACAGCCACATAAAAGCATTGAAGCACTTAATGTAACTGCTATAACTTTAACTAATTTTTTTCTCATTTTTCCTCCATACCATGCATAATTTTCAATTGCACAAGCATATTTTTTCACACTATACTATCATTATTTTTCACAATTATTTCGTATTATCTTAAATTTCTATACTATGTTGTGGTTCACAAATATTATTTAATATCATTCTAATAATATTAATATCTGTCATTTGCTATATCTTTAATGTCTAATGGGTGTTCGGCTATGCAGTCAGCATTTGCATCTATAAGCTCCTGTCTCGTTCTAAAGCCCCACGTAACACCGATTGTATACAGGCCATAATTCTTACCTGTCAACATATCTGTATTAGTATCGCCTACATAGATACAATTCTCTGGTGAAACTGACCACTTACCAAGAATTATATCTATTCCCTCACCTGATGGTTTCTTCTGATGGTCAGGTCTCTGTCCTAACACAGCATCGAAGTAATTTTCGCCAAATAATAAATCTAATATACTTACGACATTTATATGTTCTTTATTTGAGAAAATAGCAATCTTTATTCCATTTTGCTTAAAATAATCGAATAACTCTCTTATACCATCATATGGCTTGACATTATATGTACAGCCTTCTTTGAATAATTCAATATATCTTGGCATTGCTTTTTCAAAATATTTAAGTTCTGTATCACCCGATGCAATCAATGCTCTTTTTACTAATTCAATCTGTCCGTCACCTGCAAATATCTTAAATGCTTCGATAGGGTGTTCCTTTAATCCTAACTCTTTTAGGACTTTATTCAATGTGACACCTATAGATTCGACCGTATCAAGTGTAGTTCCATCCAAATCAAATATTGCACCACACACCTTATCCATAGGTTTTCTTCTTCCTGTTACTAAATCAATTCCAAAATGTTCTCTTGCTTCATTAAATAATCTTGAAACCGGTAAACCAACCACGTTGTTATAATCACCATTTATTTTCTCAACGTATTTAGCGAATTTGCCCTGAATACCGTAACTTCCTGCCTTATCCATAGGTTCATCTGTAGCCACATATTCAAGAATATCTTCTTTAGATAAATTTCTTACAAATACATCTGTCTTTTCTTCAAATGTAATCTCTTTTCTGATATTTCCTGATAAATATATCATCGTAACGCCTGTATATACCTGATGCTTATGACCTGATATGGAGCTAAGCATATTAACTGCATCTTCCTTATCAGATGGCTTTCCAAGAATTTTATCATCAAAGGCAACTATTGTATCTGCACCTATAATAACTGTATCACCTTTTATCTCAAGCTGGCTTTCTATATCTCTTGCTTTCTGTTCTGATAATTCCTTGACTACCTCTTCCGGTACCACCTTTGTTATTATCTCTTCTTTCGAACTTGGCATACATCTGAACTGTATACCAATCTGTTCAAGTAATTCCTTACGTCTTGGCGACTTTGATGCAAGTATAATATCTATCATAAAATTTATCCTTTCTTTCTACTTTTCTTACATTTTCTGATAATTTATCACTATCTCAATGTGGTTAGTATGTCCTCAAAGCATACTCCATCCTCTTTAGGAATATCTCTTTCCTCCGATATAACCAGACATTCTCTTATGAATTTGGAAGCCTTTTCCACCGAAGTCTTAAATTCTACATTATTTACAGCATCTGCCGATATAATTGCTGAAAATATATCGCCTGTTCCCGAACGCTCTCCACCGACTTTTTCACTCTTAAGAAATTCGTTCGTTACATTTTTCTCATATACATAATCACAAATATAATTTTTTCTGTTAATTCCCGTAATTACAACTTTCTTTGGTCCTGATGCAGATATTTTTTCTGCCATTTTAGCAATTTCTACATCATCATTTATAACTTTATTGTAATCATTTCTGGTTAAAATGCACGCCTCCGTAACATTCGGTGTTACAATGTCCGCCTGCTCAACTAATTCTTTCATTCGTCTGCACAAATCATCAGTATATGTTGCATATTTAACGCCATAATCCCCCATAACAGGGTCAACTATCACTACAGTATTATCTTTCTTAAAATATCTGATAAAGCTTTTAACTATCTCAATCTGTTTGGCATCACCTAAGAAACCTGTTGAAATTCCCTCGAACTCTAAGCCTAACTTCTTCCAGTTATCAATATATTCTTCCATCTTATCCGTATAATCATCAAAAAAATACTCAGGATAAGCAGTATGATTTGAGAAAATAGATGTAGGCACAAGACAACATTGCACCTTGAGTGCCGAAATAACCGGTAATGATACAGCTATTGAACATTTACCAAATCCTGTGAAATCATTAATTACTGCAATTTTCTTCTGATTGTTATGCGACATATATGCTCCATTCCAAATATAATTCAATATTTTTATTACAAATCAGCTTTATTTTACAACAAATATGATAATTAGTAAACATAATTATATGCTTTTAAATGCCTCTGCCATATGTTATTATACATACAGATACAAGCATTTTTAAACCTGACACTTAAAATTTCCAAAGGAGAAAACCGTATGAGTAAAAGACAAAATATTATTGCCATTATAACTATCCTGATTATCATATTAATTATGGTATTTCTTAAAGATGTAAAGGTTAATCGTAATTCAACCGTTAAAGATACTGATGAAGCATCTTCTATTAATTCAGATAATGCTAATTCAACTGATAACGAAATTGTTATTAATGGAAATAATTCCGATAACAACAGTTCTGATACTAATACTTCTGACAATAATACCACTGACAAAAATTTTTCAGACAATACCACTTCAACTGATATACCTAATCAGTCAGATAATGATTCTAAGTCAGATAAAACATATACAGACATAAACCTTGCATTTACAGGAGATATTCTTTTAGCTGACAATCTCTATAATGCTTATTTACAATCGGGTGTTACAGGTTTTATTTCGCCTAAGATAGCGGATATTCTTAAAAATGCGGATATAACATTTATAAATGAAGAATTTCCATTTAGTAATCGTGGAACTCCTGAAGCGGGCAAAGAATATACTTACTGTGTCCCACCTGAACGGGCAAAGATTTTCAATGATATGGGAGTTGATATAGTTTCAATATCTAATAATCACATATTAGACTATGGACAAGATGCATTGGTTGATACATTTTCTACACTTGATGAATATGGAATTGATTATATTGGTGCCGGTAAAGATTTAGAACGTGCTAAAAAGCTGATTACTTATAAGGTTAATGGTAAAACCATCGGCTTTCTCGCTGCTTCTAGAGTTGTACCAAATGGAGGCTGGTATGCTCTTAATGAAACTCCTGATCACGCTGCAAGACCGGGAGTATTCACAACTTATGATGATACTGCACTTTGCGAAGAGATAAGAAAAGCCAAAGAAATATGTGATTTCGTAATTGTATATGCACATTGGGGAATTGAACGTCAGGAGGTCGCTGCTGATTACCAGAGAAATATGGCATACGACTACATTAATTCAGGTGCAGATTTGGTAATAGGAAGTCACCCTCACGTTATGCAGGGCGTGGAATTCTATAACAATGTTCCTATCGTCTACAGTATGGGTAACTTTTTATTCAGCAATTATTATTCACGCACTACCGTTCTTACCTGTAAGATTAAAGAGGATAATACCTGCGAGATTGCATTTCTTCCCTGTGGAAGTAAAAGCTACTACACCTCAGAAACTGACGAGGCCGGCGTTAAGGAATTCTATGATTTTCTTAACAGAGTATCCTTTAATGTAACGTTTGATTATGACGGCACTATAACTCATTCGTAGTATTAGAAGAATAAAATCTGCCTTATTAATCCGATAATTAATAAATGTAACGGATAATACGCATAGAATAACCACTTACTTTTATTATAGCCCTTTTTACCGTTATACATATATATTGGAATTAGTGAGAGTACAGCAAATCCCTGTACTCCTCCGATTAATTCCATATTTGTATATGCTTCAAATAATCCCATTAATACCTTATTAAATCTCAATGCATAGAACCAATATATCATCAATATTCCATAGAATTCATAGTCACTTCTTATAAATATCGCAACTCCACAGGCTAATATTACAATTATTCCCTCTAATACATATGAAATAAGTTTAAGTTCTTTAAACTGGTGTTTCCTTATGAATTCAATACATTCTAACATTATTAAGCCTGTTAATAGTGTAAAATAGATATTCTGATATGATTTTACATATATTTTTCCGAAAATTGCCCAGTCGAAAAACGGTTCTGATATAACTGCAAATATTAACATTCTTCCAATGTATTTTCTTACATTCTTCGTATAGAAGAAACCATTTACTAACATAAAACAATATATCGGAAATGCAATTCTTCCTATAATCCTCAAAAAACCATACTGTGGCAGCAAAACTGCCCCAATATGGTCTATCGTCATTGTGATTACGGCTATTAATTTTAAATGAAATGAATTAAATATTTTTAGTCTCTGCTTTTTTTCTTCCATAATTTTTATAACCTTTTATTTCAGTTTTCTCGGTTTCAGGAGCGTCCTCACTTACAAGTACAAGTACACATCTTGGCGGAACTTTTATAGTTCTTGCAAGCTTCGTTTTACCATCTTCTATCTCGGCACTATATTCCTCATCAGTGCAAAATGCCTGTTTCCACTCCTTATTCTTACCTGCTGTTGGAAGTCCTAAATGCTTTGTCTCCCAATGCATATTGAATGCCATATATATATTTTCTTCAGGTTCTTTTCCTGCTATTTTACAATATTTTCCATATAGCATTACCCCAAACTGTCGTCTTAATACATCATATTCTAAACTCCATGTCTTATCTGAATGAAATGACATATCAGGCATACCAAGTGAACGGTAATCCTTTAACTGCATAGGTTTCTCCATATGTAAAATATTATGTGTCTTTCTGAATTCTATGACTTTTTTTACAAATTCTAAGAATTTTTCATTCTTCTTTGCTAATCTCCAGTCAATATATGATATATCATTATCCTGACAATATGGATTATTATTGCCTCCACACGAATTGCCAAACTCATCTCCTGCATAAATAATAGGCGTTCCCTGACTAAGCATTAACAGACATATCGCATTTTTAAGCTGTCTCCATCTTAAATTAACCACAGATTTTCTCTTAGTTTCACCTTCATATCCACAATTCCAGCTATAGTTTTCCTCTATACCGTCTTTATTATATTCACCATTTTCCTCATTATGTTTAACTGCATACGATACCATATCCATCATTGTAAATGTATCGTTGCTTGCGAAATAATTAACCGGTGCGGCAAAATCTTTATTATAGCGAATTCTGAAAGCCATATCATTTACCTGTCCCTCATCACCCTTTAAGAACTTTCTGGCAATATTCATAAATACCCTATTAGATTCTCCTAAATGCTTATGTGTTGAAAAATCATCATTTTCAAAGCCATAACTAATGATTTTCGTATCAGCTAAATATGGATCTGAACTTATCGCACCTCTTATATCATCGCTCATATTACAATGTATTCCGTCAATATGATAATTTATAACCCAATGTCTGAAACAATCAATCATATAATTCGGTGTTATATCCTTATCAAATGAGAATTCCATACATACTTCTATATTATTCTTATGCAATTCCTTAACCATTGACTTAAATTCATAGATTGCACTCTTTCCGTCCTTTTTAGAAGAATAAGCAACCTTTGGCATAAGATAATCTGCATCTGTATATCCCCAGTAATTGACTTTACCGTTCTTCATATGTGAATTCTCGTTAAATTCATACGCAGGCATAAGCTCTACCATTGTTACTCCAAGGCTCTTAAGGTAGTCAATTCGTTCAACAATTCCCGCAAATGTACCCTTTTTCCTGACTTTTGAATATCTATGCTTCGTAAAACCTCTTACATGCAGCTTATATATAAGGCTGTCTGAGAATTCTATTGCAGGTTTTACGTCACCCTCCCAGTTGAATTTATCATTATATACTGCTGAAGTCTTAACTTTATTATCATTTTCACCAAATATCTTAGTTCCGTTAATCATTTTCGCATATGGATCAGTAATTACTTTATTACCAATACGGTAATTATAATCAAATTCTGAAATTGCAATTCCCTGTATACACATTGCATATACCCTGCCAAACTTCATCTCATCAGTAAATACTATCTCCGTTACGATTTCTAATGTCCCTTTTCTATATAATATTACCGAACACCTTGTATCTTCTTTTCCTGGCACCATAACTGCAAAGTTAATTCCGTCATTTGTTTTCATTGCACCTAATGGCATTGGAATTCCTACTTTAACTTTGTAGTCTATTTCATATGATTTTGTCATTTCGAGCCTCCAACTTAACTAACCTATATTTGTCCTGACTAATCCATAACCAGGAATTTTTCTTCCATCATTTTCTCTGATATTGTCTCTAATTATGTACATTATACCATAATTTTTAGAATAATCTATTAATTTGTAGTGTTTAAGCGTATATTTTTTAAAATTGGCTTGCAAATTGGCTGATTTACTGTAAAATAGGTACTGAATGGCTTTTTGTCATATAAGATTATTAAATAGGAATTCGTATATAATTCAGAAATGAGGTTACAATGATTAGTGCAAATAACATTACCCTTCGAATTGGTAAAAAAGCTCTTTTCGAAGATGTAAACATTAAATTTACAGAAGGCAATTGCTATGGGCTTATTGGTGCAAATGGTGCCGGAAAGTCTACTTTCCTTAAGATTTTATCAGGACAGTTAGAATCTACTAATGGTGAAATCGTCATTACACCGGGTCAGCGTCTTTCATTTTTACAGCAGGATCACTTCAAATATGATGAATACCCTGTTTTAGATACGGTTATTATGGGTAATGCGCGTCTTTATGAAATAATGAAAGAAAAAGATGCTATCTATGCTAAAGAAGATTTTACAGAGGAAGATGGTATTAAAGCCGGTAAATTAGAAGAGGAATTTGCAACTTTAAACGGTTGGGAAGCTGAATCTGATGCAGCTACTTTACTTAATGGTCTTGGAATCGAAACAGACCTCCATTACAAATATCTTAAAGAATTAAAAGGTAGTGAGAAAGTCAAAGTATTACTTGCACAGGCATTATTTGGTAATCCTGATATTCTTCTTCTCGATGAGCCTACTAACCACCTTGACTTAGATGCAATTGCATGGTTAGAAGAGTTCTTGATTAATTTTGAGAATACAGTAATTGTTGTATCTCATGACAGATATTTCTTAAATAAAGTCTGCACACAGATTGCAGATATAGATTATGGTAAGATTCAGTTATACGCTGGTAACTATGACTTCTGGTATGAATCAAGCCAGTTACTTATCAAGCAGATGAAAGAAGCTAACAAGAAGAAAGAAGAGAAAATCAAGGAATTACAGGACTTCATCCAGCGTTTCAGCGCTAATGCTTCTAAATCTAAACAGGCTACTTCAAGAAAGAGAGCCCTTGAGAAAATCGAATTAGATGATATTAAACCATCAAGCAGAAAATATCCTTATATTGATTTCCGTCCTAATCGTGAAATCGGTAACGAAGTTCTTACTGTTGAACATTTATCTAAGACTATTGATGGTGTAAAAGTCCTTGATGATATCTCATTTATTATCGGACGTGAAGATAAAGTTGCTTTCGTCGGTGCAAATGAAGCCGCTAAAACTACTTTATTCAAGATTCTTACAGGCGAAATGGAACCTGATGAAGGTAACTATAAATGGGGAATTACAACAACTCAGGCATATTTCCCTAAAGACAGCACTAAGGAATTCGATACTGATGATACAATCGTTGACTGGCTTACAGGATATTCAGAGATTAAAGATGCCACATATGTACGTGGTTTCTTAGGAAGAATGTTATTTGCCGGTGATGACGGTATGAAACGTGTCAAGGTATTATCCGGTGGTGAAAAAGTTCGTTGCTTATTATCTAAGATGATGATTAGTGGTGCTAACGTCCTTATTCTTGATGAGCCAACTGACCACTTAGATATGGAATCAATTACAGCACTTAACAATGGTCTTACTAAATTCTCAGGTGTTATCCTCTTCTCTTCAAGAGACCACCAGATAGTACAGACTACTGCTAACAGAATTATGGAAATCGTAAATGGTAAATTAATTGACAAGATTACAACTTATGACGAATATCTTGAAAGTGATGAAATGGCAAGAAAACGTCAGGTTTATTCTACAGACGAACAGGATAGTGATAATTAATGAATTATATTGATTTACATGTACACTCAACAGCCTCTGATGGTTCTTACACTCCATCAGAGCTTGTACGTTATGCAACCGAAAAAGGTCTTATTGCTTTCGCACTTACAGACCACGATACAACCGCAGGAATTGACGAGGCTCTTAACGAAGCTGACTTAATAAATGGTTCCTCTACAAATAATGTTTCTATAAATACTTCTTGTAAAAATAATTCTTCTAATAACATAGTTAATGAAACTAGCCCTGCTAATACTACCATAAGGGTTATTCCCGGAATTGAATTATCCGCTGAATATAAAGGTAAAGATATTCATATTCTTGGTCTTAACATCGACTATCGTAATAAGGAATTTCAGGAGAGAATTGAATATTTTAGAAATATAAGAGCCGAGAGAAATATTAAAATGATTGAACTTCTTAATAAACAGGGCTTTAAGATTACAGAAGAACAGTTAAAAGAACGTTTTAAAGATGCAGTAATAACAAGAGCGCATTTTGCAATTATGCTTGTTGAATATGGTTATGTCAAAGATAAGGACATCGCTTTTAAGAAATACTTAAATCCCGGTTGTCCATGTTATGTTCCACGAACACGAATAAATGTTATAGATGCCATTTCACTAATACATTTAGCAAATGGTAAGGCAGTACTTGCACACCCACTTCTATATCATCTTAGCGAGGCAGAATTAGATTCTCTTGTTGCCTTATTAAAAGAGAATGGCTTACAGGGTATAGAAGCTATCTATTCCTCTAATAAATGGAATGATGAGAGCCTAATGAAACAGCTTGCTAAAAAATATGATTTATTTATAACAGGCGGTTCTGATTTCCATGGACTTGCAAAACCTACATTAGATTTAGGTGTTGGATATGGTGACCTCAAAGTCCCTGAGGAACTGCTTTCTAATATTTTAAATGATTAAATTTATATTTTAAAGGCCGGTACAATATGCAATTTACTTAAATGTGATATTGTATCGACCTTTTTTATTTCTATTGTAGCTACATTTCTTCTGTGGCTGCATTTTCTATGACTGTGCCGCCTGTGACTGCGATTCTGTTTCTCCAGTCGTTTCTGCTTCTTTACCTGCACCTTTACAGAAATCTCCATAAAGCTTGAAATCGTCATATATTACATTCCATTTGCCCTCAGCTCCTGCAGTAACTGCTATGTATTTATTGCCATCACTTTCTGCGTAGCTTACAAGGCAATGCTTTGTTTCCTGTGTATATCCGGTTTTTCCTGCTTTTATCTCAACTCCCGGAACTTCATTACCATACATTCTGCTAAACATCGTGCTTGTAAGAAGTATTCCTTCCGGGTGTTTATCTGTGACTTCGGTTGTATACTGATATGTTGATAATATCTTTGCACATGTCTCATTATTCATTGCATATTCAAGTATCATCGCCATTTCTACAGGGGTTGTATAGTGATTCTCATTATGTAATCCTGAAGTATTCGTAAAATGTGTATTCTTAAGTCCAAGCTCCTCACACTTCTTGTTCATAAGCTCGACAAATGCATCTTCACTTCCTGCTATCATCTGCGCTAAACCTACTGCACCGTCTGCACCTGACGGAAGAATTAATCCATACATTAAGTCTCTTGCTGTTACCTCTTCGCCCGGCTCAAAGCCTGCTCTTGAAGCACTGTCTCTATATAACGGATCTATAATTTCACTTGTCATTGTGAATTTATCGTCCATACTTTTAACATTTTCCACTGCCACAATTAATGTCATTACCTTTGTCATAGAAGCAGGATATATTCTTGTTTCTGCATTTCTTCCCGCTACAAGCTTATTATTAGTCACATCAATTACAGCTATATATGGACTTAGAAGTTCAGCAGATGTTAATTCTGTATAGTTTTCAGATTTCTCAGGATATTTAACTGCATTTGCCAAGGCATTATCAGCTTCTGGATTATCAGCATTAACAGCATTATTATCCTCTGATTTATCAGCAATTTCACCACTTGTCGCAGCTTTTACATCTTTTGACTTATTACTCTTGTGTTTTGATGTACAACCTTTTATTCCAAATACTATTCCAAGAATTATTCCTATCAATATAAGTAGTAAAATCGTACATCTTATTACACATTGTATTCTGCGTTTTAATCGTCTGTATTGTCTTGATGACATTCTCCTTGATGTTCCATAGCCTGATGCCCGTCTTTTTGATACTCGTCTGTCTGATGCCATTTTATTTAATGCCCCTCTTATTTGCCATCGTATTTAATTACAGATTCTACTCTATATCCATCAAGCTTATCTCTTCCGTTAAGTCCCTGTAATTCCATAAGGAAGCAGATTCCTGCAACTTCACCGCCAAGCTGCTCTACTAACTTAATAATAGCTTCTATTGTTCCGCCTGTTGCAATTAAATCATCGATAATTACAACTTTCTGTCCAGGCTTAATAGAATCTTTATGCATCTCAATAGTAGCCTTGCCGTACTCTAAATCATAATCCATTGAAATTGTCTCACATGGAAGTTTACCCTTTTTACGGACAGGTACAAATGCCTTGTTTAAATTATATGCGATAGGCACTCCAAATATAAAGCCTCTTGATTCAGGTCCTACTACTACATCAAAGTCAATGTCTTTGATAAGGTCCTGCATACTATCTATTGCTAAATGTAATCCATCTGCATCCTGTAATACACTGGTTACATCTCTGAAAATGATTCCTTCTTCCGGAAAATCATTAATACTTCTTACATATTCTTCAATTTTTTTCATAGCGTTTACTTCCTTTCAACTTATATTTATGCATTTTTGCAATTGTCTGTAATTTCTAAAAATGTTTTTAGCACACTATTATAATTTTATCACGAATAACGTTTAATAACAACTCTAATATTCTTGAAACCACGATATTCATTTATCTCTGGATAATAAATTATGCTCAATCTGATATTATTTTCTCTTCCATTTAATGCATTATCTACATCGGTTTTAGAGAATTTATTCTCTAAATAGCCCATAAATACTTCTTCCTCTTCGAAGCAGGTTGCATCAATCGTTGTTCCTGCCTCATTTCTGACACTTAATGATATGACATTTCTGTTTTTACCGAATACCCTTATTCTGTTTATCCTGCATTTCTCTGCAAATACAGGTCTCTCATTAGCTCTTCCAAATGGCTCTAATATATCAAGCTGCTCTATAAAATCGAAAGACAGATATTCAAATGGCAATGCCACGTCTATCCATACTTTCTCAACTAACATATCCTCAGTAATTCCATCACTCGAATTAAGATATTCCCTGAAAATATCTATTCTGTCTTTATCAATGGATAAGCCTGCTGCCATCTTATGTCCGCCATATTTTATAAATAAATGCTCATCTGTCGCATTTTCCTGTCTGAATCTGGTATCTGCCTTAACCATTTCTTCATACATGGAATATCCCTCTATAGAACGTCCTGAACCTTTAACACCCTCCTCACAGTCCGTAAGCACAAATACAGGTTTATAATATATTTCCTTAATTCTTCCCGCTATAATTCCTGCAAGACTTTCGTGACAATCAGGAAGATATACAACTATTACATTCTGATTTGAATATCTATCATCATTTTTAAGAATATCTAATGCCTTTTCTGTATAAAATGCTGTCATATCCTTACGTTCATCATTAATATTCTTCAAATCAACAGCTTTTATTACCGCTTCTTTTTCCGATGTACATCTGAATAATTCAAATGCTTTTCTCGCCGTATCTAAGCGTCCACCTGCATTTATACATGGTCCTATTATAAATGATATATGGTAACTGTTAATAACCTTGCCTGTTAATTCATTAGCTTCAATTAATGCCTTAAGCCCTTTATTATCAATATCATTTATATGTTTTAATCCATTTTTAACAATTGTACGGTTCTCACTTACTAAGTCAACAATATCACCCACAGTCGCAATTGCCGCAAATACAAGAAATTCACGCATAAATTCTTCTTTAGGCATTAAATTCTCTGTTCTCATCACATCGTTTGCGACATTTATTGTATATGTTCCATTCAAATAAACTGATTCATATATTGCATCAATTACCTTATAGGTAATTCCTGCACCACATAATTCTTTGAATGGATATGTACAATCAGGCTGTTTCTGGTCTATCACTGCATCAGCTTCAGGAAGTATATATTTCTTTCCTCCCTCAGTAATCTCAAATGGAACCTCATGGTGGTCTGTAACCACTATATTTATTCCTAACTGTTTAGCTAATTTAACCTGTGCTGATGCTGCAATTCCGTTATCACAGGTTATTATAAGCTCTATCCCATCATTATATGCCTTTCTAATCAGTCTTTCATTTAGACCATATCCATCTACAATACGCTCAGGCACATCGAAATCAACTATCCCGCCTAATCTTTCGATTCCTGTTGTCAATATATAACCTGAACATATCCCATCAATATCATAATCTCCGATAACCCTGATTTTCTTTCTATCATTAATGGCAGCTACGATAATTCTTACTGTTTCTTCCATTCCCTTTAATAGAAAGGGCGAATATAATTCTTCTATATCCGCATTAAGATATTCCTTAAATTCCTCTTCACTTATAATATCTCTGTTTCTGATGATTCTTGCTATTACAGGACTTATATTAAATTTATTACCTAATCTGTTAAAATCTGCTTTCTTGGCTTGAATTAACCATTTTTCCATGGCGAACTCCTTTATTATCTTCTTATGTCAAATATTAAAAATTGAATGGCAGCTTTGCTAATTTCGCTACCCTGCTTTATCGCATTTCCTTTATATTATACTTCTTTATCAAATATTAAAGCCATTCAAGATTAATTTGAATGGCTTTAAATTCATATAATATTTAAGTTATACTATTTTGTTTTCTTTTTTGCTGCTTTCTTATTATCAGCTTTTTTCTCTGTTGCTTTATCATCTGTTTTCTTACCATATTTATTCTTAGATAACATATACCATAATGAACCTGTAATAAATACTGAAGAATAACCACCTGCGATGATACCAACCATAATTGGTAATGCGAATTCTCTGATTGATGCAACACCTAAAACGTATAATACAGCAACCATTACAAATGTTGTAAATGAAGTATATATACTTCTTGTAAGTGTCTGTGTAATACTGTCATTAACAACCTGTTTTAAATCAACATCTCTTGCATTTGCTTTCTCTGCAAGGTTCTCTCTGATTCTGTCGAAGATAACGATTGTTGCGTTAATTGAGTAACCTACGATTGTAAGCATACAAGCGATAAATGTTGTACCAACTGTTGTTCTTGATACTGCATAGAAACCAAGTACAACTAAAACGTCATGAATTAATGCTATTACTGCACTACCTGCGAATCTAAGATTCTTAAATCTTAACCAGATATATATTAACATACATATTGTTGCAAGCACTACTGCTATTATGGCATCTTTCTGCATCTGGTCGCTGACACTTGAACTTATGTTAGTTTCTTCAAAGTCATTTTCACCATCCTGTAATACAGCGCCAAATTTCTCAATAAGAAGATTCTTCATCTCTTCTCTTGTATTATCATCTAAGAATGTTGTCTTAATAACGAATTTATTAGAGTTAGTTTCTTTCTGACCCTGAATATCTTCGCTACCAATAACCTTTGCAATCTCAGGTTTAATCTTGTTATTAAAGTCATCAACTGTATAATCATCTTTGAATTCAACTGTTGTAGCTGTACCACCCTTGAACTCGATACTGTAGTTGAATGCTCCATCGCCATTATGTGAGCTTATTGCCATATAGCCTAAACCACCAATAATAACTACGATAGAAATAGCGAACCAGATAACTCTGTTCTTAAGGAAATCAATTGTTTTTCTTTCTTTCTGAATACCGTAGAATTTCTTATCCTTAAATCCCATATTATACATAAGATATAAGATAAATCTTGAAACTACCATTGCTGTAAACATTGATAAAACAATACCAATTGCAAGTGTGTTAGCAAATCCCTGAACAGGACCTGAACCTTTCCACATAAGCACTAATGATGCTATAAATGTAGTAATGTTACCATCTACGATTGCTGAAGTTGCTTTCTTGAAACCAATCTTTATAGCTGAATCTGTTGTCTTACCTGTAGCAAGCTCTTCCTTAATTCTTGCGTAAATAATAACGTTAGCATCTACCGCCATACCGATTGATAAGATAATACCTGCAATACCAGGTAATGTAAGTGTTAAATCAAAACCATTTAATACAAGTAATTCCATAATTGTGTATAATGCTAAAGCAATACTTGAAACTACACCAGGAATTCTGTATACGATAATCATAAATGCCATTACGATTATTAAACCAATTAAACCGGCAATCAAGCTTGTCTCAATAGCATCATTACCAAGTTTTGCACTAACTACTTTTGAACTTATCTCTTCAAGTTCAAGACTAAGAGAACCAATTCTTATTGTTGAAGCAAGGTTATTGGCTGCCTCCATCGATTCCTGTCCCTCTATTATTGCCTCACCGTCAGTAATCTGAGCATTAACTGTTGGTGAACTGATTATTTCATCATCATAAAGAATAGAAATTGTCTTACCATAATTTTCTTTTGTTGCTTCTGCAAATTTAGTCGTACCACTCTTTGTCATTGAAAGTGTAACTACATACTGTGTTGCATTAGTTGTGTCAGATGATCTTGCCTGTCCCTGTGCATCTGCAATCTCATCACCTGATACCCATACTTTATATCTCTTACCATCTTTTGTCTCATATAAAGGATATGTATCATCACCCTGGAAACTGTCATCAGCCTCTGTAACAAACATTAATGAACCAGGTTTACCAAGTTCCTCTAATACTGCCTGTGCATCATAAGCACCTGGAATATCAACTGTGATTTTATCATCACCCTCTGAATAAACCTCTGATTCTGTACTAAATTGAGCTACACGCTTCTCTAACTTATATTTAGTATCGTTTAACTGTTCTTTTGTAAAGTCTTTATCCTTTACTTCATATGTAACACTTACGCCTCCCTTAAGGTCGAGACCAAGTATTATGTTTTTGGCTGCACCGATGTTATGTGAGCCTACACCAAATCCCGATACAAGTCCTACTGCAACAATAAGTATCAATGTTACAATAAACAAGACCGTACTTTTTGCTTTACTCTGTTTCATCACTTTTTCCTTTCTCTCATTTTCCTTTATGAATTTTTCTATTCTTTCTATATTACTTTATTCTGAATCATCCGCTAATGCTGCTTTAATCATAATTGCACATTCAACTCTTTTTCTCTCCATCTCACAACCGATGTCATAAGCATCAGTAATTGAACCATGGAATTTATATGAATTTGCTGCACAACCTCCACTGCAATAATATCTTGCAAAACAATCCTGACATTTCTCTTTAGCGTATACATTACACATTTTGAATTCGTCACAGATTTCCTGTTTCTTGATTCCCTCGAACACATTTCCCAAAAGGAACTCATCTTGTCCAACAAACTGATGACAGGGATACAAATCTCCCCATGGAGTTACTGCAAGATATTCTGTTCCTGAACCACAGCCTGACAATCTCTTTGCAACACATGGCCCCTGTTCTAAATCAATCATAAAATGGAAGAAATTAAAACCATTTCCCTCTTTCTTTCTCTTGATAAATTCTTTCGCAAGCTTATCATATTCTTCCATTATTATTGGAAGATCTTCTTCTTTTATAGCATATTTCTCATCATCTTCGCCTACAACCGGCTCTATTGACATCTGCTTAAAGCCTAAATCTGCAAAATGAATTACATCATTTGAAAAATCAAGATTATTATGTGTAAATGTTCCTCTTACATAATAATTTGTCTGATTTCTGCTATCTGCAAGTTTCTGGAACTTAGGAACGATTAAATCATAACTTCCTTTGCCATTTCTGAATGGTCTCATCTCATCATTTACTTCTTTACGACCATCTAAACTAAGTACAACATTTGACATCTCTTTATTAACGAATTCCATTACCTCATCATTAAGTAATACACCATTAGTTGTCAATGTAAATCTGAAATTCTTATTATACTCTTCTTCTTTAGAACGTCCATATCTGACTATCTCTTTAACAACCTCCCAATTCATAAGAGGTTCTCCTCCAAAGAAGTCAACTTCAAGATTTCTTCTGTTTCCTGAATTAGCAATCAGGAAATCTATTGCCTTTTTACCAACCTCAAGGCTCATTAAGGCTCTTCTTCCATGATATTCTCCCTCTTCTGCAAAACAATATTTGCATGCAAGGTTACAATCATGTGCTATATGAAGACATAACGCTTTTACGACTGTCTTTCTCTTCTTAAAATCTGTTATGTATTGTTTATAAACATCTTCCGTAAATAATAACTCAGAGTCCGCTAACTCTTTTACCTCATCATAAGCTTCACTAATCTCATCTTCTGAATAGCTGTCTTTCAATTTATTCATAATCTCATCTTTAGAGTTATCTTCATAAAGTGAAACCACATCATAACAGGCATCATCTACTACATGTACAGAACCACTATTTACATCTAATACAATATTATATCCATTATTTTTATATTGATGAATCACAATATTACCTTACCTTTCTAACGCACGATAACAGAGTCAATGCAAGCACTGGCTCTGTTATTTAGAATTATCATTTTTATAATTCCTTATAAGGTGAATTATTTATTTTCACAGCTCTGATTTCCAACTGTACAAGATGTCTTACATGCTGACTGGCATGATGTCTGACATTCTCCACAACCACCTTTTTTCATTGTCTCTTTTAAAGTTCTTGTGCTTAAAGTCTTTACGTGTTTCATGGAAAATCCTCCTTTAATTCTTTAACTTGAATCATTATAACATAAATCACGAATAATTCAAAGTTTTTTTTAATTACTAATCATTCCTCCTAACATTCCTCCTGCCAGACAGCTAATCATCGCAATAGCCATTCTGCCTGAAAACATATTTCCACCACTTCCAAACATCACTGAACATATTATTAACAATACAAAATATACTGCTCCAATCATCAATCCAAACAGATACTTCTTACTCTCATTTACTTTTCCAAATATAAAACCTCCGATAAATGTTGTAATGAAATATGTAATAACAGCACCTATTCTTATTCCCTTTTCATCAATTTCCGCTTTGTAAAACAATAATGTCATTAACAAAATCATAACCGCTGTAGTTATAACCATAAAAACAATCGTCTTGATTATAGGAATTATTTTATTTTTCACGCTTTCTCCCCCTGATTAATAACTCTTTTATTTTTAAATTATTAAACCTCTGATTTTAACTGCTTATTTGTTTTGAGCTAATTATTTTTACCACCTATTTTAGCTTTAAACAATTATAGTCTATAGCATAGAAGAGCAGCCTATTTTCTTTGGTCTGCTCTTCAAACTATACATTATAATGTTAAATCTTCTACATTTATACCCATTGAAGATAATTTTGCAGTGGTTGTCTTAATCTGGTACTCTAATTCTTCATTAGGTGTATCCTTATTTGCCTTTTTAATACGTTGTAAATCTGTGTATTTATCAATAAGCACAGTTATTAATTCTTTATCTGTCATTTCTTCCATCCTTCCACCGCCTTTCTAATTATAGTATAGCGGATTTACTGTGTTTTAACAAGTTCCTTTTGAAATTCTATTTGTTAAAAACTTTTGAAAATTCTAACTACTAAAAATCAAGGCTATTCCTGCATTTGTCTGGCATAGTAACTACAATCCCCTGGCAAAATGTATATGTTTTATTTGTTATAGTTTTATTTACTATAATTATATTTCATATTTTCATAAATTAGTACAAAACACTTTACACCCTTATAATTTTAGGTTAAAATTCCCTTGAACATTTCAATATGTTTAATTCATATATATGGATATATAATTGTATCTATATATAAATATATCTAAATTTAAAAAGAAAAGTTAAGGAGTATCAAAATTGAGCAGTTCAGAAATAACACTTTTATTAGTTTTAATCGTTTTACTTTTATTGTCCGCTTTCTTCTCATCGGCAGAAACGGCATTTATTACCGTAAGCAATATAAAAATACGTTCGCTTATTGAAGAGGGTAATAAAAAAGCAATCTTAGTTAATAAGATAATAGAAAATAAATCAAAAATGCTAAGTGCCATATTAATAGGTAATAACCTTGTAAATATTTCCGCTTCAGCTCTTGCAACACTTCTTGCCCAGAAGATGTTTGGCGAATATGCGATAAGTTTTGCAACCGGAATACTTACAATCCTTGTTTTAATCTTTGGTGAAATAACACCTAAGTCACTTGCCACAATTAATTCATTAAAACTTTCTTTAGCCTATGCCAAAGTAATATACTGGCTTATGTTTATATTAACACCTTTTATATTTGTCATAAATTTTCTTGCCAATTCTCTAATGAGATTATTAGGTGTCAATCCTGATGCCAAAACCTCTTCAATTACAGAAACAGAGTTAAGAACAATTGTTGATGTCAGCCACGAAGAGGGTGTTATCGAAAAAGAAGAAAAACAGATGATTAACAATGTGTTCGATTTTGGCGATGCAATTGCATCAGATGTAATGGTTCCAAAAGTCGATATGACAATGGCAGATATAAATAGTACATATGATGAATTAATACAAATTTTCAGAAAAGAAAAATATACAAGAATTCCTATTTATCAGGATACTACTGATAACGTAATCGGAATCATAAATATGAAGGATTTACTTTTATATAATCCTGAACATATATTTGATATCAGAAATTATCTTCGTTCTGCTTTCTTCACATATGAGGGCAAAAAGATTTCCGAATTAATGATGGAGATGAAGAAAACCTCTGTCAACATTGTAATCGTACTTGATGAATACGGCGTTACTTCAGGTCTTATTACACTTGAGGACCTTTTAGAAGAAATAGTCGGTGAAATTCATGATGAATACGATTTAGATGATGAAGATGATGTAAGAGAAATATCAACCAACAAATATCTTATAGAAGGCCACATTAAAATTTCAGATCTAAATGACCGTCTCGGACTCAAGTTACATTCTGATGAATATGATTCAATCGGTGGTCTTATAATTGAGAAGCTTGACCGTTTTCCAACACCGGGAGATAAAATCATTATTGACAATGTCTCTCTTAAGGTAATATCAATGGATAAAATGAGAATCAATACTGTGGAAATTACAATTTCCACTCCTGCTGCTATGCCTAATAGTGACAAATAATTTTATATAGTATCCGATGAAATATACTAAAAATAAACTAATATTAGTTATTGCTAATTTATTGTTATTTTTAGTTATTTCATCGGTTATTTTTTTTATAGTTTGAATCTATGTTTTTTATTAATTAAATTAATTGCTAGGGCATTACATATACATATTTATTTTATCGCAGCACCTGATAATATACACCCACTATATATTACTTCATCATATACTATTCTCTGAGTCTCATATACAACTAATAACGAATAATCTGATATTGTCTGTGCAAATATTTCTCCACTATTTTCAGGTAAAAGTATTCTATATATGTAATTATCCAGCTTCTCTTCCAAAACCTCTTCAATTTCCTGCACTTTTCCACTATGTGAACTGCTGCCAAATATATTTTTATCACTCCATTTATTGTTAATTAATATATAATATCCATCATCATCTACTAATATACACGCAATTATTCTATTAGTTATCCTGTCTTTATGATATTCTTTAATATCTCCATATAACATCTCTGATAATGATTTTCTTAATACATTTTTAGTTATCTCTAAATCAATCACACACTTATTATCTATATCTTTCGTATATCCACTTTGCAATGCCATTACTACAGAATTATCCACCGCCTTATTAATTTCTTCATCACAGATAATCTTCTTGAAAGCCATCTGGTCCTTAAACTCATATATAACACAAAAAGATAATATAATTCCCAGAAATAGTATCGCATAATCAGTAATCTTCATCTTTTATACACCCTCCATAAAACACTACCACATTATCATTATTATCAACTACTTCAATTCTGAATATATCATTTTCTAAGAATTTATGACTTCCATCTGTCTTAAGTTCTTCTAATATCTGCTCTGTATAATCAATATCAGTTAATTGATTATCTATATCACCCACTCCACTATCTAATTTTTCAGAACTATTATTGGACTTTTCAATGCTATTCTCAGAATTCTTTATATGTTCTAACTTAACTTTATAAATCTTATCTGACTTTTGAATTTTATTGAGATAATCTATATATAAATCACTATATAAGATTCCCTTATTGCATACACTGTCAACAAAACATATTGTCTCTGTTAAAATGTATGTCTGCTGCATATTATCCTGTCTCCATGACAATATCTTTACCGGAACAATAAATAATGCTATACAGCCTATAATAATAGCTACAACTTTTGAATAAATCTCCTCCATACTAATCTCCATTCTTAATGGCCCATCCTAAAGAGTTGATGATAAATTCGCATAGACGAATTTATCATCTGTTATAAGAACTATTTGTTTTTACTCAGCAACAAATAACTTTGTATAAATAAACGCTTTTACATTATTTTTATTATTTTTCACACTAATCTTTAAGCCTTATTCTAACCTCTCTATATCTATCAGAATACTGAATATATCTGTATTCTTTCTCCATAAGCCTGTCAATATTAAAAAGTATACTTAATGCAATTACAAACAATATAACAGCCAATGCCTGATAGAACATTCTTATGCTATTCTCCATATTTATACCTGTTCGAATTTTAACCCGGTAATTACATTGTTTCCATTTCTGATAACCTTTCCCTTGAAGCTCGCATATGGATTTATATAATTAGAAGCCGATGATGAAATCGCCTGACTGTAACTTTTAGTACTTTTCATCATTATTTCTCCCGATGAGATATCAAACTGATAGCCATAGAAATCATTAGAATTATTTGTAATAACGTTTATACCCACAAATTCTCCATCTAATTTTTTGATTGCATTTACTACTTCACTCCCTGATACAGTAACATTGTCATACATTGTCTTATCATTTTCCGCAAACTCTGAATTAATTTTTCCAATTTTACTTGTCCCCGTACTTGCTGTTGATTGTGCCTCTTTAGACAAATAAAATCCTAATGTAATTACAACACAAGTTATTACTGTTCCTGCTGCTAAAATTAATGCTTTTAAACTATTCTCCATATTTTCACCTTTACATAGTCTTATATAAATGATACTATCCCGTTATCTTATATTATTAATCATCTAATCTACACTTTTATGCAACTTACCATACTATTAAACAATCAATATATACCGCATTTTTAAGACTACTGTTCCTTTCTTTTTAATTTTATAAATGTCTTCTCTAATTTTTTACACTTAAATATCTGTTATTCAAAGATAACCTATTCTTCAATCACTTTAAACCCATCTAAATCTAACTATATTCATTTGTATTCAGCACTATCCGACATCTTTTAACCACAAATTACCTACGAATATATACCTATATATATCTAAATAAGTGTAAATGATTGTATCTGCCTTAATCCCTGATATACAAAAGGTACTACTAACACAAAGCATATAACAATACATATTGGAATAAATGATATAAATTTAGCAATTAGAGCTTTATTATTAATAATCAGATCATTCTCCTGTTTATGCTTTTCCACATAATAAGCCCTGTCCGATAAAATATCTGAGAAAGATTTCTCTATTCCAATCCTGTCACTTGCAATAAAGCAATCCATAAGCCTCTCGAAAGGCAGAAATGAAACATCATCCTTTGCATCATCAAATACCTTTATTCCTTTGTATACAAGTGTATCTGCTATTCTTTCAATATTATTTTTAAATACTACTGCAAATCTTTCTAACCACTCTAAGATAACTTCTATAGATACCCTGTCCATATACATAAGTATTAATATGACCGACTGAAATCTGACAATTTCTTCTTCTCTGCTTATCTTAAGCAGTTTTTCTCTGATTAATAACATCATATATTCATAATTATATGTGCATAACGTCACACAAGCTACAAGCAAAATTGAAATACCTCCACCTAATATACCAATTTTATATATTCCAATACTTATAATCAGAACCATACTTAATATAAACGTACCTATACTTTTGAAAAGCCGACATATTAGAAATTCTTTAACATTATATTTGTACACTATAGATTTTAAAAACATATCCATTTTGTAATACTTTCTGTAATTTTTACTGATATGTCTCATAATCAATTCATCAATCCATTTTATATCAAGTAGTTCCTTAACCCATGGACTCTTATTATTATCAAAGTCCAGCGGATATTTTAATTTCATTACTATATTAAATATAATTAATGTTATAACCGTTATGATAACAATCGTTATTTTGCCAATTACTCCATTATAATAATCCGTTAACTGTGGAATATTCCTTATTCCCCATATACATATTGGTTTTATTGCAAATAGTGGAAGTACAATTATCCCTGTCAATCCCATAAACATTGCATTTATCTTTTCCCTTTTCAATATCTCTGTATTAATATCATCTTTAAGATATGATAAATTCATAATAAATAATGATTTATCATCTTTTATTTTATCGCCATATCTTTTTACAGTTACACACAAAGCATAAAATGTCATAAAGAAACTGTTTGGTGCAATATCTACATATGTAGTGCTGTCAGACTCTTTATCATTCAGACTTTCAAGTATCAGATTTCCCTGAAGATACATTTCATAATCTGAATTCTGTAATGCCTCCTGTAGTGCTTCGTCAATCATTCCATCATATTTGAACTTGAATCTTACATCTTGCAAAAACTTTTCAAATTGCTTTAATAACTTTATATCTAACATATTGAATTTCGAATATATTTTATTCTTAGATAACATACACATAATTACAAAGCACATAAATATATAGAATATATCTGTCTTTCCATAAAGTAGAATTATAAAAACCACTAAAATATTAATCATTATTATTTTTAATATTTCTTTGATGGTTACATCAACTATCTTCTCCTTATTTCCCGGATAAATAATCGACATTCTCTCTTCTATTACATTAACTACACCCTTTGTAAAAATATTATTTTTCAGTAAATTATAAACTGTATTCTTCAATAAATTCTTTCCCCTCTTCTTTAGTCATATGCGATACCATATTCTCCATAACTTTTTTCGAAAAACATGCTTTTTTAACATATCTTCCATTGTCATATGTAACGATATCTACTATCTTATATGAACCATTCTCTGAAACTATCTCTGATATTCTTTCAATATATCTATGACCATTTATATCTTTCTCCATATGTATATCAAACCTTATAACATCGACTACCTGCTCCTCAGCTATTTTTTCATTTCTGAACGAACCATCTGTGAGCAAACAATTTCTAAGATACTTTATCAGGCTTTTTGTAGTCTTGGCATGATGAGTAAACATTGTAAATAATGAAGCTACCATTGCCATCTGGACAAGCCATGATGCAACCGGTGCTGAAGCTACTTCACCTAAGATATTAACCACACCATCAGTTTTCTTCTGTAAATCAAGTCCCTCTTGTCCCGAGATAAAATCAGTTTCCTGGAATGTCAGAATATTTCTATCTGTATACACCTCTCTAAGATGCAATTCAAAGGCTAACTCCTGTATACGAAGTGTATATGTCTGTGGTATATATGCAATTAAAGCCATTAATAACGTAGTCTTTCCACTTCCCTGTGCTCCTGTAATTCCACATACCTGACACCCTTTTACAATCCATTTGAGTGTACTTATAACTATTTCATTATTATCATCTGTTATAAGTTCTCTTAAATCTTTATGTTCAATTGTATCGAACTTTCTGACGAAGAATGCAAAGCTTTCTGCAAAAGGTGGACGTACAACTACAACTCTTGAATGGTCTTTCATCTCATTTACAATATATCCTCTGGTCATAGATAACTGTCCCGGATGATTATACCTATATATATTCATACATATTCTTTCTAATTCATCTTCACTTTCAAAATCTAAAAAGGACAGGTGTACGGTTTTACCTCGTATAAATGCCCATACACTATGGTAATCCCCATCTCTTCCTGAAACTCCACCTGATATTCCATCTATCTTCATATCCCGCAATTCATCAATCACTCCAAGACCTCTGTATCTCTCATAAATTCTCTGTATAAGAATATCTAATTTCTCTTCATAAGTTTTATGAATATAAACACTATTGAAAATATCTTCAATATCTTCTTTGGAAATATCATATTTTAGCCCATTGTCAGTATGTATCGGTTCAAGTAAACCAAATTCATCAGCCATTTTAATAAAACCATCATACTTATATTTCTTCTTATATTGAAATAATATAATATCAAATTTGTCTTTTACTGACAGCTTTGAAATTCTGTTAAAACATATTATATCTGAAATATCATCTTCACTTATATGAAGTTTATCCATCAGAATATTCTTAATTGCCGACTTTGTATACTCTTTTGAATATATATCACCTACTCCACAGTTCTTTAAAGCACTTCTAAGTTCTCTTTTTCTTACTCTTAACCGTTTTAATTCTTCATCATTTAATCCGATTTCATAAAGATTTGCCCTTAATATTCCATTGATTTCTTCATTTACTGTCTCTATTAATTTCCCAATAGTTAACTTTTCTTTAGATTTATTCTCCACTTAAGCACCTCTCCATTATAAGTTCTGATATGCTCTCTACTGCTCTTATGAATTCATATTCGCTGTCTCCTTTTCTCTTCTCCATATGTCTTTCATAGAACTCCTGACTTCTGCCACTGCATACAGCATCTCTGAATTTAACACTATAAGGTATGGCACATATTCTCTTCTCATCTATACCATATTTTCTGCGTATATTATTCAGATTATATTCCGAATTAACATCGTAGTTGCCCACAATAAATAATGCTTTACCCATTACCTCTTTATTCTTTATAATCTTATGCAATGATTTAATATCCTGTGGGAGATTAACTATAAAAACATCGAACTTATTAAATCTCTCGCTATCCACATATTGCAAATCATTATCCAGTTCTATCATACAAATATCACTCGAATTCTTTAGAAATTCTATATATTTATCATAGCATTTTATAAATCTGCCTTGAAATTCAGGATTATTCCTTCCTTTACCTGATAATATATAACATAGATTAGTATTCCTTATAGCTATTATCTCCTTATTAAATTCCTTCTCAGTTAAAATATCATTCTCTAACTTATTAATTATTGAATCCATACCGCCATAATTATAATATCCATAATCCTCTTTCATTACACTCTCATCATCATATGGTGTAAATGCATATTCAATCCTGTTGTAATCGTGTTTGCCCTGCATAAGAATAACACGTTTGTCACACTTTTCAGAAACTCCAAGACCTGCTGCAATCATATTATATGTAGATGAACCTCTTCCCGGTTTCTCACTCCAAAAACCTATTATCAAATACCTTGCCCCCTTTCGCCCATTTTAATGCCTTTTTAACAATATTCTGATTCTTTCCGCTTATAATAGAAATACTCTTCACTAACGCTTTACATAAATCATCTGACAGATACTTGAATTCAACCAATCCGTCATAATCCATTCCATATTGGTATTCCTTATCATATTCATCAAATTTAACCTCATACATACACAAAATTTTCTCTGATGATATCATAAATTTTCCAATATATTTTCTTCCGATACTACCTATTCGGTCCCTTATTATAAATATAATATCTCCTTTAAATTTTCTTATTATATTCTCGCATTTGAAAATACTATTCTTATATACAGATGAATTTATAATCATATAACAATAACCAGATATATCAAGCACGTCCGCAATTGTATCATACTCAGTTATATACGTTATTACATAGTCATAGCCTTTTAATTCATCATAGGAAAAATTAAAATCTATGTTTCTATATGTCCTTATCGTACTTGAATAATCATTGTGTGATATTACATATGATAACTCCTTTGTATTGCTCCAGTCATTTACCAATACTCTGTAGCCCATATTATTAAGTATAAATGCGCTATACATAACATAGTCCTTATACTCATTTCCAAAACATATAATCTTCTTCTTTTTCGTATAGTCCCTCCAAGTTCTAATATTATATTTGTTATTTGAGATGTTACTTATAATACATTATAATTAACATTTTGTAAATAGTATTTTTAAAAAATTATTAAAAAATATTTTTATTTTCTAATTGCAATTACTTAAAACATATATTAATATATTATTTAAAAGTTCATACATAAAGTATGACAGTTAGGAGGAATTATGCGTCATTTACTAAGTCCATTGGATTTTTCAGTTGAAGAGCTAGATGATTTACTTGCTTTAGCTACAGATATTGAACACAATCCTGATAAATACAAAGATGCCTGTAAAGGTAAAAAATTAGCTACTTTATTCTATGAGCCTAGTACAAGAACACGTTTAAGTTTTGAAGCTGCAATGCTTAATCTTGGCGGTAATGTACTTGGCTTTTCTTCGGCTGATTCAAGTTCAGCTTCAAAAGGCGAAAGTGTCTCAGACACTATCCGAATTATATCCTGCTATGCAGATATCTGTGCAATGCGTCATCCAAAAGAAGGTGCTCCTTTAGTAGCCTCTACTAAATCATCAATTCCTGTAATTAATGCAGGTGATGGCGGACATCAGCACCCAACACAGACTTTAACAGACCTTATGACAATTAAATCTCTCAAAGGCAGACTCAATAATTTAGTTATCGGTCTATGCGGTGACCTTAAGTTTGGACGTACAGTACATTCACTTATAAATGCACTTGTCAGATATACAGGTATTAAATTCGTTCTTATTTCCCCAAAAGAGTTAAGAATCCCTGATTATATCAAACAGGATGTATTAGATAAGAATAATGTTGAATATAAAGAAGTTGAACATCTTGAAGATGTAATGCCTGAACTCGATATTTTATATATGACTCGTGTCCAGCGTGAACGTTTCTTTAACGAAGAAGAATATATAAGATTAAAAGACAGCTACATACTCAATGCTGATAAGATGGCATTAGCCAGAAAAGATATGCTTGTCCTCCACCCTCTTCCTCGTGTAAATGAAATTTCTGTTGAAGTTGATGATGATGAACGTGCTGCATACTTTAAACAGGTTCAATATGGTGTATACGTAAGAATGGCACTTATTCTTACATTGTTAAATATAAAAGTAGATTAATCATAAATCTTATTAATGACTACAATAACCGGGTTTGTGCTTGCGTTGCTGTCGCAAACCCTTAGTAATCTAACACAACGCAGAAACGAGGTTTAATATGTTAAATGTAGGTTCTCTTAATGAAGGCATTGTTTTAGACCATATTAAAGCAGGAAAATCAATGTCTATATACAAATATTTAGGACTTGATAAATTAGACTGCCAGGTTGCCATAATCAAAAATGCACGCAGTAATAAAATGGGACGAAAAGATATTATTAAAATTGAGGGTTCTCTTGATTTGGTTGACTTAGATATCCTTGGTTTCATCGACCATGATATAACTGTCAATATTATTAAAGATGGTGTTATTTATGAAAAGAAGGACTTAAAACTCCCAACATTAATTAAGAATGTAATCAGATGCAAGAATCCAAGATGCATTACTTCAATAGAACAGGAATTAGAACAGGTTTTCTTCCTTGCCGATAAGGAAAATGAAGTTTACCGTTGTAAATATTGCGAAGAAAAATATAACCCATCTCTTTAATTTAATAATTTTAAAAACAATACAAAACAGTCATCACTGTATTTATCCAATATCAGATTAATACGTGATGACTGTTTTCATATATTAGCTTTACTTTGGTTGTATTGTTTATTATATATTTCAGCCTTTACTCCTGGCTCCATATATTCAAGACTTTACTCTGGCTGCAATGCTCCATACCTTACTCCAGTCTTTAAACCACCTCTTCTATAGTATCCCAATTCACTTACTGTAACCATCTGATATCCCTGACTATGTAACCAGTCAATAATATTTACAGCCGCATCTGCTGTTGTAGAATAGATATCATGCATTAAAATAATTGCACCATCATATACAGATGACTGAATATTCTGAATAGTTGACTGTGCATCTCTCGTCTTCCAGTCCAATGTATCAATTGACCACAATATAACCGGGTCAGAAATTGCTGCCATAACGTTATCATCTACCGCACCATATGGAGGTCTGATTGGAACTACACTCTGTCCGGTGAGTTGCATAACTTTTTCTTTAACACCATTAACCTCACTTAATATGCCATCTGTATCTAATTTAGTAAGCTGTGCATGTGAATTTGTATGATTTCCAACTTCACTTCCCTCTGCTGCTTCCCTCTTGATAATATCTGCATATTTATCTATATTAGAACCTACTACAAAAAATGTTGCATGAGCATTATATTTCTTTAAAGCATCCAGTATTCTTATTGTACTTTCTCCACCTGGTCCATCATCAAATGTTAATGCTACCATTGGTTTAGTTGGGTCTATATCAGGATTCGAATAATCTATTTTATCAACTGATTCTCCCTCTGAAGTTGTCTCTTCCGGTGTAGTACTTTCAGGCTGTGTTGTTACCTCTTCTGAAGTTGTTTCTTCATTAGAATTTACCTCATCTTTATTAGAAGTATCTTCTTTATTACTATCTGACTCAACTGTTTTTGATGTGTTTTTTTCACTTTTATTGTTCTTCTCTGATGATTTAATTCTGCCTGCCCCAAACACACCAACACATATTACTATAAGGGCAAGTACAATTGATATAATCAATCCTATAATCTGTTTTTTCATATTCTTACCTTAATCCTATCTTTTGAAATTCTATATTAGTATATTCATCATTTGTAATGAGCAGAACTATAAGCCGGGTTATGTTTTAGACAATCATCTATCTAGTCCTATTGTCGCCAATAGGCTCAAGCGACCTACCCGAAAACTTAGCGGGCAACTAATTGTTTTCTGTTCGGTCTTGCTTCGGATGGGGTTTACATGTGCCTGTAATGTTACCATTACAGCGGTAGTCTCTTACTCTACCTTTCCACCCTTACCATATGAAATATGGCGGTTTATTTCTGTTGCACTGGCCTTAGAGTCACCTCTACCAGATGTTATCTGGCATCCTGCCCTGTGAAGCCCGGACTTTCCTTACCTGCGTGCTTTCGCCAATAGCAGCCACGATTATCTGTCCTACTCAATACACTATTACTTTATCACTATAACAATCTTTTGTAAACAGAACTATATTACTAATCTGTTAACTTTTGTTTAAGTATTTGATTTTATACATTATTTAATTTCACACACATATCTGATATAACTAAATTATCTGTATTAAATAAATTTGACAGACAAATAAACTTATACATTAAAGCAGCTTCCACCTACAAACTCCCTTACAAGTGAATTGTTAGGAATATCCTCTGTATTAACTCCTAAGAAATAATCTAAGAATTTTAACAATCTCTTAGCCTCAACATATTCCGGAGATGTTGATGGTATGCCAAACAATAATGGCTCTGCAAATTGTTTTAAAACGGATAATTCATATATGAGTGCAGAATTAAACATAACATCTGCCTCCTCCTGGAATGGGAAGATATAGCTTTCTTCACCATTTCTTACTGACTGCCATCTGGCAATGGTTTCCTCCGCAGATATTCCTCTGGTTCTTGCATCTCTTACCATTCTTCTTATAAGTCTGCCGTCTGTTGTAGGAATTCTATTATGTTCATCGATATTTAACTGTGTTAAGGCGCTTATATATATCTTAAATTTGCTGTTCTTTGGCAATGCATAAGACAACTTATCATTAAGTCCATGAATTCCCTCGATTACTAAAATGTCATCTTTGCCGAGTGTAAGTGTATTTCCCTTATATTCACGTTTCCCGGTAATGAAATTATATGTCGGCATTTTAACGGTCTTACCATCTAACAGTTCTAACATATCCTTGTTAAACTGCTCTACATCTAATGCTTCTAATACTTCAAAATTATAATTTCCATTTTCATCCCTAGGTGTAATGTCACGATTAACAAAATAATCATCAACTCCGATTGGATGTGGATTAAGTCCGTTAGCCTTAAGTTGTATACTTAATCTGTGTGAAAAACTTGTTTTACCTGAAGATGACGGACCTGCTATCATTATGAATTTCTTATCTTTGCTCTCTGCAATCTTAGTAGCGATTTCAGCAATCTTTTTCTCCTGTAACGCCTCTGCTACAAGAATAATATCCTTTATATTTCCCTGTGAAATCTGCTCATTTAATGCACCAACGGTATCTATCTTAAGTGTCTCACTCCATTTTTCAGACTCCTTAAGGACATTGAATAACTTCTTCTGTGGTTTGAATTCAGGGACAACATTAGGATTCTCCTTAGTTGGTAATTGCAGAACAAAGCCCTCATCATACAGAAATAAATCAAAATATTTTACATATCCCGTATTAGGAACCATATATCCATAGAAATAATCCTCGAATCCCTTGAGACTGTAAATATTTACCTTAGATGCTCTTCTATACTTAAATAACTTCTCTTTATCATACATTCTGTGACGATTGAATAAATCTATAGCACTCGTTGTACCGATAGTTCTCTTATTAATCTGGGCATTTTCAGCAACTATTTCATTCATTCTTATCTTAACTTTATCAAGTAATTCCTGATTAAGCTTGACTTTGCTGTTCAATGTACAATAATAACCTTTGCTTAATGAATACTGTACTGAAATTTTATTAATATTCTTATTACCTACCACATCATAGAAGGCTTTTAACATTATTAATGTTGCACTTCTTCTGTATGCTTCGATTCCAGGTGATGTCTTAGTTGTTAAGAACTCAATTCTGCAATCACTTGTTACTTTCTTAAATAACTCTGTAAGTTTGCCATTCTTTAATACTAAGACTATAGGACTGTCGTATTGGTCCTGAAAATCTTTAGCAATCTCTATATAACTTGTTCCCTCATTGTACTGCTTTAACTCTCCGCCCACCGTTACATTACATATTTCTGCCATACCTTAATCTCCATTTTCTAATTTATTTATTACATTAGTAAGCATTTTCTTTTCTTTTTCTAACTCTGCTATTCTTGATTTTGCATTGTCAGTACCGTTTTTGCTTATATTTTCAAATATCTTCTCAACTTTATTATATTCCTTGTAAATGTATTTCATTAATACTTCATCTTTCTTTTCGATAAGTATTTTTCCATACATATAATCTTCTTCCGAATAAATGTCATCTATGCCCTTTACGACTTTCATTATCGTGTAGAATTTACCCTCATCAATAATCATTTTCTCATCAATAATCTTAAAATCATTATTATGAAGATATTTTCTTACGAGCCATACTTCCGAATGTGGCGATAATACTAACTCTTTAAGTTTATCTGTAACATTTCTTCCATTATCTAAAATCTTTGTAATCAGCTCACCACCCATTCCGGCAATTACCGCACAATCTGCTTCTCCCGGTTCTAATTTATCAAAACCATTTGACAATCTTGTCTCTATAAGCTTCTCTAAACCATTTTCTTTTATATTTTCCTGCGCACGTAATATAGGTCCTTTATTTATATCCATTGCAATGGCATATGGTATTATTCCCTGCTCTGTTAAATAAATAGGTACATATCCATGATCAGTTCCTATATCAGCTACCCTTAAGCCAGGTGTCACAAATGATGCAACTGCCTGTAATCTGTCTGATAGTTTCACATTGTCCTCCACTTCAGGGCATTTAATCCATAACTTTAATCAAGATAATCCTTTAACTTTTTGCTTCTGCTTGGATGTCTTAATTTTCTCAAAGATTTTGCCTCTATCTGTCTTATTCTCTCTCTTGTAACATTAAATTCCTTGCCAACCTCTTCAAGCGTTCTTGAACGTCCGTCATCAAGTCCAAATCTGAGCCTTAAAACTGACTGTTCTCTTGGAGTAAGCGAGGTTAGAACCTCTCCAATCTGCTCTTTTAACATTGTATATGCTGCTGCTTCAGCAGGAACCGGAACATTATCGTCCTGTATAAAGTCACCTAAATGACTATCCTCTTCTTCTCCGATAGGTGTCTCTAATGATACAGGCTCCTGGGCTATCTTAAGAATTTCTCTTACTTTCTCAACAGGCATATCAATTTTTTCTGCTATCTCATCTGCACTTGGTTCTCTTCCAAGCTCCTGAACTAACTGTCTTGATACTCTCATAATCTTATTAATGGTCTCTACCATATGAACCGGTATTCTGATAGTTCTTGCCTGATCCGCAATTGCCCTTGTAATTGCCTGCCTTATCCACCATGTGGCATATGTGCTGAATTTATATCCTTTTCTGTAATCGAACTTCTCGACCGCTTTAATCAGTCCTAAGTTACCCTCCTGAATCAGATCTAAGAATAACATTCCTCTTCCGACATATCTTTTTGCAATACTTACAACAAGACGTAAATTAGCTTCAGCAAGTTTCTGTTTAGCCTCTTCATCGCCTAATTCAATTTTCTTGGCTAATTCAATTTCTTCCTCTGCTGTCAGAAGTGGAACTTTACCTATTTCTTTAAGATACATTCTGACTGGGTCATCCATTCCAACCCCCTCAGGGACAGATAAATCTACCTTCGATAAATCTACATCAGGTATATCTTCATACTTTTCATCCGCATCGATTTCATCTAACATAGCTGATGAGTCCATCTCTTTATCTGACATTGGAATAATTTCAACCTTAGCTTTTTCGAGTTGTTCAAAAACCCTGTCAAATAATTCTCCATCTTCTGAAGTATCAGGAAATTCCGCCATAATATCTTCATATTTCAACGAATTATTATTCTTCTTAGATAATTCTAACAGTTTCGTTATTCTCTCATTAAACTTTAAATCATTTTCATTCATATTGTGCCGTCCTCCAATACATCTAAGTTTTACAGTATTATGCGTATTTTCTGCAATTTCTTCTGTTCATTGATAATTTCCTGTAATTCACTTACTTCTTTAGCATTTCTACTTGCATAGTCAAGACTGTTTTTCTTAACTTTATACACCGTATCGTTAAGTGCCTTTTCCTTTTCCTGACTGCTCATCTCTTCACGTAAAGAAGTGTTGAACAATTCTGCTGCTTCTCTATGCTCGTCCTCTTCAGTAAATTGATTCAAAATCTTCGCAGGATTAATTGCTCCGCTTTCTAACTGCTCAAATAGCATTTTTGCTACCGTATTATATAATGGCTCTATAAAATCTTTCTCTGAAATAATACCTTTAATTTTCCCATAAATATTTTCATCTTCTATTAACCATGTCAATAGAATCTTCTGAGCCTGCTTAACACCATCTTCTAAATGCTTTTTAGATTTCTTTAAATCTCTCTCTATTTCTTCATTTACTTCATTTTCATTATATCTATCAGTATATCCTTCTCCATTATATGATAGAGCTAACTTTTTAACCATTTTATCAAGACTCTCAAATGGTATCATAAATTCTTTACTTACAGCTTCAATATATACATTTCTTTCTAATTCATCCGGAAATTCTAATAATTTATTAGCAACTTTATTATAGAATTCCGCTTTTGCATGAGGATCATCTAAATCATACTGCTCTCTCATCATTTTTATTTCAAATATAAAGCTGTTCATTGCATTGTCTATTCTCTTTTGATATTCTTCGGCTCCTAAATTCTTTATAAATTCATCAGGATCCTTATATGGTGTCATATCTAACACTTTCATTGCAATGCCTGCCCGCTTTAATATCGGAATAGCTCTTAGAGCTGCTTTCCGCCCTGCTCCATCACTATCAAATGTAAGTACGACTTCCTTCACATACCTCTTAATAAGCATCGCATGCTGGTCTGTAAATGCTGTACCGAGTGCCGCCACCGCATTAGTAAAACCTGCCCTGTGTAAAGCGATAACGTCCATATATCCCTCACATATAAGCAGATATGGTTTCCTGCTTATCCTTGCGAAATTCATACCATATAGATTACGACTCTTCTCAAATATCTTAGTCTCCGGTGAATTAAGGTATTTCGGTTCACCCTCACCCATAACACGACCACCGAAACCAATAACACGACTGTTAATATCAAGAATAGGAAACATAACTCTGTTCCAGAATTTATCATAAGTTCCCTTCTCAGAGAATGAAAAAAGCCCTGATTCCTTTAATATATCATCTGAATATCCAAATGTTTTCATATATTGATATAAATCATTACTTGTCTTTGTCGAATATCCAAGACCGAATCTTACAATAGTTTCATTATCAAGTCCTCTTTCGTTAAAATATTTAAGACCTATCTGTCCTTTTTCACTTTTCAATTGATGATGAAAATACATTGCCGCCTTTTTATTAATTTCTAACAGGTTAGCACGCAAATCTGCTCTTTTTCTTTCTTCCTCTGAATACTCTGCCTCTGGAAGAGTTATTCCCGCTCTGTCTGCTAACATCTTAACAGCTTCTACGAATGAATAATTCTCATATTTCATAATAAATGAATATACATTTCCGCCTTCACCACAACCAAAACAGTAATACATCTGTTTACCCGGTGTTACGGAAAATGATGGTGACTTCTCATTATGAAATGGGCATAATCCAAAATATGTTGCTCCCTGTTTTTTCAATTTCACATATGAAGAAATTACATCTACAATATCATTTCTAGACCTTATTTCTTCAATCAAATCATCTGAATAATACATATCTTCCTCACTTTTATGCTCTCTATACAAGTAATTACAATTCCTGCCTTATAATTTCTAACTTATAATTCGTATAAATAATATGTAGCTACTAACTAAATATTCTCTAATTACCTGTATTCTATATTATGACTTCCAGAAAGATGGAACAAATAATTCTTCAAATTTTCTGACCGAATACTGGTCAGTCATTCCAGCAATATAATCACATACAACTCTTTCAGGCTTCTCTTTTCTAACATTGATAAGCCATATATATTCCTCCGGCATCTCTTCTATATGCTGCAAATAATAATTATATAACTGTGTAAGCATACGTTTTGCCTTTATCTCTTCTCCTTTTGCAACAGGATTAGAGTATACATTCTTAAACATAAACTCACGCAGATTCTTCATTGCACTTTCTATTCTCTCCGACATTATAATATCCGGTTTATCTAAACTGTTATTAACAATATCATAAATCATTGTATTAAGTCTTTCCTTTTTAGAATGGCCTAATATATTCGTAAATTCATCAGGTAAATCACTTTCACTAAGTATTTTTCCTCTAATCGCATCATCAATATCATGATTAATATAAGCTATTTTATCTGAAAGTCTGACAATCTTACCCTCCATAGTTGATGGATTGCCTGAAGTTCTATGATTGACTATACCATCTCTTACTTCCTTAGTAAGATTTAATCCCTGACCTTTCTTCTCAAGAATCTCGACTACCCTTATACTCTGCTCAAAATGTGCGAAACCATCCTCGCAAATATTATTAAGTGCCGATTCTCCTGCATGTCCAAATGGAGTATGTCCCAAATCATGACCAAGTGCAATTGCTTCCGTCAAATCCTCATTCATTCTAAGAGCCTTTGCTATTGTTCTGGCAATCTGTGAAACCTCAAGAGTATGCGTGAGTCTGGTTCTGTAATGGTCACCCGCCGGTGCTAAAAATACCTGTGTTTTATGTTTCAATCGTCTAAATGCCTTGCAATGAATTATCCTGTCTCTGTCTCTCTGATAACAGGTTCGTATATCACATGGAGTTTCTTCTCTGTCACGACCTTTGGAATATCTGCTAAATGACGCATATTTACTAAGAGTTTTTAATTCAATTTCCTCTAATTCTTCTCTAATAGTCATCAAATCCCTCCCTGCTATGAGATTCTACTATAAAATTATTATAAATCTACTTGGAACTAATTCAAAATTAATTCAGGCATTGTAAATCGATAATTATAACTAATATAATTTATAATTCTATGATTATCACAATCCTCCATATATATTATTCTACATAAATCTCTTATTTCCTTTTTTTATGTAAATATTTTATACTTTTATTCTACATATCTACATAATTGCTGCATCTAATGCAATTATTCCACATATCTACATGATTGCTGCATCTAATGCAATTATTCCACGTATCTACATAATTGCTGCATCTAATGCAATTTCCATCATATCTGTAAAAGATTTCTGTCTCTCCTCTGCCGTTGTAACCTGGGAAGATACAAATGAATCAGATATTGTAAGAATGCATGCTGCATTTTTACCTAAGACTGATGCATTATGAAATAGTGCAAAGCTCTCCATCTCAACACATACACAGCCTTTTTCCTCATATAATTTCTTATAATAAGGAGTTTTATCTTCTCTATAAAATACATCTGATGAATGTACACAACCCTCTATTATCTTTTTACCAAGATTTTTTGCAGATTCTCTGATTTTCCCATTTAAAACTTCTGATGGATATGTCATATCCTTTTCATATCCACTCTGTGTCTTTGCATAGCTTGATTCTGAATAAGCAGCATTGGCAAGTACAACATCAAACACTCCTGCTTCTTCACAATATGAACCTGCCGAACCAATTCTTATTATATTTTCTACACCATACATTGAATATAACTCATATGAATATATACCAATTGATGGCATACCCATACCTGAACCCATAACGGAAACTTCTTTTCCCTTATACTTTCCTGTATAACCAAACATATTTCTGACTTCATTAAACTGTTTAACATCCGTTAAAAATGTTTCAGCTATAAATTTCGCTCTTAAAGGATCTCCGGGCATTAATACAGTTTTAGCTATATCTCCATTATTTGCATTATTATGTGGTGTTGACATAAAGCATACCTCCATTCCATATCCTTCTCACAGATACTTAAATAAATATTTATATAACGTAAAAAGCCCTTAGTTAAATCTAAGGGCTTGCAATGCGGAAAAAGGGACTTGAACCCTCACGTCGTTGCCAACACTAGATCCTTAGTCTAGCCTGTCTGCCAATTCCAGCATTTCCGCATTCATTTGTTATCTCAAATGCGTAAATTATATTATCATTAATATAGACATTTGTCAACAACTTTTTTAAATTATTTTACCAAATTGTTACTGTTCAGCCCCTAGCCAGAAAGCCTTACTCGTAACCATATTCTATTTTACAAAAACACCTTAAAGTCCTTGAAAAATGGCACTTTTTTGCCATTTTTTT